>TARA_R110002072_G_scaffold88112_1_pt1 | contig 86413 bp, 55 predicted proteins | sample TARA_R110002072 | Tara Oceans TARA_R110002072 (sample SAMEA4397118) | marine metagenome | biome: Polar Biome; feature: [SRF] surface water layer (ENVO:00010504); material: water (ENVO:00002006), including particulate matter (ENVO:01000060) such as... | depth 5 m
TTATTATGGAGATTTATTAGCACAACCTTTTAATTTTGATGAAAACGAAACGATTGATTTAGATTTTGAAAAAGTTCCTTTTGCTAAAAATGATAATGAGTTAATTGATTATTGGAGAAAGCAATTAAAACTACAAACATTAAGCAGAATTGAAGAGCAAACAGCATTACAAAAAAATAAACTTGAAAAAGATAAGAATTACAAAGTAAAATCTTTTGCAACTTTAGAGAAAGAAGCAAGAAAAGAAGTCCTAAAAAATATGGACGATTTATACATAAGAATTGAAGAGTTAGAACATGATGATTGGTTTTCTACTTTTTTAAATTCAGTTGTTGGTGCTTTTGATCCTCATACAACTTATATGGATCCTACAATTAAAGAGCGTTTTGACCAAACTATTTCTGGAAAACTAGAAGGAATTGGAGCTCGTTTGCAGAAAAAAGGAATTTACACACATGTATCTGATTTAGTAATTGGTGGCCCAGCTTCTAAACAAGGAGAATTAGAACCAGATGATATTATTTTGAAAGTTGCTCAAGGAGATGAAGAGCCTCTGGATATTGTTGGAATGCGTTTAGATGATGCCATAAAATTTATTAAAGGTCCTAAAGGAACTGAAGTACGATTAACAGTAAAGAAAAAATTAGATGGTTCTATAAAAGTTATTTCTATTATTAGAGATGTTGTTCAACTAGATGAAACTTTTGTAAAAAGTAGCATTGTAGAGAAAAATGGAAAAAAATATGCAATTATAGATTTACCAAGTTTTTACATAGATTTTAGCGATGATAATTACAGAGATTCTGCAAAAGATATGGAAAAGGAAATTGAAAGATTAAAAGCAGAAGGTGTAGTTGGTTTAATTGTCGATTTAAGAAATAATGGTGGTGGTTCTTTAAAAACAGCTATTGAAATTTCTGGATTGTTTATAGATCAAGGACCTATTGTTCAAGTAAAATATAGAGGAGAAGATCCTGTTGTAAAAAAAGATATAGATCCACAAATTCAGTGGGAAGGTTCTGTTGTAGTTTTGGTAAATGAATTTTCGGCATCTGCATCAGAAATATTTGCAGCAGCTATGCAAGATTATAAAAGAGCGGTTATTTTAGGTGGAAATCAAACCTATGGAAAAGGAACTGTTCAGAATATTTTACCTATCAATCAATTTTACCCAAAATACGATAAAGATTTAGGTTACTTAAAAATGACCATTCAAAAATTTTATAGAGTTAATGGAGGTTCTACACAAAAAGAAGGTGTGTATTCAGATATTGCAATGCCTAGTAGATATAGTTATATGAAGTTTGGTGAGCGTGATTTAGATGGAGCTTTGGCTTGGGATAAAGTGCCACAAGCAAAATATACGCAAACTAATTCCTATGCTAATTTTAACGATGTTGTATATAATAGTAAAGAAAGAATTGCAAACGATACCAATTTTAAATTGGTAAACGAATATGCAAAATGGCTAAAGAAAAGCCAGGATGAAACTACTTTCTCTTTAAATTCTAAAGCTTTTTTTACAGATAGTGAGGCTAAAGAAAAAGATGCAGGTAAATTTAAATCTGTTTTCGATTATAAATCGAACCTAACATTTTTATCTCCTAGATACGAACAAGACTTATTTAAAACCAACCAAGATTTAGCTGATAAAAGATTGGCTTGGCATAAAAACTTAGCAAAAGACATGTATGTTTCTGAAGCTTTAAATGTTTTAAGTGAATTAAAGTTAAGAGATAAAGGTGAAATTGAAAAAAATTAAAAAGTAAAATAATAACAATATAAGCCTGATGTGTTTCTAAAACATATCAGGTTTTTTAATTTTATATAAATGACATTCCAAATTACATTCCCAACAAAATGGTCGGATTTTGATCCAAACAGACACATGCGTCACACAGCCTATAATGAATATGCTGCAGAAGTGAGAGTACGTTATTTTAAATCTCAAAATTTTTCTATTGATGAATTTACCAAACATAATATTGGTCCTATTTTGTTTGAAGAATACACATCCTTTAGAAAGGAAATTCATTTAGGAGAAAATATTTCTGTGACTATGAAACTAAATGGATTGTCTAAAAATGGTGAACGTTGGAAAATTACTCACGAAGTTTTTAATGAAGCAGGACAACTTTCTGCTATTATAAAAGTATATGGAGCTTGGATTGATTTATCAAAAAGAAAATTAACAATACCTCCAAAAGAAGCAAAAGACTTATTTATAAATGCTGAAAGAACTGCTGATTTTGAAGAAATAGTTTTAAAATCTAAAAGTTAAAAACATCATATTATAAATCCTTAATTTTAAGCATCGAACTTAAAAACCACTTAAAAAACTGATTAACAGATATATAAAACCTAACTTATTCTTAAATCATCATATATAATGATAAGGATTTATAGAATTTACGGATTATTTTATCAAAAAAATTGAAATCTTATAACAGAACAAAAAAATTGTGTAACACAAAACCTTGGTGTTGGTTGTTTCTTTGTAGTGTGATTATTATGTAACACACAAACAAAATTATTAACTAGAAAACAATCAACCATGAAGACTATAAATTTAAATTTGTTCGATAAGAAATCAATATTTACAACTTTACAAAATGATTTAGGTGGAAAGTTAACAACATATCATAAAGAAACTGAATTCGAAATTGATAGACAATTAGGATCAGGAACTATTAGAGGTATAGAGTTAGAAAATGGGGTTACCTTTTTAGAGTTTGATTTAACTTGTAAAGAAGATATAAAGATTGTTGTTACAAATAGCGCAAAAACAAACGTTAACTTTATGTATTGTAGTAAAGGGGAACTTTCTCACTCTTTTGAAAAGCAAACAAAAAAATTAACAGTAGAAGCTTTTCAAACAAGTATTATTGCCAATATTGAGTCTTCTTCAAATATATTAGAACTTAAAAGTGGTATCAATATAAAAAGCACCTTAATTTCTGTAAATACAACTTCAGAAAACTCAAGCATTAATAATAAGTTAAGAGAAATTTTTATCAACAATAAAAAAGATGATTTCTTCTACTGTGGTTCTTATAACTTTAAAATTTCTGAAACTATAAAGCAAATTGATGCTATTAAAAATGAAGGAATTGTAAGAACTTTATTAATTAACGGTTTTGTAAATGTTGTGTTGGCTTTAGAAATTGAGCAACATAATATAGATATTAATAATGCTGAAATTAGATCTGCATCTTTAACTAAAAATGAAATGAGTATTGTTAAAGAAATGTCTGACTATATCCAAAATTATTACGATACTAATTTACAAATAACTGAATTAGAAAGAAAATCTGGCTTAACAGCTGCAAAATTACAGGAAGGTTTTAAACTTTTACATGGATTAACAATTTGTGAATATGTTAAATATGTAAGACTTACAAAAGCTGAAGAATTAATTTCTACAACTGATTTAAGTATTTCTGAAATTGTGTATAGTTTAGGTTTTAGTAGTAGAAGTTACTTCTCTAAAATATTCAAAGAAAAATATAATTGTTCACCAGTAACTTATAAGAAAAATAACAAAATGGTAGCAATATCTGCATAAATTTATAAATGCAATCTTATTTACAAGAAACAGTATCTCTCTAAAAATTAGAGAGATACTGTTTTCTTTGTTTTATTTTATACTCAACAGAAGCAGTTGTGTAACCACCTTCTGTACCATCTACAAAATGAATATGCTTTTTCTCTCTATCTTCTACATAACAAGACATTATAGAAGCGTAGGTTTTATGAAAACCATAAATAATTTTTTTTTGAGTTTCTAAAGTATCAAGAAAAAACCTCAATTTGCCTAATTGTTTTTCATCACCAGAAATTACAGTATTTATAGAACCATCTAACATAATTGTGTCAGAAAGTTGCGTAACTCTATATAAGTATAATTTACCTGCTTTGAAAAACTTAAAATAATATTGCCCTAAAAATGTTATTAGCCAATTATTCATTAAATAAGCACTTTTAAAAACACCAATTCTTGTGTGCATTTCCTTTCTAATTTTTTCGAAAGTTGGTTTTAGCTTTAAATTTTTCATAGTTATAGGATTACGTTTGTTTAGATTTCCAAAAATGTAATCTATCTCATTCATAATCTCATTAAAAATTTCTGCCTGTTTTGTTTCACTAGTCGCACCAATTAAAAGACATACTATTTTTTTATTGTGTCCTGAAGGATAAATTTCATCCCATCTACATTCCATCCCTTCTAAATCTACTTTAACTTCTTCCTCTTTTAAATTTACCTCTTTTGTAAAATTTTCCTTAATTTTAGATTCAGCATATTTTAAACCATTGCCAAGAATTACTGGTGTTGTTAAGTAATTGTTTATTTTTAATTTTGATATTCTTAACGTATATTTATGTTGGTATACATCATCTACAACTAAACTACCAACTCTTAAATCTAAGCCCAATGTTCTTTTAATATGCAAACTATAATCTGTTAAAACAATCAACAAATCATCTATAATTGATGATGGCACCATAAAGGTTGCTCCATCACCACCAAAAAAATAAGGAATTCTTAAAGTTGGATCTATCTTTTTTAATGCATTTAAAACTGCAATAATACTTCCAGTAGCTGTTAAGTTTACATCCTTATGTTTGCCTTCTGCTACTGCATTAGAAGATCCTAGAACATCTGTCACTATAATATGCCAATTCTTTGGTACACTGCTAAATAAGTTTTCATTTTGCAATAAATCTTTTAATGAAATTTCGTTTTTAGTGATATTTTTATAAAAACTAGTATAATCTTTCATAACAAAACAATTAAGGTAATTAGCTATTTATTTTCTTGTAAAATTATACTAATAAAAATTAATTTACTTATTTTTATTGAAAGATTTTTTGGTTTATAAACCCCCTAGTTTAATTATAGATAATGAAAATATTTGTAAAATTCGATTTGCATTCAGTTTGCACAAAAGTGTTAGAAAACACACTTAACAACTCACAAATTAAACATACGATGCTAGGTTTTGGCGAAGTAGATTTGCAAGGCTCACCCAGTGAAGAAACCATGCAGGAGCTTGCTGAAAAATTAAGTGAGTATCATATAGAAATAGTTCAAGACCAAAAAAGTATCTTAGTACAAAAAATAAAAGATACTATCATAGATATGGTTTTTAATGAAGATAACAATCTACATGTAAAAAGTTCTGTATATTTATCGGAAGCATTAGATCATAGCTATGGATATTTAGCAAATTTATTTTCTGAAGTTACTTATACATCCATAGAAAATTTTATAATTCTTCAAAAAATAGAATATACAAAACAATTAATATTAAAAGAAAATTTAAGTTTAACAGAAATTGCATTTAAATTAAATTACTCAAGTGTTGCACATTTAAGTACTCAATTTAAAAAAACGACAGGAATTACACCCTCTTCTTTTCAAAGAATCATAGCAAAAAGAAAAGAATTACTTAAAAAATAAGTTATGAATGAAAATTATATAAATGTTGTATTAGCTGATGATGATGAGGATGATCGCCTATTTTTTTCTGAAGCTTTTGATGAATTAAAAATAAACACCAAAGTTAGTACCTTTAACGATGGCGTTTATTTAATGGATTATTTTAATAGTGAAGACGCTATTTTACCTCAAGTACTTTTTTTGGACTTAAATATGCCAAGAAAATCTGGCTTAGATTGTTTAAAAGAATTAAGAGCAGACGAAAAATTTAAAGATGTTGCTATTGCAATATACTCCACATCATCCTCTGAAGAAGATGTAGAAAACACTTTTGTATTGGGCGCAAATATTTATATAAAAAAACCAAGCGATTTTAAAAGTTTAAAAAAAGTATTGTCTGATGTTGTTACCTTAAATTGGCAATATCACACAAATGGTTTAAATAAAGATAACTTTCTATTACGTTTATAATGATTACAAGAATTAAAAAAAAATCTCCTTTATTTATTAAAATATCTTTCTACATCGCTTTATTAATTATTGTAGTTGCAGGAGCTATTGCTTTTAAAACAACTAAAAACCTTTCTAAATCTTCTGAGTTAGTTGTAGAAACTTATATGGTTAATGTGCAATTAGAGCAGATATTTTCTTATTTAAAAGATGCAGAAACTGGGCAAAGAGGTTTTATTATTACCAATGACTCTATGTATTTAGAGCCATATGTTAAGAGTAGAGAAAGTATAAATAATAGTTTTGCAGAACTTAAAGAACTTACAAAAGAAAACGATTTTCAGCAAAACAACTTAAAAGATTTAAGTTCTTTAATTGATAAAAGACTTAATAATTTTGAGAGATCGTCAAGTTTTTCTGTCAATGATAATTTAGAGAGTCCAAAATTTGATCCCGTTTTTTTTGAGGGAAAAGAGTTAATGGATGCTATTAGAAATAAAATTTCTGAAATGATTGAACATGAAAGAGTTGAATTATTAAGAAGACAAGAAGACTACCAAACTGATGTATTATTAACACCTATTTTTTTATTTTTTCTTATTTTATTATCAATAGCACTTGTTTTATTAGCCTATTATAAAATAACAAAAGATATAGAATCCTTAAAAAGTTATAATGAAGAACTAGAAACTTTTAAAGAATCTGCAAATCAATCTGAAATAATTAGCAAACATGGTAATTGGATTTGGGATATTGAAGAAGAAACCTACATTTATTCTGACAATTTGTATCGTTTATTAGGAGAACAACCTCAATCTTTTATACCAAATTTAGATACCTTTATGACGTATGTTCATCCTGATGATAGAGAAAAACTAGAAAAAGATGTAGCAGCTATGATGGAAAATGAACATTTACCATTTGTCCATTTTAGAGTAATCCAGAAAAGTGGTAATATAAAACGCTTAAAATCTTATGCGCAAGTTTTAGAATTAGATGGTGTTAGAAAACTAATTGGTACAACTTCGGATGTTACTGATGAGTTTGAAAGCTTTAGATTGTTAGAAGAAAGAAATGCTGAATTAGAAAGAAACAACAAAGAACTTTCTGCTTTTAACCATGTTGCAAGTCATGATTTACAAGAACCTTTGCGAAAAATTCAAACTTTTTTATCGCGTTTAGTAGATAAAGAATCTGATAATTTATCTAAAAACGGACAAGTATATATTTCTAGAATACAAAATGCAGCTTCAAGAATGCGTTTATTAATAGACGATCTTTTACAATTTTCTAGAACAAATAAATCTGAAAAAGTTTTTGAAACAGCCAATATTAATTTAATATTAGAAGGCGCAAAACAAGATTTAGCAGAAGCAATATCCGATTCTAACGCTTTGATAACTTCAGATACATTTCCTGTAATGTATGTAATTCCGTTTCAGATTCAACAATTATTCTCTAATTTAATAAGTAATTCTATAAAATATCAAAAGGTAGATTCTATACCAGAAATTTCTATTAAATATAATAGAATAAATGCTATTGAAGAAGATAAATTAGTAAAACCAAAAAAAGAGCATTATCATAAACTAACATTTACAGATAATGGTATTGGTTTTAAAAATGAATATGCAGAAAAAATATTTGTCCTATTTAATAGACTACATGGAAAAAGCGATTTTTCTGGAACAGGAATTGGTTTATCAATTTGTAAAAAAATAGTAGAAAACCATAAAGGCTATATTTTTGCAAACGGAACTCCAGATAAAGGAGCCACATTTGAAGTTTACTTGCCTATTTAATAGTTGTATATTAATTTATTCTTCACGAAATAATTTTTTCTATTTGATTAAAATTAAGCAATAATAGCTTTAAGGTTTTTATCATTTAAAATCTTATATATGGGAATTTTATAACTGTCCTAAAAAAACATGTAACATAAAATGTTGAGTTTATGCTGATCTTTGTAGTATAAAATTTCAATTAGTATTATGTATAGAATTAGTAAAAAAACACACGCTGTTTTAATTTTAATAACCATCTTAACGCTTTACTCTTGTAATTATATTGTTAATAAAAATGATGAAAAAGAAAAATCATCAAAAAATTCTGTTGAAAGAATAAAAACAAGTAAAGAACAAGCCAAGCTACTGGTTAATACAAGTAAAACAGTTATTGAAGTAATTGATATTTGTAAAAATGTTGAAAATTCTGAACTGGAAGAACCAAAAAGAACAATTATTAATAATTTAAAAACGAAACATATTAAAATCTTAGATGAAATTAAATTAGCATCTTCTGCAATTATGGTTTCTGTACCTTATAATAATGGAGAATCAATTCAAAAATTAGATGATAAGCTTGTTTTTGAAGAAAAAATTGAGATGATTCAAAGTAAAGTTATAAAGCAAAGAGAACTTGTAAATTCACTAAAAAAGAGTTCATCGAATAAAATAATTTTAGAGTTAACAGACTCAATAATACCTTTAATAGATACTAATTTGAAATCTATACACGAAATTGAAACCAAATTTTTAACTATATAAAAAATCAAGATCATGAAATATTTAGCCACTTTTTTAGGAACCATTGTTATGTTTATATCAACTACAAATGTAGATTTGAATTCAATACATACCAATAATAGTATAGAGATTGATGAAGCAGTATTTGATGGAAATGAAGGAAATTTATATTTTTTTACAGATACTGATGAAAAAGCAATAACTATTGAAGATAATGAAAATAAACTTTTTAAAGACTTTGAATTAGCGCCAAATAGTTATGTTGGTAAAACTTTCGAGTTACAAATTGCACCTAATAAACTTAAAAATAATGTTTGTGATTCTAAAGCTGTAATAAAAATAACATTAAAAGAATAAATAGTATGTTTATTTACAATATAAAAAACTAAAAAACCTTTAAGATTTAACTTAAAGGTTTTTTAGTTTTGATAAAAGCAAGTTTTGATAAAAGCTAAATTTAAATACTTGAAAAAGTACTTTTATTCGCTATTTATTACAATAAAATTCCTTCTAAAAGAGAATAATTTTTAAGCTCTAACAAACTCTTTTCTACAGATTTTTTTTGATTATTAATTATAGTTCTTAAACTTACTGGTAAATCATTATTTACTAGTAGCAAATTATAATCTGCAATGCATTTTTCTTCTGCTAAAATAATTTCATTCAACATTCTTTTTTTATCAGTAATTTTTAAAATAGAATTTGCATTCATCCATTTTTCAAATTTTAAACCTGTTCCATAAGGCTTTTTTGATGGTGCAATATTCGATTCTAATAAACATTTTTTTAAATCCATTGAATGTTGGCAAGACTCTAAATGCTTTTTTTTAAGAACAGGTTTTAAGTACGAATTCTCAACACACTCAGACATTTTTAAATACCCAATTTCTTTTTGAATAGAATTTTCTAAAAAAGAATCTAAAAACAAATTTAATTCCAATTGCTTTAACATAGTACAATTTTTAATGTAGCCAATTAACTACGCAACAAAACTACTCTTTAAAAGCGATTCACTTTAGCATTTTAGAGAAAATTGATAACGTATTTCAGCCATAAAAAAACTTAAATTCTATATTTAATATTTGTTATACAGTATTTTTAGTCTGTAATATATACTCTAAAATGTCATTAGAAAACTCTATATTGTTTGTTTTTTATTATTTATATAAATATTTTCGTAAAAAATATTAGACTTTAATGGATACAATTAACTCAATAGATTCTTTAAGAAAATTTTCTTTTAAGATTGAAGGAGATTTTATAGAAAACCAAAATGGCGGTTTTTTAACTTTTAAGAATGATTTTGGGTTAGGTAATGCAAAAGCATTTAAACTATTTCCTGGATTAGAAGTTATTACTTTTAATTTAACCGCAAAAAGAAGAATTACACTTAAAAACCTTTATAAAGCTAAAAATTGTTTGCATTTTATATTTTGTGTAGAAGGTAGTTTAGAACATCAATTTGAAGATAAGAAAAAAGTAAAAATTATACATAGACTTCAAAACGTTATTGTTGGGAGTAAAGAAAATAAATCTAGCAAAATAAGTATTCCTGAAAACAGTAGAGCTAAATTTAGCATTATTACCATCGTTAGTATTAAAGAGCTCTCAAAAGAGTTGAGTAATAAAAGTCAACTTTCTAATTTATTAGAGAATATATTATCTACCATAAGTAGAACAAAAGAATATTCTTACTTTGGTGAAATTTCTAGTGCAACATCTCCATTTGTAGAAACTTTAGTAGGCACGAATCTTTCTGGTCTTTCTAATAGATTAATAAATGAAGCTGCTGTTTTTGAAATACTTTCTTTACAATATTCAAATCGTAAAAAAGACTTAAAAAATGTAGAACAGAAAAGCACTTTATCTAAATTAGAAACATTTAAGATTATTCAATTAAGTGAATATATTAGTAATAATTTAAATGAAGATATTACGTTAAAATCACTTACAATTATGAGTGGTTTAAATCAAAAAAAGATTCAAAAAGGGTTCCAATTTTTCTTTAATGAAACCGTAAATAAGTTTATAGCAAACCTTAGAATTTTAAAAGCTAAAGAGCTTTTAGAAAATTCAGATTTATCGATTTCTGAAATTGTTTATAAAATTGGTTTAAACAGTAGAAGTTATTTTTCTAAAATTTTTTATAAAAAGTATGGCTTAACTCCTAAAGATTATAAGAAATACCATCATTTAAGCAATCCAACATTTCAATTATCTTATTCTTCTCAAGTTAGTGAAGGAATTCAACAAAAAGATTTAGAAAATATTTTAAATATTGCTAAAGAAAAAAATAAAAAATTAGACATTACTGGTTGTCTTATTTATCATAATAACTTTTTTTTCCAAATTTTAGAAGGACCAAAAACTGAGATTTTAAAACTAATTGAAACTATTAAAAACGATTCAAGAAACTTTAATTTAACTGTTTTATTTGAAGGTGTTAAATCTGGAAGAACCTTTAAAGAATGGAATATGAGTTTGATAAAAGGAGATTTTACTAATTTAGAAATCAATGAAAAATTTGAAATTTTACCTATGGATTTCTTAGCTTTAACAGATGTTAAAAACCCGATAGCAAATAAATATATGTGGGAAAAAGCTAGAAATTTTTTAATTGTAAACCAAGAAATAGATTTATAATTGGTTTTTAATAAATTCTAATTTCAGATAATCTAGAATTTTTATATTTAGATGGCGTAACTCCATATCTTTCTTTAAATATTTTAGAAAAATAGCTATTACTTTTAATACCTAATTCGTCTGCAATTTCTGCAATTGTTAGTTTAGATTTCTCTAGTAAAGTTCTTGCTTGATCTAGCCTTTTATTTCGAGTAAAATCGTGGACAGAGCAACTATAATAAATATTAAATAATTTTTGAAGTTTACTTTCTGATATAAAATTTTTATTAGCAATTTCTTCAATAGTTGGTAAATCGCTTAAATTATCTTCAACGTATTTAGAGATATGAATTATTTGATCTATCTCTTTTTCTGAAAGTGTATCTGTATGATCTTCAAGCGTATTCCCTAAATAAGTTTCTAAAGTATTTGATAAAATTGTATATGTTACTCCTTCTTTATATAGAGATCCAATAAAACCTTTTTTGGTATTATGTAGTATTCTATTTATCATTTCAAACTCTTCTGAACCAAAAGGATACGTATAGAAAAAAGGATTTATTGCTTTTACATCTCTCAAAAGTTTGCTTAGTTCATCTCCTAAATCAAACTTAAAAGAAGCCAATTTATGTTCAAATAAATTTCTATTTAATTCTAAACTGAAGATATGTATATTTTTGTCTTTTGGAATTTTAAAAGAATGAGTTTTACCAATAGAGCTTCCAATAATAGCTCCACTATATTTAGGAATACTTTCAAAATCACCATCTTTTCCAAAGTTATGATAAAACGTATCTCCTAAATTAAAAACAAATTTTAGAGGATTAATTCTATTTTTATTCATTTTTAAAACCAAATCTTCTTTTAGCTTATAATCTGAATTCATAATCCCTAAACCTGATGCAAATTGTACTGCTGAAACTTCTCCATTTCCATCACTTTCTGGAATTTTAAAAGAAGTAATATTATCTTCTTCTATAAAATCGGCACCCATAATTATTGCCATTTCTTTAACAATATCTTCTACAAAATGGTCTTCTACAGCAATTTTCTGGGGCATGTTTATTTTTTTTGCGCAATATACATTTTTAATTTTTTATGTTAAAAACTTGAACGAATATTATAGATTCATATCAATTACAAGTTTTTTTTTAAAAATCTACATCTAATAAAAAATAGCATTTATAATTTTTCTACCTTATAAACGATAGCTTTAATTTAGGGATATTGCTTATGTGATAATGCTTGAATATAACCTATATTTGAGAGTATTAATAGATATTCCCCCTAATCTTTTATAAAAGCTAGACTATCCCCCTAAAGTTTAGCTTTTATTCTTTCTTCATTTTTTTGAGCTAATTTACTTTCGCTCATTAATAGAAAAACGAATTCGTTAAAAATTATAATTTTTTAAGAGTATCGATTAGTGCATCGAAATCTTGAGATTTGTCAAAAAAAGCTGTTGCACCATTTTTTAAACAAATCCTTTTTAGTTCTATATTAATAGAAAATATAAAAACTTTTACAGGTTTCTTTTTTTCTTTAAGCCACTTTAGCAATTCTATTCCATTACCATCAGGTAAATTTAAATCTAGAACAATAAAATCGTAGTCTGTAAGCATTAACCTTGTTTTTGCTTCTTCTAAATTTACAGATAAATTTATTTTATTAATGTTCTGTAGGTCTTTTGCAGTATTGTATAATTTTTCTCCAATAAGAAAATCATCTTCAATTAGTAAAAGATTAATTTTATTTGTTGTCAAAATTTTAATTTTATTTAAAATTCAAATATATTATTAAATGAAATTTTAATAGGTAAGCAAAATCCTTATTTGTTGATATTAACTATTAGAAGCTTACACATAAAGCATAAAGAAAGTATTTTAATTATTTGTTTTCACTAGAATTTTATTTGATCCATTATAAGGTTGTTAAACCTTCACGAATTGCATATTTTGTAAGTTCAGGTATGGTGTATAACTCTAACTTTTTCATTAAATTATTTCTATGAACATCTACTGTTTTAGGGCTAAGAAATAAAAGTTCAGCTATTTCTTTAGATGATTTTCCTTCTGTTAAAAGCTGTAAAACTTCGGTTTCTCTAGAGCTTATTTTATTTATATCGTCTTCTTCATTTAAAGAATGTAAATAATCCTGATTTATATTTTTAGATAGGTATTTTCTATTTTGCATTACAGTAGTAATTGCAGTTATTAATTCGCTTACATCACCATCTTTTAATAAATATCCATAACCTCCTGCTTGAAACATGGCTTGTACAAATTTTCTATTGGCATGCATAGAAAGCCCAATAATTTTAATTTCTGGATTCCCTTTAAGAATTTGTTTTGCGGATTCAATGCCGTTTAAATTGGGCATAGAAACATCTGTAATAACTACATCTGGATTTAATTTTGCACATAATTTAATGGCTTCTCTTCCATTTGAAGCTTCACCAAGAATTTGCAAATTTGCTTTTTGTTCAATAAGATTTCTTAAACCATCACGTAACATTTGATGATCATCAACTAAAATAATAGTTATTTTTTTTGAGGGATTCATAATTCTAAAGGTATATAAATTTTAATCTTTGTTCCTACTTTTATTTCTGATTTTATTGTTATTGTTCCATTCATACTTCTAATACGTTCATTTACTGCAAATAAACCAAAACCAGAATTTGAACTTCCACTTGCTTTTAACACAGTAGTATCAAAACCTTTTCCATTATCTGTAAATAAAATATCAACTGCATTTTTATCTTTAATTAACTCTAAGGTTATTAAAGAGGCTTCCGCATATTTTATGGTGTTTGTAACTGCTTCTTGAATACAGCGAAATATTAAAATTGATTTGAAATCACTAAGTTTAACAGCATCTACATTACTATTAAATTTAAATTTGATGCCATATTTATTTTCTGTTTCTTCTGCGTACCAATCTAAGGCATCTACTATGCCTAACTGATATAATACAGGTGGTGATAGCTCATACGTAATTTTACGACTATTTTCTAAAGCGTTAGAAATATGCGATTTAATAAATTCAAGGTCTTTATAAATATTTTTTAGTTCGGTTTTCTTTTCTAAATCCGTAATTCTCATTTTTGAAATTACTAAAGATTGACTTAAATGGTCGTGGATGTTTGCTGCAATTTCTTTTTTTTGTTTTTCCTCGATTAAAGAAATTTCACTAGTTAATTTTTGAAGAGAAGATTGGTATTCTTCTATTTCTTTTTTTGCAGACATCCATTGTGTAATATCTCTACTTGTTGAGATTAAAGAAGCAATTTTATTATCTTCAATTATTGGAGAAATTAAGGTTTCCAACCAAATAAAATGACCTTTTTTATGTCGAATTCTATATATTATGGCTTCTATTGTTATACCTTTTAAGAGCTTGTTTTTAAAAGCTTCTTTAATCTTGTTAATATCCTCTTTGTGAATTACTTCTATAAATTGTTTTTTGAGAAATTCTTCTTGTTTATAACCCAATAAATTTTCGACAGCAGGACTAATGTATTTAAGGTTTGTATTAGGATCTTGGAGAGCTATAATATCATTCGTATTGTCTGCCAAAAATCGATACATTTCTTGTGCTTTTTTTCGTTCTGTAATATCTAAAACAATAGCAATAAAATTTTTATGATTGGCATCTTCAACTATTTTTAAGTGAATTTCTACAGGATAAATACTACCATCCTTTCTTTTGTGATTTGTAAAAAATATTATTTTCTCTAATTCCTTGTTTTTTAAAGGTTCAACAAGTTTCTTAAATGAAGATATTGTATAATCTGGCTTTATGTCTATCGGATTTATAGTATCTATTTCTTGATTTGTATACCCTAAGTTGACTAAAGCACTTTGATTAACATATTGGAAATTGAAGGTTTCAGAATCGAAAATGTAAATTTCATTCAAACTATTTTCTAAGGTTTCTTGAAATCTTAATTTTTCTCGCTCTACTTTTTTACGGTTGGTAATATCTTCACAAATAGCTACAGTTCTTTTGGGTATTCCATTTTCGTCTCTTATAAACGCCAAGTGAATACGAACCCAAACAATACTACCATCTTTTTTTATATAGCGTTTTTCATTGTTATAATTTCCTTCTCCACGAGCTGCTTTTTTGAATAATTCCAAATCTTTCTCAACATCATCAGGATGTGTAAGTTCTGAAAATTTCATTTTTAGCAATTCATCTACAGAATACCCTGTTATATTCTCATAATAAGAATTAACTAACATTATCTCGCCATTAGATGGATCAACCTGACCAATACCTAAAGAGGCAATCTCAAAAATGGTTCTGAATTTAGCTTCACTTTCCTTAACTGAAATTTCAGCTTGTTTCCGTTCGTTGATATTCTGAATACTACCATAAATACGTGTGCATACATCATTAAGAAATTCTGCTTTAAAGTTTACACGAACCCATAGTTCTTTTTTATCAACAGTTATAATAACAGCTTCTAAATCGTAAGATTTACCCTGTGAAATACATTTTTCAATACTAGACTTTATAAGTTCGTGAAAATCTTTTCTATAGAAATTAATGGCTTCATCTAATTTTGGTATATACTTTTCAGCATCTGTTCCATGAATTAAATGTACTTCTTCTGACCAAAAAACAGTTTCTTCTACTAAGTTTAATTCCCAGATACCTATTTTAGCTAAGCTACCAACTTGTTTATTTAATTTTATTAAGTTCTTTTCTTCTGTAATATTTCGTATTACACCTCTTTTTCCAATAATTTTTTTATGTTCGTTAAAAACAGGTTGTACCATGTTTCGTATCCAAAGTTCTTCATTTTTTGAAAAAACAACTCTTAATTCTAAATCGTATGGAGTACCATATTCTTCTAATTTTTTATTTGCAATGCTAATTTTTTGTTGAGATTCTATATCAAAATACCTTTTCGTTATATCATATTTTAATATTTCATCTTCTGGTTTTAATTTATAGAGTTGATAAATATAATCTGACCAAGTAAGTGTATTCTTAACAAGGTCTTGGTACCAATACCCTATTTTTGCTAACTTACTAGCTTGGTTCATGGTATCTTGATTTCTTTCAGCCTCTTCTTTTGCTTTTATCAAAGCTAATTGAGCATTTTTTTCTATGGTAATATTTTGTGATACACCTCTTCTACCTACAATTTCATTTTTTTCATTATAAACGGGTTGCCCTAAGTTTCGAATCCAAATATTTTCATTTTTTGAATTGATTAAATTTAACTCTAACTCATAAGGAATTCCTTTTGTTGCCAACTCTATAGTTGCTTCAACAATTTCTTTTTTTGATTTTTCAGTATAAAAACTTAGAATTACATCAAGGTTTGGGATTTCTTCTTCAAAATTAGTTCCGTATATTTTATGTATCTCATCAGACCAAGAAATTATATCTTTTTCTTTATCATAGGCCCAATATCCTATTTTAGCCATTCTTCCAGCCTCTCTAATAGAATATTCGCTTTTTTCTGCTTCTTCTTTAGCTTCAATTAATTTTTCTTTGGCTAGTTTACTTTCAGTTACGTCTCGTTCTATAGAAATCCAGTGAGTATAAGTACCTTTTTCATCAGCTACAGGAATAACTGTAAAGTTTGTCCAAAATTCTTCTCCGTTCTTTTTGTAATTAGTTGTGGTAACTTCGCAAGGCTCCCAATTTTCGATTGCTTTTGTTAATTTTGTAAGTTCTTCTCTATCTGATTTAGGTCCTTGTAGTATGCTTGGTGTTTTGCCAATTATTTCTACTGCAGCGTAACCTGTCATTTTAGTAAAGGCTTCATTTACATAAATAATTTTATGACCAATTTCATCAACTGGTTGTGCTTCTGTTATAATAACAGCATCATTGGTATGAGTAATAACACTTTCTAATAATTTTAAATGTTGTTTTTCTTCAATTTCATTTGTAATATCTCTTGAATTGATAACAATACCATTAACTGCAGGATTGTTAAGCATATTTGTTAATACAGTTTCAATCCATCTATATTCATTATTATTGGTTTTAGCTCTGTAATGTTTCATAACAACCCTATCTTGAGTAGCTACTTTTTTAAGACTTTCTTGAGCATTTTCAATATCATCTGTATGTATAAATTCAAATGCATTTTTACCAATAAATTCTTCAGGTGGTATCCCAGCAATTTTGGTACTTGAAGGACTCATGTAGGTATAAGTTCCTTTACTATTAATTATTGCATATAAGTCATAACCTTCTTGAACCAATGCTTTAAAACGTTGTTCGCTTCGTACTATTTTTTCTTCTGCTTTTTTCTGTTCTGTAATATCTTGTAGAACTCCTCTTCTACCAATAATTTTATTATTTTCATTATAGATTGGCTTAATGATAGCTCTAAACTTAAGGTGTCTACCATCCTGCATGTTTAAATCAAGCACTTCATCCATTGTAATGCCAAATTCCATACAGTTATCAACTCCTTTTTGTAAAATTGTATTAGATTCTTCTGTAAACAATTTTGGGATTTTTTCAATAGGGAATCTCTCATTTATAGAAAACTCAAAAAGATTATGCAGTTCATGAGAAAAGTAATCTTTTTGATTATCAAAATATAATTCATAAGCACCAATTTTAGCCAATTTACTAGCTTCTTTCAATAAAAACTCATTAAATAAAGTTTTCTTAAGAGATTCATTAATTGTTGTTTTTGATGCTTCTAAATCTTCTTCATAATTTTTTAATTCTGTAATATCGTCTATAGTTACGCAAACTCTAAAAGGCTCTTCTTCATCATTACGAAACTCAGGTATTGCATTAACTTTTAACCAAACATACAAACCAGTTTTGAAATTAATTGCGCCAGCAATAATATTACGTACGGGTTTTTTACTTATAATAGCTCTTTTTGCAGGAATTTCATATAAATCTAAACTTTCCCCATTTCTATTTATTGATTTCCAAGCAGGGTCAAAAAGAGATTTTCCAATCATTTCTTTTTCACTTATTTCTAAAATGTTTAAAGTAGATTTGTTTACGGAAGTAACAATACCTTCTGGTGTTGCATAAATAACTCCATGAGACATATTTTCAAAAAGATCCTGATATTGTTTTTGATTTTTTTTAAGAATCGCAGTATAATCTTTTACCTTTTTATCCCTTTTCTTTAGAGCAAAATAGATAAGAATAGAGCTCACTAAAACAAAAAACACACCTTTATAAGATTGCATTTCACTTAAGGCTTCATTAGAAATGTTTTCTTCAAAAAAGAACAATAAAAACTTATCTGAAAAGATAATGTATAGAGAACAAATTATAAAATAAATTACAGCAATACTAGTGGAAGATACTAATTTATTAGAGTATTGTTTTAATATCATATGTTTTAAAAATAAGGGGATTTAAAAATACAAAAAAAAAGTAACTCTTTTAGAGCCAATTATACTTTAATTTAAAAATAAAAAGCCTTTTAAAGAAAAATTCTTTAAAAGGCTTAAAGTACGAGCGGAGAGACTCGAACTCTCACACCTTTCGGCACTAGATCCTAAGTCTAGAGATTAAAGGTTTAATATGCATCAATATGGCTCCAAAACCTTCATTTACCCTAATAAAATAGTAATTCCAATTTTACATAAAACCATTTGAAACCATAAAAAACCACAAAATGTTGTACCTATGTTGTACCTAATGCTTTTTATTTTATCTTTGCTCAAAATAAATAGTATGGCTACATCAACAAGTATCGTTCTAAGAATGAAAGCTAATTCTTCTGGCAAGTTTCCCCTTATGATAAGAATTACCAAAGATAGAAAAACTTCCTATATGTCTTCTGGGTATTATATTGATCTAAAGGATTGGGATACTAAAAAAAGAAAGGTAAAAAAATCTTACCCAAACTCCACTCGACTCAACAATTTTTTAATTCAAAAACTTTCTGAAGTTACTAGTAAAGTTTTAGAACTACAATCTAACGAAAATGGGTTGTCTTTGACTAAAATTAAAAACTCAATCAAGAAGCCTTCGGAAAAAAGAACTTTCAATTCACTCAGTAAAGAATACATTAACGAGTTAATTACAAACAATAAACTTTCTAGATTAGATGCAGATCAACCAAGGATAAAGAATTTTATTGCTTTTGCTGGCACTAAAAACTTATCTTTCCAAGATATAGATGAAGCTTTTTTAAAACGCTTTATGACTTATTTGAAAGTTGAAAGAAAAAACTCTGAAAGGTCGGTAGTAAATAATTTGGTTATTATAAGAACATTATTCAATAGGGCTATAAGAGAAGGTATTATTAATCAAAAGTTTTACCCATTTGGTAGAGGTAAGATTAAAATTAAGTTCCCTGAGTCTATAAAAATAGGTTTATCTGTAGAAGAAGTAAAAAAAATTGAAGCACTAACAGGCTTAACAGAAAATGAGAACCACGCAAGAAATGTTTGGCTTTTTAGTCTTTATAATGCTGGAATGCGAGTTGGAGATCTCTTAAACATAAAATGGTCTGACATTATCGATGAAAGAATTAGCTATAAAATGAGTAAAAATTCTAAAAGCTTATCATTTAATGTCAGAGACAAAGTACAAGGAATTTTAGAACAATATGAAAAAGACAAACAAAATAATACTGATTTTATTTTCCCAGAACTTAAGAAAGCAAATTTAAAAAGTCCTGAAGATCTTTTGCGAAAGAAAAAGTCAGCTAATAAAAAATTTAATAAATACTTAAAGAAGGTTTCAGAAAAAGCTAAAATTGATAAGAAGATTACAATGCATATTGCTAGACATACTTTTGGAAATATATCTGGAGAACAAATACCAATACAAATGCTACAAAAATTATACAGACATAGTAGTATCACTACAACTATCAACTATCAAGCTAATTTCATGCATGAAGAAGTAGATAGTGCCATAGACAAGGTATTTAATTTTTAGTTATTTTTACAGTATGGAACTATCCAAAGAAGAAGAAATAAAAAAAGCCAAAGAAATTCTAAAATTGGCTAGTGAACTTTATGAAAAGTATAGGCCTGTTTATAAATGGATTTCAGGAGAAGAAGCTATGAAAATTCTTAAAATTAAAAAAACAAAATTACAGCAGCTTAGAGATAGCAATAAAATAGTGATATCTCAATTGAGCTCTAAACATATTTTATATGACATCACTTCTATTGAAGATTATATTGAAAGAAATAGTAACCGCAAAGACGTAACAAAATGAAAGCAATCATAGAAGATAATAATTACATCAAAGGATTTAATGCTGGTTATATTGTTGAGAAACTTGGTAAACCAGATTTTGAATACTACGAAAATATAGAATTTAAAACCTCTTTCATGCAAGGGGTGAAAGACGGAAAGCTACAAGCAAGAATGGAAAAAGGACTTGAAGGCAGTAGTCCTCAATTGGAAGAAATTGAATTATGAAATATATTACTATTTCATAATTATTCAATCTACTCTAAGAAAATAGGCAAGACTATTAAGATTAAGCTTTTTTTTCTAAATAATCTATTAGAGTATCTCTTTCAGTTTCATCTAAACCCGCATAAAATTTCATAAAATTTCCATTACTAACGTCAAAATACTCAGATTTTAATTTTTCCATCATAACAGAGTTATGAGTGTTTCCCCAAATATTATCAAATTCTGAATCTGATAATTTAGCGTTTATATATTTTATAGCTCTATTAAATATGTGATTTTTATGTTTCATAAACTTTGTTTTTGCAAAAATACCTTATTACAACACTTTTACCAAGAAATTATGGCATCTATTTTGACATAATAATCAAATAATATTATCCAAAAAGCTTTCGTTTATGAGAGATTATTTGAGTTTTCCAAAATGCGAAATATAAATTAAGAATAAAACCATATTTAGCTTTACCAACCGTTTACGCATCAATTTACCCCTCTTAACCCTTACCCTTGTTGAAGCGTACCACGATTACCAGGTTTACCACCTCTATAGATAAAAGGATAAAAAAAATAGAAAGAATTGCTTCTTTCTATTTTCTTTTTTAACTCTCTAAAAATGAAATAACTTCACTCATCATAGATTCCCAAGCAAACCAGGAAAGCCAATTGAAATATTGTGTTTCATCTTGTGGACTTGGTTTGTTTTCTAGTTTTCCACAATCTGATTCAAATTCTTCTAGGATTTGTATTATTGATAAATGGTGCTTTTTTGCAAAAGCTACAGTATCGGTATAATAAATCATACCAGGAACTGATCCACTATCTGCTGCATAATAATCTTGAGGATATTTAATAAGTTGTTGCCACTCTACACCTCCTTGTCTCAATAGTTTTCCATGAAATTTTGGAGAAGAACTGTACTGCTTTAAAAACTTTTTTTTATTAAGTTTATTCATAATTATTTATTTACAAATAAGGTCTTAAAAACTTTTTTTAGCTCCAAAAAGAGTTTAATTTCTAAAATAAAAGTAGAGGTTCAAAATTATATTTGTTATTCAAAATTCATCAAAAAATCACTTCAATTGATTATAATTTTGAGGACAAATCCATGGGTAACCTCATCTTATATAAGGAAAAGAAAGTAGCTCCCCTGGATTTACTCTCTCCTCTCTACCCCTCTAATAGAAAGGAATACCAAGCTTTTAAAAGTGAAAATTTTACTAACGATTTGAGAGATGGTAAAAAGGTTTTACAGTCTATTTCTTTATCAATTAGAATTCCAATTATAGAAAGCACTTGTATAATTGAAATTTATGATTTGAGCGTTGGATGTGGGGCTATTTTACATAATGTAGTTTAACGAAAAAGCACTATAACAACCCATTATGTAACTTTGCTTAGGGTTAGTTTTGTGGCGAAATAGTTGTTTGAGCGTTGGCAATGGATCTTTGCTTTTTTTATTGTACTTAATTCATAAAATAACTGCGGCTAAATAAAAGAAGTAATATGCCATTATAGCTTTGAGTACAAGTATTATGACATAAAACCAGCTCCGATTATTAAAATATTCAAGGTAATATACTCAAAAAATGATAAATTTCATTAATGAAGTTATTATTTGGAAAGTAAAAAACTTAAATACTTAATTCTTATGCATTACACCTCATACTTAATTCCAAAAGACACTATACAAAACAACTAAAATAAGCATTACAGCAAATGACCCAATATTAAATAGCGGACTCGTTTTAAACATTTGTTTAGAAACATCAATGCCTTTTTCGTCATCTGCACCTTTGTGTTGTAAGTAACTATAAACTCCAATGACAAGCATTGTAAGTAAAACAGTATATCCCATTTGATCCATAAATGGAACATCTACAAAAAATGAACTTGTAGACCATCCTTTTGGAGCTACTTTAAAGTACATTGCAATTGGAATTGACATTAAAGCTCCAACGATAGCTCCTTTGTTGGTGGTTTTTTTCCAAAATAATCCTAACATAAATACTGCTAAAATACCCGGACTTACTACTCCAGTATATTCTTGAATAAATTGAAATGCTTGATTTATGTTTCCTAATAAAGGTGCCATAATACAAGCTATCACTAAAGCTACAAATGCAGAAATCCTACCCATATTTACAGTGGCTTTATCACTTGCAGTTTTATTGATGTATTGTTTGTAAATATCCATCGTGAAAATTGTGGAGGTTGAATTTAACATCGAAGCTAAAGAAGATACGATTGCTGCTGCTAATGCTGCAAAGGCCACACCTTTTAATCCTGTTGGTAAAAATTGTAACAACCAAGGGTATGCCTTGTCAGCTTGTTCTGTACTTGGTAAGTTTTCTAAACCTCCCATACCTAGCCTTGCCATAATTTCAGGGTCATTCACCATAACAAAAGCAGCAATTCCAGGAATTACCACAATTAAAGGAATTACTAATTTTAAGAAAGCTGCGAATAAAATACCTTTTTGTGCTTCTTTTAAAGATTTAGCAGCTAGAGTTCTTTGAATTATGTATTGATTAAAACCCCAATAATATAAATTCGCAACCCACATACCACCAACAAGTACAGCAATTCCCGGTAAGTTTTTATACTCGGGATTAGATTCATCTAGAATCATAGCAAACCGTTCTGGAACAGCTTCATAAATGGTAGTTAACCCTGCAAACATTCCTTGTCCATCAGAAACAGTATTTAAAGCTAAATAAGTAGTTACCAAACCACCAATAATAAGAAATACTACTTGAATTACATCTGTCCAAGCCACTGCAGACAAACCTCCATACAAAGAGTAAGCTGCTGCAAAAAGAGCTAAACCAACAACACCATACATCATAGGTAAACCCATAATGGTTTCTAATGCGAGTGAACCTAAATATAAAACAGTAGTTAGGTTTACAAATACATACAATGCTATCCAGAACACTGCAAGTATCGTTTTTAAATTGGTAGAATATCGTTTTTCAACAAATTCAGGAATGGTATACAATCCTTTTTCTATAAAAATTGGTAAAAAATATTTACCAACAATAATTAAAGTAATTGCAGCCATCCATTCATATGAAGCAATGGCTAATCCTGAGGCAAAACCAGAACCAGACATTCCAATAAATTGTTCAGCTGAAATATTGGCGGCAATTAAAGAAGCTCCAATAGCCCACCAAGGCAAAGATTTACTGGCTAAAAAATAATCTTCGGCATTTTTTTGATGCCCCTTTTTATCTCTAGAAACCCATAAACCTACACCTAAAATTAATATAGCATAGGCTATAAATATGATGTAATCTAAAATCTCAAAACTTGCGGTCATTCTCTTTGTTTTTTTGTTGATTATTTATATTAATTTGTTTTCAATTTTTTAAGGCAAAACTGGTTGATAAAAATGAAGTATTGGGCTTTTATAAACACTTCACTTAATGGGTTATAATTTATTTTTTAACAATTTTTAAAGTATATAAATTTGATGATGTTTGTACTTTAATAAAATATAATCCTGTGGGAAATAATTTAAAATCAATACTTTTATTACTGCCACCTATTTTTTCTAATAAACTACCGTTTGTATTATAAAGAGTTACATTTTTAATATGATCATTATCTAGCATTTTAATATTTAATATTTCTTCAACGGGATTTGGGTAAATTTGAATGTTTTTAAATTTGAATTCTTTATATCCCAAAGAAACATTATCAGCATCAATAGTATTAGTACTTTGTGCTAAATTAATAAAAGGATTTGGGCTTAAAACAGCAGTCGCATCTAAAGGTGCATAAAGTTCCAAACTTGATTGAAATAAAATTTTATTGTAAATTTTACCTATTTCTAAATTATTCATCCCTGAACGATAAAACAACCAATTTCTGTAATCAATATTAACAGGAGCTCCTTCTGGATGAGCACTAAAAGTATCTAATTCTACTTTTTCTGATACGCTACCCACTAAAACTGCATCTCTATACAATAAGGTTTCGCCTCTTGCATAGAAGTGTGTTAAGGTTACATTATGCCATAAATTGTCATTTGCTATAGTATCATCTACAATAGTCAAACCTGTTGGAGAAGTATATTTTAAAAACCCATTTTCATCTAAAGTTACAGATCCATTTGCTGAACTATCTGTTTTGTAAGTTATAATTTGTCCTGTACTATTTGTTTTAAAATCTATAGAAGTAGTAAATGGATGCACAATATTTTCAGGAGTAAAGTTTAAAACACCAGTTGTAGAGTTAGTAAATGAAATAGAAGTGGTATTGGTAAATACAGGTAATGGTTTATTTGCTTCTAAAGCTTCAAATAAAGAAGGTACAAAAGCGTAGGTAAATTCTGTGTGACCAGCTTTATTAGGATGTAAAGCATCATCTTTATAACCTTCTGCCCATTTTCCATTTCCATCATCAATAGCTCCTAAAACATTCACACTAGAAACATCCCATTCACCTATTAAAAGATTCATTTGTTTTATATAGTTATAATCTGAACTATTATAATCTGCTCTTGTATAATTATTTACTACCACAGGAATTTTCCCATCACTTTTAGCTTTTTGTATAAGAAGTTTTAAATTTTTCTCAAACTGATCAAAAGCTGTTTGTCCGTTTTCATGGACACCTTCATTTCCTAATGATAACCCAAATACTACATATTTACTGCAATCTCCTATTAGATCTCTTTCATATCTATTTAATAAATTGATGGTGTTATTACCTCCAATAGAAATATCAGATCTATAAAATCCTGCAGTACCTTCATCCATGGTTCTTCTTTTCAAAATTTGATCAAACTGATAAGTGTAACCTTCTAAATCTTGTGCTCCTTGGCCATGAGCAACAGACGATCCCATAAATGAAATTTTGAGATTATCTATATTTGCACACTCAATATTATACGTATAATCCTTTAGGTTTAAAGTAATTTTGAATTGCCCATAATTTATATTGATGTCTTCTCGAGTAATACCAAATTGTTCTGCGCGAGATTTTAGAATAACATTTTGAGTATTGACTATTTTATTCATTTCATAGTCAGAATCTTGGTTAGCTCTAAAGATTAATCTTCCACTGTCATCACCATTGGTTGTTGTGGTAAAATCTATAGTATTAGACCAAATTCCATTACCTTGATACACCAAAGTTTCATCTCCATTCCAACCATTTGGAATAGCACTTCCAACAACACTCCAGTTTATAGGTAAGATTCTGTAGGTATTGTTATTTAAATTTACCGTAATTAAAACAGGTCCAGATTCAGCAGGATCAATACCTACATTGCTTATTTGCAATTCACCACTTGCTGCACCTTCACCATAAACAACAGCTGTTCCACTATCATTAGAAGTATAAAACTTAAATTCTCCAGTTTCTGATAAAGAGGTGTAAATTTCAAATACATTACTGATATTTTTCTGAAGACCATTAACCATATGCATTGGCAAAGCAGTAGATAAATTATCTCCATTCTCTGTTGCTGTACCAGAAATATATAAAGCTGTTATTTGATTAGAAATGGTAATTTCTTGAGTATCAAAAATTGAAGGATTTTCTTTACTTGTAGCAGTAACATTTACAACACCATTTGCTATTGGTTTTAGCAAACCATTACTATCTATAATAGTTATAGTTTCATTATCAACAGACCAAATAACATTTTGATATGTTGCATTATTAGGTGTAAAATTAATATTCATTTGAGAATTTGCTCCACTCTCCACAATATCGTTACCTGAAATATCTAGTGAAACTAATTCAACTATTTGCGTACCACTATACTCTTCTAATTTTAATACGTTTATATAAGCAAAACCTCCTGTGTAAATTGAAAGATCTAAAATAATTTCTCCATTGCTACTAGGACGCATCATTTGAGTTTCTAGTATATTATCTGTATTACCATTTCCTCCATCACTTGTTCTATAAATACTTTTAAAGGTATCTATTCCCTGAAATAAGTAGTTAGAAATTCTGGTGCTTGAAGAAGGTCTTGAAGCAAAAACATAAAACTTATATTTTTTATTTACGTCTAAATTTTTGAATGTAAGTTGCCCAGTTGAATTTGTTTCATGTAAGAAAAAATAATCTTGAACTGCTGTTGTAATTGATAAGTCTCCTAATTCAGTAGCGTCTGTAGTTGTTGGACCATAATTATTACTACTATTTATTTGAAAATTATCAGTCACTTCCATTATTAAATTTGAAGTTACATTTGCAGTATTTACAATATTAACCTCACTACCTATATCTGCGGAAAGTGCATTATTCCAATAATTATTATTGGCATCTAGACTTTCAGTAATTGCCCCTTTATCACCTCCAGAAGGACCAAAGTCTATAACAAAACTTTGTTCTAGCGTTTCATTAACTGTTGGTAGATTTCTATATTCTTCAAACTTTAATGCATTCAAATAAGAAAATCCTCCTGTATTTGTTGAAACATTTATTGTAATTTTACCACGACTATTAGGTCTTAAAATTGGTGTTTCTAATAGATTTTCTTTATTTCCAGTACCTCCATCACTTGTTTGAAAAACATCATAAAAAGCATCTGAACCTGAAAAAGTATAATCTGATATTCTCGAACCTGAAGTAGGTCTTGAAGCAAAAACATAAAATTTATATCCTTTATTTATATCTAAATTTTCAAAAGTAACTTGACCTGATGCATTTCCATCTAAATAAAAATAATCCTGAACTGCTGTAGTTATTGATAAGTCTCCTAATTTAGTTTCATTTACAGATAAAGGACCGTAATTAACGGAGGTATTTACAACAAAGTCATCAGTAACTACCATTTTAAAACTTGTAGCATCATTAGTAGTATTAATAATATCTACAGTGCTTGATTCATTTCCTGAAGTGGCGTTGTTCCAATAATTTCCATTTGAATCTGGGCTTGCTGTAATTGCTCCATTAGTTCCTCCTGTAGGACCAAAATCTATCACAAAACTTTGCTCTAATGTTTGGGAACTAATAAAAAAGCTTACGAATAAACTTAATAATAATGTAATTTTTTTCATTTTTATGATTATTTTAAATTGTTTTTTAAGAAATCTAAACTAGAAGTTCTGGTTGTTCTTTATATGTTTTCCATAAAAACTCTCCAAATAGTGTATTTGCCCAAGCAAACCATGATCTTGTAAAATTATTTGGGTCATCTTTATGGAAAGTTTCATGCATAAAACCTGTGCCTGCATGAGTAGACTTCAGCATAGATATACATTCTTTAATTTCCTTAGGATTGTCACTTGTTAAACCTTGCATCGTAATTGCCATTGGCCAAATCATATCAATACCTACATGTGGCCCTCCAATTCCTTCAGCGGCCTTACCTTTGAAAAAAAATGGATTATCTAATGATAATACGAATTTTCTCGTGTTTTTATACACCCAATCATCTTTGTCAATAGCATCCAAATAAGGTAAGGAAAGTAAGCTAGGTACATTGGCATCATCCATTAATAAATGATTTACATAACCATCAACTTCAAAAGCATATATATTTCCATATTTAGGATGATTTACAATGGCATAATCCTCTAGCGCCTGTTTTACTTCTGCACTCAATGCTCTTAACTCGTTTGCCGTTTGTGCATCACTTGAGATTTCTTCCATCATTTCGGCAGCTTGATTTAAACTTACTACTGCGAAAAAATTAGATGGAACTAAAAATGAGAATACTGTGGCGTCATCACTTGGTCTGAATGCCGAACAAATTAACCCAACTGGTTTTACTGGATATCCTAATCCTTTAAGTGGTCTGGTATCTGTTGCTTTTGGAGTCTGTCTTTGGAAATGGTATGGGTTTTCTCCATTTTTTTCTTGTTGATCGATAAAAACTTTTAGCGTAGTTTTTATTGCCTTTTCCCATTCAGCATCAAAAGGTGATGTATCTCCAGTGGTTTTCCAATAGTTATATGCTAATCTTATCGGATAGCATAATGAATCTATTTCATATTTACGTTCATGAACTCCAGGAAGCATGTCTGTATCATCTGATGTCCATTCTCCCTTTTTATTCGGGTCATTATAAAATGCATTGGCATAAGGATCTTTTAGGATATATTTTGTTTGAGTATTGATAACTCCTGCTATTAAATCTTTTAAGTCTTTATCCTTATCTGCAAACGCCATATAAGGCCAAACTTGTGCAGAACTATCACGAAGCCACATGGCATCAATATCTCCAGTGATAACATATGTGTGGGGTTTCCCATTTTTTTTATTGAAAGTAACCGTTGTGTCTAATGTATTAGGGAAACAATTATTAAACAACCAAGAAAGTTCTTCGTCTTTAACATTTTTCTGAAACTCTCTAATAGCGTCTTCAATAAATTTACTTTCAAAATTTCGTTTTTCTTTTGATACTCTTACTACTGGAAAACTTTTTGATATTGTATTCCCCGCAATAATATTTTTGGGTGCTACCATTGCTAATCCACTAAAAAGTGCTGTGCTTTTTATAAATTTCCTTCTTTCCATAGTTAAAATAAATACTGATTTTTTAAAAAAATTAACCATGCGATATGAAACATTCCCAATCATAAAAATTTATACATTTTGTAAATAAATCATCGATTTTTAAAATATTTTATAATTGTATTAGTTAATTTTATTAATACTATAATTTTTACTTAAAAACGATGTTCTGAATTTTTGTCTAAATTAAGATATCACAATCTGATTTTATTCTCATTTTGTTTCATAATAATGTTTAAATGACCCATACTGCTTGTTGCATTAGGGCTAATTTATAATTTCATTTAAAAAAAGACCTGATTCGTTATAAGTGAAAAAATAATTTTAATATTCATTAGAAAGAGAATAAGGATAATCTTCCTTAGCAGTACCTCTTTTTTTATTAGGTGTATTAGACATTTCAAAATCGATAATAGCCCCTTTTATTAATTCTTTATGACTTAACCAGTTTTTGGTATATGTTTTTCCGTTGTACATCATGTTATTGATATATCTGTTTTTATCACTATTATTTATGGCATTTATAATTATTTTTTCACCATTTTGAAGATGAACAGTAGTCTTTTTAAATAATGGCGCACCTAGAACATATTGATCTGTTGCAGGAGCTACAGGATAGAATCCCATAGCAGAAAACACGTACCAAGCAGATGTTTGCCCATTATCTTCGTCTCCACAATAACCATCAGGATTAGGGTTATACATTCTATTCATAGTTTCTCGAACCCAATATTGTGTTTTCCAAGGTTGATCTCCATAATTATATAAGTATATCATGTGTTGAATAGGCTGGTTACCATGTGCATATTGTCCCATGTCTGCAATTTGCATTTCACGAATTTCATGAATTATACCACCATAATACTTATCACCAAAAACTGGAGGTAAAGAAAAAACTTCGTCTAATTGTGAAACAAACTTATCATTCCCACCCATTAAATCAATCAATCCTTGCATATCATGAAAAACAGACCATGAGTAATGCCAGCTATTTCCTTCGGTAAAATCGCCTCCCCAATCAAATGGACTAAATGGTGTTCTCCATTTGCCTTTACTGTCTTTTCCACGCATTAGTTTATGCTCAGAATCGTATAAGTTTTTGTAATTTAAACTACGTTCTTTATATAGTTTAATTTCTTTTTTAGGCTTTTTTAAAGCTTTTGCTAATTGGTAAATAGCAAAATCATCATATGCATATTCAAGTGTCCTTGCTGCAGTTTCGTTAAGTCCAATATCAAAAGGTACATACCCTAATTTGTTATACGATGGCGCTCCTGCACGACCAACAGCGGTCATTGGGCCTTCGTTATTTGCACCATGAATTAAAGCTTGATATAAATTCTCAATATCATATTTGTATGATCCATTATTTTTTAAATACGCATCAGAAACTACAGAAGCCGAGTTATTACCAACCATAATATTACGCAATCCAGGACTTGCCCATTCTGGCAACCATCCACTTTCATCATAAGCATTAGATAAACCTTCCTGCATTTGTGCACTTAATTCTGGATACATTAAATTTAAGAAAGGAAATAGAGATCTGAATGTATCCCAAAATCCTGTATCAGTAAACATATAACCACTACGAATTTCACCATTATAAGGGCTGTAGTGTACAACTTTTCCATTAGCATCATATTCAAAAAACTTTCTAGGAAATAATAGTGAACGATATAAGCAAGAATAAAAAGTTCCTATTTGTTTAGGTGTTGCTCCTTCAATTTCGATTCTGCTTAATTCTTTATTCCATATGTTTTTACCTTTTTCTTTCAATTGGTCAAAATCATCATTGCCAATTTCTTTAAGATTTATTTCTGCTTGATTATAACTAATAAAAGAAGAAGCTACTTTAGCGTTTACTACTTGTCCTTTTTTTGTTTTAAAACCAATAATTGCACCTGCATGGTTAGATTCAATTTCTAAGCCATCAGATAAATCACCATTATTATACGTTTTTGAAATTTCAAAAGGTGTATCAAATTCTATAACGAAATAATTTTTAAAATTTTTAGGAACACCACCACTATTACGTGTTGTATAACCAATAATTTTTTGTTCTTCAGGGATTATTTTTACGTATGAACCTCTATCAAAAGCATCAATAACTATGGATGCTTCTTCTGTTTCAGGAAAGGTAAAACGGAATCTAGAAGCTCTTTCTGTAGGCGTAATTTCTGTTGTTACGTCATGGTCTGCTAAATATACACTATAGTAATAAGGTGTTGCTGTTTCCGCTTTATGAGAAAACCAACTTTCACGTTCTTCTTGTTTAAAGCGTAGTTTACCAGTAACAGGCATGATTGAAAATTGCCCATAATCATTCATCCATGGAGATGGTTGGTGAGTTTGTTTAAACCCTTTTATTTTATTCGCATTATAAGTATAGGCCCATCCATCGCCCATATTACCTGTTTGAGGTGTCCAGAAGTTCATTCCCCATGGCATTGCAATTACTGGGTATGTATTTCCAGTAGAAAGTCCAGGGCTTGAATCTGTTCCCATTAAAGGGTTAACCCAATCTACAGGGTTATTTATTTTAGCTATTTGATTGTTTTGTGCTTGTGTAAATTGTATAAATACAATTACGGCTATAAAGGACAAAAATGATTTTTTCATGCGATTTGTTTAATGATAGTTTTAGTTTTTATTAAGTTATTTTAATTTATTTGATGAAACCCCTTTATTTGTAATTACTACTGGAAGTATGTGTCCGTTTTCATCAAATTTCATTTCATCTATACAGGTTACCCTAGAGTTACCATCAGTTTCTGTTAAAGGCCTTCTATGATAAACAATATAGTATTTATCTTGGTTTTCTGGAATAATTACAGAATGATGACCTGCGCCTGTAGCAATATCTTTATTTTGTTCAAGTATTTTATCTATTCTTTTAAAAGGACCAAAAGGAGAGTCTGCAATGGCATATGCTACACTATAATCTGGACCTGTCCAACCGCCTTCGGACCACATAAAGTAGTATTTACCATCTTTAATAAACATAAAAGGGCCTTCTACATAATTATCTGGTGTTATTTCTTTAAAAATTCTTCCATCTTGAAAAGGAACAAAACCAGTAAAGTCTGAATTTAGTTTTGCTATATTACAATGTTTCCAACCACCATAAATTAAATAATATTGACCATCTGCATCTTTAAAAACAAATTGATCTATAGGTTGCGCTCCGTTGTGAAACTTATCGATTAAAGGTTTTCCTAAATAATCTTTATAAGGACCTTCTGGGGTAGATGAAATGGCTACTCCAATACCTCCAATTTCATTATCATTTTGAATATCATTTGCTCCAAAAAAAAGAAAATAATTTTCATCTTTTTTAATTATTGAAGGCGCCCACATAGCTTTATGTGCCCATTTTACACAACTCGTATCAATTATTTTTTCATGTTTTTTCCAGTTTGTAAGATCTGTTGAAGAAAATGCATCTAAAAAAACTTGTTTTTCATACGGAGCAGAGAAAGTAGGGTAGATCCAATATTCATTATTAAATATAATTCCTTCTGGATCTGCATACCAACCTGAAAATATTGGATTGCCAGCTAAGATAATGTTTCTTTTAAACACCTTGCACGAACTCATCATGCTAATCATCAATATAAAGAGACTTATTTTATTCATTTTGTTTGGTTTTAAATTTTTGTAGCATAAATATTTTCTGTAACCCCTTTTTTATTAGGCACTTCACAGCTTTCAATAATCAGTCACCCCTTTAATAATATCTTAATGTCTTAACCAATTTTGATTTAATTCTTTCTCGTTAAAAGTGGCTGATTTTATATAAAAATTATCTTTCCTTTAGTTTTTAACTTCAGTTTTAAACTTTTTACCAGTAGGGAAATCAATACTTACTTTTTTAAATATTAGAGCTTTTATATAATATACAAGAGTTCCAATATTTACTAGAAAAATACCGATACTTCGCATAACAAACCATGATGACATTGTTCCTGCAGCATCATCTTTTAAAACCGCCATAATTTTAGAAGCCGCAACAAGATCATATGAAGATTCTAAGGCTTTATCAGTTGTATTAAAGTTAAGCCTATTTACTTCTTCAATTATAGAATCTTTAATAGAAAAAAAGTCTACCGGATATTTTTTTTCGTAGACGTCCAATAAAACGTCCAATGCATGTTCTGTACGAACTGTTCGAGTAGGTTCATGCCTAGTTGCCCAATCTTTTTTACCATAGGTATAGAGGTTGGCGATTGATTTTGAAATAGCACCAAATTTCTCTGAATACATTAACGATAACATAGGTAATTGCTCTCTATATTTACCCCAAATCGCACAACCATTATACACTTCAAAATCAGCCTTCTGAATGGATCCATCAATGGACGAATAGGCGCCATCTTTTTCACTTATTTTATATTTGACCATGGTCATCAGATTTTCCTAAAAAAAAATCAACTTTTTTAGTTAATTTATTTTCAACTGTGTTTAAAATAATATCGTTACTGCAATTGAAAAATAATAAGATAGTACATGAACATAAAAATACTTTTAATTGTTTAATCAATGCAGATGCAATTAATGGTAAATTATTCATTACTTTCTTATTTAAACAGAGCAGATATTCGTATATGAACTCATCTACCAGTTAATTTATACACAAATACCTTTGTTACTTTTTCTAAATTTTAACCATATGGTATTATATTAATAATTTATTTACTTTCTACTTTTAAAAGCTTTATGAAATAACCTCCAACTACAGAACGCGCTTTAAAATTGATACGTTTAGCATTGGTAGTCTCATGAAAATCACTGATAGGAACTCTATCTGATGTTTCGTTAGCATATTTCCATATAGGATTTATTAAAGCATTAAAATCTGCTTCATTTTCAGCTAATGTTGCTGTCCAAACTACCCAGTCAGATTTTGTATAAGTTTTTCTGCTGTCTAGTGGTAAACCGTATTTGTTTTGCTTTGTTAGATAATATTTAATTTCTTTTTTTATTATAGATTTTGGAAAAATATTGAGATCTAATATTTCATCCCAAACCAAATTATATTTTTGACTCCAAGTGTTTTTAGTCTCAAATGCCAAGCCGTAATGATTACCATCTCTGTCAATTTTCATCCAATCTTTGGCTAATTTTTTAGCTATTGAGATGTATTTTTTTTCTGTTTTAGTATCATCTAGCATCCCAGCAAGTTTTCCATAAGATGCAATTCCCATAATAGCTTTAATGGATAGATTTGCATTACGAGCCAAGTGACCTGCAAAATCATCAGTAGAAAGTTGATTCTCAGGATCGAAACCATTTTTTGTCAAATAGTCTGCCCATACACTTAATGTTTGCCAATGTTTCTTAGCATAATCAGCATTCCCCTCTTGCTGAGCAATAGCAGCAGTCAAAATGATCATATTTCCAGCCTCTTCTACAGGCATATCTTCACCATAAATATGTCCTGTAGCTATTGGGTAAACTCCTAAATCATGAGTAGGATATGGTTTTGACCATTTTCCACTTTTTTCAGTGTAATAGAAAATACCATTTAACATACCCTTTAATAAATTGGGATTGAAAATTAAAAAAAGCGGTGCAGAAGGATAAGTTACATCGACAGTGTTTATAAATCCACCACTATTATTTTCTTTAGAAAGAAAGAGAAGTTCTTCTTCTGGACTTTCTACTAATGTATGTGCAGCAATGGCTTGTCTGTAGCCTAAAATACATAAGTCTGCATATTTTTTTCCACCTGCACCTAAACAGTCAAAATATATTTTTTTGTCAAATGTTTTTACACGACTTATAATACTATTATATTCTTTTGAAGCTTTTACAATAGTACTATTCATAGACATGCCATCTTTTTTAAACCAAGGTTTTAAATTAGAACCAAAATAATCGATAGCATATACTTCATCATATCCAAGCATAACGAAATTCTCAGCACCTTCTGTTCCTACAGCTCCAAAATTGGAGATTATACTTAGAACTAAATCTTTACCTGTGATTTCAGTTTTATCATCATTTTTTTTATTAGAGATAAAAGGTAATAGCGATGTTTTTGAGTTACTTATGTAATATTCACTATTGTTCGCTGGAGCCGCTAGGTAAGCATAACCCCAATCTACACGCATATCATCGCCTTTTTTTTGTAAAATTGGTTGAGCTACAGTACCAACTTTTAGAATATTAAGATTGTTTTGGGTGTATTTAGTGGCGACAACTTCTTGTTTATTTGTTTGAACTGCAATGTTGCTCGAAGCACCAATATATAATTTTATATCATGTTTTTTTTCGTCTTTAGACTTTACATTTATAGATATATATGATATTGGACGACTCATTAAATCTAAGTCGTTTAATAATAATGGAGAAGTAAAAGTAGCTGTCAAAATTACATTATCACAATCAAAGCTATATATGGTTTGATTTGCATTTAATTCTACATTAATTTGTTTTGCTTTTTTAATTTTGACATTTTCCATTTCAGGAATTTCAGTAACCAAACCAGCGTCTAACCACTGACCACCTGCAGTATTTTTTATGTGAATTGCAAGTACATTATCTTTAGAGTTTAATTTTTTAAAAATACTGTCTTCTATTTGGATGTATTTAAAATCATGGAGCCATCCTGTAGTTTCATATATTTTATGACCATTTAAGTAAACAATTATATCATCATCATGACGAAGTTTTAAGTACAAATTTTTAAAGTTTCTATGTTCTAGATTAAATGAGCGCCTAACCCAAAGTTCATTAGTTTTCCAAACTGTTTTCGCTTTACTTTCATCGTCACTAAAAGGAGCTTCACCTTTTTTCCAATCACTACTTTTATAATTTATTTTTTCCCAACCAGAAAATGGGTTCTTCTCAGTATAATCTACCTTATACACGGCTTCATCTGATGTAGGTAAAACAGTTTTATAGTTTTTTGTTTCAATTCCTAAAAAACGGTAAAATTCATTGTCTACTTTTACAATACCTAATAAAGAATGGCTTTGCTCAGTCCAATGTTTTGTTGATGAACCATTTAGTTCAGAATCCATAGACCAAATACTAAAGTTTGGATTATGCGTAATTAATGGATAAGCAGGAGCTCTCAATTTTTCTTGAGCGTTACAGATATTTATTCCTATAAGAAGGACTAAAAGGCAAGCGTTTTGTATTTTTTTTAAATACATTTTTTAATTTTTTTTTGTTGATTTTATATAATAAAATTCTTTAGATTTCTAATATTACTATTTGGAATATTTTAATCCTTTTATTAATAATATTTTTGAATTGATCCAAATTGCTAGTTGAGATCAATTCAAAAAAAATAGATCTGTTTATCATATTTATTTTCGACCCATTAAAATAAGTAAAATGGAATTTTATCTTATTTTAGGAATGCGTTTTACCCAATTATATCTTCCTGTTTAAAACTATCATGCTTATTTATTGATATGGATTGATAATTGCTGCAAAGCCTCCATTTTTCACCATTTTTATGCTGATTTTTTGAGATGATTCAATTTCAGTCTCCTTCTTTTTATAATCCATTGCCTGACGCTGTGCATTGATTCCATCTTCAAAAGAAGTAAGCTTGTATTTTGTACCCTTTTTTAAAAAATCAAGAGAAACAGTAAATTCACGAACAGGTTCTTTACCATTCGCTATGCCTCCTATAAACCATTGGTCATCTCTGCGCTTTGCTACAATAACATATTCTCCAATTTTAGCATCAAGCACAACCGTTTCATCCCAAGTTACTGGCACGCTAGTGATGAATTCCGTACATTCTTTCTCACGATAATAATTAGTAGGATTATCTGCCAGCATTTGCAGACCACTTTCAAAAATCACAAAAAGCGCCATCTGGTTGGCTCTGGTTCCTACACCAGCCGAATTGGGACGTTCACTGTAATAAATTTCAGGCTGCATATTTATCATGGCACCTGGCGTAAAATCCATAGGCCCTACTGCATTACGTATGAATGGAAGGTATACACTGTTATCTGGCACGGCTCTACCCATTTGTTCTAGACCTAAAACACCTTCGTATGTCAAAATATTAGGATATTTAATTTCAAGACCTGCTGGTTTGAAAGCACCATGAAAATCAACAAATATTTCATTCTTTGCAGCCTCTTTGGCTACGCGCTCATAAAAATTGACCATCCACTGGTCGCTACGATCCATAAAATCAATTTTCACTCCCGAAATTCCCCATTCATGAAAAGTTTTAAACAATTCAAAATTATGCTCAACAGTAAGCCAGGTGAGCCATAGAACAATTTCCACATTTCTTTCTTTGCCATATTTTATCAATTCAAAAAGATCAATATCAGGGTTTGGCGTGTACGGATCTGTAGTTGATTTTGCCCAACCTTCATCCATAATTATATAGGGAATCCCAAATTCAGAAGCAAAATCTATAAAGTATTTATAAGTGTCTTCATTATAACCAGCCACAAAATCAACATGATATGGAGACGCTCCGTTCCACCATTCCCAGCTTACCTGTCCTGGTTTTATCCAAGCAGTTTCGTTAAGTACATTAGGCTGTGCAAGTTTTACGGTTAATGTATTAGTAAGTAAATCACTGTCTTTGGACGTAACCAAAAAATAACGCCAAGGCATAGAACGTTTCCCTGTAGTTTGCGCAATATAATCTGCATGCTTTGTAATCTTTACACTGCGATCACCATTATCTTCAAATTCAAGCGGATTTAAAGGAAATTCACCGTGCAATTGATTCGGGTTTTCTACATTGATAAACATCGCTGGATAATCTGTTACATCAGATTCGGATAAAAGAATTTTAAACGTATCATTTTCCAATAAAACAGGAAGAGTAGATTTGTTTAAACCTGCTTTAAAATTGGAAGTTTCGAGATGCGTATAAGGATATTCATAGGAAGTTTTAAACCAAGGTGTTTGCTGAAGATGAGCGGTGTAATTTTCAGGTAAATTGACTGTGAAATTTTCTTTTTTTATCTGAATACTGCCTTTTAAATTCGTGATAAATCGATAGGCTATACCTTCATTAAAAACCCTGAATTCTACTGAATAATTATCTTTAAAAGCTAATAAAAGCATTTTATAATTATTGCTTATAGAACTAAACTTCATCGGAATAACCGGTGTAATCAACTCACTAACTTCACTAGTTTTTTTCTTTTTTAGTTTGGGATTTTCTCCCAAAACACGATCTTGAAGTTGTAAAGAAATCGAATTGTCTTTTAGAACAATTTTTCCATTTTTTAAAACAGAATAAGTGATTTTATCTCCCAAATTAACTGTAACCTGAAGGTTATTATCAGGCGATTTCACCTTGATTTCCTGCCCGAAACTATTTAACATAAATACTAAAAAGCAGATAACATAAAATTTTTTTTGATTCATTTTTGATTTTTTTTTACAAAAAACTCTTTAGATTTCTATTATTACTTTTTGGCCTATTTTAATCCTTTTATTAATAATTTCTATCTTATTTAGATAAATTTTTGTTTCTATTTCGTCCCCTATTAAATGAAGTTTAATAGAAACATTATTGTTTCCTATATGTAAATTACTTAAATTTAGATTGGATAATTTATTCGAAAGTTGTGGTTTTATACTAAATGAATTAAACCCAGTCTGTTCAAATGACAACATTCCTTCAATAATTAACCTGCAATACAATGCACTTTCTGCTGAAAGATGCTTCATATTATTTTCGGGATATGCTTCAACAGCATATGGAACATGATCTCCTAATAATCTTTTCTTAGAATATTCTTCTAATTTTTCAAGTGATTTATCAAAAAAACCAGCTTTAAAGGTACCCCTTAGTGCGTATAATGTAGCTCTGTCCCAAAAAACAGGTGATTTTATTGAGTCTGAATTAAGTTCTACTAAAACCCCATTTGAAGTCCATAATTTTTCAAGCAGCGCAGTAGCAGTTGCCTTCGCTCTATTTTCTATCCCCATTACTAGTGGTAAACAAATCCAGTGTCTGAGGTGGGTATTTCCTTTAAAATATCGATAGGTATTTAAATCCTCAATCTCATAACCAAAATAATTTTCAATGCTATCAGACAATTTAATACTACGCTTTAAATATAGGATTGACAAACTATCATACCCAAGCTCTTTTGCAAGATAAGTCGCATTTTTAAGTCCTCCATAGTACAAGGAATTAGTAGATAAGTTTGCTTCACCTGTAGATATTCTTCCTTCCATTTCGTCAGTTTCTGATAAAACAACTCCTTCTGCATTCATCATTTTGTGACAGTAGTTAATGCTCCATTCAATCAATGTCCATATTTTTCGGGCAAAATCCTTATCAGCATATCGTAATAAGAATTGTGATGCTCCATAAGCAATCATAGCAGCATCTCCTCTATCTTTTCCACAGTTTGGCAGCTCTCCGTCTATTTCAAACGCATAGCATATAGGTCTGAAATTTTCAGGGATGTTTTTCAAAAACATTAAATAGGCATTTTTTGCGGCTTCAATACCAGTATCGTTCCCTAGAAACGGGAAAAAAGGTCCACTATATTCTATCTGATCATTTGCCCAAATACCAGTATAATAATTTCCTCCACCAGGTGAATGCACTAATCCCATCTTCGATTCAAAAATACTTTCAGAAGCTCTAATTTTTGAGAAATAAAAAAGTTGATCAATTACTGGGTTAGAAGTTTCGAGAACAAGATTTTCTTTAATATTTTTAAGAAAAGTATCTCTTTCTTCTTCTATTTCTTTAAACCTAAATCCATTTATAGGTTCATTATCTATGGCCGCAGAAAAATAGAGCGTAAAATTATAAGATGCTTTGGACTTTAGATTTAACTGCTTTTTCGCATCATTATATACATGAGTTGTATATTTCCCTTTATACCCTGTTATTTCTGCAGTAATATTTGTTTCGTCAATTTTAAGCTCTTTTGCTTTATCCTTGGTATTTGTCAATTCCCAATTTTCAACAAACAAACGTTCGTTCATGGATGGGAATAATGTACGCTTAAGCACTATACCTTCCACAGGAGTATGGTAAAAAGTCAGCTTACCATCAATTTTTACTGAATCAATTTGTTTAAATATCAAATTGAAACCTTCCATAGTTATTGTAGGTTCAATTTCATTAGAGTAGTGAAGTTTATGGTATGCTCTGTATTTTTTCCAATCGTCTTCAATTGTTCTTAATTGCGGATATATAATTTCACGATTTATTTTAATTTCTTTGTCTTTATTAACATCATAATAAATAATTGCTGATACTTTCTTTCCGGACATTTCTATATTATCTTCATGCGGATAATTGGTTTTATTCAGATTCCAAATTATACTATGTGAAGAGTTGTTTTGCCAATACTTATCAATAGGTTGATTTTGCCCTATTACAAAGTGGGTAAACAATAAGATGATTCCTATTATGAAGTATTTTTTGTTCATTAATAAAATTATTTTTTGCTTTTTTAAATAGTTTTTAAAAATTTAAAAATCTGTAAATCATATAATTTACAGATTTTTGATGTAAATTAATAAACCACATTGACGATTGCTGCAAGTAGCATATTGTGTCTTTAACTTTCTTTACACTAATTAAATACCACAATTAAAAAGATGGAAAAAGACTGGTTTTAGCAATTTTATCCGATGAAAAATCAACCGAAAGTCCTTGTCCATATTTGCCTTGAAAATATTCCACACGAATTGGTAAACGACCTTTCTTTAAGGTAATTTCAGTGCTTTTCTCTTCAAAACCATGCGATCCATCATTATCAATAAGCAATTGGTTATTGATGTAAAACTTACTTCCATCATCAGAAGCTATATAAAAAGTGTACTTTCCATCCGCAGGAATGTTTATGAATCCATTATAAACTAACCCATAATCATCCGAATTATGCTTGATTTTATTCAAATCAAAATCTGGAACATATCCTTTAGTTATTGCTGTAAGTTGATTAAAATCAGGCATTTTATCCCAAGCTCCTTTGTACAAACTATAGCTTAAACCTGTCTCTTTATTGAAAAACATTTTAGAGTTTACAGAACTACAAGAACCATTATCTAAAGGGCAAGCAATAGCATTAATACGCGCTGGAACACGCACTTTAAAAGGCTTTTTGTATAACTTAGAATTACGTGTAGGAACAGAACCATCTGTTGTGTAATATATCTTATCCATACCTTCTTGAAGGAACTCAACTTTTACTTTAGATTCAGACATCAATGCACTTTCAATGTTTTGAAATTCAGGTTTTTCAGCAATACTTCCGTAAGTTTTAAGAAGATTATAATAAGGTTTGTACACTTTGTGTGCCTCACTAATGGACTGAATGGTTGATAGCGCATTGTTCCAACGATCTCCAAATCCATCAATTTCTTTTTTGATATCTGAAAGGTTGTATTCTAAATTTTGACCAAATTGAGAAAGCGACATTATTTCAAAAGGACTGTATAATCCATCATCCCAATAATTTAATAAACGAAATTCTTCAAACTTCTTCATGTATTTAATTTGTCCCTTTATACCAGAAAGAAGTTGTTGATCATAATCTGGGAATTGCAACTCAACAGAAACTTTTGTATTAGTTGGAAATTCTGGAACATACACACGTGTTTCTAAATCATCGCCAACATAAGACCAATGACCAACTTTAGCCTCATCACTATATGGAATATTTTGCCCATTTACAGTTACCTTTTTTGGAGGAAAAGAACTAGGGAAACGTAATTCATATCCTCTAGAAGTTAGCATTCCTGAAAATGAACCTTCAACGGGTGCAATAACAATATTCATTGTATTTCCTTCATATTCTGAAGTTACTGGTGTATAGGTAAAAGCTCCCTTTTTAAAATTATTATTATTTCCTTCGTCTTCATAAAGTTTTAATGCACCTTTTTTACCTGGATAAAAAGAAAGAATAAGAGGGTTAAGTGGTTTTTCATCAGTTCTTTCCATTTTTGTCTGCATTGGAATAATTGCACCTTCTTTTATAAAAACTGGAATGTCACTTAAGGTAAATGGCATTGTAACTTTTTTACCACCTTCAACTATGCTTCCTGTGCTATATTCATACCATTTCCCTTCTGGAAGCCAAGTTTCTTGTTGTACAGCTATATTGTCCCCATCCAAAGCTTTAGTAATTGGATTTACAATCATATCACGTCCAAACATATATTGGTTGGCTATAGAATACGCATTTTCTTCCTTTGGATAATCGTAATACATTGGATGTACCGTAGAAACACCTGTTTTATAAGTGTTATGTGCTTCATTATATAAATAAGGTACTAAAGCATATCTTAGCAAATAAGCCTCTCTCATAATAAGAAAATTATCTAACGGATATGCCCAAATTCTTCTTTCGTGCTGTGGTGCAGCAGTAGCGTGAGTTCTAAATATTGGACTAAAAATACCCCATTGAATCCATCTTGTATATAGTTCTGCAGTACCTGCATCTCCTTGATGTCCTCCAATATCATGACTCCAATAACCAAACCCAACATTTGCTGCAGTTGATGTAAAATAAGGTTGATAGTTTAAAGATTCCCAAGTTACATGCGTATCTCCAGAAAATCCTATTTGATATCTATGATTTCCCAATCCTCCCCATCTATGAAAAATAAGTGGGCGTACTTTATCCTGACGCTCCATATCACTATAATGCACATAATTTAAATAAAAAGTTGGGTTAACTCCAGGAATATCAGTGCTTCCCCATTGTTGCCAATCTAACCACCAAAAGTCAACTCCAGATTTTTCTATAGGACGCAACACCAAATCCATATAATTGGTAGCAAATTTTTTATCTGTAATATCAAAAGGGACATATTTTTTTGTAGCTGGATCAATTCCCATGGCTTTTGCCATTGCAGGATATGCATCTTCATAAGGCTGTATTCCTGAAGCAGGATGCAAATTCAGACATGTCTTTAGGTTCTCTTCATCTGTCCATTTTAAAAACTTTTCTGGAGAAGGAAACAAATTTTTATTCCATGAAAAACCTGTCCATCCTGAATCTTCACCTGCTTGATCTTTTTGTCGCTGACCATCTTTGAAGAATTCTGGTAATGATTTTACGTGCCAGTCCATATCGATTACAAATACATCCAAAGGAACATCATGCATTTTAAATTCTCCAACAAGATCACGTAATTCTGTATCTGAATATTCTCTATATCTCGACCACCAAGAACCAAAAGCAAATCTTGGAGGCATTGCTATTTTACCAGCAATATCTGTATAGTCTTTTAAGGCCATTTTATAATCTGAATCATAAGCAAATAAGTATAAATCTTGAGATTTATTCTCTGGGCGTGATTTTACCCAAGCCCACTCTGAATTATCAAATATCGGGCGCTCGGTGTCGTCTATTAAATACCAACCATCACGAGAAATTATACCTTTTTCAAGTTCTTTGGAGGCACCGTCCACTCCGTCTAGAGTACGTGTTGTGCCCATAAGATTTCCATTATTAGGCATCTCAGGTTTCCAAACAACAGTTTTACCGTTAGCAATAAATTCAACACTCAAATTTTTGTCGCTAAACTTCCCTGAACCTATTTTATATTTTAGTTTTACCAAATCAGTAACAATTTCTAGAATACCATTAGTTTCTTTTTTAGTAAACGATGGGACTGTAACGTTTCTATTTACAAAAGTTAATGAAGCATTGTCTACAAACTTGCCATCTTCACTCCATTCCATACGGATTACACGTGGAGAGAGCACTGTAAATCTGGTATTCTCTGATAATACTACTGCTGATGGATTTGCAATAGGATTATATTCTTGTGCAAATAAACTTGCAGAAGCAAGAAAAAAAATTGTAATTAAAAAATGTTTTGTTTTCATATTGTGTTTTAAGATTAATCTTTAAATCCTTTCACCAGAAGGAATCTATTTTTATTTTTTAAAGATTTTGTTAGGATTAGTTACTTTTTTAGTTTATTTTTTTATGAATTTTTTAGTGTATTTAACTCCATTAATATGGATTTTCAGAAAATAAAGACCTTGGGCTAAATTCCCCACGTAGAAATCTTCACCATGCTTTTTAGGAGTACTCATTAATCTGCCTTGAATATTGTAAATTTGAATATCTGCAGTTGATAAATTAATATCTGAAATAATGTGTAATAGCTGATCAACAGGATTTGCTATATTTATTTTTTGGCTTATTTGTAAATCATCAATACCTAAAGTACTTTCATAAAGTTGAGACATTGGTATTACTTCTCTGCCTTGCAGAAAACTTGACCATTCTAGTTTGCAATTAGCAGCACTACTTTCTTCATAATATTCTAATTTGATATTATATTTTTGACCAGCAACTAACGTGATTTTCCCTCGGTGTTCACTTATATCATCAATCCATTTATCAATAATCAATTCGTTATTAATCCAAAGTCTTCTTCCATTGTTACTATTCACGTAAAAAGTATATTCACCACTATATTTTGGCTGAATATGTCCTTGCCAACGCACTGAGAAAAAATCTGCATTAACGTTAGGATTTGGAGAAGTAAAGTGCCAATCAAAATTAATTGAAGGATCTACTCTGCTAAATGCAAATGTTTGAAAGTTACTTCCATTATAATAGTTTCCGGGTAAACCTGTTCCTGTGCCAATTAATGGATTCACATCTGGCATTAAATCAAGCTTCCAACGTTGTGCTGTATTATTATTGTCTTCCCACTGTTGTATGTTTGTTCCTGGTTCTGAGCGATTATTATCTACGTCAAGACATTTTGTGGTGCCTTTATGCGTCATTTTAAAATAACCGTCTGGCATCAAATCTAGTTTCCAGCGTTGCGCATCATTATCAGTATCATTATATTGATGTACATTTCCACCGTCGTTAGTACTATTATTATCAACATCCATAACTTGGTTTGTTCCCTTATGTTTTATCTGGTAAAAACCATCATTTTCTAGCGTAATATACCAACGTTGTGCATCAACATTACCACTATCTGTCCATTGATGTATATTTGCTCCTGGTGATGTGCTATCTGCATCAACACTTATTACCTGATTAGTTCCTTTATGATTTAATCGGTATAATCCTCCAGAAAGAATTGGAGCTTCAATTAATTCCAATTTCCAACGTTGCTCATCATTTCCATTATCTGTGTTTTGTATTACATTAGCAAAAGGAGCACTACTATTTTGATTTACATTTAAACTTTGATTCGTTCCTTTATGTGTTATTTTAAAATAACCATCTGTCATAGGTTCTAATTTCCAACGCTGTTCATCATTTCCGTTGTCAGTATTCTGCTGAACATTAGCGTTAGGCTGGATACTTCCGTTAGCTACATCTAAACATAAATTTGTTCCTTTATGTGTTAATTTATATAAACCATCTGATTGAATGGTAATTACCCAACGTTGCGCATCACTTCCACTATCTGTATTTTGCTGCACATTCGCATTGGGTTGATTGCTATTACCATCTACCTCTAAATACTGATTTGTTCCTTTATGTGCTAATTTATAAACACCTCCTGAAACAATTGGAGATATTGGTAGTGATGAACAAGAGTTATCTGATATTCTTGGTTTTACCGCATAATTGGTCATGTTTATGGGCTCAATCAAATCATCTGCATTAAAATACATATGATCAATAGCAATTACTCTATCTTGACCTAGACCATTTTCATAACGGTGATATACAATATAATACTCATCACAATCTCCTATTTTGATAACAGAATGATGTCCTGGTCCTTTGTCTTCTGGGTTTGAGCTTAGGACAGTACCTCTATATGTCCAAGGGCCTATAGGAGAATTGGAAGTTGAGTATTGTACATTATAAGAATCATTACCCCAATAACCATTAGAATACATCATATAATAAATACCTTTTCGCTTTACCATGTATGGTGCTTCTGTATAATTTGGAGGAGTTGCATCTATAGCTTCAGTGGCTAAAGAAATCATATCTGGATTTAATTTTCGAACCGACATTTTGCTTTTTCCTGATCCACCATAATAAATATAAGTTTCTCCATCATCATCTGTAAAAACCATTGCATCGATAATGTCATCTGTAAATGGATCTGTTGCAATGAGCGGAGAGCCTATATCTGTGAATGGACCTGTTGGAGAATCGCCAACGGCAACTCCTATTTTTACTTCTGCAGTATAATAGAAATAGTATTTATTATTTTTGTAAGCAAGGCCTGGAGCCCAACCATTATTATTAGCCCAACTGCTTTGAGATCCAATATCAAAAATAACACCTTCATCTTGCCAGTTTGTTAAATCAATTGAAGAATAAGCATGAAATTGTTTACCAGCATCTGCTGTAGGATAGATGTAATATTTATTATTGAAATAATGAATTTCTGGGTCTGCTCCAGTAAATAAAGGATTACCACTTTGTTGTGCTTGAACAGAAGTAGTTAAACTTATAAATATTAAAAATAGCACAAAAATGAATCTCAATTGGACTTTTAGATTATAACTATTTTTTTTAATTCGTATCATAATTTTTATTTTTATAAGACATCTCTAAGTATTTAATTAATTCTTAATTGTAAAAAGCAAGAAAATATTATTTGATATTATTTTTTAATAAATCGTTTTGTGATTTTCCTACCTTCTTTGTCAAAAACAACAAAATAAGCTCCCGCTGCTAAACCCGAAACATCCAATTTATTATCTTTTACATTTTGTACTGAAACCAACTTTCCTTCTGTAGAAATAACACTTACTTTGATTCCTTTCATTTTTGTTTTAAAGAAAAGTGTATTTCCTATTGGGTTTGGATATGCATTTATAGTAGAGTCTAACTTGTTTTGTTTTTTTACTCCTAAAATATTCAGGTTTGAAAATTGAATTTTATCAATATCTGGTAACCATCCAGTTGTATTCGAAATACGTATGGTATTATAACCTTGATTCAATGTTACGCTTAATGTAATATCCTTTAATGTGTCAAATGAACCCGAATTTAAATTTTTAAGAATTGTATCCACACCGTTTACACTAATTGTTGCATCTCTATTTTGGCCACTTAAATACGACATCGTAAGCATATAACTACCTGCTGCTGATGCAAAAACATCTCGAAACTCGATATAATTGTCAGCACGATTCCCCAACCAAACCGCTTTAGCTCTTCCTGAACATGAACCATCATCACTTGCACGACCTTGGTCAGGAATTATTTCTTCATCTGCATTTGGATATGTCCTAGATTGATATACATTAAAATTATTGATCCAAGCATACTCTGCCTCAAAAACTTCTTGTAGTTTAGCACCACTTCCAACAACCTTCAATGCAACCACACCATGAGAAGGAACAATAGTTGTGTACATAGCATCTTGACTACCTAGATCGGTATGTGACCATAAATCACGAACTGTAGCTGGACCAACCAAATTGAGATCTGCCCATTTAACAGATATAGAAGCTGCTGATGTGCTATTATTGAAAAGAACAACGGCTCTCTCTTTACTTTGTTTTCCATTCATGTTTTTTGCCCATACTTGTAAACCTGCACCATCGTCAAAAACTCGATGAGCTTGACCACCAGTAACATCTTGATTTACAGCAATCATTTCTGAATTTGTAAGTATTTCTTTTGTTGTTGCTGTAATACTGGTTAAATCATTGCCTAAAACTAAAGGAGAGGACATAATACACCACAAGCTAAAATGACTTTTATCTTCTTCAGCTGTTAACCCTCTACCTACTTGTAACATATCCATATCATTATAATGACCAGGACTAGAATAGGCAGATAAAAACGCATTTTTATTAAAATTATTAATAACACTATTCCAATGAGGTGTAATATCATCCGAAACTCTCCAAGAGTCAGCAACCTGAGTAACCCAAGCACCTGGAAATCGCCATCTACAAACGTTTAAACCAATACCTGTTATACCTGTATTCTCCATAGCTTGCTTGATAGCTGTGTATCGAGTTTTCTCGTCTAGATGCAGTTCTTTCCCTCCACAATAATCTACTTTTATAAAATCATATCCCCACGTTTTGAATATTAAATCGATATCTTCTTGGTCGTAACCATATAAACCAGCACCAGCACCTCCAGTTTGACCATCATACATTGAGCCACAGGTGTTTGAACCTGCTTCAGAATAAAATCCAGCTTTTAAACCTTTATCATGTATATAATCAGCCAAAAATTTCATTCCATTAGGAAATTTAACAGCATCTATTCGTAAGGAGCCATCTGCATTACGACCATCAAAAAAACCATCGTCAATATTTATATATTTATACCCCGCATTAATTAACCCAGACGATACCATAGCATCAGTCTGTGCTTTTATTATAGATTCATTAATATTCGCTCGAAAATTATTCCAGCTTGCCCACCCCATGAGTGGTGGTTTTTGAGTTTGAGCAGAAGCTACAAAAACATTTAATCCAAGTAATAATATTATAGTCAATCTACTTATACCAAGTAGGTTTGTTTTTGTGTTTCTAAAAATTAATTTCATAATTACATTGTTTAGGTATAAAAAAAATATTGGAAAATTTGCATTGTTTTTTGTGTTATGTATTAAAGATTACCGAAATTTGAATTTTCTTTTACATCAAAGAATTAAAAGCTATAAATGCAGCTTAATGGTGTGTTATTTCTTTATGATTTTTTTTACAATTTGCCTTCCGTCTTTGTTTGTCATTATAAAATAAATTCCTGTACTTAATTTAGAAACATCAATACTGTTGTTATTAGCTACTTTTTTTTCCAAAACTAAACTTCCTGTGGAAGAATAAACACTAACTTTAATAATTTCCATTTCTGTAGTAAAGAAAAGGATGTTTTCTACTGGATTTGGAAATATATTTATTGAAGATGCTGTTACATCTTTTTGATTTTCAATACCCAATATCTCTAGTGTTATTAAACTCCATTGTCCACTACCTTGGCTATTCACATCTTCCCATTGCTGTACGTTTGTACCATTAGCAGTGCTAAACCCAGAAACTTCCACTAATTTCCCACTAATTCTAGGTATAATTTTGTAATATCCATCATCTGTTTGTACCAATACAAACTGTTGATTTGGTACTTCACTGTAAGTAGATTGACTCACATTAACTCCATTATCTGAGTTATAATCTTCAATGGTTAATGCCATATCGCTATGTTTGGCAATAATTTTATACAAACCATCACCTAGATGGGTAAAAATAAATTTTTGATTGTCATCAGTGCTAATCATCTCTTGTACTATATTTCCTCCATCAGCTTGGCTAGAACCTGAAACAGCCATATTCAAATTACTGTTTTTATTTTGTAAATTATAAATTACGCTTCCCAAAGTTATGTCACCATTGGCACGAACACGTAAGGAAGTTGTTTTGTTATTCCAATCGATAATCTCAGCACTATCCGAAGTGAAATTTTTTGAATTTCCTGTAAAATTATCGCCATCATATAGTGCAACTTTAAACCCTTTTGATATTTTTAAAGAGCTAATATCCTTATCTAATACTCCTTTCTCTTGCAATTGTGCTAACGTGTAATCGCCAAGATCAAGAGCAACATTGTATCCTGTATAATTTTCTTCCTGAAAAACATTCATCACAGTCGTGTCAGCAGGAATAGGTCCTTCAATAGGAGTATTGGTATCTACAATTTTTATAGAAGAAATTCGATCATTCCAATCGTCAAGCCAAGTTGAATTTGCTGCAAATAGTTTAGAAGATCCTGTAAAATTATCATTTTCATAAACGGTTACTTCATATCCTTCAGGAATAGTCAAAGATGTAATGAAGTTATCAGGAGTGCCTCTTGACAAAAGTTCTGCAGAGGTATAATCACCTGCAGAAAGTTGTGAATAAAATCCAGCATAATTAATATCTTGATAAATGTGCACCTTGTTTAAACTAGCAGCTGATTCAAATAAATGAAGACCAGTTGTTTGTGTAGATAAATCTATTGATTGAGTGGGTAATATTTTCCAATCAGAATTGATCAAATAAGTTGACTTATTTACTGCATGACTCCATACATAATCGGCTGTATATTTAATTGTTTGTAAATAATGGTCTTTTTTTGCTTGAGGTAGATTAGCAATACGAACAAACTCGATAAACCATTTTGCAAAAATTCCTTTGAATAAGCCTCCATCTCCTTGTCCTGTTTCATTTAAGTAAAACGCACCACCGCCATTTCTTCTATAATTCATCATAAAGTCACTGGCTTTGATACCATCATCGATATAAGACTGTTCTCCAGTTACAAGGTTGAGTTGCAAAGATGCAGCAATAAACATACCCGAATTATAAGAGAATTGCCAATCAGCATCTAAGTTAGTTGGACTATCCCAAATACCTCCTTGAGCGTTAAATACATTAGTCTTCATCCAAGTATAAATATCTTTTGCCATTTGCAGGTTGGCGTTATCTCCTTCCAATTGATATAATTTAACAGCAATAACAATAGCAGGACTGTTCGCAATAGAGTTTTTACAGGGAGTGGTGCAATCTTTTTTCCACGAAATTGCACCATTTATATATCCTGTTTTAATTTCTGTCCATATTTGATGAACTGCATCTAGAAACTCTTGGTCTTTGGTAGCATTATAGCAATTGAAAGCTGCTAAGCATAGCCACTCTAAGTCATCGTAAAAATCGTTGTGATACTTTCCTGAACCATAACTGTTGTATTTACGAATTCCCGCTATAATATTTTTCATTCGATCTACATACATAGGATTTCGAGTTCTTTGGTATGCATCTGCTAATGTTTCAAGAGTATGTGCCTGCGTCCAATAACCATAACCATAAGGATCATTATCTGATGAACTATTATGTTTATAATAGCTTTTATCAGAAGACATAAAGGCGGTATTGGTACCATTTTGTAAATTTTCTGCTCTTTGATCAGCTGTTTGTGAAAAAAGATTAGTGAAAAATAGTAAAAACAATAGAACCCATATGTTTCTGGTTATAGACGCATTTATCATAATTTATTTTTTCACAAATCGGTTTGTAGCTTTTACTCCATCTTTCTCAAAAACCACAAAGTAAACGCCTGATTTTAGATTTGATACATCTATAGAATTATTCGTTGCTTTTTGTTCTAAAATTGAACTTCCAATTATTGAAAAAACACTCACATTTGCTCCTTTTAAAGCATTATCAAAGGAAAGAGTGTTTGCTACTGGGTTAGGATAAATAGCTATTTTTTCTTCCATTAAATTAGTAGCTACTCCTAAACTTGCACTATCGTATATAGTGATCTTATCTGTAGCAACATTAACCTCTACTTTATACTCACCTGCTTCTGAGACTATCCATTTATTATCATTAGGGTTACCTGCGATTGACCTTATAGCATCTGCATTAGCTATTGTTTCACCATTATTCATTATAGGTGTATCAACAGCCGGAGCTGTAAACCAATAGTCGTCATTCCATTCTCCAGTGGTTAAATTAATTTTAAAGCTTCCTACAAACATGTCTCCTGTCCAGGTCAAAATGTTTGGATCTGATGTAGGCGTAAATGATAATCCAGGAAGGTTATAACCATTAGAGGTTGCAGTACCTACTATAGCAGCTATTGGTGCTGTTGGTTCTATTTTGATTGTTTCAGCACTAGTATCTATAGTTATTTTATAAAGACCTCCTTCGTTTTCTCCTACAATCCATTTGTTGTTAAGATCTACTCCATGAGTACCAACTACATAAGTTGATGCTGATAAAATAGGTGTATTAGCTTCAGGAGCATAAAACCAGCTATTTACATTAGGATCTCCATCACGATCCGAATGGAACTTTAAGTCTCCTTCTGCAATTAATGTACATACAGCTGTAAAAATAGCCGGATCTTCAGAAGACTGTAGCATTGGGATACCCCAAGCACTATCCTCTGGTTTAGTAGTTGCTGTTCCTTTAATACCTATTGAATTATTAATTTGACTCCATGATGAAAAGCTTAAAATAAGCATAGCGCAACATACTAATAGTTTAAAATATTTTTTTTTCATAATATTTAGTTTTAATGGTTATTAATTTATTTAGGTTTATATAATTATTCTTTAATTATTTTCTTTACAATTTGTTCTCCACCTCTAGTTGTAACAATAAAGTAAATACCTGTACTCAATTTTGAGATATCAATACTATTATTGCTATTAACTTTTTCTTCTGAAATTAAACTTCCTGCTGGTGAAAAAATCCGAACATTGGAACCAATCATTTCTGTAGAAAAGAAAAAATATTTGTTTGCTGGATTTGGATATAGCTTTATATCTTGTTTGTAAATTTCCTCTTTTAAAGAAAGTGTTCCTGCAAAAGAAAGTATCTTGTCTTCTAAAACAGATGATTCATTTAGGTGAACATAAATTATATTGTCATCAATCCACCAGCCTTCTCCTGAGTTGGGTGTAATCTTATTAAGAACTGTACCGTTTAAAAGAACTTGGGTTGGTATTGTTAAATTATGCAATTCAATATCATAGCTTCGTTTTTGTGGTGCTCCATTATAGTTTCCTTGTTGTGCGGCTATGGTAAGTTCTTTTTGGCCATCATTATAATTAATGCTAGTAAGCGCATACTTTCCTACTTTGTAGTTTAAATTTTCACCTTCATCTTCATAGAGCGTAAAATCGCCATCAGCACAAGTATATACTTTTAAAGTTAACTCATCATCTACTTTTTGTTTCACATAATCAGAATATGGTTTTAAAGGAATAATTCCTCCTGCTTTCACAAATACTGGCATTGTACTATAATTCGCAGAAAACGTTTTTACGGCTGGACCAGTTATTATTTCGTTTGTAAAATAATTAGTCCATTTGCCTTCAGGAAACCAAACTTCTGTAGAAGCAACTTCTCCTGGTGTTACAATAGGCGAAACCAGCATGTTTTTCCCATAAAAATATTGTTTATCAAAAGAATAAGCTTGTGCTACTTCAGGATAATAGAAATACATACCTCTTACTATCGGCAATCCACCAGTAGATGATTCCTGTGCTAAAGAATACGTATAAGGTACTAACGCATGACGCAAACGGATAAAATCTTTTGCTTGTTCTTCTACATTAGGGTATTGCCAAGGCAAACGATAACTATCATCATTATCATCAGAGTGTAAACGAAAAATAGGTTGAAAAGTTCCAAACTGTAACCAACGCATGTATTTATCATCAGGTAATGTTCTACCCTTGAAACTTCCAATATCATGTGATACATAAGGTATTCCTAAGTTTCCTTCAGAAATAGTAAAGGTTGAAGCAAATTCAAGTAAACTCCAATCATCAAATGTATCACCTGTAAAATGAAGTGTATAACGATGGTCAGACCATGCCATGTCTGGAATTCCACTATCTCCATAACCATTAAATCCGTTTCCAATTCGTGAGAAAGCAAAACCTCTCATATCGCGAGCTGTTCTATTTTCTGAATACAAGTGACTCAACCAAGCTTCTTGTGGCAATCCTTTAACTTCCATATTAATTTTCCCATCGACCCAATCCAGCCACCAGAAGTCAATTCCTTGATCATTATATGATTCATGTAAATCAAAATATGCTTTTGCATGGTTTCTATTGCTAAAGTCAAAATGATGTGTTCCATTACCATTTAGCCCTCCTGCTATAGCATTTGCTCTCCCAAAGTTTGAATCATCATTTTGAATTGAAGGATGTATATTAAGTGAAATAGCAAGACCTTCTTGTTTAGACCAATTAATAAAACTTTGTGGGTCTGGAAACAGGTTATTATTCCAATTCCATCCATTCCATTGATGTGGAGATTTCCAATCAGTATCAATAATCAGGACATCTAAAGGAATTTTTTCTTCACGAAATCTTGGTAACAATGCTGTTTGATAAAATGAACTAGTATAAGGTTCGTATTTAGAATACCACACACCAAAAGCCCATTTAGGCAATAAAGGTGGGTTTCCTGTTATTTTGTAGAAATCTTTTAAAGCAGCTTTATAATCTGTTCCGTATCCAAAAAAGTATCCATCTTGATAACCTCCTTGATGAAAAGGTCTATTAGATACCCATCCATCAGATTCTCTTAAAGCTGTTTTGCTATCATCAATTAAATGCCAACCATCTTGACTCATAAGTCCATCCCATAAAGGAATTTTTCCTCCTTTTACATCAAGCGAACGTGCGCCTCCTCCTAAATTTGTTTTTTGTGATATTGGAAGAGGATCTGGTAATGGAGCATCTGTAGGACTTATTGCAAGCCAATCTACATTTACATTGTATGTATCTCCAGAATCACATGAAAGCTTAATAGTATGAAAACCAGTATTAAATGAAACATCTTTTTGAAAAATACCCCACGTGTCCCAACTATCAGTAGGAGGAAGGGATATTTGAGTTTTATTACCATTAATATACAAACTTATGGTACGTGCTACATGTTGACCATCTCCTCCTTGACCATTAGCATATCGTAATGAAAGAGTATAATTCCCTGTAGCACCATCATTATTAATTCCCCAAATTATACTTGACCCAATATTTTCAAGACCTGAAACAAAGCCAGATCCTGAATAGTTCGCATGATTAAATGATGTAGTTGCATCAACTAGTGTTGTGTTTTCGGCTTCACTAATTTCATCAATTTTCAGAACAGGGGTTAACTCCAACCAATCAATATTTACGTTATAAGTATCACCTTCTTCGCAAACAAGTTTAACCTCATGATATCCCTGTGTTAAAGAAATATATTTTTTAAAAATTCCCCATGAATCCCAATTATCAGTTTCTGGTAAAGTAATTTGGGTTTTAACATTATCTATATATAAACTAACGGTTCTAGGATTTTCCATTCCGTTGGCATATTTTATGGATAAAGCATAGTCTCTTTCTAATTGATTATTTAATTTCCATCCCATTCCTGCTCCAACATCGGTAAGTCCTGCAACAAATCCCGCCCCTGTATATCCACTATGATTAGTAGCTAAATGTGCACTTTTAAATAAGGAGGTGTTTTCAGCTTCACTTTTATACCCAGTAACATTTAAAGGCCATGGTTTTGCTTCTACAGACTGTCCCTTATTATTTAAGTTAATTATAAGGTTAGAAGGATTAAAACTACCAGAATTTTGCTTATAGCGCAATAAAATTTTTTCTGTTTGAATCTTTAGCCATCCATCATTAACTTGAGAAGTATAAGTCGGGACTTGCAAATCTAGATTGGTAATATTGAAACTCTTTTTTGTTTCAAACACGCCATCTCCAGCATATTCTGTCCTAATTAAAATTGGACTTAATACTGTAAATTTTGCATTTCCATCAATTACAACATTTTGTTGTGCATTAATTTTATTGAAAAAAAATATACAAATGAAACTTGTAATTATAATTTTCTTCATGTTACTTTTTATTAGTTATTTGATAGTGCTTTGTTTTGTCTAGTTTTTTTTCTACAAACAATTAAAAGTCATAAATGAACCTTTATAATTTTTTTTATAATTTTTTTTCCATCTTTGTTTATCTTGATAAAATAAATGCCTGTATTTAATTTTGAAACATTAATACTGTTATTGCTATCTACTTTTTGTCGTGAAACCAAATTTCCTGTTGACGAAAAAATACTCACGTTAGTTCCAGCCATTTCGGTTGTAAAGAAAAGCGTATTACTTACTGGGTTTGGATATACATTTATGTATATTGTTGTAATTTCCTTTTCGGTCTTTAATGATGCTTCCGCTGATTTGGCAGCACTTGTTGTAGGTTTTATCAAATCTAGTTTCCAGCGTTGTGCATGGTTACCATTATCTGTATATTGGTGTACATTTGTTCCTGGTTCAGCTAAATTATTCACAACATCAAGACATAAACTAGTGTTTTTATGGGTAAGTTTAAAGTAGCCATCAGGCATCAATTCAATTTTCCAACGCTGTGCATTGGTACCAAGATCTGTCCATTGTTGTACATTTGCTCCAGCCTGACTGCTATTATTATCTACATCCAAGACCTGATTGGTTCCTCTGTGAGTTAATTTATAAAATCCATCAGTTTCTTTCGTAATCACCCAGCGTTGAGCATCTGTCTGATTAGGATTATGCTGCTGCACATTCGCACCTTGCAGTGTGCTTCCTCCGCTTACATCCAAACTTTGGTTAGTTCCTTTATGGGTCAGTCTGTAAACACCACCGGAAACGATTGGAACTTCAATTAAATCAAATTTCCATCGTTGCGCATCATTATTTGCATTAGGATTATCCAACCATTGCTGTACATTAGCACCCGACTGACTGCTATTATTATCTACATCCAAAGATTGATTGGTTCCCTTGTGCGTCAATTTATAATACCCATCAGACATCTTTTCAATTTTCCAACGTTGTGCATTAGTACCAAGATCTGTCCATTGCTGCACATTGGCGCCGGACTGACTAACATTATTATCAACATCTAAAACCTGAGCTGTTCCTTTATGCGTTAATTTATAAAAACCATCAGCCTCCAATGTAACAATCCAACGCTGTGCATCATTTCCGTTGTCTGTACTTTGCTGCACATTCGCTCCCGATTGGCTTCCGTTATTGTAAACATCCAAACATTGATTCGTTCCTTTGTGCGTTAATTTATAAATACCGCCCGAAACGATACTTTGCGTAGGACACGATTGATCCGGTACTCTTGGCGCAACACCATAATTGGTCATATTAACAGGGTCAATCAAATCAGCGGAGTTGAAATACATTCTGTCAATAGCAATTTTTCTGTCTCCTGATGTACCATTTTCATACCTGTGATACACCATATAATATTCATCACAGTTTCCTATTTTTAATACTCCGTGATGTCCTGGACCTTTGTCTTCTGTATTTGAACTTAATATTTTTCCTCGGTAAGTCCATGGTCCCATAGGCGAATTAGAAGTTGAATATTGCACATTATAAGTATCATTAAACCAAGCTCCATTAGAATATGTCATGTAATAAACTCCTTTTCGCTTTACCATGTAAGGAGCTTCGGTGTAATTTTGCGGTGTTATATCTGTAGGACCACTGGCCAATGAAACCATATCTGCGTTTAATTTACGAACCACCATTCTGCTTTTGCCTGAACCTCCATAATAAATATAGGCTTGTCCATCATCGTCAACAAAAACATTGGCGTCAATTATATCATCAGTGTAAGGATCTGTTCCGATAAGTGGTGAACCTATATCAGTAAATGGACCAATAGGTGTATTACCAACAGCTAAACCTATTTTGGTTTCGGCAGTATAATAAAAATAGTATTTATTGTTGCGAAAAACTACTGCTGGAGCCCAGCCATTGTATTGTGCCCAGGGACTATCTGGAAAAAGATCAAAAATAAGGCCTTCGTCAACCCAATTGGTTAAATCATTGGAGGAATATGCATGAAACTGTGTGCCGTAAATAGCAGTGGTGTAGATATAATATTTATTATTAAAGTAGTGAATTTCAGGATCTGCTCCTGTAAATAAAGGATTGCCACTCGTTTGCGCTTTTATTGGGCTAATTGATGCTATAAATAGTAATAATAACAATATGTATTTTTTTTTCATTTTTATATCTATTTTAATTATTATTAAGTTTCCTTTCACAATTTAATAAGCTCAAATACAATTTCGGTATATCAGTATTTTTTTAATTTTAAAGCTAAAGACAAAAATTAATCACTATTAAAATATCGCTACACAATTACTACAACCTTCAATTAAAAGAAATTAAACTAAATTTTTAATTTTAAAACTATGACTTCTTAAAATAATTGGATTTATTTTAATTGAAGATTATAGTAATTTAATTTACCGTTTTTAACTGAATTGTCATTTTCGCTGGATTAACAATAAGCTTATAAGTCCCAGCACTTTCAATAACCCATTTATTATCTGGCTGAGCATTAGGCATCAGCGACATTGGTATAGGGTTTGCATCAGGTACAATTTTTGTTTCATTTACTGCAGGCATTAAAGCTCTACCATTCCAATCACCTTGTTGTGTGTAAAGTTTAAATTGTCCAGCATCAAATTTTCCTGTATAGCTAAATTCTTCAGGGATTTTAGTATTCCATGTCATTTTTTTAGCATTTCCAATATCCCAACCTATCCCAGTTATAGCATTTCCTACCATATAAATACTTTCATAAGGGATATATCCAAAAATATAAGTCCCTTCATCTATATCCATGTAAAAAGAATGACGACCTGTATGTTCTACTTTAAAAACATTGTCATTTGTTCTTGGGTCAGTTTCGTTATAAACTATAGTATTTCCATTAGCTGGATCATAAGAAGGCAACTCATTACCCGGATTTTCAATGATTTTGAATGCCCCTATTGAGAAATTTCCAACATAGTTATATATTGTTCTCTCAGTTATTTCAGGCAAACTTACACCTGAGCTATAATCCCAACCTCCACTTATGGCATCTCCAACCATAAATAATGGTAGTGGACCTAGGCTAAAAGTTGTTGCTGAAAAACTAGCTGTAGCTATTTCTGGTTTTTGAAATTGTTCACTATTATTAACTTTTGCTATTATTTGTGCTTCCAAATTCGTGAGAACATTTCCACGAAGACCAAATTTTTTCAATAACAAAGAATTTAATTCACCTGCAGTATAAGTTTTACTAAAAACACCAGATGGAATTTCTTCTTGAACAGCAGTTTCTTGTCCAAAATTATTACCTTCAATGTCCATACGGAAAAAATATTGCAAACTAGTTTCCGGCCCTCTATCATTTCCTGGTGTCCAGTTAAATGTTATGGCTATTGCGTTATCATTACCTTTTGTCATAACAACTTCTTCAGAAGAAAGTGTTAATGTCATAGGCGTATCAAATACTGGTTCTTTAAGCCAGTCGGCATTTTCAAGTCCATTATCTCCGCAAGAGATTAGAATTATACTCATTATTACAAATGAGATGATATTTTTAATATGTTTCATTTTAATTATATTTTAAATTATATTCTACCAATAAGGAGCTTGAACTAAATTTGGATTTTTTACAATTTCAGATAAATGTACTGGAAACCAATAAAATGATTTTCTATAGATTCTGGTTTGATAAGGTGTTCTTTGGTAAAATTCAGAAGTATTTTTACCATAAAAGTTCATTCCATAAAATTGAGTGTTTAATTTATCCTCTGCTTCTTTCCATCTTCTTAAATCGTCATAACGAATACCTTCAGTACAAAGTTCTACTCTTCTTTCCATGTGAATTAGCTCTCTAACATTGTCTTGGTCATTAAGGTCTATATGAATGCTAGTAGCATCCGTTCCTCCAGTTGTATAGATTCTAACTCCAGCTCTTTCTCTAATCTTGTTCAAATAAAACAAAATTTCATCATTTCCAGGATTGGATTCATTCAATGCCTCAGCATAGTTTAAATAAACTTCACCCAATCTATATACAATTCCTTGACGTGGCGTGGAGAAACCTCTTATAGGATCACGTTGTGGATCTGTCTTTTTTCTTACTAAATATCCGTTTTGTGGAGAATCGTGCGTGCCGTTATTATCTTGTTGACCATTAAAAAACGCTAATTCTCTCTCTCCTTGAGGGTACCACTGTCCGTCAAAGTTAACTGCTAAATAAAATCGTGGTTCACGGTTGCAGTACATTTTATAAGTGCCTGCTACAGTAACTTGTCCTTTAGTATTTTTCACTTCATCCCATTTTGTTTTATTAGGTGCACCCCAATAACCGTCTTCACTTGAAAAACCATTTTCTGCATAACCTGAGCTTGGATCCGATATTGGTAATCCATTCGCTGTAAAAAAAGCATCCACTAGCGATTGTGTTACACCATATCCACCAAACCCTCCACTCCCAAGGGGTGCTGAATGTTTATCGTATTCTCCGTGATTAGATTCAGGACGAGCAAATAATATTTCTGGATTCCCTCTACTAGCTTCTATAAAGAATAAGTTTTGACAAGACATAAAAGGATCAATGTCTCCATCTGCATTCAACTCTATATACAATTTATGACCTGCAGCCTCTGCACTTTCAATTAAATCTTTGCTCGCTTCCGCAGCAATTTTCCATTTGTTTGCATCATAAGTAGTGTTGAATAAATTTTTTCCTTCCTTATTTATATGACTAGCATAATCAGGATTTCCATTAACTAGGGGGCTAGCTGCAAAAAGCAACATTCTAGCCCTAACTGCTTTGCACATAATAGAGGTGGCACGACCATATTGTCTACCTTCAGAAGATGCTGGTAAAATTTTAGAAACTTCTTCCAACTCATTATCAATCCAACTTACAATTTCGTCAAAAGGAGTTTGTCCTACTAGCAAATCTGGAAGATTATACTCTACAGGAACAATTTCTTCAGGGTTAAAAGGAACTGGCCCATAAGTATTAATCAATAGCGAATAATAATAAGCTCTCAAAAAACGAGCTTCACCAATCATTAATTTTACATCATTTTCTGTGAATTTTTGTTGAGGTATCGCATTTACATTTTGCATAAGAATGTTACATTCTCTAATTTTCTGAGGCAATACAGCCCAATAACCTGGACTCCAGTTTGTATCTGTTGACCAATTGCCAAGAGCATATGGTATCATTTCCCAGCCATAGCTTCTCCATCTTTCTGATGGAGTCATATCATCTGCTAAAACTTCCCAACCTAAATCATTTGCGTACCCCCAAATAGGGTCTGGAATCATGGAATAGCAACCAGCTAACCATTGCTCTGTTTTTACTTTACTGTTAAAAACAATTTCTAAAGAAGCCTCGGTATCATTCTCTTTCTCTAAAAACTCAGAGCAGGAATAAAAGGATAATGTTAATCCTAAAAAAAGAAAGACTATTTTAATGTATGATTTTTTCATTTTTATTTTTTTAAAAATTATAAAGTTATATCTAAACCAAAAAGAATTGATTTTGTAGATGGGTATCTCAATCCTGTTCTTGTATCTAACTCGGGATCCCAAAGTTTAAATTTTGAAATGTAAAACAAATTATTTCCGCTCATATATGCTCTTAGTCCTCCTAATTTAATTTTTTCAGCAGTCTCTTTTTTCAAAGAATATCCTATTTCCACAGATCTTAAACGAAGAAAACTCATGTCTTTTTTCCACCAAGTAGAAGATACATTATTATTAGTATTGGTATTGTAGGTTAATCTTGGCCAAAAGACATCTTGGCTTTGATTTGATTCTGTCCAACGATCATTATAATTAGTGTAAATATTACCTAAAGTACCCGCGCCACTTCCTGGAATAAAACGATTAGCATCTTCACCACCTTGACCTATAATGTCATATGTTTTTCCTATTCCTTGAAAGAAAAAACTCAAATCGAATTGTTTATATCTAGACGTACTACCAAAACCATAAATAATTTGAGGGTCTCTTGTTCCCCCTATAAAACCTTCGTCTAAACCATTTATAATTCCATCTCCATTTATATCTTGATATTTTATATCTCCAGGGCGAACAGATATATTAGTTAATTTTGGCTCAGGTAAATCTGAATTAAGTAAACCAGTAGTCGCATCAAAATCTGATTCAGTATACAGACCTATTGCAGTTTGTCCCCATAAAGTGTTGTGTTGAATACCTATAGTAGATTTATGAGGATACTGCTCTCTTAAATCGATAGGCTCGTCTCTTTCTATTACTTCATTTTTTGCATAGGTAAAGTTTGCACGCCAATTCATGTAAAAGTCAGGAGTTATTTGTTTATTAAAATTTAATGCCACTTCAAATCCTTTGTTGTTCATTTCCCCAATATTTGCAAAAGGTGTATTAATAAACCCAGCCTGAGTTGGTACTGTACCTCTTCTCAAAAAGATATCCGTTCTTTTTTCAGTAAAAACATCTACTGTTAAGTCAATCATGTTCAATAAACCTAATTCTACACCTAAATTTGCTTTTGTTACTTTTTCCCAAGTTAAACCTGTTACACCACTTTCTCCTTCTTGAATACCTGTTATATAAACACCATCGCCAGTACCCCAAGTATAACCTGATGAGTTATCATTAATTGTTGTTAAATAAGCGAATCTTCTACCTCCAATTTTATCATTTCCTGCTAGACCAATAGAGCCACGAAATTTAAGTTTACTTACAATATCTTCATAAGGCTCCATAAATTTTTCTTCGGATACAACCCAACCCAAAGCCATAGATGGGAAAAAACCAAATTGTTTTCCTTTTTCAAAATTTTCAGAGCCATTATAACCAAAATTAAACTCTCCTATATATCTACGATCAAAGGCATAAGCTATTCTTCCAGCTATTCCTTGATTTCTGTAAGGCTGTATACCTCCATTATCATAGCTATTTTGGTTGTACAAAAACAAACCGTTCAAGTCATGTTTTCCAAAAGCACGCTTATAAGTGGCACTTGCCTCTATATAATTACGGTTATCTCCATAATCACTCTCATTACCGCTGTTAAGATATTCTTGCCCATAAGACGCAATACCAGTACCTTCTTCATAAAATAAATTACCAGCAAGGTCTCTAAAAGTAGCAACTTTATAATAATCAGGACTTTTATCGCGAATAACTCTATTTGCAGAATAATTATCAAAAGAATACACTAATTTTGCTTTTAAACCCTCAGTAATAAGGTTACTAAAATCTTGTTCTATAGAAACAAAACTTTCTATTTTACTGCTATTTAACCTTTGATATCCGTGTTGAGTTGAAAGAGCCCATGGGTTATCTCTGGCAGGCACTCTAGGAATGGTTCCATTTGAATAAATAGCTGGATGTGCAAAAGGAGTAGTTTCAAATGCCGTATTAAATAAGTCATCAGTACTACTTGTCCCTTTTTGAAGTTGTTGCAAAAACCCTCCAATATTCACCCTTAACAGTGTAGTTTTAGATAAGTTAACATCTACATTTGTTCGAACAATAGCTCTATTCAAATTTGTTTCTGAGTTGTAAGATTCACTAGGATCTGCAGCTAAAATTCCATTTTCATTATAATAGGAAGTAGTTAATGCATATCTTAAAAATTCAGAACCACCAGCAACATTTAAGCTCGCTCTTGTAGTAGCTGCATAATCTTTGGTAATAGCGTCTATCCAATTTACATCTGGATATAAATCTGGATCATAATTATTAATTGTTTTTGTAATACGTTCCTCACTGTATGGAGGAGTTATAGGAGTAGGAGCATCCAATGCTAATTCATTCAATAATTTCATATAATCACCAGCACCAATAAAATCTGGTAATTTTGTAGGTTGTTGAATAGCATGTTCTACTCTAACCTCTATAATAGGTTTTCCTACAAAACCTCTTTTTGTATTGATTAAGATAACTCCATTTGCACCTCTTACCCCATAAACCGCACTTGCAGCAGCATCTTTTAAAACAGAGAAAGATTCAATAGAGGCTGGATCAACATCATTTAAGCTTCTTTCAATTCCATCTACCAATACAAGAGGGCTAGTGCTACCTGCAAAAGTAGAAATTCCACGAATTTTTATATCCGAAGCATCAAATCCTGGCTCACCAGATCGCTGAACTGCATATACTCCTGCAATTTGGCCTGCTAAATTGTTCCCTAATGTTCTAGAAGTTCCTACTTGTAATAATTTTGGTTTTATAGTACTTATTGCTCCTACAACTGACTCTTTCTTTTGTGTACCATAACCAACTATTACAATTTCATCTAAACCTACTGTTGATTCTTTTAACGTAATTTTTAAATTCTTGGTTTCTTCTAAAGGAATCTCTTGAGTAATATAACCAATATAGGAAATTACAAGGATTGGTTTTTGCGTACCCTTATTTCTTAAGGAAAATTTTCCATCAAAATCTGTCATTACACCATTAGAAGTTTCTTTAATTAAAACAGATGCCCCCGGGATAGGTATTTCATCTTTATCAATAACAATTCCAGTAATCAAGTTGTCGGTTGATTGCGCAAATACTTTTGGACATACTAATACCATCATTGTAAGAAGAAGGATGCTAAATATTTTTGTCTTCATTTTAAGCATAGTTTTAATTTAGTTTTTGTTGATTTTAATTTTCATTTTTAAAAAAATAATTTTAGAAAATTATCTACTTCGTAAATAATTAATTAATTTTTAAGGCTTTTATAATATTATTAATTTTAATTATCAATACTATAATTTATTTCTTAAAAGGAGCCTTTAAAATTTTGTCTAAAATTAACATATTGATGACTTAATTTTATTCTCATTTTGTTTCATAATCATGTTCAAATGACTCATATAGTTAATTTTGTTGTGTTTGTTATGAAAATTGAATAGAATATGAGATTTAAATAAATTATTAATGAAAAATAATTTTTTGATAATATTAATATTCGATTTTTTGTTTTTTTAAGATTTAGAAATTTAATAAAACTTTATTTCAATATTATATTTCTGATAATAGTAAATCTTTAAGTGCTATTAAACATCCATTAAAAAATTAATTCCTATTAGAAAATTTATATACAGAAATGGTATGATAAACTTCTTTTGGATTTAAAGTTATTGATGGAAAATTAGGCTGATTTGGAGAATCAGGAAAATGTTGAGTTTCTAGAGCGAAAGCTGTTCTAAAATCATCTTTTGTACCTGTTTTTAGCGTGTTTTCACTTTTCATAAAATTTCCACTGTAAAACTGAAAACCTGGTTCTTGGGTATATACATCCATCACAATTCCTGATAAATCTCCGGTTATAGAACCTACATGAATTAGGTCTTCTTCGATTTTAGTATCTAATACGAAATTATGATCATATCCAACTCCATTTTCTAATTGACTATTTTTTGTATCAATACGTTCTCCAATAGTATGAGGAGTTGTAAAATCGAAAGGAGTGTTGCTAACAGTTTCAATTTTACCTGTCGGAATCAATTCTTTATCAACTGGAGTATATTCTTTTGCATTAAATTGCACTAGATGATTTAAGATAGTTCCACTTCCTTCCCCATTTAAATTAAAAAAAGCATGGTTAGTTAAGTTTACAATCGTTGTTTTATCAGTTTTAGCTTCATATTCCATTTTCAATTCATTAACATTTGTTAAACTATAAGTCACTTTAACATTTAAGTTCCCAGGAAATCCCATTTCCATATCTGGAGAAAAATAAGTAAACACCAAAATTTGATCATTTATTTTTTCTGCATTCCAAACTATATCTTGATATCCTTTTGTACCTCCATGCAATGCGTTCTCTCCATTATTAACTGGAATACTATATTTTTTTCCATCCAAATTGAATTTTCCTTTGGCAATTCGATTACCTACACGTCCTATAGTTGCTCCAAAATAAGGTTCTGTTGAGTGTTGATAATCTTTAACACTTTTAAATCCAACCACTACATCTGCAAACTCATTGTTTTTATCTCTAACCAATAAACTAACTAAACGCCCTCCGTAATTGGTAAATGCTGCTTGAATATTTTTATTTTTTATCCAATATAGGTTTGTTTTTTTTCCTTCTATTTCTCCTGTGAAGTTGACAGAATCAAGAATTTGATTTGTTGATGTATTTGCATTTTTATTTAAAGTCTTATTGGATTCTATTTTATTATCTTTTTGTTTTTTCTGACATGCAATTTGTAATATCAATACTAAAACAAGAACGGTAATGAATTTATTTTTTTTCATTTTTTATAATATTTTAAAGTATTAAATAGTTGGAATTACTAAAGAAACTCCTTCAGGGATTGGTTCACCTATAACTGGATTTCCTTTTTTATCCCATGTTAGTTGCTGCATTCTAGGGGACCTTTTTACTCCACATCCTTCTCCAGGATTGGAGTTTGCATGGTATAAAATCCAATCTTCTTTTCCATTTGGTGATTTAAAGAATGAGTTATGTCCTGGAGCATAAACTTTAGTTTTGCTTGATTGTTGGAAAATTGGGTTTTCTGATTTTACCCAGGCAGAAGAATCCAACAAATTGTTTTTTCCTGTAAACGTGAGCAATCCTAAACTATAGTAGTCCGTCCAACATCCACTTGCCGAAAAAACAATAAATACCTTATTTTTGTTTGTTAAAAATTGAGGTCCTTCATTTACATTTACTTGTGGAGGATTTTTGTCATCATCTAATGAACCGTATAATTCCCATGAATAAGAAGGACTAGAAATTTTAACTCTGTCGCCATCAATTTGAGTTGGTGTTTTCATTTTGGCGATATAAATATTCTGTTGTCCATTTGTATCGCCTTCCCAACCAGACCATATCATGTATAATTCTTTTTTGTAGGTAAAAACATTACCATCTATTGCCCATTTATCGGTTTGTGCTGCAATTTTCCCTTTAAAAATCCATTCTCCTTCCATCGGGTTTTCAGACTCATTTTCTAAAACATACATTCTGTGCGTATTGTTATTACCATCATCTGCAGCAAAATACACGTACCATTTACCGTTAATAAAATGAAATTCGGGCGCCCAAATTTCAGCAGAATAATTTGTGTTTTTTGGAGCCTTCCAAATTGTTTTTTTTTCAGCATTCTTTAAATCTGCCAAATTTTTAGTTTTCCATAACACTAATTTGTTTTGCATGGTATGCGTATAATAGTAATATCCATTATGATACGTACTATAAGGATCTGCCCCAGAATCTAAAATAGGATTGCTAAATTTTTTCTGTGCCAATACAGAATTACTACTAATACATAGTATAATTATTAATAGTTTTAGTAGGTTTTTTTTTGTTGTCATAAATAATATTAAATTTTTATGATGATTATCTTCTTTAATTTTATCCAATTCCTTAGTTTTAAAGAATTGTATTACTTTTTTATACTTGAAATTCAAATTATCGGGATATTTTATCTCGTTAATTTGAATTTCAATAAATAATTAATTATAATTTTTATTTAGAATTTACTTCTGATGTAATTTCTTTAATGAAATCAGTTTCTGATTTTTTATAAGGTGTACCATCTGAGTTAAATACTTCATGAAACCATACTGGAGGTGCTGAAGTATATTCTTTTGTCCAGCTGTCCCAAGGGAATTTTGTCTGTGTTTTTCCGTCTACTAATCCCCAATTAAACATTGCAATTTTGTTTTCTTTCGCTATTGGTAAAAAACCTTCAAATGTGCTGCCATTTGGTCTGGCCATGTATTCTGTACATAATAATGGTTTTCCATAACGTTTTAGTTCATTTATTCTGTTTATAAAATCAGCAGGCTTATCGTAAGAGTGAAAAGAGATCACATCAGATTGTTCTAGTTGCAACCTAAAAATAGGTTTCATTCCTTCTTCAGACCAATCACCAGCCCAAACTCCAGAAGTTAATGGTTGTGATGGATTACTTGAACGCGCCCATTCGAAAGTTTTTTCTAATAAGTTATAAACTAGTTCTTCTTTGTTTTCAGTTTCCACTTCTATATAAGCAGGTCTGTTCATATTATCTGGCTCATTCCAAACATCCCAACCTAAAATTCGATTGTCGTTTTTAAAATGCGCTATGGTTTCTTTGACATATTTTTCTAGACGTGGAGTTTGTGTTTCATCTAAAAGTGCTTTTTTTCCAGGTGATTGAACCCAACCTGAATTATGTAAAAATGGTTTTGGAACTCTTTGTTTTCCTGATACAGGTAACGGATCCCAGCAAGAATCGAATAAAACGAATAATGTAGTTATATGGTGTTTATCTGCAATAGTTAAATATTCATCCATTCTTTTATAAAGTCCTTCAGCATCATCTCTGTGTAGTAAATCATGAAGATAAACACGCATCACGTTCATTCCTATGCTTTCTGCCCAACCTAATTCTTCATCAATTTTTTTTGCATCAAAAGTATCAGCTTGCCACATTTCTAATTGGTTGATAGCATTGTTAGGTGTAAAATTAGCACCAACAAGCCATGGTTGTTTTGCATACCAAGTGTTGGCTTTTTCTTTGGTCCAAATTGTTCTTTCAGTAGCCGAAGTTTCAGTTGACATCGGCTCATTTTTTATTTCTTTTTTGCTTTTTTTACAACTAATTATTAGTACAGAAAATAAAGCGATAGCTATTAATTTATATTTCATTTTAAGATAATTTTATTTTGTAATTGTAAAAGTAGAAGTGCTGCTGTAATTTTTTTTTTAAACACTTCTAAAATATTGCTTCTGTTTTTTATTAATACTTTAATTTAAACACTAAAAAAAAATACTATTTTAAATTTTTGACCAAATTAGGATATTGATAAGATAATTTTGAACCCATTTTGTATCACAATTATGTTCTAATAGGTCAAATCCTTATATAATGAAGTAATTGCATATAATTGATATCAAAATGTATACACATAACAGAATTGAATAAGTTATTTTTATAAAAAATTAATAATATCATTAACATGCAAAGGTTTTTTAAAATAGGGATAATAGTTTGTCTTTTGTTTTTGTCTCTTACAATTTTTAGTCAAGAATATTATTTTAAACATTATAAGGTAGAAGATGGTTTGTCAAATAATACAGTTTTGGCATCTATTCAAGATACTGATGGATTTTTATGGTTTGGAACTAAAGATGGCTTGAACCGTTTTGACGGATATAATTTTAAAACATTTCGTAGTGGAGCAAATCCTAAAACATCTTTAGGAATAAACTACATTCAGTCTTTACATGAATTCAAGAATTACATTTGGGTAGGAACCGATAAAGGATTGTATTCCTATGATAAAAAATTAGATAAATTTTCTTTTTTAAACGAGGCGATCAATAATCGTATTAATGATATTGATAACGATTTGAAAAATAATTTGTGGTTTATTTCCATTGGAACCATAGTTAAATATAATGTTGATAGCGAGCAGATACATATGTTTGAAGGTAGAGATTCTTTTTATGCGACTTCTATTACTTCTGATAAAAATGGAACTATTTGGGCATCTTCTTATGATAATTTATATCGTTATTCAGAATCAACACAAAGTTTTGATAAAATTGATTTACAATTACCCAATAACACCTTTTCAATTTCAGTGATTTATGCATCAGATGCAAATTCAATTTTTATTGGCACTAGAGACCATGGTGTTTATAAGTATGATGTTTTAAATAAAAAAACACTACCTATTATTACAGATGCTGAAAAGCCAATTTTTGTTAGACAATTTAAAAAAAGCAATCAAAATGAATTATGGATTGCTAGTGAATCTGGAGTATCAATTTATGATTTAAAAAATAAAACAATCAATAATTTACGAAAAAGCCCAAGTGATCCTTATGCAATTTCAGACAATGCAGCTTATTCTATTACTATTGATAAAGAAAATGGTGTTTGGATTGGAACTTATTTTGGTGGAGTAAATTATCATCAAAAACAATATGATCAGTTCAAAAAATACTTTCCTCGCAAAAATGAAAATGCAATTGTTGGAAGTGCTGTGCGTGAAATTAAAAAAGACAATAAGGGAAATCTTTGGATTGGTACCGAAGATGCAGGAATTAATAAATTTGATTTACAAACAAAGAAATTTGTTAATTTTCAACCAGATGGAACAAAATCAGGACTTTCTTTTTACAATATACATGGTGTTTTAACGCGAGAAAATAAAATTTGGATTGGAACTTTTGAGCATGGTTTAGATATTATGGATGCCAATTCTGGAAAAGTAATAAAGCATTACAGCAAGATAAACAGTAACTTAAAGAGTGATTTTATTGTTACCTTTTATGAGACAGCTGAAAAACAATTATATATAGTTACCTCTTTTGGAATCTATACGTATGATGATGAAAATGATAGTTTTAATGTCTTTGAGTCTTTTTCTGAAACCACTCACTATACCTGCATGTTTAAAGATAATGGTGAAAATTTTTGGGCTGGCTCTTATCGAGATGGTTTGTTTTATTACAATCCAAAAACTAAAGAGAAAGTTGTTTATAAACATGATTTTAAAAATGATAAAAGCATTAGTAATGATTTTATAACCTCCATTTTTCAAGACAAACAAAATAATCTTTGGATTGCAACAGAAAATGGGTTAAATTTATTTGATCCGCAAAAAAAAGAATTCAAAAAATACGGCACTACAGATGGTTTTCCGAGCAATGTAATCTACTCAATTTTGCAAGATGAAGAACAAAATTTATGCATTACTACTTCAAAAGGATTAGTGAAATTTAATTATAAAACAAAGTTTGTTAAAATTTTTACTACTGCAAATGGACTTTTGAGTGATCAGTTTAATTACAATTCTTCTTTTAAAGACACAAATGGAGATATGTATTTTGGAAACCTTAATGGTATGATTAGTTTTAATCCTAAAAATTTTAATACCACCAAATACAATCCTCCAGTATTTATTACTGGGCTTCAAATTAACAATCAAGATGTAGTTGTAAATGATGAAAATTCTCCTTTAGAAGAATCCATTTCTCATATAAAACAAATCACTTTAAAAAATAATCAATCTAATTTTAATATTGATTTTGCTGCCTTAAGCTATACTGCACCAGAACTTACACAATATTGGTATAAATTAGATGGTATTAATGATGATTGGATTTTTTTAGATAAAAACAATAAAGTTTTTTTTACTGAACTTCCTTCTGGAGATTATAAATTTAGAGTAAAATCGTTAAGTGTTAATGGAGTTTGGAGCAAAGAAGCTATTATTGATATTACTATTTTACCACCAATTTGGGCAAGTAAATATGCTTTATTTTTCTATTTTTTACTAATAGCAGGATTTCTTTATTGGCTTTTACAAAGGTATCACAATATGAATATCAAAAAAAATAACCAAAAAATTGTGGCGTTAAATAATCAGAAAGAAAAAGAAATTTATCACGCTAAAATTGAATTTTTCACCAATGTTGCTCATGAAATTAGAACTCCATTAACTTTAATTAAAAGCCCTTTGGAAAGCTTATTAAAAAGATCATATCAATCTCCAGAAATCCCACAGAATTTGTCATTAATGGAGAAAAATACAACACGATTATTGAATTTGGTTAATGAATTGCTAGACTTTAGAAAAACAGAGATGGAAGGTTTGGGATTAACTTTTGTTGAAACAAACATATCGGTTTTGTTTAGAAACTTACAAGCACAATTTACTCCATTAATTGAAGAAAAAAATATTCATTTGATGTTAGAATTAGGTGAAAAAAATATTTATGCTTTTGTAGATAAAGAAGCTATTAAAAAAATTCTAAGTAATTTATTAAGCAATGCAATAAAGTATGCTAAAAGTAAAGTGATAATTACCATGTTTAGAGATGAAAACTCTTTAGAATTTATAATTAAGAATGATGGAAATTTAATTCCAAAAAGTCTTAAAGATAAAATTTTTGAGCCATTTTTTAGAATATCAGGCTCCGAAACACAAACTGGAACTGGAATTGGATTATCACTAGCTCATGCATTAACTGAATTGCATAAAGGAACTTTAGAACTACAGTTCTTAGACAAAACAATGAATACTTTTGTTTTGATGTTGCCATTACGTCAAGAAAGTGAATTCAACCTTTATAAAGATGTTTCTAAAACAGCTATAAAAGAGAGCGATGAAGAATTTGAAAATGAGGTTTTAGCCAAAAATAATAAAACACAAATACTTGTTGTGGAAGATAATTTGGAGCTGCTTAATTTTATGAGTAAAGAATTGGGGAAAGAGTACAAAATTTTTAAAGCTAATAATGGAGAAGAGGCTTTAAAAGTTATCCATAATGAAAACATCCATATTGTTATTAGTGATATTACTATGCCAATTATGGATGGTATTGAATTATGTAATCGAATTAAATCTAATATTGAATCAAGCCATATTCCAGTAATTTTATTAACAGCATTAAGTGCTATAAAATCAAAAATAAAAGGAATAGAATCAGGTGCTGATGCTTATATTTCCAAGCCATTTTCTATGGATTTTATTCTGGTACAAATTGATAATTTGCTGTCTAATAGACGCCATGTTATGGAACATTATTCAAGTTCTCCATTATCGCATTTAAAAACGGTTGCTCACAATAAAATAGATGAAGAATTTATTAAGAAACTAGATGATATTATAGATGAGAATATGGCAGATACCAACTTAAGTGTCGAATCATTAGCAGACATTTTGTATATGAGTCGTTCCACTTTATACCGTAAAATAAAGGATATTTCTAATGTAAGTCCAAATAAATTAATAAATAATGCCCGCTTAAAAAAGGCAGCCGAATTATTACTTTCTGGCAAATACAAAGTCTATGAAATTTCTGAAATAGTTGGTTACAATTCCCAATCTAGCTTCAGTAGAAATTTTCAAAAAAGCTTTGGAATGTCACCTTCGGAATTTATTAAAAATAGTTGAGCAGAACTCCATCTCATGAGTAATTTGAAAACACTTTGAAAAAACATAAAAATCGAACTAGCACCAACCCCCTATAACTAAGATAACTAAATAAACTAAGCGCCTTCTAATCAGTATTTTCGAATCTCTAAAATTACTACCTTAAGAAAATAGTTTATTACTTCCTATTTAACAATTATTCTCCTAAGAAGTCAGTTGATTTGCTTTTAATCTAATTTTGTATAATCTCTTCAATTTAATTTTTAATTGTTTTAATGAGAATGTTATAAATATTTCATTAGGAGTTTAAATTTTGTGTTCATAGTGTGGTCTAACATTATTATAATTATTTACAAAGAAACCTACTTCTTCTTGAATAGTGTTTGATAATATTGGTTTGTCTTGAAAATATTTACTTTTTAATATTCTATAAGTGCCTTTAATTATTGAATTTGAAAACCTCACATCTTATAACGCTATTTTCTTATTGATTTTTGATGAATTTGTGAATTGTTTGAGTATTATTCTCTGAACCTTCCATCAGCAATGAAATCTATATTCCACTCCCTATTGATAGATCAAACCCATTTTTTATTGCTCTCCTTAAACTTTCTAATCTAATATTAGCCGACAGTTTTTTGAAACGCCATAACCTATAATCTTCCTTGAAAACTTTACTTACAGTTAGCTATAATAAGAGCAACATTATTTATGTGAATTTTGATCAGAAAGCAATTTGTGTTTTTTTTTAATTATTAATTTATAAATGAAAGGTTCAAAATGAAAGCTGAAAGCATTCCTATAAAAATTCTTAATAAAGAAATTTACAACCTACATATATTTAAAACAGATAATTATGCTAATAGCTCTAAAAGTAAGACTGTAGCAAATAATGCTATAAAGATGGACCCGTCCTGAATAAAGGCTACATAATTTTAAAAACAACAAATCGAGTTTTGAAATTGATTTATTAAATTAAGCCCTAAGACTAAAATTGGTTGGATATGGAAAATTTCAAATCGGAAATAGTAAAAGAAATTGCTCAAGAATTAGATTGTAGATTTGACTGTTATTACAATCCTAAATCTGACAAAATTATTGCAATTCCAAACTTCTCGCAATTTTCGGAAGAAGAAGAATTTAAAGAAACTTTTCGAACCGATTTACAAAAAATAGAAAAAAATCAAGCGGATTTTAACAAATTTGAGGTTTTAGAGAGTATTGAGTCATTTAAAATTACGGCGCGATTTGTCAAACAATTACCAGATCAAAATCTTCAATGGGAATTAGAAAAAGTTTTAGCAAATAAAAAGCCTTTCCAAAATTTTAAGTATTTAATTGACCATTCAGAATTTAGACAAAATTGGTTTGAATTTAAAAAAATGAAATAGAGAAAATAGTTGAAAACAAATAAACCTAAAAAAAACTTCATAAAACCTAGAACTGAACCATATTGAGAATATGTTATGTTATTTTATTTATACACTATAATTTTTTGAATACTATCATAATAAAGTTTTTGATTCATTAAATTCAATGGCATATTTACTACTTCTTGATACCTGTCAAATCTTCTTTCTAAATTTTAAAGATCTAACTTCGTTGCTGGTTTATTTTCTTCTTTTGTAAAATGCGTTTTCAATCCATATATATGCCAATAGCTTTCCTGCTATCAAATTTCCAACACCAGCTAAATTCATTTTTTCTACTGCTATTTTTTCTTGATTAAACTTACTTTTTATTATTGCTAACTGATGATTCTTTTTCTTATTTAATTGGTAAGAACTTACGATACAACTATCGCAAAAAGATTCTCTTAAATGACTTCTAATTCTATTGCCATAAAATTGTTCTATTTCTGAGGCTGATAGATTGGTATTGAGAAGTGTTTTTGTCCTGGGACTTTTGCTCAGGATATGTAAAAGCATTGTAACGACTTAGCCACGTGTTTAAAATGAGTAATTCTAAAGAGGCAGTTTCAAATTGTTTACCACCTTTACCAACTCTTTACCACTGAAATAATCACTGTATCCCCTGCTATTGTTTAAGTTTACCAGCTTTACCAAGTTTACCAACCCCTATAAGTATAAGTGTTTATTTGGTTTAAAAAAGCTTGAACAAAAGTATTTTATGAGTAAGCAAAAAAATCACAACAGACAGCAAAAGATGTTAGTAACTATCATAAATCATTACTCATTCCTCCACCACACCTGTATCCTCAAAATTTTTACTTTTTTTTTCTTCATACTTTGGTAATCTCGGGTAAACCCCAAACAGCGAGTTAAATCTTAACACCTTATAACTGATGTCGATAGTTGTGGGAAGAATTTACTCTATATATAATAAAGGAGTAGCCCCCAACTGTTACACATATTAGAAGTATTAACTCATTAAAAATTAAATTATATGAGTAACAACAGTTATCATTATTTTGCAACACATCAAACAAATAATGATATAATTAATAGACTAAAAGCAGGTGCAGATTATGAAAACTTAGAAGATGGTATTCAAGAAAAGATAACACAATTGGTAAAAGGTTATTACACGAGAGATAAAAGTTTATCTTTTGAAGAGTATTGTTTAAGATTTATAGAAAGTAACAAAGAACTTTTGGAGGGATTAATTAATGAATTAAAAATTGACGGTTTAAAGACTTTTTTAATCAACTATATTGGATATTCTGGAGGATGGGGTGCCAGTTCCAAGTCATATGGAGGAGGCAGTAAACAAACTGCAATCAAAATATCAGAGCAAGATCTTATTAAAGAAATGACAGACCCTAAGGCATCCATCAAAGGATTGTTAGATGCAGCAAGAGGAAACCTCAGCATTGTAAAACCTTTCTTACCAGCCATAATGATTTCCTTAAATACCAATACCAGAGATCGATCAATTATGAAATTTGAACATACTGGAAGGTTTTGTTTTGATATTGATAAATTGAAAGACACCAATGAAGCTTTAAGGTGGTTGAATAAAATTTGGAAAGGAACGAAAAATATTAAGCCCTACTTCGCCTTTGTCTCTCCTAGAGGAAAAGGAATTAAGGTGTTTTGTCAAGTAGATACAAATAGTCTAGACTTTAAAAGAGACTTTACATTAGAAGAAAGAAAACCAGTAATGGATCATCATAAAGTCTGGTATGAAGGTGCTAGGAAAGAAATTGTTACTGCATTTCCAGAACTAGAAGAAAAATTTGATACTTCTACGAATGATCCACAACGATTAACATATCTACCTTTTATTGCGGATGAGCAAAATCATTTTAAATATGACCCGAATAGGTTTTCCGATTATAATGTAATAGCTTCAACAGAAATAGCTTTTCAAGATAAGGAGCTTAAGCAAAAAATGGCTGATATTTCTGATATTATAAAGAAGGTTAAGCAGGAACAAAATTTTACTTCAGATATTGAAGCTTACAAATTTCATTTAAAAAATAAATCACAGTTTGATATAGATTTTGAACAAGAAAAACTGATCAAAACAATTGATTTTATTGAAGATTTAATCAATAAAGATCAGAGAGTTTATACCTGGGTAGCAGAAAAATTTTCTAATTATAAAACGCTAAATGATTTAGCTTGGGTGCTTTTTGGAGTATTTGATGATTTGGGTATTGAGCAGATTAAACGACTTATCCCTTCAGATTCAAATAAGTTAAACGAGGTCCACAGTGATTATCGTTGGGCTATAAAATCCGAAAAGAATTACAGTGATAATCAATTAGCTAATTTAACGCCTGCTGCCTTTTATAAATTAATTAGAGAGCAAGACAAAATAAATGACTTTTTAAACGAAAATTATTCATTTCATTCAAGTGATGTGCAACAATTAAAACTGTTAAGAGAGCTTTATGAAATTTATATTCGTAATAGAAATCTATTTGATAAAGATGATGAACAAGCAGATTTATCAGACTTTCTTGACAGGCTTACAGAATATTTAATTAAAAAGAGAACTCGTCTTCCATTAATTGAAGATTTGGAAAATTTAGAATCAGAAATCCAATTAGATAAAAAAGAGTATCTCGATAAACTTAAAATGGAAGATCTTTTTCAAAAGAAATACAAAAATAAAAGAGTTTTCTATTTACGTAGTCAATGCGGTACAATACTTACTACAGTGCCGTCCTAAGGTGGGAACCTTAAGTAATAAAACCTTTGAATTCAGGGAAGGCTAAAGAATGTTGAATCAAACATTCCATGCTAATCCTGAGCTAAGCTTATCTGTTAAATATAGCTGTATGCAATAGTTGTGGGCCTATTTTATTCTATATATAATAAGGAACAAAGCCACAACTGTTGCAACTATTTAAACTGATTTGAAAGTGCAGAGACTAGAGCAATAATTTAAAATGAGAGTTTATACTCGAATATTTAAATGAAATCGCTCGTACACTAGAAGTCTAGTGGAAGCGGAGGTCAGCTGGAACAGCTGAAGATATAGTCCGATCTTATGGTAAACCATGAGCTGGAGAGGAATTGCGTCCTTTTCCGGGTAAAAATTAACGCCTTTTACTGAACAACCCATGACTGGAAAAAATAGTATTGCCGGTCACCCAAAATACAAATTAAAAGGAAGAGTTGCTTTAGCATCTCCTTTTCAGTCAATTTGTAATCAATCTGCTAAAGCAGCATGGGACGAACAAAATAAATCTCTTCGGCTTTTTGTTCACTCAAAAATGCAAGATGTGATAAAAAGTTTTAAGAAGAATGACGAAGAGCCACTTAAAATAAATTACGAAACCACCCTTAAAGGAGTCAAGCTCCCTAAATCAAAGGAGTTGGTAATTCACACCATCTACAATCAAATTTTAAATTTAAGTCATGAACAAATGGCTACATTGGATTATATTTTTATTGATGAGGCGCACACTTTTTCAAGTAGCCTTAGTTATAGAGGTGATGTTATAGCAGATTTAATTTTTCATTTATTGGATTTTATTGCTTGTAAACCAAATTGCAAAACCAAAGTGGTTTTTATGTCTGGAACACCTAGTTTAGAATACTTAGTCATACAAAAAATGATGAAGGAATATAGAATAGAAGATTTATATCAAGAAATGAAAATTGATAAAAAATATCATTCTAAACCTAAAATGACATTGGTGCATTTAGACACGAATAAAAATGGTGAAAGAACGGATGCTGTAATTTCTCAAATAAATGCCTACTTAAAAAAAGGCAGAAAAGTATGCCATATTTTTAATAAAAAGGCTAGTATGGACAACTATATCCGAGATCTCCAAACAAAACTTGGTGAGTCTATTAAAGTAGGATTATTTTATTCAGGCTCAAAGGGTCAGTGTACACAAAATATCCTTTCTGGAAAATTTGATGATTACGATGTAGTCCTAGCCACAACTTACTTCTTTAATGGCTTAAAAATCAATAATGATATGCTTTCTGAGAAGGATATTAAACAAGGAGTAATCTCTAAACAAAAATATGGAGTGGTTATCGATTTAGGTAAAGAGCATACAAGGATAAATGCTGTAGATGCTATTCAGGCAATGAATAGATTTAGAAATAAACAGTCTGAATGTACTGTATTTCTACCTCCAATATTTAAAGATGATTCTAAGCACCCAACAAGAAAATTTAATTATGGCGCTGCTGGAAGAATTACTTTAGGTATAAATAGATATAGCTATCCAGTTTTGTCGAATGTGAAAAATGCAAAAAAGTATGACCTGGAAGAAAAAGAGAATGAAAGCAGTATTTATTTAAGGAAGGAGATTCGAAATAATCCTGATTTAGTAACTATGCGTGCCATCGACCAATTAACCACAGTTGAGAAAAACAGAAAACTAATTTTAAACAAGTTTGAAGATAAACTCAAGATTTACGAAGATTGGTTTTATTCCATAGATGGTTATCATTACTTGGCTGAAGATGCAGGTTTTATATCTATTATCAAGAATAGAGTTGTTGGTGAACCCTTCAAGAAAATGACAAAAGATCAAATTGATTTAGAAAATAAAGTGGTAAGCAATTTTATAAATGACGAAAATGCTTTGATTTATTTAGAAAGCCATTTAGATCCTAACTATAGAATTCTTGTTCAGGCTTCAGATACTGTGAAAGATCCTCACAGTGATACCGTTGGCAATTTTATAACCTTAGAAAAAAAGAGTGAAAAATTTATTATAAAAGGCGATTTTCATTATTCTCATGAAAGGGTGTTGAATCGCTTAATAATAAACCATTTAAATCTTGCCTTTTGGTATGGAGCTGATCAAGCAATTCAAATATTAAGAGCATTAATTAATCCTAATATAGTTCTAATTTCTAATCGAAGCAAAAGTCATATTGACAATATTAATGCTTACGTTAAACAATGCAGAGCTTGTGCAAGTTCAAAAAATCTAAGAGCTAAAAATTTTATTAGAGCATTAGTTTATTTATCCTCTTCTAATATTGGTATCTCAAAAGAGGAGACTCCTTTAGAGATTAGTTTAACTATAAACAACGAGAAGTTATCAAAATTGCTTGCAAATATGTGGGCTAAGCAGCAATATGATATGATTCAGTATAATCTAGATAATTCTGAAAATTCAGAAAAGAAAGAACTGCAGGAATATTACACTAATCCTGAACAAATCAAAAAACAAGATATTGAAGAATTAATGAATGAGATGAAATACCTCTGCAGCTATACTCCATTAAAATACGATAATTCAGGAAACATTAAATCTTATGAGACCTTCATAATCCCTAAGGTAATGGATAGTGAAAAATTATATGATTTAAGTGCTGTAGAAGAAACATCTACAACTCCAGAGCTATCTAGTTTAACCAATAACGAAAAGGAAGTAGATAGATTTTGTGAAGATGTATTGGACAAATTGGATGTTTACATAAATCCCACTGACGTTCCAATAGTTCCTTATTTAGAATATTATAATAAGGTCAAAAATCATTTAACAAAAAAGGAAATACAAAAATGTATTAACCTGGTACAAACTTTAAAAACAGTTACAAATGAAATTAACACCAAAATAATGACAGATATGTTGAACAGACTATATAAAGATTTATCTAAAATAGGTAATTGTTTATTAGCAGCGTTTAAAACAGCTGAATACAAAACACATCAGGAAATCAAACAATTAGGTTTTAGTCCATTTATTAAAGATACGTTTTTATATGCTGAAGATTTTAAACTAGAAAGTTTAAACAAGGATTTAAATCTTAATATTGAAGATAAAAGTAAAAGTGAGATTTACGATAACATTAGAGCAAATGACAATACATTTATAAAGTCAAAAAGAACTTCTTATGATACTAATACAATGAAAGATAGTTTTATTGTTCTTGATAAAAATTCAGATATTATTTTTTCAAGTTTCTCTTGTAGTAAATCCATTGCTTTTTTATGTATTTATGGAGCAAATCCTAAAAATGATAAATTCATTATGAAAGATGGCTCCATTCCAAAACGGGAATTGAATAAAGGAGTTTACAATATAAATACCTTCAGAAGAGATTATTATAACAATAGTTCAAATAGTAAAACACTAAAAAACTATAGTATTAAAACTTTTCCTGTTCATGTAAAAGATTATGTGGATTATGTAAAACCTCCTAAAAAGAAAACATCTAAAAAATAATTATAACCAAGATAACTTTCTAAGATTGAGTAAAAAATAAACCAACCCATATTGGGTTGGTTTTTTCTCTCTGTTAATCCAAAACATTTCTTCGTCTTCGCATCCAGATAAACATCAGCTGACATGCGTCGCTAATCATTCTGGAAATTAACTCGTTTGAATAATCTCTTTGATCCATAATTTATATGTTTTAATGTTATATAAATAAGGGGCTTAAGATTAAAAAAAGACCTAAAATTTGCATTTTATACTTCTGAATTAATTGGTATCAAGGAAGAAAAATATCAATAAAAAAACTGTACAAATCTGAAACTAGTTTAGAATTCAACTTAAATTTTAACTAAAACATAAATGAAAAAGGAAATTGTTATTACAAAATCTAGAAGTAATACATGCTTTACTTTTTTAACAACAAAAAAACTGCTGACAAACCTCATCAAAAGAAATACTGTGAAAAATGAAAAATAGACTTTAGAATTAGAATTTATGAGTGGCTCACTTTTAAATGCTATTAATGATTTAAAGTCTCTAGTGATTCCGCATGATTTACAAATTACTTTATCGTTCTCTTTGTAATAACAAGGAACATCTATGGTATAAAATAAGACCAATGCAATTAGAAAAACTCCTATCAAAGAGATATTTACAGTTTGATAAATTTTAGCGTGTTTCACCTACATCCTTTGAAATACCATTGACAAAACTTTTGATGATGTTTATTTCCTCTGCTAGTTCTGCACCCTTAAAACCTGTTATATCATCATAGGTAATATATGAATTGTAGAATTTTAAATATTGCTTTGCTAAAGGCATATAAGACCAATGCCACTTCTCCATATTATACCCAGTTCTCCCATTTGCTTTAGAGGTATAAACTTGATGAAAGCCATATTTTCCTGCATTTTCTTTCAACCATTGATATTCTTTAGCACCCACCCCTCTATCAAAATACGAATTGTTGAGGTTGTTTAAATCCATATCTGTCCCCCAATGATGTCTTGAGGTTGATGGCATTGAACTATACTCCAAAATTTTTTGTGCTCTTTTTATTGGAGATAAATTTTCGTATTTCTGCCACTTTCTCTCCAAAATACTTTTCTGCTCATAAAAATTACGAGTACCAGAAATAATCTTGAGATTGATGTTATCTGTTTTTGCAGCATCATACATTTTGATAAATGAGTTGTATGCCTCTTTTTTTAGATAAATTGTTTTAGAAGCATGTATATTATCAACTTTTACAAAAGAAGTATCTTTTCTGTAGTTGAACTTTCCTAACACAAAATTCTTATCAATATCATTAACCTCAACAATCTCTTTAGATACCTCTTTTTGTATTTTAGAAATTATTGGGTTTACCTTTTTACTTGGCTCCTTCGTACTTTTATCTTCTTTACAAGAAAAGATAATCAAGCATATGAAAAGAAAGTACCTCATCTTATTTTTCACCAAAACAACAACCGTGAATCCATCCAATATTTCCAGAAGGTGTTTTAATTTGATACCAGTATTCATCTATTTCATTTCCTTTAATAGTAACTTTGGTCTTGTTATTTGACTTTTTATCTAAAAACTCAACCACGGTATTCAAAGGTAAGTTTTCAATTTTATCTGAATCTAAATCCGGGCTTATTCTTACTCTTAAATTGTCAACTGTAATTAATAATTCTTTAGAATTAGTTTTTTCTTTAATAGTTACTTCTATATTTTTTGTGTTATCAACTTTCTTTTTTTCATTCTTAGAAGTAGCTTTCACTTTTTCAAAATCTTCAATAGTTTTGATATTTAAAATATTTGAAGATTTAATTAAACCAGAAGTTGCATTAATCCAATCATTAGATATCTTTTTATCGTTTTCTGACTTTTTTAATAAAGATTGATAAAATTTTGGTTCAGTTACTTTTTTAATGATTTCTTTTTGGACCTTTATGTTGTCTATTGCTGGAGTATAAATAAATTCTTTTTTGGTGAACTCTGTTGGGATTGGATTAGAGCCCAAAGGATTTAATTCGTTTAGTTCATAAACATGAGATACTAGTGTAACCGTTTTTGTGTGGTTTCCATTAAGACTCAAAACCCAATCAATTTCACTTACATATAAATTAAGATACATCGCATTTCTATAATCTCCTTTATTAGAATAAACTTCAGTTTTTCCAATATTTTTAATTTCATCCCAATTTACTTTATACTCATAGTTAAGAGGTAAACCATTTTCATCCGTCACATCCTGCTTTGATTTATTGAAGTATTCTAATACTAATGCAATATCTTTCTTCTTAGAATCTGTTTTTACTTTTTCTTGATTCTCTTTTTTATCATTAACAGTTTTTATATCACTTTCATCAAATAAAGTATTTGTGTCTTTTACAATTTCATCAGTTATCGCATTCATAGCTGCATATTGAGAATATGCAATTCCACAACCTAATAATGAACAAATTATAGCTCCAATTATTAAACTTTTCTCATGATCGTGTTTTAAGGCTATAACGAGTCCAATTAAAGATATCATAATTGCTATGATTCCAAAAAATACTGCAAAGAGTCCAAAGCAAGGTATAAAGGATACAAGTAATGTTACAATTCCTAAAACTAATCCTGTTATTCCTAATCCCTTTGATAAGGATTCATATTTTACTTTTTGATTGTTTTCTGTTTTCATAGTTTAGTTTTTGTAAAATGTATAAATACCTCTAATTCACTTACAAGTTTCTTGAAGCGTTTTTTTTAAAAGTTTATAATATTTTGCTAATATAATAAATGTTATTATATATCATAACCTTACTAATTGTTTTATTCAGCTTCTTTATACTGTGAAAAGTATTGAAGAAAAATATTTAAAAAGTTTAGGTAAGAATATTTCAAAAATTAGAAGATTGAATAATTTTAGCCAATTAGATATTTGTGCAATAATCTCTATGGAAAAATCAAATTTGTCTAGCATTGAAAATGGAAGACAAAACCCTACCACTTTAACTTTAAAGAAGATTGCAGATGCAATTGGTGTTGAGGTTAAAGATTTTTTCGAATTTTATTAATTACTTAATTAAGTAGAGTAAATTTTAATTTGTTGTACCTATGTTGTACCTAATAAAAAACCTCAACAAGTAAATGTTGAGGTTTTTGCTACTGTACGAGCGGAGAGACTCGAACTCTCACACCTTTCGGCACTAGATCCTAAGTCTAGCGTGTCTACCAATTCCACCACGCTCGCAATTTGGTTTGCAAATATAAACAATCAAACCAAACTACAAAGCAGTTCATTATTATTTTTATATTTTTGATGTAAATTTAAATTTATCTCATGGATTCAGTAAAATCATACATAAAAGAACACAAACAACGTTTCTTAGACGAACTAGTAGAATTGCTAAAAATACCCTCTGTAAGTGCTGATAACGCTTTTAAAAAAAATGTCCTATTAACAGCAGATTTTGTTTTAGAGAGTTTAAAAAAAGCAGGTTGCGATTCTGTAGAACTTTGCGAAACTGATGGCTATCCAATTATTTATGGCGAAAAAATCATCAACAAAGATTTACCAACGGTTTTAGTGTATGGACATTATGATGTACAACCAGCAGATCCTATAGAATTATGGACTTCTCCTCCATTTGAACCTGTTATTAAAAAAACGGAAATTCATCCTGAAGGAGCAATTTTTGCAAGAGGTGCTTGCGATGATAAAGGGCAAATGTACATGCACGTAAAAGCTTTTGAATATATGATTGCCTCTGGAAATTTACCTTGTAATGTAAAATTTATGATTGAAGGTGAAGAAGAAGTTGGCTCTGTAAATTTATCTGCTTTTGTAACCAAGAATCAAGAAAAGTTAAAAAATGATGTGATTATTATTTCTGATACAGGAATGATTGCTAATGATATTCCATCCATAACAACAGGTTTGCGTGGGTTGAGTTATGTAGAAGTAGAAGTTACTGGCCCAAATAGAGATTTACATTCTGGTTTATATGGAGGTGCAGTTGCCAATCCAATTAACATCTTATCAAAAATGATTGCTTCTTTACATGATGAAAATAATCATATTACCATTCCAGGTTTTTATGATACTGTTCAAGAATTATCAACAGAAGAAAGAGCAGAAATGGCAAAAGCTCCTTTTAGCTTAGAAGAGTATAAAAAGTCGATTGCTATTGATGATGTTCATGGTGAAAAAGGCTTTTCAACAAACGAGCGAAATTCGATAAGACCAACTTTAGATGTTAATGGAATTTGGGGTGGTTATATTGGTGAAGGTGCAAAAACAGTAATTGCAAGCAAAGCGTATGCAAAAATTTCGATGCGTTTAGTACCAAATCAAGATTGGAAAGTAATTACAGAATTATTTAAAAATCATTTTGAAAACATTGCTCCAAAATCAGTAAAAGTAAAAGTTACACCACATCATGGAGGTCAAGGTTATGTAACTCCTATAGATAATATTGCGTATCAAGCTGCAAGTGAGGCTTATGAAACTACTTTTGGTAAAACTCCAATTCCACAAAGAAGTGGAGGTAGCATTCCTATTGTTGCTTTGTTCGAAAAAGAATTAAAAAGTAAAACTATTTTAATGGGATTTGGTTTAAACTCAGATGCAATTCATTCTCCTAACGAGCATTTTGGTGTTTGGAATTATTTAAAAGGAATAGAAACCATTCCATATTTTTATGCTAATTTTGCAAAACTATCTTTATAATTGTTATAATATAGCTCGTTAACCTATGTTTTTATCATTTAAACGATATAATTAAACAATTGGAAAAAAAAATTCCTCAAAATAAATATTAGTAATAAATTTGACGGTTAAAGTTAGAATCAAATAAATCAACACATAAATAAAAAATAAAATGAAAAAAATTTACCTTGGGGCAGTATTTACACTAATGTCTATTTTCGCGAGTGCACAAGATTACGATCATTGGTCTATTGATATTGGTGGTGGTATGCATCAAGCTGGTTCTACTTTATCACCAGGGTTTAGTGAGAATATTTTTGGTCAAGGACATATTGGTTATAGATATATGTTTAACGAAAAATTTGGTTTAAGATTAGATTTAGGCTACAATAGTTTTACAGCAAATGAAGATTCTCAACCATTTACATCTAACTACTACAGAGCTAGTTTAGAAGGTGTTGTAAACTTAGGAAGTGTTTTAAAATTTCGTACTTGGACAAATCGTTTTAACCTTTTAGCACATGGAGGTGTTGGAGCTGCTTCTTTAAATATAACAGATCCAGTAGATAATGGTGGCGATGTTATGTTTGCAATGAACTTTGGTATTACACCTCAGTTTAAATTAAATAATAGATTCTCATTATTTTTAGATTTTTCATCAATCATTCATTTTTATCAAGAAGATAATTTTGATGGAGGACCAAATTCTGCAACAAGAGAATCTAACATCAGCCTATTCAATACATCTATAGGACTTAACATAGCACTTGGAAAAAACAAACAATCTGCTGATTTCTGGAGAGGTGAAGAAGCAATTGTAGTAAACTCTGAATTAGAGTCTATAAAAAATCGTTTAGATACTGCTGAAAAAGAAATTCAAGTTCTAAAAACAAAAGAAAGTTCTCCTAATAAAGAACTTATTATGACTGAATTAGACAATAGATATGTTAAAAAAGGTGAAACTACGTATGGAGATGTTGTAACAAGCTCTAATGTAGATTTTATTAAAGAACTTTTAAATAGAGGATATGTAAATGTATTTTTTGACATAAACAGTACTAAAATTCAGAAAGAATCTTTATCTTCAGTAAACTATTTAAGACAATTTTTATATGATAATCCTTATGTAAATGCTTCATTAATTGGTTTTACAGACGAAACTGGTAACGAAGATCATAATCAAAGTTTATCTAACAATAGAGCAAAAGCTGTTTTTGATATGTTAGTTGCTTCTGGAATTAGTCCAACTAGATTGTCTTATGGTGGTGTTGGTGAAGACAAAACAATGTCGAAAGGTGCTAGACAATTAGCAAGAAAAGTTACTTTTAAAATTAACTAATAAAATAGTTAGTTTTTAAACTAAAAAAATCATCTATAATGTAAATTGTAGATGATTTTTTTTATCTGTAATTTTAAAACAACTAGAATAATTTATTGATGATTATATATTTTAGAATACAATATAAACACTAACCAACAAAAGAGTTACCTAGTTATTCTTTTAAAATATAAGCTTTTAAAATATAATCTACTTTTGGATATTCTTTGCGTAGAAACTCGTTACCTAATCTTGCTATTTCACCTTGTTTACGTCCTAAATTATCTCCATAACCATCGTAGAATTTTAATACATTCTCTTGACCAGCAATTACTTTTGCAACCACAGGAAAACCTGTAACTCCAGAATACGCTAACTCATCTAACCTATAATTTTCTTTTAAATTGATAAATATTTGGTTAGATCTTGTACTAACTCCTCCTCTAGCAAAAGAAATGGTCATAGAATCATTTTTTTTGATGACAGGCTCGTCTTCAATACCTCTTTTTTGCCAAGCGTTATTTATAAGTGAATCATTATGAATACCAAACTGCGCAACAAAATTAGGCACAACTCTAAAAATTGCTACATCAATATAATAATCATTTTTAATTAATTGATATAATCTATCCACTCCATTTGGCGACCATTCTCTAACAGCTTCAATATCGAAATTTCCTTGAGTAGTTTCAAATCTAGCTTTAAAAGTTGCAGGTGCTTCTTTTTTTAACCATTTTTCTTTAAACTTTTTTGTAGCACAA
>TARA_R110002072_G_scaffold303112_1_pt1 | contig 85126 bp, 63 predicted proteins | sample TARA_R110002072 | Tara Oceans TARA_R110002072 (sample SAMEA4397118) | marine metagenome | biome: Polar Biome; feature: [SRF] surface water layer (ENVO:00010504); material: water (ENVO:00002006), including particulate matter (ENVO:01000060) such as... | depth 5 m
AAACCCTTTGCAAAATTTAATTTTTCAATACTTTCTGAGCCTTCCTACTCTTCCCTTTTCCTCTGCCGTTCGCGTTGTTTGGGAGTGCAAATATCTACCTTTTTATTTTAGAGACAATAGCCAGTGCAAAGAAAATCGTTAAATATCAGGTGTATTTCCGCAGTCCATTAATTATCAGGACTTTTGTTTTTTATAGAGGGGTACCGTACTACATGGCTCTCCGTACATAATTGATTTTGCACGGCTTTGTACCAGTGAAATTATTTTGCCGTAGGCGAATAAAGGGATAGGAAAATCACTGCACCCTTTAACCACAACTGGCCTATCTGTAAATGAATCAAGGTCTAATTCCCTTAAACAATCTTCGCAAATCATTACTTCAAGCTCCTTTAGATCGCCAATAGCGAAGCCTCGAGCGATAGAATGAAGATAAGTACCTACTAACATAAATGCCCAATTGGGAACAATTGCATCCGCAGTGCAAGTAATCGCAACCCATCTATTGTCATATTGAGCCCAATCAACCTCTTTTAGTGCTGCCCTGAAATCCTTTTCACGCAAAATCAACTCTTGAAAGAGAAAAGGCTTCAGGTCAAACATCACGCGTTCTTCCTTAGGATATATCTCTTCCAGGTTAATTGTAATAATCGGGCTACTTGCAACTCTATTTATTATTTCACTCATATAAGCAATGGATTCTTTTTGGACTGAAGGGCTTTAAACTCCTTCAGATAATTTGGGACGAAATATGCCAGGTCGGCAAACTCTCCTTTTTGAAACTTTTCAAAGGCCAAAGCACCTACATACTCCGCTGAGATTGCTACGTCTAAAAAGATCGCATTTTCGTGATGAATTACCTTAGACACTTTCTCGACCGCATCTCCTACATAATAGACTTTACCCTTTTCGAGCAAATCGGAAAACGATTCCTCATCGATGATCTCCGAGTCTAGCTTTCTGACAGAAACTAAATCCTCATCAAACACTTCTCGATAAACTTCCATCCGGCGTGCATCTAGCATTGCTACAATCAAACCAAAATCTTCTACCTGTGACTTCGCTCCATAAGACAGTGCTTTCAACGTACTAATTGCAATCAACGGTATGTCTCCAGCAAATGCCAAACCTTTGGCTACTGAAACACCAATTCTTAATCCCGTATAAGATCCAGGTCCTTCAGATACTGCAACAGCATTAACTTGTTTTATCGTAAACTGACATTCATCAAGGAGACTTTCTATCATCCCCATCAATTTCTCAGAATGAGCTCCCGGAACGTCTAATGACTTCTCTCCTATCAACACTCCGTTCTGATGAAGCGATATGGAACAAATGGTAGTAGAAGTCTCCAGTGATAAAATAACTGCCATAGATCTTATTTTGAAGAGGCGGTTAGTATTGTTTTAATTTTTGCGGGTTCCTTCAAATACTCTTTTGCAAGCATCACATCTTCGTCACCTCGTAATCCAGTTTGAATCATTCCCTCCTGAAAGTAGTACCTAGACACGATTTCCTGAGAAAGGATTTCTTTGATCTCCTCCTTATTAGTAACCAAATCTTGCTCTTTGCTATGATTCACTCTCTTTTCAAGTAAATCTATCTGAGCTTTGATCTCATCATAGTAATCTACTTTCTCTGCATTCTTTCGCATATCCTCCACAGATTTCTCTAAGTAGGTAGTGTAATCGTATTCTTTTCCGACAAGCCATTTTACAAAACCATCATAATCTGCATCCGAGATAGCAAAGCTGGATGGATCGGCAATCTTAGCATGCTCGTAGAAGTACTTTGTAGCATAGTCAAAGACGTGATTTCTAGCCACCAAACTGTAAGAAATTGGCGCATAGCTTTTCTGCTCCATTTTTTTGTCAGGCTCAATTCCCGCACCATCCAATACTTTTCTGCCATTTTTAGTGTAGAACACCTTTCTCAAGGAGTCAGGAACAGTAACCAACTCATTGCTTTCTCTGCTTTGCAAATAATCAATTGCCTGAATACAACGTCCACTTGGGATATAGTACTTGGCCGTAGTTACTTTCATCTGAGCATTGTAAGTCAGCGGCACGGTTGTTTGAACCAAGCCTTTACCAAATGATTTCCTACCAATCAAAACTGCGCGATCATAATCTTGCAGTGTACCCGCTACGATTTCTGAGGCGGATGCACTATGCTCATTGAGCAATACAACCATAGGAATATCTTTATCCACTGGTGTCTTGGTAGTCTTATAGGTGTAATTCACATTTTCAAGCTTACCAATGGTCTTTACAACCTCTTTCCCTTTTGGAATAAAAAGGTTAATGATCTCAACGGCTTCATTTACTAGTCCACCTGGATTGTCTCTCACATCTAACACCAAACGATCTATTCCTTGGCTTTTCAAGTCAACCAAGGCATTTCTAACTTCAGTTGAAGCATTGGTTGTAAACTCAGCCAACTTGATATAACCTGTTTTTTCATCAAGTTTCCCATAATAAGGAACATTCTTGATTGCTATTTTCTTTCTGACTATGTCAAATTCAAGCGTATCCATATCTCGCTTAACCTGCAAATGAACAGGTGTATTCACGGGACCCTTGAGAAGTGCGGACACATCCGCAGTTCCCAAAGTGGTAACATCTGTAGTGTCTATTTTTAGAATATAATCAGCAATCTTCAAACCTACCGTCTGAGCTGGAAAACCAGTGTAAGGCATAATGACCATACTTCCTTCTCCCCTATTTCCTATTAAAGCCCCAATTCCAGCATATTCCCCGGTAGTCATCATACGATAATCGTCTGAATCCTCCTCAGGCACATAGGTAGTATAAGGATCTAACTCTTCCAGCATTGCATTGATACCGATAGTCACCAATGCATCCGGATCAATATCATCCACATAATAGGAATCCAACTCTCTTATGAGCGTCGCGAAAATGTCAATATTCTTAGCTATTGCAAATAACTTATCATTCTTAGCTTTGAATGCAAAAAACCCTGTTAGTACAAACGCTCCCAACACGAAGATCAGGAGGGATTTTTTCAATGATTTATTCATATGATTATAATTTATCTTCAATGGCGATCCCGATAGCTATCGGGAGGAATCTCGCAGGGTTCACAATCATCCTAGCGTGTGACTTTTTAGTCTTGCTCGATTTCATGTTGTTTTTGATTTTCGCTTACAATGCTGGCCAGTTTTTTAAGAACCAGAGTGATTTTTGTCTGAATGTCTGAGAACTCCATCAAATCCGAACTTACATATATTAAGCCAATGGACATAGCTGGAGCAGTGGGTGGGATCAAAGCTTTGTTAAGCCTGTAAGCCTCGCGTATTCTTCTTTTCACGAAGTTACGCCCGACGGCTTTTTTGATCTTCTTCTTCGAAACGGAGAAAAGTACCTGCGAGGTTCCACTACCCTGGTCCTTTTTAACAAAAAATTGGACTTTAAATGGGTATAAAAAAAAAGAGGAACCTTCGTTAAAAAGTTCCTTGATAAGTTTGTCGGCATGAAGCCGCTCACTTTTTGGGAGTCTGTAATTCATCACAAGGACTTAATTGCATGTAAACATACAATTATATTATCAGTGCTAAGAATTACTTCTTCAATGTCTTTTCAGAAGAAACAGACAATTTATGTCTTCCTTTTGCTCTTCTAGCTTTCAGTACTCTTCTACCGTTAGCAGAAGACATTCTTTCTTTAAAGCCGTGCTTGTTTTTTCTTTTTCTACGAGAAGGTTGAAATGTTCTTTTCATGATCGAATATCTTTATCTAATTGCTTTCTATTTCTTTGTTCCCCAGGTTCACCCCTGAAAAGGACTGCAAAGATAAGTACCATTTCTTAAAATTCAAACAAGGCAAAAAACATTTGTTTGAAATCATTCAACTTCACAATGATTAAATACCACATAAAATCAACAAATCCAGTTTCCCAATTCATAGAAATCAAGCTATTCATCCCTGTGAGGCATCTTTCGCAGGTAAGACTGCAACTTCCTGCTTGGCGAGCAGGGCGATATCAATTAGCAAATTACGTTCAAAATATTCGGAATCTCATCGTTTTCACACCTGCAGGAAAGCAGGTTTTAGCCTCCAAACTCACTAAAGATTTGTGGGAATTCACTCCTGATCATGTGGGTGAGTACGAAGTAAGCTACGAATATTACTGCGCGAAGATGGATGCGGGTTCATGCTGGGTAGACGACGAACAGATTTATCTGAACTTTGTCAATTGCTGTTTTGACGTGGAAGGCAGGTCAGACGAAAAGATCCAAGTGAAAGTCTCCTATCCCAAAAACTTCCAATCCTGCACTACTTTGCCAGCAGAAAACAACGAATTCTTTGCTTCTAACTTCCAGCAACTGGCGGATAGTAGCTTCCTAGCTTCACGTAGTTTGATTCATGAGTCGTTTGAAATCGATCAGGTGAAATTTCATCTATGGCTTCGTGGGGAAGTACATTTTGATTTAGCTGAATTCAAAGCGAACATCAAACGATTCACAGAGAAACAAATCGTAGCATTTGGAGAATTTCCAGTCGACGAATATCATTTTATCTATCAACTCCTACCCTATCCTCATTATCATGGAGTGGAGCATCAACGAGGGACTGTGATTACGTTTGGGCCTGCGGAAAGCTTGGCAGATCGAGCGCATATGAATGAACTCATGGGCGTGAGTTGTCATGAACTCTACCATGCTTGGAATGTCTGTCAGATCAGACCAAAAGAAATAATGCCTTATGACTTTTCTAAAGAAGCATATCACGAAGCGGGATGGATAGTAGAAGGTATCACCACCTATATGGGAGATATTTTCCTGTTGAAATCAGACTATTTTTCACTTCGGGAATACTTTGAAACTTTTGAAAAAGTACTGAACAGGGAATCTGTGAACTTCGGTTGGAGAAGTCAATCCATCCTAGAATCTAGCTTTGACCTCTGGATAGATGGATATGTAGCTGGAATTCCTGACAAAAAGGTAAGTATCTATACCCATGGTGCTTTGATCGCCTTTTGCCTAGACGCTATGCTCTTGGACGAAAACTCTTCCCTTCATGAAGTGATGAAGATATTGTGGAAGCGTTTCGGGAAACCTAAAATCGGCTACAGCCTAGATGAGGTATGGGAAGTCGTGCTTTCGCAAACTGATCACACTATTTATTTCAATCAATTCTATGAAGATTTTATCATAGGAAAAGAAGATATTTTCCCTGTAGTAGGGAAGCATCTCGCTTCTTTAGGCTTCGAACTTGAAACCAAAAATAGAGAAGATAACTTATCTTCTACTTATGGTATAATCAACCTAGATGAAGGCAAAATAACTAAACTTCACCCAAACAGCGAGGCTTACAAAAAGCTTATAATAGGTGATTTGATCACCTCTAAAACACTAACAAATAGCGGAATTAACTTATCAATCGATCGATTTGGAAGAAATCTGGAAATTGAATTATCAATTTCAAAAGAGATCTTTTTTCAAGACCATTTCATCATGGACAAAAAAAGCAATTCCAAAAGAGAAGCTTGGATAAATGGCTAAAAGAAAAGGGCTGTCTTTGCGGACAGCCCAATATACTTTTACATTATTTTCTAATCAATTGAAGACAGAATCATCTAAATCCTGGTTGAATTTAATAGAAGTAACCTTAGCCTTCAATGGCATTGGCATCATACTGTTCGTGATTTCCATAGCCATTGGCATCATCAACCCATCCACTTCTTTGTAATCTTTGTAAACCATAGTACCTACAATGTCTGATTTTGTCTGAATTTTCAGACCTGTCGCCACACTGTAGTATTCTGTGGTATTAGCATCTCCTCCAGCTTCAAAAGACAGCTTATAAGCTTGCTCGCCTTCCACCTCCTCAGTTCCTTCATAGGTGACATTGATCCCCAATTCATCCAAATACAATTCGCGGAAAGCATAAATCTGATTTTTCAATACAGAAGCCACCTGTTCGTCTGTCAAAGATTGCTCCTGCCCCATGGCAGTAACAGTTCCAGCTCCATCTTTCACAATAGTCTTGGACATTACATTACCGTTCACTTCTGTCACATTCAGTAGCCTCTCATTTTTCTGATCAGTTACACCAGAAATGATCAATTTCATGCCCTGAATTTCGGCTTCCATGTTCATCTCCACGTTGTAAATTGCCTTCATCTTCGCTTCTCCACCAATTGCTTTGATATACTTATCAATTACTTCTTTGACAGAATTCTCAACAACACTTTTAGATGAAACTTCTTTCTCTATTACACTTGCTTGCGTAAGACCTGGCGCTGCTAGCAAGCCAAGTGCTAATACTACTATTATTTTTTTCATAATTAATTAGTTAAAATCCGCTTCAGTCAATTCCGGATTGATTTCAATACTTGTGATTTTAGCCTCTAGAGGCACAGGAATCATAGCTGACTTGATGGTCTGAGTCATTGGTATCAAAACACCATTTTTCTCCTGATAATCACTATAAAAGGTATCTCCTGAAACAGGGTTCTCATTTTTAATTTTCAATCCAGACTCTACTGAGTAATAGTTATTCACAGTAGATCCCAATGGAGTCGTCACAATTACCTTGTATGCAGGAGTTCCCTCCACATCTTTAATTCCGTCCAACTTCAAAGTATATCCCATAGCTACGAAATGCAATTCAGGCAAGAAATAGGTTCCTAGCTTTGCCGCATCCACTTGCTCGTCTGTCATAGCCATAGATTGACCTTGCACACTTGCAGTTCCTTTACCATCCTTCACTACGGAAGTTTGCATTACATTTCCTCCCACGAGCGTCTTTTGCGCAAATCTCATATTAGCATCATCATGGATCAATTGAATGGTCAACTGTGTCCCCATCACTTCTGCTACCATTTCTAGTTTCGCAGCTTTGATGGCTTTTGCCTTATCCATTCCACCTATTACATCTATATAATTTTCAATCACTTTTTCAGAAGTCATGTCAGCATCTACAGCCGCCATTTCTTTAGCCGGAAAGCCCATATTATCATACACCGTCACTTCACCAAACTGTGCCAGTTTATCCTTAATCTCTGCGCCATTACCTACAGCAGTGATATAAAGCTTACTTGGGTCTATCAGATCGACAGCAGTTTTGTTGATATCAGCTACGGTCAAGGCATTCATTTTCTGCAAGTAAGTCTCGTAGTAATCTTTAGGAAGGTTATAGCGCTCGATATTCAAGGCAAAATTCGCTATCGCTGCCGGGCTTTCTAGAGATCTTCCAAATGAGCCAGCTAGGTTAGCCTTCGCCTTATCCAATTCTTCCTGAGTTACTCCATCTTTTACCAATCGGTTGATTTCATAGATGAATTCATAGACTGCAGAATCCGTCACCTCTGTACGAACTGAAGCGCTAGCAGAGAATTGTCCAATAAGTTTGTCTGCAGCGAATGAAGAATAAGCGCCATAAGTGTAGCCTTTGTCCTCACGAAGATTCATGAAAAGCCTAGAGGAAGATCCTCCACCAAAGATTTGATTCAAAACTCTACTTGCAATGTATTCCTCATCACCAAGAGTCAAATCAATTGGCTGAGCAATATCAATCACAGTTTGCACCGATGAACTGCGATCCACCAAGCCTACTACATTTTTGGTCGCTGGAGCCGGAGCCTCATAGGTGAATTTCGGCACATCTCCACTTTTCCATTTTGAAAAATGCTCCTTCACTACTTTCTCCGCTTCTGCCTTAGTCATATCACCTACAATTGCCAAGTAGGCAATATTCGGTTTAAAGTAAGTTTTATAATAAGTTTTCAAATCATCCACACTCACGTTACTCAGTGAAGCTTCAGTCGTTACTTCACCATAAGGATGATCTGTTCCGTACACCATCGCATTGGAAAGTCTACCCGAGATAGCATTTGGCTCATCCTTGCTAGTAGCCAAAGCCGTCAGCGATTGCTTCTTCAACTTCTCCAATTCTTCTTCAGGAAAAACAGGATTATACAACACATCAGCCATCAAGTCAAGAATTTTGCCCTGATGCTTTTTAAGTGATGATGCAGAAACGGAAGTAGCGGAAACACCGAGATTCGCTCCAATAAAATCAACTTCTTCGTCTATCTGATCCTTGGTCCGGCTGGTAGTGCCTGCCATCATCATTTGACCTACAAAACCAGTCAAGCCAGCTTTGTCGCCTTCAAATAATGGATCTCTTTCGAGTACTAGCGTGAATGAAACTCGAGGGAGCTTATCATTTTCTACTACAAAAACTTTCAGCCCATTGTCCAGGGTAAAAGTCTCTGCCTCGCCTATTTTAATTACGGGCGCTGGCCCAGCTTTTGGGAATTGACTTCTGTCCACCTGAGCAAAGCTCGCGACAGACACCAAAAGGCTCAATACAAAGGCTATTGTTATTTTCTTCATGTCATTTCGATTGTTAAGGTGAATCAATTACTGAGCTGGTTCAGCTGGCTTTGGCAAATAATACAAAACTACGCGACCGTCTAGTGTCAAATATTCTTTGGCTACTCTCTGCAAATCAGCCTTAGTCACTTTACCGTATGCTTCCATCACCTTATTCACGTATTGTGTATCACCATAAATCACGTGAGCCTCCGCAAGGTTTTCCGCTACTCCTGCCATCGAAGAGTTTCCACTCACGATGTTGTTCTCCATGATATTCTGAAGTTTTTCAAAATCCTTGTCGGAGATTCCTTGATCCTGCACCTGCTTGATCAGCTTATCTATTTCTGTTTCCAGATCCTTTGGTTCTACCCCCATGTTGGTAATTCCATACATGATAAAAATGCCACCGTCTTCCAAATCCAATGGAATCGCAGCCAATGCTAGCGCTTTTTGTTGCTTATCTACCAACTCTTTGGTCATCAAGGAAGAATTCCCTCCAGTCAGGTAAGTAGAAAGCATAGACATCGCATAAGAATCCTTATCCGTTTTTGGAGGAAGATTGTATGCCTGAATCACCGCAGGAATCTGAATATTGTCATAAATAATATCTCTGATCTCTGCAGTTTTCTTTGGTTCCTTTACATCTGGTCTGTAAATAGCTTTCGTCCCCTTAGGGATTTCAGAGAAGTATTTTTTCACCCACTCCTCCGTCGTCTTGTAGTCTATATCTCCAGCGATGGTCAAAGTCGCATTGTTTGGCACATAGAAATCCTTGTAAAACTGCTGGAATTCTTCGATAGAAGCAGCATTCAAATCATCCAGTGAACCAATTGGTGCCCAACGATAAGGATGCTCGGTATAAGATCTTTTCAGAGTTTCGATTAGAATACTTCCGTAAGGTCTATTATCATAGCTCTGACGCTTTTCTTCTTTTACAACTTCCCGTTGCGTTTCCACTCCTGTCATATCCACCTTAGAGTGAAGCATACGCTCACTTTCCATATACAGTGCCAGTTCCAATTCATTGGAAGGCAATGACTCATAGTAGTAAGTAATGTCATTTGACGTGTAGGCATTCAATGTACCACCGTGTGCTTGGATGATATTCATGTATTCTCCACGGTCGATATTCTCAGTTCCTTCAAACATCAGGTGCTCAAAAAAGTGTGCAAAACCAGTTCTGTCTGGCTGCTCATTCTTTGACCCTACATGGTAAAGAACTGATGTCACCACAATTGGCGTGGTATTGTCTTGGTGCATGATCACATGCAGCCCATTGTCCAAGTCAAATTCCTTGAACTCAATTTTGGTTTGTGAAAAAGCCGGGACACTTAGCATCCCTGCTACTAACCCCAAAGCAGTAAGTTTTCTCATCATAGTATATTGGATTTTATTCTTATTCATTATTCTGGAAGCAAATCTATCAGTGCAGTCTTTTCAAAAGCCTAATCCGACGCTGATAAAACCATTCATCACAATTTTACCCTAAAAAAATACTATTAATTGTAATCTAAAAATTTAGGATAAAATATTAATAAAAAATAAGGCTCTGAAAAATCAATTCCCAGAGCCTTATTTTTATGGATTTAGCTTTGCTAAAATCTCCTTCGCTTCATGTCCTTGTAGTCTTGGCCCAAATTGACTTACGATCTTCGAACTTGCCATCGATGCAAGTTTACCACTCGAAGCATAACTATGACCATTGGTAATGCCATACATAAATGCTCCAGCAAACATATCCCCTGCTCCGTTGGAATCAATAGCTGCGGTAGCATATGGCTCGATATCGATAAATGTATCTCCATCGTAAATCATCGCACCATTTTTACCCTGCGTGATTACAAAGTGCTTAGCTACCTTTTTCAACTCCTCACGAGCCTCTAGTAAATTGTCTTTGCCGGTGAAAATCATCGCTTCTTCCTCATTTGCAAAAAGCAAATCCACACTCGCTCCGATCACCTCAGTCATCGGGTCTTTGAAATACTTCACCATCGCTGGATCAGAGAATGTCAAGGCCACTTTCACACCATTTTCTTCAGCAGTTTTCTTTGCATGAATCATCGCTTGCTTCCCATTCTCAGAAGTAATCAAATAGCCTTCTATGTATAAATACTGCGAATCTTTGATCGCTACTTCATCTACATCTGCCCTGGAATAGGTCTCAGTGATTCCCAAAAATGTATTCATCGTACGCTCAGCATCTTCAGTCACCATAACAAGGCATTTCCCTGTGATCCCTTCAACCAAATTGCTTTCGTTGAGATTGTGAGAAACTCCAGCATCCTTCATGTCATTCATGTAGAAATGACCTAGCTCATCATTTGCAACCTTGCAGGAATAGTAGGATTTGCCTCCAAACTGAGCAAGTGCTATCACTGTATTCCCAGCTGATCCTCCACATTGTTTCTTAGCCTGCTCGGTATTGATCACTTGCATCAATGCATTTTGGCGATCCTCATCTACCAAAGTCATCAAACCTTTCTCAACTCCATTGTCTGTAAAAAACTGATCTTTTACTTTGAACTCTATATCTACTAAGGCATTTCCTATGCCGGTTACGTCGTATTTTTTCATTTTTTATTCTGTATTCTGTATTGGAAAATTGAAATATTTTAAAATTGGAAGATTGGGCTCAGAAGTTAGCGATACTTCATTATTCGAAATTCAGTGTTCTTCATTCGATGTTACTTTTGAAAGATTAGGCATAAAGAGACTTCAAAGGTTAATTAGGAGAATATCTCAATAGCATAAAAAGACCTCGCAAATCGTAATTCAGATATCGTAAATCAATCGAATATGCGGTGTCTCTCAAAAGGTTTCTCTCGATCAAATAAGAATCTATAGGTATGATGCGTCTTGTAAATATCTGCCAAAAGCTGCTCACACACACGCATCATTTTCGGATTGAAATCCCCAATCCAATTCATCTCGATGGTCTTGTACTGGAAATCAGATTTACCACTCATCTTGTCGTAAGTAATAATCATCGCACTCTCCACCCCTTTTCCCTGATGCTCCGGTACTACTCCAAACACCAAACCGAGCATTTTGTTAGGCGGTGAAAAGGTTTTGTACCAAAGGAATTTGAGTTTACCTATCAGATCCATCTTTCCATTCACATGTTTGAAGATCTGGTTGATTTCTGGAATCTGAATAAAGAATGAAACGGGCTCGCCTTTATAAAAGCCAAAGTAAATCAGCTTTTCGTCGATGATCGGTTTCATCTTGGCAAACATCATCTGTGCTTCTTTCAGCGCAAGTGATTTCCCCATATGTCGCGCCCAAGCCTTATTATATACGGTCATGAAATATTCTGGAGCTTTTTCCTTCAGCTCTTTGCCTTTCAGGTAGTGAAATTCATAATCCGGATTATCCGTAACCACCTTGGCTCTGGCTATCATTTTCGCATCAAAGCCTAAACCTTGCACATTTCTAGCGTAGGTGAATTGCTTGAAGTAAATCTGAAAGCCGTATTCTTCGAAGAACTTTTGATAATAACCGAAGTTCCACGGCATATTGTAGTTTGGCTCAGTGAATCCATCCACGAGCAATCCCCACCATTTGTCGCGTTCACCAAAGTTGATTGGACCATCCATGGCTTCCATTCCTTCACTTTCAAGCCAGGATTTCGCCGTATCAAAAAGTAGAAAAGCTGCTGTCTGATCGTTGATACACTCAAAGAAGCCCAATCCTCCAGTTGGTTGCTTTTCTTTCATCTTTGGATTGATGAAAGCTGCTACACGTCCGATTGTTTCTCCTTTATCATTTTGCAAAAGCCAGCGCTTGGACTTTGCCCCATTCCGAAAAAGCTTGTTTGTTTCCTTGTGAAAAAGCCCCTCGATATCAGCATCAAGAGGCCGAATCCAATTCTTTTCATTTTTATACAACCTGACAGCCATCTCGATAAACTCTTTCTGATGGGCAGCTGTGGTAACTTCGATCAACTTCATTCGGGTGATTTTAGAATGCTAAATTAGGTAGATCAGGTGAAAGGGCAAAAATCAATTGCTGTGCTGCCTAAGTTGTGCTGCTTCTCCAGAAGCAGTACAAACTATGAAATGGGAAAAGATAAGTTTTCCTGCTTCACCAGAAGCTGGACTAAAGAAACCTAAAACCAAATCCAAATGATCAATTCTCTCAATACCGTAATGCCACCTAATGTCAATAAGCAGTAGATAAAAATATTTCTCTTGAATTTGTATTCGTAATTGAATTTGTGAAAGCCACTTTATCAGGTACAATAACCTTTCGGTATAAATAAACCCCCAATCCAAATAGGATTAAACCGACTAAAATCAACATAATTTAATGTTTTTAAATGTTGCTTGTGGAAAAGCAGCATAACCTGCGATTTGTTGTGCTGCTTCTCCAGAAGCAGTACTCTAAGAACTAGTACAATTCTACTTTTACCAAACCTTTTCTACCAGCATAATCTCTCGCGGAGCTGAACAAATATTCCTCTGGTTCATCTACAATCATAGCTTCAACCGGATTTTGATGAATGTAATGCAGTTTCTGTTCCAAAAAATGATTTGATTCTATTGCTACTGCATGCAATCCATCCATCCAGAACTTATAATTAGTTATTCTACTTTGATCTGCCCCTTCATCTTTAAAAGTTTTCGAAATCCATGCTGCTCTGGATTCAATTGATTCTCTTTCCATACTGGCTAAAATCTTTCTAGCAGTGAATTTTTTAAAATCTTGAATAATATCACTTAATCTAAAAGCCTCTTTTGATCTACACAACAAATGGAGGTGATTGCTCATTAAGCACCAAGCAAAAATCTCTAATCCCTTTCTCTCAACGCAGAAATTTAGGCTATCAACAACTTCTAGCTTGTATTCTTTCCTTGTAAAAACATCTATCCAGTCGACAATCGTTAATGTCAAAAAATAAACTGCATGCTGATCAGAAACTTGAAATGGCCTCATAAAAATCAGTTTTAAAAGTTACTTAAATGCTGCTTCGAAAGCTGGAATATAAAAATAAAGAAAATGCTGCTTCTGGAGAAGCAGCATAACTAGCATTGTTGTCCTGCTTCTCCAGAAGCAGGACTTATTTCATCCTACTCCTCCACCGTCGCATACAGATCAAACTCTGTAGCTTCTGTAACTGTAGCCTGCACGAAATCACCCACTCGGCAATAATGCTTGGAAGCATCGATCAGTACTTCATTATCCACTTCCACAGAATCGTATTCGGTACGACCTACGAAGTGTCCACCTTCTTTTTTGTCGATTAGCACTTTGAAAGTTTTACCGATTTTCTCCTGGTTCAGATCGTAAGAAATCTGCTCCTGAATCTCCATCAGATGGTTTGCACGCTCCTGCTTCACTTCCTGAGGAATAACATCTTCCATCGTATAAGCATGCGTACTCTCTTCGTGAGAATAAGTAAACACTCCTAGGCGCTCAAATTTCATTCGCTCCACGAAGTCTACCATTTCCTGATATTCTTTCTCGCCTTCACCTGGATGACCAGCGATCAGCGTCGTACGGATAGCGATATCTGGCAAAACATCACGTATGCTATGGATAAGATTTTCTTGCTTTTCACGAGTAGTACCACGACGCATCGCTGTCAATACATCCGTAGAACCGTGTTGCAAAGGAATATCCAGATAATTACAGATATTATCACGCTCTTTCATCACCTCTATCACTTCCATCGGGAAGCCAGTTGGATAGGCATAATGCAAGCGAATCCAGTCGATCCCCTCTACATCAGAAAGTCTTCGCATCAACTCAGCAAGATTTCTCTTTTTGTAGATATCCAATCCGTAATAAGTAGAATCCTGAGCGATCAGAAGCAACTCTTTCGTTCCGCCAGCTGCTTTATGCTGAGCCTCTTTCACCAATTCTTCAATCGGTCTGGAAATGTGACCTCCACGCATAATAGGAATAGCGCAAAAAGAGCAAGGTCTATCACAACCTTCGGAAATCTTCATATAAGCATAGTGAGAAGAGTGAGTCAATAATCGCTCTCCTACCAACTCATGCTTGTAATCAGCTTTGAATTTCTTCAGAATCGCAGGTAAATCTCTGGTGCCAAAAAATGCATCGACCTGGGGAATTTCCTTCTCCAGATCATCTTTGTAGCGCTGAGAAAGACATCCCGTCACATAGACTTTGTCCACCAAACCTTGAGCTTTAGCATCCACGTACTGCAAAATGGTGTCGATAGACTCCTGCTTTGCATTGTCGATAAACCCGCAGGTATTGATAATGATGATGTTATTGTCCTCCGTTCCTGACTCGTGGTGGGCATTGATGCCGTTGCCTCGAAGCTGGGTAAGCAGCACTTCCGAATCAACAAGATTCTTGGAGCAACCCATGGTTACAATATTGACTTTGTCTTTTTTTAACGTTCTCGCTTTCACAGTTTTCCTACATTTTGAGGCTGCAAAGGTAGACAAAAAAGTAGCTTCGCACTTTTTTGAATTTAAAATTTAAGAATTTGAAATTTAAAATGGCTTAGGAAAGGGCACCACGAAGCACTGCCTGCCCCGATGTGTCGGGGAAGTGGTCTCATTATATAGTAATAATAGAAGCGTGGATTTATCTCTGTTATCCCCGAGTCGACAAGAACACGAATGAAAACGCTAGGATACTATGATTTAAAAAGAGTTACAAAACCTTAGGTACTCGCCGTCCCGAATTTTTGCGGCTCTTCTATACGAAATTGGCGTCTCAGCGGTGAAAAGATTTTTTCAATTCCGTCTATCACATTGCAGTCTTCAGACTGCTTTCATTTATTCGAATCTAACCCCAATCTTGTCTATAAGAATTCTTATGCATGAGGGATAATTTATAAAAAAACCTTCGAGGTTTAAAAAAAACCTCAAAGGTTAAATGGCCACTTCGAGCTAAGCGATGACGATCATTTTAAATTTCAAATTATCCAATTTTAAATTCCTTTAATACCCCGTAATCTCCTTCAGCAATTCGAAAAATCCTTTTTTCCGCTCGGAATTGATCCCCCAATCAACCGGCACGCTTTGATAACCTTCTTCAAATCCCTCGTCTTTCATGCGGTAATCAAAGTATCCCCAAGATGCATAGGCAGAAACAGCAGCGGTAAAGTTGTTTAAATCCTGATCAAAGTTGAAGTGATCGTCCTCATTGTAAACGATTGGTTTATTCGTATATCCATTCACTTTTCGCGTCGCTTCCACCTGCTCGATAATCTTATTCGGATCTTTTACGCCATTTCCATGAAGCAAAATATAATCAGAAGCCTTCACTACATTTTCCTTCGGCACCTCGCCCCCACCATAGCTGGTGCTCACTAGAAATCTATAGCCATTTTTCTCCTTGCTTTTCACCAGCTCTATCAATTCATGAACTCGCTCTGGCTGGAGGATCGCATGATCGTAGCGAATATTACATTCATTGTTCACTTCGATAAGTACATTCTTATAGTCTTTGCTATGTAGCCAATCAATCACATTGCTCACAGCATTTATGACAGCTTGTTCATCAGCGAGATTTTCATCTTGGCCGAAGTAAAATAACCCTAGCATAGGTGCCATTCCCAATTCATCTGCTTTATCCAAAATCCGCTCCAGTCGTTTGAAATAGGCTGGCCTCAGTTCTCCGCTTTCTGTATAAGCGGAATTGATCCAAGGCTGACTCTGTGAATAGCCATAAGGGCTTCCTCCTTGTAGATTCAGCGTAAATGACAAAAGCCCATACGACTTCCAAACAGACATATTTGCTACGAACTCATCCGTATTCCGATCTGCATCCCACTTCTTGGTGTCAGCGTATTCCCAATTCTTGACAGTCTCCGCATTTAAGTCGTCAAACACTCCTTGCACCATTCTCGAATTCATCAACAAACCTTCAATTGGATTTCCTTTCCAATTTCTGTCCGAATAGGTCAATTCATTATTGATGTAGAATTTCCCTTCAGAGATGCTGACTACAGTCTTGCGGGAAGTTTGGGAAAAAGCACTAAATGCTGATAAAAGAAAAATACAGGATAAAAAGAGAAAGTACTTGAGTTTCATAATAGCTAGGTTTTGGGTTAAAGTTGCTGCCGTAATTTCCAGTTTCTTTTGGACACCAGCACATTAACCATCATTTTTTTTCGCCTCAAAATCCAATATTATCTTAAGATCATTTCATAAGACATATTGTTAAACTAAGCTTAACTCGCTTCATGGCTTGGAGCAAGCGCCTTTTACTACTTTTGAGACGTACAGCAAACTTTTTAACTCCTTGCATTTATTTTTCGCCCCGATTCACGTCGGGGCCTTTTGGCAAGGCGCTATAGATCCTTTGGCTTTTTGTTTGCTTCCTGTAACTTAGAATGGAAATCACCATTCTATGGAAACCACCACTCAAATTCTAGCTTTCGATCGTAAAGATCTTTCTGATATAACTCTATTGGAGCTTTATGAATCGCTCATCATGCCGCGAAGAATCGAGGAGAAAATGCTTATTCTACTTCGTCAAGGCAGGATTTCCAAATGGTTTAGTGGCTGGGGACAGGAAGCCATTTCGATTGGAGTAGTAAATGCGCTTCAAACTGATGAGTTCATCCTTCCTATGCATAGAAACCTAGGGATTTTCACGGGGAGAAATATGCCAATGGAAAGACTGTTTGCTCAGTTTCAGGGAAAGCTTTCAGGTTTCACCAAAGGCCGTGATCGCTCCTTTCACTTTGGGTCGATTGAACATCATATAGTTGGGATGATTTCGCATTTGGGTCCTCAATTGGCTATCGCCGATGGGATAGCGTTGGCTGATAAGCTTTCGAATGAAAAGAAAGTGACGGTCGTCTTTTCTGGAGATGGAGCAAGTTCTGAAGGGGATTTTCACGAGGGATTAAATGTGGCTGCAGTCTGGAAATTGCCTGTGATTTTTGTCATTGAGCATAATGGCTACGGGCTTTCTACTCCAAGCGAGGAGCAATTTGCCTTCAACTACTTCACCGAAAAAGGGCCTGGATATGGCATGGAAACCCTCCGGATTCAAGGAAACAATGTACTGGAAGTCTATACTGCTATCAAAAGTCTAGCAGAAGATATCCGTCAGAATCCTCGTCCCGTTCTCGTAGAAGCTATCACGTTTCGCATGAGAGGACACGAGGAAGCCTCTGGCACCAAGTACGTTCCCAAGCAACTCATGGAAGACTGGGCGAAATTGGATCCAGTAGATAACTATGAAGCTTACTTAGAAAAAATCGGTGTTTTGGATGAAAAAACTAAGACTAAGATCAACGCCAAAATCAAAAAGGCGATCAATGATGGCTTGGAAATCGCCTTTGCTGAGGAGGCCATTTCAGCCAATCTAGAAACGGAGCTAGCTGATGTCTATGCGCCATTTTCGCAGGAAATAATATCTCCCTCAGAAAATGGCTCCAAATCTGAAAAACGGCTCGTAGATGCGATATCCGATGGCCTACGGCAATCCATGGAGAAGTACCCAAACCTCATCCTCATGGGACAAGACATAGGAGAATACGGGGGAGTTTTCAAAATAACAGATGGATTCAAAGCTCAATTCGGTGCTGATCGAGTGCGTAATACACCACTTTGCGAAAGCGCTATCATAGGAACTGGACTTGGACTTTCCGTCAAAGGATACAAAGCCATGGTAGAAATGCAATTCGCTGATTTCGTCTCGGTAGGATTCAACCAAATCATAAATAACCTCGCCAAAATCCATTACCGCTGGGGACAAAATGCCGACGTAGTCGTAAGAATGCCAACTGGAGCTGGAATGGCTGCAGGTCCTTTTCATTCACAATCTAACGAAGCTTGGTTTTTCCATACGCCCGGACTTAAAATCGTCTATCCATCCAATCCTTACGATGCCAAAGGCTTGCTCAATGCCGCCCTGGAAGATCCTAACCCCTACCTCTATTTTGAGCATAAGGGAATGTATAGATCTATCAGCGCAGAGATTCCTGACGAGTATTACACGGTGGAAATTGGAAAAGCAAATTTGGTAAAAGAAGGAAGCCAGGTAACCATCATCACCTACGGAATGGGTGTTCACTGGGCTGTGAAAATTGTCGGAGAACTTGAGATTTCAGCTGATATTTTGGATTTACGCACGCTTTTACCTTGGGATCAAGAAGCTGTGAAAGACACCGTAAAGAAGACTGGTAAGGTTATTTTCCTACAGGAAGATTGCTTGACTGGTGGAATCGGTGCGGAGATTTGCGCATGGATTTCAGAGCATTGCTTCGAATACCTGGATGCGCCGGTGATGAGAGAAGGAAGTTTGGATACCCCGGTTCCTTTTGCGCCAAACTTGGAAAAACAGTTTCTTCCTGTAGAGCGGTTTAGGGTGAAATTGGGGGAATTGATGGAGTATTGATTTGGGAATTGTGAGATTGGGAGACTAGAGATTCCTCGTTGCCACTGTTAGTGTCTTTATTAACAGCTAAAGAAAATAGCACCCATTTCATTTCATTGAGTGGAGACACGCACCGAGGCGGAAAATCAAATCTGAGCCCTTAGCAATTCCAAAAACTTCCTGTCTAGCTTCTCTCCGTACCAATCTTCGTACTCCACATCTTTTCTCCCGGAATTCATTACGCCAAAAGTCCCTGAGAATTCCCAGATCCCGAAGCCAATTCCATTTTCTTTTAATACCGTCAACACATCACCGAACCAGCTCAAGAACACGTCGTGAGGCGTTTCATTGTAACATCCACACTCTCCGCAATGCACCCCAATTCCCTGATCGATCAAGGCTTTCCAAGGCGAATAGTATTCACGGATATTTTCAATATCAAGTATTTTCTCTCCTTGCTTTAAAGGCCAATCAACTGGCGGCACGGTTGACGGATCCTTATAAACCCAACCTGCTTTATAATGTGATATTGGAAAAGGATGATATCCCCGACAGCTTTGCGCCAGGTCCAAATCCGCCAACTCAGGCATGGCCGTTCCGCCTCCACCATTTCCATCTGCTATCACCAATCGGGATTTTTTCACGGATTTGATGGTATTTAGCGCAGCCTCAGCCACCCGATGATAATCCAGCATATCCACGGGTCCTCCGGGGCTATGCTGATCATTTGGATCGAGACGCTGATAGGGTTCATTGACCAAATCGAAGCTCAAGTTCTTCTTGGAAATACCTTTGTAACGGTTCGCCCACATTTCCCAGTGCGCACAGAATGCATCTTGTGCTTCCTGATCTTTCCAGAGATTATAAGGCTCTACAAAGCCTGCATTGATACAAAAGCCTGGTGCTCGATGGAGATTCAGGCTCACATGCAATCCTTGGGAAATACATCGCTCGACTAGCTCATCCACTTTCTCCAAACGGCTCTCGTCAAAATTCAACACTTCATCTGGACGGATAGGCCTGCTTCGATTTATATCCAGGTAGCTTGGATAGGAAATAGGAATCCGGGCAAAATCAAATCCCCAATCGGCGATCCATTTCACGTATTCTGGTTTGGTGGGCCTACCGCGATCTGGATGATCTGAGAAAAAGTCCAGTAGGTTAAAGCCTTTCCAGGCGGGTAGTTTGTTTTTGGATTTGGCAACTTCGGCAAAAGCCTGAAGCGAGGTACTGGCAGCTAAGCTAAGACCTGTACCAAGCAAAGCGGATTTCTTTAGAAAATCCCTGCGGGAATCTGAGGTATTCATAGGTTATTATAGGTTTGAAAGCTTTAAGATAAAGTCCTCGAACCTTCCCTCCAATTTGTTTGGTACTTAATACTATGTGATCAATAGAAAGCCATGCTGCTGATAGTATCTGCACTGATAGCATAAATGCAAATTTGTAATTTTGGTGATTGAGGATACTCGCCGAGGCAAAATCTCACTTATAGATCTTCTCCAGGATAAACGCCTCAGTGATCTCCATTTTCTTATCAGGTTTCTCGTCCACCATGTGATGGAATACCAACTTTCCTTTGATCAGCTTCGTGAGATTGATCGAGTCCGTTTCTATTCGGCTATTCTTATTGATCTCTACTGACTTGAGGTACGATCTACCTTCAACTTTAAAGTAATCCACCCGGAAATTTACATCACCCCTTACATAGGATAGCATTAAATTTCCATCTGCCTTGTAAGGTGAAATTACTTCTATACTTCTGATGTGATTTGTATTCCGATCTATATCGAAGGAAACTCTTGAGCCAGCTGACTCTTTGGTCACCTTTACAAAAGTATCTTCACCGATAGAATATAAATCTTCAAAAAACCAGTCTCCTGTATAAATCATCTTGGAATCAATAAACAACCCTTGCTCATAGGAATTTTTGAGCGATAGAAATTGAGTATAGTAAATATCATCGCCTTCAGCCTTATTAAATGGAAAAGTATAATCAATCATTTCAGCAACATTGACTGCCGAATACTTCTGGCTTCCCACTAGATGATTAACCTTGATCAAATAAGCTTTTTCGTTTCCAATATGTTTATTCTTTCCCTTCGCCTTACGAAAACCTTGAGCTTCTATCAGCACATCCATAGCATAATTAAAGGTAGGCTCTCCATCTTCTATGATTTGTTCCTCATAAGTAGCAAGTCCTGTATAGTCTTTGGTATCAAATGTTTTGTCTGCCAGCTCAATGGTTTTCTTCAAAAACTCCTGCGCTGATACGCCAATATCAATCACCTGAAACTCAGCAAGTTGAATTTCGGATTCCTTGAGATGAATAATATTAGGCTCGGTAGGACTGAGGTCTGAGATTGGAATGATGGCTGACTGATATCCCATAAAGGAAATAATCAAGCGACCATCTGAGGGCGCTGATTGGATTTGGATTTTGCATCGCCCATCTCCATCTGAGACAGCTCCAAATAGTGTCCCCTCTACCTGTATGTGCGCGTAGGCAACTGGGTCATTGGTGTCACCAGAAAGTATAGAAAATCTATAAGATTGAGCAAAAAGCTCTGGACTCACCAAGAAAAAAAATGTTACTAGAGTTAAGTAAATGAACCGCATCAGTAATTTAATTTAAATTTATAAACCACTAACTCCTCATTGTCAGGATTATCCAGAGAGCCATCCGCATAGTAATAATCCCCGATCTTACCGATTACGCTAAAGAAGTTTGGAACTTCCACATCTCCTATGAGTCGCTTTTGGTGGTAAATCTGCAAGCGTTGGGGATTCGTTCCTAGCTCGAAGGAATTAGGATCAGGATTGCCAGTCGTGTAAGTTCTGAAGACCAGTTCATCCTCGGGAATCACCTTGATGTATTTATAAAATCCCTTTTGCGTTTGATTAATCCGCCAATAATCTTCCCAGTCCTCTACGGTACTCACTTCACGGTAGCTTTGATCCATACCGATTCCTTTGTTCCCAAAAGCCTCCTGAACCTCAAAGTCCTCATTGAGAATATAGATCAATGAATCCGGCTCGAAGCTGATATAAATCTCCGAATCCAGAAAATCATGAAAGTAATAATCAAAATGAGGGATATTATTATAATTCTGATAAATCGCCGGCCTCTTACCCAACAACTCTACCACCTTACCTGTGCTTAAATCTACCTTGCCATAGAGCGGGGCTTTTTCATAATACTCCTTGTGCATCACAAAATTGAACCCTGGGTTTGAGGATTCAATTTTGGTATATGCATAACCATCCCTGACTTCTAGTTGATTTGCCCAATATTTCACCTCATAAATCCCCGCATCATCAAATCTAGGATTAGATTCAATATCCTTCATATCACTGTTATGATAAAAATCTATCAATTTTCTTCTTGATAATTCATTTGCTTCATTGTATTCAGATATGGCATACCCATCCATGAAATATCTCTTGTCTTCAGCACTGGCATAGATTTGAAATTTAGGTATTTCAGATGGTCCATCTCCGTTTGATATCGATATCCCCAAAAAACCACCTTCCTGATCAAACTCCAGTACCTGCATGGACAGGCGATCTAAAAAAAGCAGCTTGTCGCCCTCTAATTCCACAGAACCTTTGCCAACAAAACCCTCATAATTAAAGCTGACTTGCTCCAGTTCTAAGTTTTGAATAACGATGTTCTGTGGCAGTTCCGAAGTGGCAACTTCGGAAAGTGCATCAGTCTTTTGCTGGCTGCAGCCGATGCTAAGAAAAAGTAATAAGTAGATAATATACTTCATATGATCTATTTTTTTTCAATGATAAGCTGAAACCAAATTTGTAAGGAAACCCGCATTAGTATTCTAATTTACCCCCTTCCAACTAAAAATCAAGTGATTTATTAGCTTTTAGCCATTAAGTAGAAATCTTCTCCGTTTTTATATCTAAAGCAGATCAAGTGTCAAATTCTGATTTAACCCTGCCGCTGCTAGTGTCTTCACTAACAGCAAAAGCAGATAGTACCCATGTTATTTTAGTGAGTAGAGAGACAATCCAAGGCGTAGATTATCTAAAACTAAATTCAGATCTCATCCACGGAAATCAGATAATATTTGAAAATATCCTCATCCGGATCTTTCCAAGATTGAATTAAGATTTTTCCTTCTACAGTCGTGTGAAACCATTTCAGATCTGTATGGATGTCTTTCAAGTTAAACTCTCCTACTTTTTCAAATGCATTATTAAATAATTCTAAAACCAACTTGCGAGACTTCTCTTCACCAGCACCTACCATGCGATATAGCAATCGGCTATTTAGCCTATGTATAGCTCCAAAATTCACATCCTTTTGCCATTTCGAACTGGCTTCATAAAATTCCTCAAAACTCTTTATTTCGCTACTTTCTATTGGCTTGTCCTTTTGAGATTTAAACAGTTGAGATTCTGGGAGGAAATCAGCTTGCTTCAGATTATCTAACCTTACCGCACTTATTTTATTCATAAACGGATAGGATACAATGATCACAGAATCAGCGACAGTTAAATAAGGAGAAAAAGAATTTGAAACGGTAGATCCTTTAGCAAAGTCAAAAGAAATCCTATGTTTTGAAATCTGTTCCGAATCAAATGAAAAAGGTATTTCTTCAAAGGTTTCAAAATCATACTTCATAAGAGTATACTTTTCAGTTTCTGAATCCTTAACAACTATACTAATAAAATCTCCTTTAAATGAAGCTGACTTAAATATTCCGTTAGTTACATCATAGCCGTAAATTGACTTTAGTGATTTACTACCATCGCTAAATACCTCACTCATCCTAATCTTAATCGTCTCTCCATCTTTGAAATAATAAAACTCATTAGCTGTAAAGAAAAGAATTCCCTGCTCTGTATAACTGAAGGTAGCAAAACCAGGAATACTACCCGGTCCCTCTTTGGGAACCTCCACACCAGGTACCAGCCTCATTTTCTCTGGGCTAAATGATACAGTGTCTAATCGCCTATAGAAGGAATTAAAAACCAAAAACGACTCATTCTTCTCATCTAACGGAGAAATAGAAAAGAGAACTTCAGAAGACATGCCCACTTCACCGAAGTCCAAACTCATTTCTTCGCTGAAGGAAATTTGATACTGTGGCTGTAAGTCCAAAGAGGATTTTTCCTCCGCACAGCCCCAGAACAGAACAAAAACTCCCAAAACCAAAAATCTCTTCATCTGTGTTACTTTCAAACCAAAAATACAAGTAACACAAACTAAAGATTTTAAGGGAGCTAATGGCTGTTTAAGCTGTTAATAATTCTTAAGGTAAAATGATAAGATTCGCCCTATCAGTCCTCCACCAACCTGATCTTGTAAAACAAATTATAATCCCGCTCTACTTCTCCTTCGGCGGCTTTGACGATCAGTGTACCATCAGGAAGTCCAAAATATATGTCTCCAAACATAGGAAGCTCATTTACGATACCGACCTGAACCCCGTTTTTGACTACGATATATTTTCGCTTTCTATATTTCTTCGTAGCCTCTCCAAAAGCAGGATCTTGCCAGTAGTTCTCTCCCTGAGCCCTAAACCCATTGAAAATATCCTCTGGCAAAGGAGTGATAAATTGGATTAGCTGGTACTCACCAAAGATTTTGACATCATAAAACCCAGGATATACCGATGGGTTTGTATCTTCCTTTGCCTCAAATCCCTCCCGCTCAGGATGCGTCAATTCCACTGATTTTTCATAGACCAGCTCATTTCCTTTTAGGGTATAAATCCCTAATTGATCCCCGCTAGTCGGCAAGGAAACTACCATTTTTGATGAAGGGTCAAAGGCTAAATAAGGATAACTCACTCCCACCCAAGTTTGGTTTTTCTTTGCTGCCCAATCGTCGGGATAGGTATTAACAAATTGCACAGAATCCTGCCCTAAGTCATAGATAAAACCCATGTTGGCCTTATTGTAGAAATCCGCCCCAATTTCATCATAGTCTATATCCGCTTTAGAAAAGGAATTAAACTCTTCCCCAAATAAAAATTTCTCTCTACCATTCTCATATACCGAAAAAGTCTGTCGGTTATTTGAGATAAAAATCGCCATCATTTCTTGCATAGTTCCGGTAAACTTCTTGGTTTTCTGAAAATCCAGATCGAACAAATTAAAATCCATTGTCGCAGAGAACTCTTTGAAAATGTAGCCCTCTTCTCCATAAAACCGGCCTTCTCCCACCATCTGAATCTGATTTGGCCCTTCGCCAGCTATGTCCTTTTTGAGCAGAATTTCACCCTTGCTATCTACGACAAACACTTCTCCTTTTCGAAGCTTTTTCATCAGATACTGATCCTTAGAAGGCAGGTAATCCAAGACCGCCAGATTTTCCAACTCGTCCACCATTATAGAATCCACCACTTCAAACTCCAATTCCTGAAAGGGATCGGTAGCTGTGGCGGTAACTTCCTTTTCGGATTGGGAGCAGGAGAAAAGTGTGATTGCAAAAAGTGCGGTAAGGGCAACAAAAGTTGATTTAGTCATAGCTATGAGTTAAGGTTCTAAGTTAGTCGGGAAAGCTGTAATTTATAGGACAAGAGATCTAATACAAATGAAATCATCCCTGCAAATCTAAAAATAATTTTTAGATTTGCAGGGATGATACATAGAGTAATCGAGAAACCATTCTTAAAGTCTATATCACAATTTCCGGTGACTGGAATAGTTGGGCCTAGGCAGGTAGGTAAAACCACCCTAGCTAAACAGCTATTGCTTAACACAAATACTATTTATCTGGATTTAGAAAAAAACTCTGATCTAAATAAACTGAATGATCCTGAATTATTCTTCTCCCAAAATCAAGACAAAACCATCATCCTAGATGAAATCCAACATCAGCCTGCTATTTTCCCTTTACTGAGAGCTCTCATCGATGAAACTAGAAAGCCGGGACGATTTATTATACTTGGTTCTGCATCTCCTTCTTTGCTTCGTCAAAGTTCTGAAAGTTTGGCCGGACGGATCAACTACCTGGAAATGATGCCGTTTTCTATTTTGGAAACTAATGAAAAAATAACGAGCCAAGATCTCTGGATTTATGGAGGGTTTCCTGAGCCTGCCTTGTCACATGATTCGGACTTCGTCCAAGATTGGTACCGCAGCTTCACCACAAGTTACATTCAGCGAGACTTGCCTCAGTATGGATTACCCGCAGATCCAAGGGTAACAAGGCAATTTTTGATGATGATTGCCTCTGTACATGGAGGGGTGCTCAGCTATGCGACTTTTGCCAAATCATTAGGATTGACCGCGCCCACGATCAAAACTTACCTTAGCTTTCTGCTAGATGCATTTCTCTTGAGAGAGTTACCCTCTTGGTCAGTCAATACAAAGAAGCGCCTTGTCAAATCCCCCAAACTATATTTTCGCGATACGGGAATGCTACACTATCTGCTAGGGATCAAGAATATGGATAGCATCTTTGGAAATGTTGTTTTAGGCAGTTCATGGGAAGCATTTGTCATTAATCAAGTTGCGATAGTTCTAAAATCCGATGACGAAATGTACTTCTATCGCACGCAAGACGGTTCAGAAATTGACCTCTTGATCAGGCGTAATAACCAATGGCTAGCAGCCGCAGAAATCAAATTCAGCCTTAGCCCCAAGCTCACCAAAGGCACCTACTTAGCAATGGAAGATTTGGGGATAGAGAAATTACACGTCGTAATTCCCAGAGAAGAAAATTACCCGATGGCAAAAAACATTCAGGTGGTGGGGCTTACTCATTTCATCCAAATGATTTCTGGTTAACGGTCTTTGTATATATGGAGGAGTTGTCGGGAGCGGGATTAAATTCTCTACTCGAACTTTCGAGGTTCAAAAAAAACCTCAACCGTTATAATCGTTGCGCCGTAGCGTCGTGGAGAGAAAAACCCTTTGCGCCGTTGCGCCTTTGCGCGAGATTAAACCCTCTACTCAAAACCTTCGAGGTTTAAAAAAAACCTCAAAGGTTATCTAACTCCGCTGCTTCCCCGCGAGAAACAAGCTACTCAGGTATTTTCGCATAGAGAATGACAGGATTTGAATCTTCCGTAACTGACGACAAAGATGCTTTTGCTTCAGGACTTAGATTTAGCGTTTCGCTATTTCTCACCAAATAAGGTGCATAGGAGATAAATACAAGCTGATCACCTTCGAGCCCAATCAGAGAATTAAAATATCCCTGTTCATCCTCATCTATTACAATCTTGAACTCTTTGTTGGTTGACTTATTCCAGATATACAATTCCTTCTTCTGACCACTTTCGTTCTGAGTGACTACGTCTGCCAATAAATACTTCTCCGTTTCTTGCAAAAAATTCAGATTTGAAAAGCCTTGTTTACTTATCATCTCAAACCCTGCAAAAGCATCCATTTCCCAATAATTTTCAGGAACCGTAGTAGCTCCAAAATCAAATCGGTAAACTTCTCGCAATGAATCTCCTTTACTCAACTCATACACACTGGTCTTAAAAGACTCCCTGAACAGCACCGCATCATCGCCCTCAAAAAAGGACTGCTCATCAATTGGAAGCATCTTCTCATTGAAATCATTTGGAAGCAATTCCTTCAGAACTTCCCCCTGCCCATTAGCTTTAAATAAGCGATGATCTCCCGCCACCATATTGTAACTGCTATAAAACCAAAGTTCATTCTGATCTATAGGGTAAAAGGAAAAAGCATTTATCGGATAGGGAGTAGAATTCAACAGCGCTCCTGATTTTGTGAAGGAGTGAATCTCCAGAGAATTTCCAAACCCAGAATTCACTTGCACTACATCTCCGAATAGCCTAAAATTCCTTATACCCATGACCTGTCCTGGAGCCTCACCGATTTCAGCTACCATTCTCAAGTATTTCCCCTCCTTCGAAAAATGGTGGATTCCTGTTGGACGATCATAGTTCATCACAAAAAAATCATCCTTATCATATTTCACCATCAGGTATTCGCTGAGGAGAGCAGTAGAGTCAGTTTCCAATGGAATTACTTTCTCGATCAGCAAGTCAACCGAAACCTTTTCCAATGCTTCAAAATCAATGACTTTAACTGATACCGATTCCTTTTCTGTACAGCCCAAAAACGCTAAAAATGCAATTGCTAAGATCTTTTTCATTGTAATAGATTTAAGACATCAAATTTTTCATCTGTAAAACCTTCGAGGTTCAAAAAAACCTCAAAGGTTATCTAACGCTGCGTCGCCGCGCCGCCGCGAGAAAAACCATTTGCGCCTCTGCGCCTTGGAGGTAGACAATGTGCTTTCAACAGCGCCTTTCTTCCATAGCAACACCGGCAGCACCCAAAACACCCCAAGCATACTGAATACCAATCCGCCAATCGTCCCTATCGCCAGTGAGAACCAGAAAATCTCGTTTTGACCTTCCATGATAAATGGAATCAAACCAAAACAGGTGGACATAATCGTAAGCAATATCGGAATGGCCTTTCCAGCTACGGACTTCAACACATTTCTATTGTAAAGTCCTTGACTTCTATTATTCAGATCATTGACAATGAAAATACCGGCATTAACAGCCAAACCTCCCAGCATCACAAAGGCGGCATAACCACCCTGATCGAAATAGAAATCGAAGAGTGAAAAGATCAAAAACAGGCCAATAAAACTAATCGGGATGATCACGATGATGTAAATCGGCTGTTTCAAATTCTCAAACAATACCGCGCAAATCATAAATATTCCTACGATCAGCAAAGCCAATAAAGAATATTGTCGCTTCTGCTGACCATAATTCCAATAATAGGAATCCTTATTGGCTTCATATCCAATCGGCATAATCTGCTTCATCTCAGCTAGTACTTCTTCGAGGTATTCATTCCCAAATTTCCCAGAACCCATGTACTCAAAAGCTACAATTCGGATGTACTGTCGATCTTCCTTGTTAAGGGAATTGGTCGTAGTCTCCTTTGTCAAGGTGCCATAATCGGAGATTTTGAAAACTCTGTTTTCTCCACCAATCAACCCTTTCTGCTCCAGATCAAACTTGCTAAAATCACCCGACTTACGCTCACGAACCATGAGACCATAGTTTTGATTCTCCAAGGTCAAAATAGTCGAAGTACTCTGAGGCTTGGACATATCCTGCAAAGCGTTAAGAACTTCGAATTGATTCGTCTGGCCTAATGCCATTTTGCTCTGATCGAGACGAAGCACAAATTCTTCAGTCTTCTGCTCGCCGTAATTACGTTCGTTAGTTTTCACTTCCTGAATCCGCTTATGCGCCAAAAGCTTCTCAGCTAGTACATTTGCCTGCCGCTCCAATTCATCAAAATTGTAGCCCTTCATTTTCACTCGATAACTTGGTATCTGATCGCTTGAACCTCCTGTATAAAACCCTTGGCCCACTCCATACACATTCCACTGCGCTCCAGACCAATCCGTAGATTTCACAGAAAGTTTACCCTTCAACTGATAAGGCAAGGCTCCTTTTTCATAAGCTTCCTTGAAGGTAATTTCTATCCTAGCACTTTGCCCAGAGAACACCGAAGTCACGAATTGATCGATCCCTTCCACATCCTTGAGATAGGACTCAAACTCCCGCATGATAAAGTCCATTTGCTCCAGCGTATTCCCAAAAGGCAATCGGCAGTTGACATAGAGTCTAGTCTTTGCAGCCTCTCGATAACCACTTTTTTCATACACACCACGCACAAACATGCGCATGGATCCGCCCAGTGCTTTATCTAAGTATGGCCTGATTTCCTCCTGATAGAAGGTGTTTCCTACGGTTTTATTGTACCATTCCTGGTCTTCCCATTTGGCAGGGAGAAAAAATATTGGTAGCCCAAAAAGCAAAATCAAAAACATAAGAAATGTCTTCCTGTATTTCGCTGTCCAACCAATTCCTCTTTCGTAGCTGCGCAAAGCTTTAACACGCTTCCGTAATTTAGGCATAGCCAACTTCCGCCCTTGATTGACTGATTCTTTGAACATCACCTGATAGAAAGCCGGAGTAAAAACTAAGGCAATCAACAGTGAAATTCCCAGCATCACCGAAACGACAATAGAGAATTCAGACAGGTTTTTTCTTTCCTCTTCTGGTAGGAAAAAGACGATCATAAGCGCCGCAATGGTTGTCATTGAAGCAGCCAAAAGCGCCAAGAAAACCCGACGATTTTTATGTTTGTGCAGGTGATCTATCATAATGATCGCATTGTCCACGATCAAGCCAAAACTAATCGTCAAACCCGCCAAGGAATAGAGGTGAATATCAACCTTGAGGAAATAGAGCACGATGGCGCAAAGGCTTAGATTTGCCACAATTCCCAAAAAGAGAATACTCAGGTACTTTATATTTCTATTGATCAGAAATATGAAAACCACCAAAATCAGGATCGATAGTCCAGATCTCTTGTATATTTTATTCAGTTCTTTTTCTAAAAACTCAGTGTCGTCATTCTCCAATCGAACTTCAAAGCCGGCAGGAAGCAATTCCCCTGCATTTTTGATGGCAAGCTTTAGATTTTGCGCTAGCAAGACCTTATTTACTCCATCTCGATTGTATATGGTAAGTGTTACTGAGTTATTTCCGTTGATTCTATAGTATCTGGTTGGTTCCGCTTCTTCCAAAGTCAAGCTGGCCACATCACGAAGCCGGATTTCCATACCATCCATTTCGCTTACGACCAAGTTCTCCAGTTGATCCTTCTCCTTGAGCGAGCGATCCACTTGTACGAAAAGCGTCTTGCCCTGATTGTTCATCACAGCGCCTGGAAAGGTCAATCCAAATGCACTTCGGATACTACCATCCAGTTGATTTTTAGTAACTCCAAAAGCTTGCATCTTTTGGATGTCATAAGTCACGAATAGCTGCAGATCATTTGCCCCGAGCACTCTCACGTCCTCCACTTCCTCGAAGCGGGTCAATGCTGGCTTTAGGATATCTTCTGCTATTTTCTTGATCTCAAAAGAAGCGAATGGGCCATTCACACTATAGGTCAAAATCGGGGTTTTATCGTCTGATCTCTCCTGAGACGATTGTGCAACTGTGGGATAACTCACCCTAGAGTCCATCTGGGGATAAACCTGTCGGATCATAGAAGAGATTTCAAACTTCTTCATCTCCATATCCGACTTCTTATCGAAAGTCAGCGTGATATACCCGCCGTTATAATTGGAAGTTGATTTGATTTCCTTAAGCTCAGTCAGACGGGAAAAAGCGCCCTCTAAAGGTGAGGTAGCCAGTTTCTCCACGATTTCTGGAGAAGCATTGCTTATCCCAAATGAGACAGATAAAATCGGCGCCCGTTCCTTCGGATTCAAATCCACAGAAAGCATAGGAATCACCGCCAATCCAAGGATTGATACGACTACAAAGACTATCAGAATTCTGAATGGAGTCATATCAAGTCGCTTTCAATGATTTTTTGGAAACAGTAAACCAGTAAGCCAGAGGAACAAAATACAAGGCTGTGATCGTACCTATTGTCAAACCTCCGATCACTGCAAACACCAAAGGCCGCTGCAAATCGGCTCCCAAACCACTACTAAACACGATCGGTATCAATGCCAAAATCGTAGTAATCGAAGTCATCAAAATCGGCTTGAGACGAATCTGTCCAGCTTTGTGAAGTGCCATTTCCAGCGCTTCAGCAGCCGAAATCGTGTCTGACTCTACATAAGTTACGCGAAGTCGATTGATCGTGTCGATCTTCAAAATCGCATCATTCACCATGATTCCCAGCATCACGACCAGACCTATCGCAGACATCACATTCAGCGAAGCTCCGAAAATAAGGAGAACTAAAAATGCACCTCCGATCCCCAAGGGAAGGGTAAATACTACAATCAATGGCTGAATAAAACTCTCAAATTGCGCAGCCAAAATAAAGTACAGCAGCAATACCGAAATCAACAAGATGCCGATGAGCTGACGGATATTTTCTTTGTCTTTGAAATACTGACCTACCACCGTCACGCCCAGGTTTTTCTCCTGACCCCAGCGAAGATATTCACTGGCATTCTCATCTGGATTCTCAGCAGTCACATTGAGCGATTGATAAATCCCGCCCTTGTCAGCAGTCACATATTTGTAATGATCTTCGTAGTTATACTCCACAAATTCACCTAGCATGTAAGAAGTTGTATCCGAGGCAATCACTCTGGTATTGCGTAGTATATCTTCAAATCGAGCATTTGGCTCTTTTAGTCGAATTGGAGTGATTTCCCCAAATCGTCTGATATCTGCGATAGGATAACTTCCAAAAAGCATTGCAATGCGATCTTGGATGCTGCTCACAGGGATTTGATAAGTCGCCATTTTATCCGCTCGAAGCGTAAAAACCACTGAAGCTTCCTTCTGCAATCCCGGGCCACGCTCCCATTCCTGAGTCGGAAACTGACTAAGCCATGGATCCATCTTTTCCTCTGGAACTGGCTCTTTCGCTCCCAGATCTTTCCATCTCACTTCGTAAAATGGCATGTTCGAACTGAATAACTGATCAAAAGCATTTGGCGCATCGCCAAGGGTAAAAGACGCTTCTGGGTAATTCTTCTTCAAAGTTGCTTCCAATTCCATAATAGCAGCTTCTTTCTCTTCTACCGTTGGGAAAAGGAAATAAAGCAAGGACTGCTGAATGGAATTCTCTCCATCAAAAAGCAAGAACTGCTTCACTCCAACGTCAGCTTCTGCTTGAGAATACCTTCCTTCCAAACTTTTCAATAAGGTCACCACACGGTCTTTGTTTTCAGCAGCGGAAATCGGTTCGCTCCAATCCACATCCAGCGTAGCATCCAGCTTTTCGATCTCTGGCAAACCAGTTGTTTCCAACAATTGACTAATTCCCAAACCAAGCGGAATCAGTAGCAAAAACATCAGTATAGCCACTTTTCTATTCCCGGATACTTTGCGGTAGCCAAATTCATACATTCCTAAAACCTTGGTGAAAAAAGCTCCTTCACCGTCATCGAAAGCTTTTTTGCTCCGCGAAAACATCAAGAAATAAAGCATAGGAAGCAGGATAAAAGCCACTGCTAGAGAAACCGACAGAATCGCCGTCACCGCCACGGCCTGATCAAAGAACAAGGCTCCAGAAATCCCACTCAAAAAGACCAGCGGTACAAATACCGCTAAGGTAGTAAGTACAGAACTGATCAAAGCGCCCATTACCTCATCCACGCCTTCCACACAAGCTTCGAAAAGCGGTAAACCACTCTCTCGTTTGCGTGTGATATTGTCTAAGACGATGATCGCATTATCGATCAGCATCCCTATTCCGAGTGCTAGACCTGAAAGCGAAATGATATTAATAGAAAGATCAAAAAAGTAGAAAATTAAGAATGATATCAGCAAGGAAGACGGTAAACTAACGCCGATAATCAGCGGAAGTCTGTAGTCTTTCATGAAGAGAAAGAGTACTGCGAAAGCGAAAACACCTCCGAAAAGCAAGGAAGTTTCCAAATTGGAAATCGCAGCATTCAGCAGATTTGATTGATCTTGAGTCAGTTCAAACTCTACCAGAGGGTAATCCTCCTTGAACAATTCCAGTGATTTTTTCAGCTCAGGAATCAGCTCATTCATTTTGGCGGAAGCCTGCTTGTGTACCGTAATGACCAAACTTTCCTGAGTTCCGAAAAGATGGTAACCAAGCGTCTCTTCAGTCTCATAGTTTACTTCAGCAAGTTTGCCCAGTGGAATGACTACTCCTGAAGGAGCCGCCACAGGCAAACTCTCAATATCCTTCGGTGTGTCTACTCGCGTCGCTAAGCGTAGGTAGTAGCGGAATTGACCGTCTTTAACTGATATCCCACCAAGCTCTCTATTGCCTGATTGAATGGCAGAGATCACGTTTTGCTGCGTCATTCCCAGCGCTGCCAACGCTTCTTCATTTGGCTTTGCTGTGATAATGCGCTCCTTTTTGCCATTGATATCTACCAGAGATACTCCTGGCAACTGCTCAATTCTTTTCTTCAGAACATTCTCCGCAAGGAGACTCACCTCCACTTCGTCCGCTCCTTCTTTTGGCACCACCTGCACTCGGGCAACTGGAATATCAGAGGTGTTGATTCGGATTACTTCGGGACGTCCAAGATCTTCGGGAAGACCATTGGTCAAGCGATCTATTTTCTCATTGACATCGATATAGGCCAACTCCATCTTGGTTCTGTAGTCGAAGGTCAATCGAATCGTTCCTACTTCGGAGCCTGCCTTGGAATCCATTTCCTCCAGGCCGTTCAAAGTGATCAATCCCTCACGTATTGGACTGAGTACATTTTGTTCGATAGCTTCAGGAGAAGCATTCGGATAACTGACTTTCACCACTATCTGCGGTACATCGATCGGAGGCAAAAGCGAAATCGGCAGTGTACTTAAGACGATGAAGGCAAAAACCATCAGCGCCATAAAAGTCATAAAAACTGCAATCGGCCGGGCCAGTAAAAATCTAACCATGGCTTATTTTTTTATAATTTGAACCGGAGCCTGATGCGCAAGTTGAAGGTTATTGGTCGTGATTACCGTACTGTTTTCCTCGATTCCATCAAGAATCTCCACTTCCTCCCCATTGTCTTTACCCACCTCCACGTAGTTCCATTTGGATTCCTTGTTTTCTATGGTAAAGACCACAGCCCTGCCTGATCTATAGACCAGTGCATCTTTTGGTACAACCAAAGAATTGTTTTGTGGAGCGCGGATAATAGCTCTGGCATTCATACCCGGCAGCAAAGCTTTGTTGGCCGCAAGCGTAATCGAAACCTGCACCAGACCAGATTCATCTACTTTAGGATTGATACCAGTTACTCTTCCCTCTAATGCTGTTTGTGTATTTGAAATCGGATAAACTTCTGCTTTCTGATTAATAGATATAAAACTAATATCAGATTCAAGCACTTTTACTTTTAGGATAAACTGACTGGTTCCCAACACCTGACAAAGCACTTCATTGGACCCCACTAAGCTTCCAGCTTTATATTTAAGATCGGCCACTTGTCCGGAGATTGGAGCTTTGACTACACTTCTATCGAAACTCATCTGCGCTTCTCTCAACTCCACTTCGGCAAGGAAAACACCTGATTTTGCTTTGAGCTGCTCATCTACCACTCCCTTTTGCTCAGTTTTATCAGAAGCAAATAAGGTCTCAAAACCCAACTTGTCAGATTCATATACTGCATTGGCATTTCGAAGGGAGATTTTAGCTTTTTCTAGCCTAAACTCTGGTTCAGTAGGATCCAGCTTGGCAATGACATCACCTTTCTTGACGAACTGCCCTTCTCGGACATTTACTTCGAGGAGATAACCAGCCTGCTCAATCACAGCCAGAACTTCTGACCCAGCTTCTAGTTTACCTGGGGCTTGGATCAAGTAATCAAAGCTTTTTCGCTCTGCCGTAGCGACATTCACTTCTGTGGCGGCAACTTCGTTTCGAAAGGATTCTGTGGGAGCTTCTTCGACCTTTTCCTTATCTTCTTTGCAGGCAGAAAATAGGACTATTAAAAAACCGAAAAGTATGAGAGGGAAGTTTTTCATTTAAATAGTAGTTTCAGGTAATAAGAAACTAACTAATTATTCAATCTCAAAGTCTTTATTGTAGAAAGGATGTTAATGATTCTAAAAATCAGGAATTGACTTGTCAATTTTCACAAATGGAGGATTAATAGCATCATCCACAGGTCGTAAGCGCATAGTTATTGGAGGTGTATCTCCAAAGTATTCAATAAGTCGGTCTATCTCTGCTAGATTCTCAACCTCGATACGTACTGAGGCAATTCCATCATGAAGAAGGCCTAATTGAGTACCTGCAGCTCTAGATAAATCTACTACCCTCCTGGAGTTTTTCGGAAGTCTATCATTGATCCTCACCCATACAAATTCGCCTGTGTCAGGTCTTGTAACCTTGATTCGAGTATCAAAGGGTAACGTCTTGTGAGCCGCAGTTAAGCTGTCCATGTGAAAAACCTCTCCATTTGAAGTCTTTCTCAAATGAAATCTGCGTCCATAAAAACTGGCCGTACCTTCCTGAATCAGCAAAGCATCTACAGCCATCTCAGGCTGTGCATACTCTGGAATGAGTGCAGCAACTAAAATAAGAAACCAATTCCACATAGGGTGATATGAATTATCGCCTGCCTTTTCAATAAAGATGCCAATTAATGTCATTTGTATCAAATGGCTTGCAGTAAGTGCTTCACTGAAGTAACTTAGTTAATCACTTATATAATTATCCGAAATGGTGCCATTAAGCATCATTTCTTTGATTTACCGGACGGAAGACCGCAGACGAGTGACCGAAGTAGCGACAATATTAGTGTTAAACATCTATAACGTCCCTTTTTGTCTTTTACTAGTTCCATTTCAGATATACTTACTAATTCTTTTTTGATGAAAAGCATGATCAAAATCCTCCATACAGCAGATTGGCATTTGGGAAAAAGACTACAGGAATTCTCCAGGCTTGAGGAGCAAAAACTAGTTTTGGAAGAAATCAGAACAATAGCTGATCGGGAAAATGTAGATTTGATTCTACTGGCTGGAGATATCTTTGACACCTTCAATCCAAGTCATGAGGCGGTAGAATTGCTCTACAAATCACTTCGAAGACTGACGAATGGAGGAAAACGGCCGATTATCGCCATCTCAGGAAACCATGACAGTACGCAGTTTGTCGAAGCTCCAGATCCTCTGGCTCGAGAGATGGGTATTTTTTTCTATGGAAAATATGACACAGTCATCCCAACTGGAAAACTTGATAATGGCATAGAAATCACACAAGCTGCAGAAGGTTTTGTGGAAATGAAACTGCCCAAATTTGATTTTCCAGTTCGAATTATCTTGGCTCCATACGCCAATGAGGTATCGATGAAAACATACCTAGGCGAAGGAGATCGTGAGGAGGAATTCCGCAACTTGATGGGAGCAAATTGGAAGAAAATCGCAGATCAGTATTGCGATGAGCATGGGATTAATCTCTTTGCAGGACATTTTTTCTTTATGAAAGAAGGAGAAAAACCGGAAGCCGAGCCAGAATCTGAGCGACCGATTCTCCATGTGGGCGGAACCCAAGCACTATACACCAGAAATATCCCAGCGCAAATCCAGTACGCAGCATTGGGACATTTGCATCGCTATCACGCTGTCGGACACGAGCATTGCCCTGTGGTCTATTCCAGTTCGCCTCTCGCCTACTCCTTCAGTGAAGCCGACCAGCAAAAGCAAGTAGTGATCATCGAAGCAGAACCAGGTAAGCCTGTAAGCTATAGTCCAATTGGATTGGCCGAAGGAAGACCTCTCTATCGCAAAACCTTCGATAATCTTCCAGAAACTTTAGCCTGGCTAGAAGAGAATCCTTATTGCTTTGTGGAATTGACCTACATCACCGAAAGCTCCATCGAAGCAGCAACCCGAAAAGCAATCATGAAAGGACACGATGGAATTGTGAATTTGATTCCGCAGATCAAAAACCCTCTGGGCAGGGAAAATCAAAGTCTAAAAGTGGAAGACTTAGGGAAAGACATGGAAAGTTTATTCAAGCTTTTCTACCAAAGTGACAAGGGTCAAGAGCCCAACGAAGAATTACTTACCATCTTCAAAGAAGTCATCAGCCAAAACGACCAAGCATGATTCCTATTAAACTCGACATACAGGGATTGTATTCCTACAAAGAGAAACAGACAATAGAATTTGACAAGCTCACAGCTGCTGGATTATTTGGAATTTTCGGCGCAGTAGGAAGCGGAAAATCTTCCATTTTGGAAGCTGTGCTGCTAGCGCTATATGGCAGTACTGAGCGACTTTCTGATCGGGGAGAAAAGAATAGCATGGTCAATCTACAGAGTGATCTACTGCTTCTAAATTTCGAATTCTGCTCAGGTAGAAATAATGCTAAAACCTATTTGGCTCGTTATTCAGCGAAGAGAAATTCGAAGAATTTCGATGACATCAAACCTGCAGAACATACTTTTTATGAAAAAGTAGACGGAAACTGGGAACCTATAATTGCTAGAGCTGAGGAGATCGTCGGCATGCGAAAGGAACACTTCAAGCAGACGGTAATTATTCCTCAGGGGAAATTCCGTGAGTTCATCGATCAAAAGCCCATCGATCAGGCTAAGATGATGAAGGAGCTTTTTGGTTTGGAGCGATTTGATCTATCTTTTAAAACAGGTCTACTTCTAAAAACTCTCAAAGAGCAGAAAATCCGCCTAGAAACTCAATTGCAAGGACTGGAGGAATATTCATTAGATATTCTCACTGAAAAGAAGAGTCAATTCGCTGAAATACAAACTCAGGCTACCGAAGCCTCGCTAAAACTAACATATGTAGAAAATGAAGTCAGATTACTAGAAAATCTAAGAGCAAAAAATCAGCAATTATTAAAGTTCAGAGCCGAACAAGAAAATCTTGTATCACTACGCCCTGAGATAGAAAAACAGCGTCAGCTCCACTCGGAATTCATCATTGCCAAAGCCTATCTTCGACCAATTTGGGAGCAGATTCGTGATACCAAGGCTGATTTAGAAAAGTATAAAGTAAGCGTGATCGATTGTGAGCGTTTCAAAATTGAGTTTGCCAAAGAAGTAGCGGAACTTGAAGAGCAAGAAGCCGATCTAAAAGCGAAAAACAAGGAAAGACCGCAACGAGAGGGTAAAATCCGTGACTTGAAAAAAGTCATAGAAATTCAAACCCTAGAAACGCAGCGCGAGCATGCAAATGCTATACTGCTCAATTTGCAACCAACAATAGAAAGCAAAAAACAAGCTCAGAAGGCATTAGAAACAAAAATCGCGGAGCTAGAAAGCGAAGCTGAAAAGATCAGTGCAACAGATAGCTCCGTCTTAGCCAATCTGATGAGCTCGGCAAAAGACTGGAAGCAGGTAGAAAATCAATTGAGTAAAATTCAATTGGAATCAAATGAAATAACTCAGGAAATTGAAACTCTCAAAAGGCAACTAGCTTCTCTGAAAATCAGTATTCCTGCTAATGAAAGTTCGTTCGAAACATGGTTGATTACTCAGAAAACAACTATTCTAGAACTAGAGAAACAGCGTGATCTCTTGATGCAAAAGCAGGGACTTGCCGCCCATGTTCATTTGCTTCACAATGGAGAGGCATGTCCACTTTGCGGAGCGCTAGAACATCCCAATCCGCTTGAAGGAAATGATCAAAGCGGCTTAGCACAAAAAGATCTACAAATAGGAGAAGCCAAGCTACTCCTAGAACAGATTCACACGTCAAAATCCAACTACAGTGAATTGGCCTTTCAGCTAGAAAATCAACAAAAAGGCGCTAGTACCAAAGGCATTGAACTCCAAGAAACAGCGCAAAACCTCAGCTCCATAAAAAGCAGCTTAGCACAAATTGGAATTGAGGGGCATGAAGAGCTTTTAGCCAAAATACAGGCGATAGAGCACCGTTCTCAAACTCGAGAAAAATTGCTTCAAGAAGTGAAATCACATCGTAAAAACTGGGATTCTGAGCGAATCATAATTGATCAATCCGAAAAAGAATTACAACAAGCACAATTAAAGCTGCAATCTGTGCAGTCCAACATTTCCTCCAAAAAAGAAGAAATCAGAGACATGGCTTTCTGCAAGCAATTTTTCGCTAGAGAAACAAATCAAATCCAAACTGCTATAGATAAGGTTGAAAAAGATATTGAAGAGGCACTTCAACTACTTGAGGGAAAACAGAAACACTTACGGGAGAAACGCAGTGTGACAGATAAGAATTTAGCTGATCTGATCAATTTCACGCAGCTTCGTGATCAAAGTTCTACCAAGCTAGAAAAGCTAAAATCAGATTTTGAAGGGTTGAAACTTCAGTATGGATTCACGGATGAGGAGCGATTGATCCACTTGTTCCAACACTCGATTGATGCGGAGAAAGTAGCTCGTGAGATCACTCAGTTCGACCAGAAACTCGCCATTGCTGAGAATAGAATTCAGGAACTGGAAGCTGAAGAAGGAGTCGTTGCTTATCAGGAAGAAGCGTTCCAAGAGCTTACCACTTCATGCCAAAACTTAAAAATCAATGCTGAGTCCTTTCAAAAACAAGTGCTTTTGCTCGATAAGGAGATTCAAGAAACCACCAGAAAACTAGCCGAAAAGAAGGTTCATCAGGCAGACTTCGCCAAACTGGAAATCAGAGAAAGCTATCTCAAAGAGCTGGACAATATGTTCCGAGGTAGTGGTTTTGTGAAGTTTGTGAGTTCCATTTACCTCAAGGAACTATGCAACACAGCCAATGTGCGTTTTATGAAGCTCTGCAAAAACCAACTGAGTCTAGACATCGATGACAATAATACTTTCTGGGTGATTGATTACCTGAATGGAGGTAAGAAGAGACTACTTAAAACACTCTCAGGCGGACAGACTTTTCAGGCTTCACTTTGTCTTGCTTTGGCACTTGCTGAGAAAGTAAAAGCCCTCAACCAAGCAGATCAAAGTTTCTTCTTTATGGATGAAGGCTTTGGAGCTTTGGATAAGAATGCGCTTAGGGTGGTCTTTGAAACACTCAAGTCACTTCGCCATGAAAATCGTATCGTCGGGATCATCAGTCATGTGGAAGATCTGCAGCAGGAAATCGGAGTCTTCGCGAATATAGAACTCGATCCAGAGCGAGGATCTCAGGTGAGTTATTCCTATTAGATATATATTTCTTAGTGTACTTCGTAAAATCACTTAGTACATTGAGCAATATATTTAACAACACATCTAATTACTGATTATCAGTGAATTATAAAATAATTATTAATAAAAAAACAGGACAAAATAGAGTGATATATAGGCAGTTGAAAGTCTTTTTAACTCAAAGGAGTGTGAAAGATTAATTTAAACCAATTTTTGAAATCAACTTTCACAACCCTCGATGGAAAGATAGTTTAAGTCCAGCTTCCTGAGAAGTTGTTCAGCTGTGTCCTCCGAGTAAATTCTGTGAACTTTGCGGTAAAAATTAAACAAAAAATCAAGATTGATTCTTATGCCGTTAATTTTCGAGCAAAAAAAATCCTCTGACAAACTGCCAGAGGATTTTCGTAAGTAAGAAAACCTATTTACAATATATTTCCATTTACCCAATCAATCTCCTCCTTGCGGATGGTATGATTTGAGTCCTTGAATATTGACAATTTCACTTTTGCACCCATCCTGCTCAGTAGGGTTTCTGATTCTTTAATTCTAGAAAGTGGTACATGAACGTCTTTTTCACTACTTCCAATAAAAACAGGTGTACCCTCAAAAGCACCGGAATACTTCTCTTCCTGAATCTTCTCACCAATTAGACCACCAGTAAAGGCAATAACGCCTCCTAGCTTTTGGGCATTTTGCGCCGCAAATTCAAGACTCAGACAAGCTCCTTGAGAAAAGCCAATGAACACCACATTTTCTGGAGAAATACCTGCTTCTATCACTTGATTCCATACTACGCTGATCGTTTCTAAGGATTTAGCTAAAGCAGATTGATTTGCAGAATCCGGAGCCATAAAGCTATAAGGATACCAAGAGCCACCTTCAGCTTCTGGTGCCAATAGCGCATAATCTTTTAAGGAAAGGTATTGCGAAAGTGAAAGAATACTCTCTGCACTTGCACCTCTTCCATGAATGAGAATTGCAGCTTTTTTAGCCTTAGGTAAGGGTAAACCTGCTGTTTTTATCTTAGTCATATTCTTCAACATTTAACTTAACTGACGCTAAACTCTCTTCTAGTTTTGCACGATTAGGTTCAGCCCATTCGGGCAATTTGATCAATTCACCTAAATGAGCTTCATCCTCATCAATCGCAAATCCTGGTTCATCGGTAGCCACTTCGAACAAAACTCCTCCCGGTTCACGGAAATAAATCGACGTAAAGTAGTTTCTATCCTTTACCTCTGTGACTTGATAGCCATTTCGCATCAAGATCTCCTGAACCTGAAGTTGTGAGGCAGCATTCTCTGTTCTGAAGGCAATGTGATGAACTGTCCCAGCACTTTGCATGCCACGGTTTCCAGATTTATCGATCACGATATCTACGATATCGCCAGGCTTCCCAGCTGTACCGTATCGGAATCTTCCATTTTCCTCTCCTATGAAATGATAGTCCATATGCTCAGTAAGCAATTTTTCAGTCAAATCCTTAGTTCGTAAGCTCAAGGTAGCTCCATAGAATCCTTTGATAGAATGCTCTATTGGCACTTGGCCATAAGACCAACCTGTTCTGTCATCCTGATCATTGGCTACCAATTCTATCCCCATACTATCGTGGTCTTCGAATCTGATCAACTGAGCACGAAATCTCGTCAGGATATCAGAGACTGGTATTCCATATTTTTTCAATCGATCTATCCAATAATCCAATGATCCCGCCGGAACAGAAAAGGCTGTGTAAGTAACCTCACCAGTTCCTTTGGTTCCTTTACGGGCGCCAGTAAATGGGAACGTGGTAAACACTGTTCCTGGCCGTCCCAACTCATCTCCAAAATAGAAATGATAAACATCAGGCGCATCGAAATTGATTGTCTTCTTCACCAGTCTCAATCCAAGGATACCGGTGTAGAAATCTATATTTGCTTGAGGGTTTCCAGCTATCGCAGTGATATGATGGATTCCAGTGATTAATGGTTTCATGGTATGTGGGGAAAATGTTAAATGTAATTTAAAACCTTCGAGATCTAAACGACTTTAATGAGACCTTAGAATCCCGACAGCCTATATAGCCATCGGGAATTTCTATTCTGATTAAGCCTGCTTTACTAGCTGAATATTCAATATCAAGCGAACTTGATCACTAACTACTATGCTTCCAGCTTCAGTTACTGCTGACCAAGAAAGACCGAAATCTTTTCTGTTGATTTTACCTTCGATTTCAAAACCAGCTTTGGTTTGTCCGTAAGGATCACCAGCAACTCCTCCGAAATCAACATTGAATTCAACATTTTTTGTAGTTTCTCTTAATGTCAAATCACCAACTAACTTGTAATCACTACCGTCCTTTGTGATTTTACCTGAGAAAGTCAATTTAGGATGATTCTCTGCATCAAAGAAATCAGCAGACTTCAAATGATTGTCTCTATCTTTTTGATTAGTGTCTATACTGCTAATAGCGGAGGAGAAAGAAACACTTGCTCCTTCGAAATCATCAGAAGAACTTTCTGCAGCTCCTTCGAATTCTCTGAAATAACCTGTCACTGTAGAAATCACTAAGTGTTTTACTTTAAAAGACACTTCAGAGTGTGTAGGGTCGATAATCCATTTTGTAGTACTCATAGCTTGTTGTGTTTTAGTTAAATTTTATTTGTATTGATATTAAATGTATATACACGTATTAGTGTAAAATTTTTTATCCTCGTAATTTGTCCAGAAGATTATTCATCAAAATCACTTCCTCTTCACTCAAATTGATGACTTGATTATTAAATCCTTCCATATGAATGTGCAAATCGTTCAGTATTTGAAGTCCTTTCTCAGTGATTAGAATATCCACTTGACGACGATCACTTGGACATTCTCTTCTTTCTACCAACTCTTTAGCTTTCAATTTATCCACCAGACGACTGGCATTCGACATTTTGTTGAGCATTCTATCCTGTATAGAAGACACTGTCGTAGGAACTCCATTTTGTCCTCTCAAAATCCTAAGCACATTGTATTGCTCTGGAGAAAGATCAAAAGGTTTTAAAATTCCATTTTGAGCCGACACCATATAGCTGTGTGTGAAAAGAAGATTGACCACTAATTTATTATATGGGTCTTTGAACTCCTTCTGTTTGATTGCTTCTTCTAGACTTCCCATATCAATTATATCTTTTGTAATTGTATTTAATGTATATACATGTAAATATAGCAAAAGGTTTCAATTGAGTAAACTTTTTTTTAAACCAAACGAAAAAAGACCTCAAAGAGGCCTTTAGACATGAATTCTAGTGCTTATGAAAAAATAATTAACTTTTCTCGATCAGCCAATCACCTATCAATCTATTGATTTCCTTAGGTTTTTCTATACAGCTACTATGGCCAGCTCCTGGTATTCTATGCAATCTTGCCTTCAAGATACTCATTTGAATAAACTTGGCTTTGATTGGCGTAGTAGCCACATCCTCATCACCTACAATTACCATGGTCGGGCAGGAAATATCTCCAAGTTCGTTTTCGATTCCCTTCCTATAAATCACCCCATCAACTGCCCCTACAACACTCTTTTTATTTGATTTCAACTGAGACTTCCAAAAATCTATTTTCTCAGAGTTTATCGGATCATTCAGCCAACTATCAGCAAACATGATTTTCATGACCTTATTGGCAACTGGCGGTATTACACCAAGCCATTTCACTATACCATTAAGGGTTTTGTATTTGGGAAGATTCTCAACTGGCTCCGAGTTAGCAGAAGTCTCCAAGAGAATAAGGCTTTTAATCAGTTTTGGAAATCGAGCTGCAAGCCTCATCCCAATAAACCCTCCCATTGATAGTCCCACAAAATGAACTGGCCCTACACACAATTCTTTGATTAATTCTGCAGCATCCTCCGATAGGGTATCCATATCAAATGGCCCAGTGACCTCACTTTGTCCTTGCCCTCTATGATCATAGGCAATCACACGAAACCGCGGTTGGAGGAATTCAATTTGATCAGCAAACATTTTGTGGCTCCAAAGCAATCCATGAGAGAAGACAATGGTTTCCTCTCCATTTCCTTGATCCGTGTAGAAAATATTAACTCCATTTACATTGATCTGAGGCATTCTGTTTTTGTTTTTGAGTTATCAGTCGATAGAATACTTGAGTTGACTGAATTAACTCTATTCTAAATTCAATTTTATTTTACCAATCTAAACCTGGCTGGGTGATGGTGTATCCTTCTACAGCTTTCTGTTTGTCCACTATGGCTTTCACATCTTCCAGAAGTTTCTTGGCATCATAGACAATACCATCCTTTACGGTGTACTTTACGCCACCTACTCTAATTGGTTCATTATTTTCATCAATTCTGATCGCTCCGGTTCCATAAAGTACTTTCAGATTTTGCAGCGGGTTCTCTTCCAAAATCACAAAATCCGCCAACTTTCCTACTTCCACAGATCCAATTTCCTTTTCCATCCCAAGCAATTCAGCCCCATAAAGAGTAGCTGAACGTAGCACTTCTAGCGGATGAAATCCAGCTTCTCTAAGCAATTCCAACTCTCTGATATAGGCAAAACCATAGAGCTGATAGATAAACCCAGAATCCGAACCTGCTGTTACTCTGCCTCCTTTATTTTTATATTCATTCACGAAAGTCATCCAAAGTCTGTAATTCTCTTTCCACTGAACCTCTTCCTCAGTAGTCCAATCAAACCAGTAGGAACCGTGAGATTGGCGACTGGGCGCGTAGAATCGCCAAAGCGAAGGCAAAGTATAGACATCATGCCACTCAGCTGTACGCGCTCGCATCATGTCACGATTGGCTTCATAGATATTAAAAGTCGGATCGAGTGTGAAATCCAATTCAAGTAATTCATTCATCACCTTATTCCAATGCTCAGAACCTGGCTTAGCGGCTTGCTTCCAAAGTTTCCCTGCTTCACCAAAGCGGTGCTGCTCATTTTGATAATTATAATCCAACCTGAAATCCTGAATCGTGCGATCTTCAAAAAGCGCTTCAGGCAATCCGTACCAGTGCTCCATTGAAGTCAGACCTGCTTTGGCTGAATTCATCACATTCCAACGAGCCACATCCAACTGCTGATGGTGCATCGCTGAGCGTAGGCCAATTCTTGTATTTTCAGCTATCGCAGCTTCCATTACTTCTGGATTTGCGCCAAAAAACTTAATTCCATCAGCTCCTTTTTTCGCATTCTCATTTACCCATGCCTTTGCTTGATCGGCAGTCGTGATTGGAGCTTTTGCTCCCTGACCAAAACTGGTGTAAGCCATAATCCTAGGCGCCGTAATTTCGTTAGCTGCAGATCGTTTCTTTTGATCCAGCACCCAATCCAACCCATTTCCAGCCGAAGGGTCACGAATAGTCGTGATACCATGCACCATCCAGAGTTTGAACACATATTCCGCGGGTGTGCCCTGCCCTCTTCCACCTATATGTCCGTGAGAATCTATAAACCCAGGAAGTAGGTAGTGCCCTTCCAATTCGTATACCTTATCGTTAGGCCCAGCTTTTGGCCTGCGGTTTTCGCTGATTGGCATACCAGGATATCCAACTACTTGAATTTGGGCAATTCTATTTTTCTCCACTACAATATCTACTGGGCCAACAGGTGGCGCTCCTGTCCCATCGATCAAGATCACTCCTCTTAATATCAATCGTCCGTATTGCCCATCGCCTTCGAGGCGATCGGGAGCAGATTCTATTTGAGAATAAGAAGAAAATGAAAGGTATAAACCAAAAATGGCAAGGAGTAAAAGTCTTTTTTTCATAGTGATGAGACATGATTAAGCTCAATAAGTTAAGCCAAAAAGTCACAACAAAAAATCGAAATAGGATGAGCAGCAAACACACAAAAAAAGCCCTAAGGAATTTCCAGAGGGCTTTTAAGGATTGTTGGTGGTATTTATAAATCCTTGAACTTCTCCATAATATCTTCAGAGATTCCTGTGCAGGAATATCCCCCATCATGGAAGAGGTTTTGCATAGTTACTAATCTAGTGTAATCAGAGAACATCGTTACGATATATTCAGCACAGGCTTCAGCGGAAGCATTACCCAATGGAGAAAGTGATTCAGCAAAATTGTAAAAGGAATCAAACCCGCCAATCCCAGTTCCTGCCGTTGTTTTGGTAGGAGATTGAGAAATCGTGTTCACTCTTACTTTTTTCAGCTTACCAAATCTATATCCATAACCACGTGCGATGCTTTCAAGCAAAGCTTTGGCATCAGCCATATCAGTGTAGAAAGGGAAAACTTTTTGTGCAGCGATATAAGAAAGACCGACGATCGATCCCCACTCATTCATCACATCTTGTTTTTCGGCTACTTGCATCATCTTGTGAAAAGAGATTGCAGACACATCGTAAGACTTCATCGCCCAATCATAGTTCAGATCACCATAAGACCTTCCTTTTCTGATATTTGGAGACATCCCGATGGAATGTAGAATAAAGTCAAAGTTTCCTCCAAGATACTCTTTAGCTTCTGTATAAAGCTTCTCGATATCTTCTGTGCTTGTAGCATCGGCAGGAATTACGATAGTATCACATTCCTTCGCAAGCTCATTGATAGCACCCATACGCATTGCAATTGGCGCATTGGTCAATACAAATCTTGCTCCTTGCTCTTTCGCTTTAAGCGCTGTTTTCCACGCAATTGAGTTCTCATCAAGAGCACCGGTAATGATTCCCAGTTTTCCTTTTAGCAAATTATCTGGCATATAGCTAGGGGGTTATTTTCAAAAATATTGTCCAAAAATAGGGAAAAATAATCATTCAAGCCCCTAAATTGATGTAATGCACGAATTACCGCCGTAGCAACTCTTTGGCACTTTCTATAGCAGATGCAGACGGTGAAGCTCCTGAGATCATTTTGGCCAGCTCTAGCACACGCTCATCTGTATCAAGCAACTTTATCTTACTAACTGTTTTTTCAGAAGAGTTATCTTTGAAAACATAATAATGAAGATCACCTTGACCTGCGACTTGTGGCAAGTGAGTAATGCAAATCACCTGATGTTTCTTCGAAATATCCTGCATCATCCCAACCATCTTCAACGCTACTTCCCCAGAAATCCCCGTGTCAATCTCATCAAAAATAAGTGTAGGCATTGCCATCTTATCTGCCATCAAGTATTTGATAGCAAAAAGCAACCTAGAAAACTCTCCACCAGAAGCCACTTTCTTCAATGGCTGAGGAGAAGATCCTTTGTTGGCAGAAAATAACAATTCGATCTCATCTATTCCATTTGAAGCTGGTTCTATGGATTTATGCTCCATCACAACTTTGGAATTCTCCATCCCTAATCCTCCGAGTAAATTCTCAAGAGAATCCTGAAAATTCGCAAAGCTAGCTTGCCTTTTTTTGCGAAGAGCCTTTCCTGAATCTGCCACTTTTGCTCTGCTTTCTTCAAGCTCTTGTTTGGCTTTGGCCAGCGTTTCATCCAGGTTTTGAAACTGGAAAACCTTATCCGCCAATGCTCTTTCCAACTCCATCAGTTCTTCTACTGACGCTACTCCATGCTTCTTCTGTAGTTGATAGATTTTGCTTAGCCTATCTCTGATTTCATCCAATCGCTCAAAATCAACTTCTACCCTACTATCTTCATCACCAAGTGTTTCTTCTATATCTTTTAATTCAATATTTACTGCTTGAAAACGCTCTTTCAAGGAAGCAAAAACATGCGCCAAGCGCTCCAAGGATTGCATACCATGCTGTACTTGAGACATACCTTGAGTGATACCAAATTGCTCATCCTGAAATAGATTAAGCATTTCATTGATCTTTAGCTTGATTTCTTCCGCATTCTCGAGAATCTCCTGAGTGGATTCTAGTTCTGCCTGCTCATTTTCCTTCAAACTTAATACACTCAATTCTTCCAATTGAAATTGATTGAAATCAGCTTCCTTTTGCAGTTCAACGGCTTTTTTGTTTAGCTCATTGTAAGTCTTTTGTGATGATTGAAACGTTTTAAAATCGGCTTTATATTTTTTGACTTCCTGCTGAGTCTGGGCAAAGGCATCTATAAGGCTAAGCTGATAACTTCCTTCTCCCAGTTGCAAGGTGTCATGCTGGGAATGCACATCCATCAAATAGCTTCCTAGGGTCTTCAAGGCATCCAGAAGCACAGGCGTATCATTCACAAACGATCTAGATTTCCCTGCAGGACTAATCTCCCTACGTATGATACAAGTAGGCTCATAATCTAGCTCTGCCTGATCAAAAAATTCTTTCAACCCATAAGTAGCCACATCGAACACTCCTTCGATGACACACTTTCTATCCTCATGGAGCAAGACTTTTGTATCTGATCGATTTCCCAAAAGCAATCCGACAGCGCCTAGCATAATAGACTTACCGGCACCAGTTTCGCCAGTAATCATACTAAGCGCTGGACTAGGCTGCATGTGCAGTTGGTCAATCAGAGCATAATTAGAAATGCTAAGAGATTTAAGCATGGGTAAAGAGTTCGTTTGGGCAAAACTAAAAAATCGAGCTTAGCTTTTCAGCAGCTCATTATACTTTCTCGCATTATTAGGATCAATTTCCAAAAGTAACTGGACAATTTCTGTCCGAATCTCCAGAGAAGCATTTTTCATGATAGAGGTAATCTCATCACTTTTGGCATCCATAAATGAAATAGTAAAGATTCCATTAGGCTGTGTTTTATTGGCAGATGCCAAAATCCGAACTGCTTCAAGAATATTTGTATAGGCCTCTTCTGGGCGAATCTGAAGGATATCTAATCCTTGTCGATGATACAAATAATAAGCATCACGAATCACTGAGAACACAGAAGATATATAAATATCGTTGTTTAAAGAATAACGATTACGACGGTCCGAAGTGCTCTGAACCCAACCAGGCCGCCCTGATTGTTGCGCGTTATTTACGATATCATTTGCCGCCGCAAAAAACTCGCTCCCACCTCGACTTTCGAAGGAATCATAATCCAAGCCCAAAGCTATGTGTGCATAAAATGCTAATAAGGAGCTGATATTATTCAAATAAGTGAATCGATTGAACTCCAGCGGCTGAGATTCTATGTAATCAAAACTCCAGCTTCGATCTGCAAAATTAAACACTAGACTTTCGTAATTGGTACCGTACACGGGCCTTACAGTCTGAATCTGGACCGTAGCATTGTAGGTCCCTACCTGAGGCACATCATTGATGGTGATTAGTAAATTTCCTTTGATCCGCTCCTCAGGACGAAACTCATCAGAAGTCCAAGACCTACCATTGAGAAATTGCTCAAAACTGGTCTTCATTTGGCTAAACACATTTGTATTCTGAATTCTAGCACGATCACTATTTATGATCACCGTGAAATTAAGCTCTTGAGAAGAGCCAATTAATGAATTGCAAAAGAAGAGAAGTAGGAAAAATCCTTTTTTCATCTGTTTATAATTTGATTGTCAAAGGCCAACCCGATAAATATCGGAAGGAATCTCGCATGTACTATAACCATCCCTATGTGTGTCGCCTGAGTCATGCTTAATTTCATGTGTTTAAATTTATCTTTCAAAAGGTAACCCAAATCAGTGCTATCGGAAGGAATCTCGAGTTGGTGGATCATTCCTCCAAGTATCACTTACAACAAGCTCGACTTCATAGTCTTAAAAATAAGGAAATATCTATGCTCAAACCCAAACTGGGATATTTTTGATTTGATCTAGTATAAGATCTGCAATCTGCTTTTTTGGAGCAACCTCTGATTGTATTGATAAGCCAGAAGCATGGAAAATGTGCACTTTATTCGTGTCTAATTGAAATCCTGCTCCGGAATCCTTCATTGAATTGAGAACAATAACATCAAAATTCTTCTTGGAAAGCTTCAACTGAGCATTTTTAGCTTCATTCTCTGTTTCCAATGCAAAACCTACATGCACTTGGTTTTGCTTTTTCTTAGCACCCAAACTCGCCGCGATATCTACATTTTTCACAAGAGAAATTGAAAGAGAAGCATCACTTTTTTTGATTTTCTCTGGAGCAATTTCTGCAGGGGCATAATCGGCTACTGCTGCTGCAAAAACACAAATATCCATTTGATCATGGATTGCAGAAGCAGCGTCATGCATTTCTTTTGCGGACCTTACATTCTTCCAATGGAAAGCATCCTTATTCACTTTCAGTGTTATCGGCCCTGAGATCACAAAGACATCAGCTCCTCTGGATAGAAAGGCATCTGCAAGCGCGAGTCCCATTTTTCCACTCGAGTGATTGCTAATGTACCGTACAGGATCAAGCGCTTCTTGTGTTGGCCCCATGGTGATCATCACCTTTTTACCGCTAAAATCTGTATTTCCAGCAAAAAATTCTTCTACTCTTGAAGCAATATGTTCGGGCTCCATCATTCGTCCCTGACCAGATAATCCACTCGCTAATTCCCCCGATTCAGCATCAAGGATAATATTCCCGTAGGACTCTAATTTTTGAATATTGGACTGAACAGAAGGATGCTGATACATATCTAGGTCCATCGCTGGAGCTACCATCACTGGACATCTGGCGGATAAGTATGTTGCAGAAAGCAAATTATCACATAGACCATTAGCAAATTTCGCTAAGGTATTAGCACTGATCGGTGCTACTAAAAATAAATCCGCCCAAAGTCCTAGCTCCACATGATTGTTCCAGACACCAGTTTGATCTTTTTGGAATTGGCTCAAAACTGGTCTTTTGGAAAGCGTAGCTAAAGTGAGCGGGGTTATAAAATCAAAAGCAGAAGTGCTCATAATGAGTTGCACTTCTGCTCCTGCTTTAATTAATAAACGAGTAAGGAAGGCGGACTTGTAGGCAGCGATGCTACCAGTAACTCCTAATATGATTTTCTTACCCTTGAGGCTCATAAGATTACTCGCCCGTTGGTTCTTCTGGAAATCTATGATAGATTTTATCTTCTATGAATTCTTCTAGAGCTAGAGCACTTGGCTTTGGCATTCTCTCGTAAAACTTAGAGATTTCGATTTGCTCCTTATTCTCAAATACTTCTTCCAAATTATCAACTGTAGAAGCGAATTCGGAAAGCTTCGCATTAAGCTCTTCCTTCAATGTATTGGAGATTTGCTTTGCTCTCTGTCCTACGATATGAAGAGACTCATAGATATTACCTGTTTTATCGGCGATTTTATCAAGGTCTCTTGTAATGATGGATGGATTAACTGCCATATTCTTATTTGATTATATTTCTATTTATTATCTACTTTTTCTACAGGCTTATTTTCTAATGCTTTTGCTTTTTGCTCAGCTATACGTTCAGCATATTGCACTTTCAAAACTAGGTGCTTATCAAGTTCATCTTTGGCTTCAGCCTCAAATTTCTCAACCTTTCCAGTAAAAGGACTGCTTGGATATCTTCTATAAAATGTCGTAGCAAATGCCAATGCATCTTTCAATCTTTCCTCCTTTTTAAGGAATGCACTATTTTCTGCATATCCAGTACTCACTTCCACTAGCTTGTATGCAAGCTCTTCATTATGCTTACTCTCAGGATAATCCTTTGCAAAATTCTGGAAATTTATAATGCAAGCACGATAAAAATCACCAGGATACAGACCATCTTTAAGTCTATAATACATGGATGATTCCATATAAGCCTTCTCTTCAAATCTTCCTTGCAAATCAACTAGCATCTCCATCGCCCGCTCATAGCTGGCTGAAGCTGGGAATTTGGTCACAAATTGCTGTATAGCAGAAACTGCTTCCTGAGAACTTTGCTGGTCAAGGTTTGCATCTGGAGCATCCAAGTACAAGGCATATGCATTCATAAATAATGCTTCCTCAGCCAAAGGGCTCCTATTGTATGTTCTATAGAAATTACTGAAATATCCAGCAGCCTCAATGTACCTCTTAGTCTTGAAATGGCAATTGGCATAATTATAATCTGCCAATTCAGCCTTTTCACTCCCTCTAATCACAGGTAAAACCTTGTCATAGAGTATAATAGCTTTATTGTATTCCCCTTCCTGATAATATTTGTTTGCTCCAGCATACAATTCCTCCCAGTTAGTGCTCTTCTCAAGCTTGTTAAATGGGCCACAGGAACTTGCAGCAAGTATGATAATCAGTAATAGAATGGATTGTACGCGCATTTTCATTTTCAAGACCGCAAATATACGGGATAATTATTCGGATTCAAATGGATGAGGACTGGATAGTCAAGTCTTACTTCTTGACAACGAGCTTCTTGGTCACTATATTCTTATTGTCCAAGAAAAGGGTGTAGAAATAAATCCCAGGATTGAAATCAGACACATTAATTGGCAGTGTATTTCGCTCAGGATCAAGTGTATATTCTGCCACTGGGTTACCTATAAAACTATTTATAGATATCCTGGCTTTAACAGACTGGTTTTTGAATTTATAATCAAATTGAGCCATTCTCACACTTGGGTTTGGATAGACGTCACTAAGTACAATGTCTTTATAGTCAAATTCATCAACCTTAATGGCTGGATCATCGACTTCATATCTTGCTTCAACGACGAACAAGTCTCTTAGATTGCTTTCATTAACAAATGACAAATCGAAAGAACCTCGAGTTTCTACAATTCCCATTTCGAAATCGAGATACAAATCTGTCAACAATTCACCAGGCTCTAAAGTCAGCTTGATTTTCGCAAGGTCTTTTTTAGGATCGTAACACTGCTCTCCAATACATATTTTCACCCGTTGGGAAGAACCAATATTGCCTCGAAGACTTTTAAGAAGATAAGTTTTTGATTGGTTCGTCTCGTTCTGAAGGATTACTGTTTTGCGTTGGGTTGAGCCTAAATCTCCACGAAATTCTAAGCCCTCACTTAACACGCGCACTTGCTGTGCTTCCGCAATTAACGGAGCTAATAGCCATAGCCATGTAAAAAGTATGAGTAATCGTTTCATGTAGAGTTTTAATCGATACGCCTTCAGTATTTGTAACTGTATTCAATATACGGACAAAATTAAGCCAATGACTATGGAAATTGAGAAAAATGCGGTTAAAATCTGTTAACCCTTTTAAAATTTTTTTCCATCAAGTACGTTACGCACTATCACTAAGCACGATAAACGACTACGTAGCTTTTTTTTCTGGTTTCCAACCACGTTTTTCTAGTGACTTTAGGATTTCTTCATCAGTTGGCAACACCAATTCTATTTCCGGATCATTAAACAAATTATTTGCATTCGGATCAATTTCTTCTGGTTTTCTCCAAGCATTTATCTGCTCCATCCCTGGCCGTTCTTCAAATCTCCAAATAAAACCTTCCAACCTAGAGTTATCCTTATTGACTAATTGGAAAGGGGTAAACTTCCCGTCGGGCTTTATCCCATAAGTCACACGTTGTATAGCACCATCTTTAAACCTAAGCTTTATGTTGGCACTGAGCGTCTTATTGATTCCTTGAGACAGTGTGTCTGCCTGTACAGCAAAATATAGCGACTCCCCGTTTCCATCGATATCAATCCTATCCATTTGACCATCTACAAAATAGCCCATCATGGTTCGACCCTTCATCTGATTAAAATTAAGTAGTGTGTCTTGCGTGATCACAAATACTTTATCCTTCATGAAAACCCTATCCAACTCTTCATTGGCAAGGTAAAAAACCATGCTGTCAGCTGTAATCTGACTTTTTTGATTCCACATTACAGGATCTTTGAACAGCTGAATCGAGGAATCAGAGTAATTATAAACCAATGAATCCGCAAGCCCAGCCAAGTCTGTTTTCACCAGTTTTACAGAACGAAAAGCCAGGAGGTATTTCATGGAATCAGCCTCTCCATCCTGAGAAATCAAGGTGTCGGAAGCCATATACAAGGTGTCTTTTTCAAAATACTTTCTCACTAATGCATTTCCGTGCACCAAACTATACTTTCGACCTTCCCAATATTCTCCCACGTCTCCAAAGACCTCAACCTTCCGCTCCTTATTAAGCACACTTACATCATCTTTCCCTTCATAGTACTCATCTAACTCACTATAATATAGTTCCTTTGCTTTTATCCTACTGGTTTCAGTTTCTACAATCCCATCATAAAAAGTAAACTTTTTTGCCTGGGTATTATAAAAACTGCCATTTTGAGCATCAAGCGTATTGCCATCTTTGGAAATCAGATTTGTCAAGCCTTTTGTTTCAGCAGTCTTCGGGATAGTCATGTAAACCAGGTCGTTGGTTTTCATGGTGTAATCAGGGTTGACTAGCACCACATCCTTCTTGAATGTAATCTTCTCAATATTCACCTCGTAGGTACCTCGCTCGCTTGTGAGCACATTGACCGAGTCAACTACTTTTCCATCATTATAGTAATAGGCAATGTTTCCGGCACGGTCATAATCCAAGTACTCTGTAGTAAGTGTGGTTTTTTGGTTTGTGAAAACAACATGATTTCTAAGCTTTGCGAATTGGGTATTTCCATCGTATTCGGCATAAGTACTGGTCGTCTGCACAGGATCTTTCACGTCCACTATCCTTACATTCCCAAATAGTCTAGCCTTATTTTCTGCTCTAAAAAAATGAGCCGAATCACAATAAATCAAGGTATTCTTATGCTTCATTTCTACATCACCAAGCAAGCGCTCAAAATTTTTGGAACCAAGCAAAGTGCCTGCGCTATTGATCTCTAACACAGATTTTTCCTGAGAAAAAGCAGGTGTCGCTATTCCCAAAAAGCCCAGAAGGATAATAAAACTTGTAAGTGCTGTAAATCTCATATTGGATCGAATGTGGGCAAAATTAGTAGAAAATGATATTTTTGGTCAATGGTTGAAGCTTTTATCCGGCATATCCGGAACAAAACAATTTTAGATCCCTCCAAAACCTACCTATTGGCAAGCAGCGGCGGTATAGACAGTATGTGCCTAGGCAATCTTCTTACCAAAGCGGAAATCCCTTTTGAGATAGCTCATGTTAATTTTCAATTACGCGGAAAAGACAGCGATGATGACGAAGAATTTCTAAGAAAATGGGCGAATTCCTGTGGGAAAACTTTCCATGTACATCATGCTGATACATACTCTTTCGCATCAGAACGAAATATCTCTACGCAAATGGCAGCAAGAGAGATACGTTATGAGTGGTTTGAAAAATTAAGAACAGAGCGAAAATTAGATGGAATTATTCTCGCCCATCATGAAGACGATCAGATCGAGACTATTTTCCTGAATCTACTTCGAGGCACTGGCATAGAAGGTATTTATGGAATGGCTGAGCGCAGAGGCTGGTTGATCCGTCCCCTACTACCTTTTGGGCGAAAAGAAATTCTAGATTATGTACTCACGAATCAGATCGAATGGAGAGAAGATAGTTCTAACGAAAAAACTGATTACAAACGTAATAAGCTTCGTCACATTAGTTTACCAGCCCTTTATGGTACAGCTGAGGATGCGAAGTCAAATTTACTCAACAGTTTCGCTAGGTTAAAAGACACTGGAAAGGCTTTTACAGCGCTTTTCGACAATTGGAAAAAGGAAAAAGTCAAAGAAGTTGACGGACTTCATATTGTTCAATTAGCTGATATTGTGAGAACCACTGGTGCAGCTTCTCTACTTTACTTTTGGCTTCGCCCCTACGGCTTCAATTCCGATCAGGCGCAGGATATTCTGGAAACATGCCAATCTGGTGATTCGGGTAAACTATTCGAAAGCTCAAGCCATCTACTCAATCTTGACAGAAATCAGCTCATCCTCGCTCCAGCTCCGGTAGACTTTGATTCTATTACAATTTCCGAAAATGACATTGACTTTACTTTGCCCGAAGGCAGGTATGAAATCCTAAAGTTGGACGGAAAAGAAGATCTGGATAAAACTAGACAAAATGCCATGCTCGATCTTGAACGACTTAATTTCCCTTTAGAAATCCGAACTTGGCAAGAAGGTGATCGATTTATCCCCCTTGGCATGAAGAACGCCAAGAAAATCTCGGACTTTTTAATAGATTTGAAAATACCCGTAGTGAAAAAACATGCTGTGAAAGTATTACTTTCGGAAGGACAGATAGCTTGGGTTATAGGTTTTAGAATTGCTGATTGGGCAAAATCAACAGCAGCAACCCGAAAACTACTTTATCTAAAAAAACGATAAAAAATGCGTAATCCATTTTCTAAAACGTACACAGAGTCAGAAGAAAAAATGTTCAAGTTTCTTGGACAAATCAAATTCTTTGAGCGCCTGAAAAACAAAGAAATGATTCGATTCATCCCAGCGATGCATCATCGAAAGTATGTGAAGGACGAGGTGGTATTCTTCAGTAAGGATCCTAGCCAAGCTCTGTACCTAGTCCAAAGCGGAGATATTTGCCTTACTATAGATATTAAAGACAATTTCGAAACCATACTAGAAGTCAAGAGAGGGGAAGCTTTTGGAGAAAACTCACTGCTTGAAAACTCCAAGAGAACTTACACGGCGCTAATTGTCTCGGACGAGGCGGAATTAATCGTAATCCCTCACTTTGCTATTCAAGAGGTTTTTGACAGCAACCCAAAGATTAAAGCAAAAATGATGACTTCCTTAGCGGAATACTACAATCAGAACAATCAGCGACTTTTCCGCTCTTATAGGGAATCGTTTGGGTTCTTCAGTCTCCGCCAAATGTTTGAATAGTAACGTTCAAACACCCAATTTCGCTTTTGTCAAAAAACAGTAATTACTTCCAAAGTATTCCGGGCTCTGTTTCGAATCCTAGGCATTGTTTAATAACTTAGCGCCGCTTTTTAACGCAACATATTCATATAAAAATTTATAAATCTAATGAGCAAAGTAACCGTAGTAGGAGCTGGTAACGTAGGCGCAACCTGTGCCGATGTATTAGCATATCGCGAAATCGCTGAGGAAATTGTACTAATTGACATCAAAGAAGGCGTAGCTGAAGGTAAAGCACTTGACATTTTCCAAAAGGCACCTATCAACCAATACGATAGCCGCACCACTGGAAGCACAAACGATTATAGCAAAACTGCTAATTCTGATGTAGTAGTAATCACTTCAGGCCTTCCTCGTAAGCCAGGCATGACTCGTGACGACTTGATCGAAACCAACGCTGGTATCGTGAAGTCTGTGACTGAAAACGTAATCAAGCATTCTCCAAATGCTATCATCATTGTGGTTTCTAACCCTCTTGATGTAATGACTTACCAAGCGCATATCACTGCTGGTATTTCTAGAAATAAAGTAATCGGTATGGCTGGTATCTTGGATACAGCGCGTTACAGAGCTTTCCTTGCTGAAGAATTGAACGTATCTCCAAAGGAAATCCAAGCTATCCTAATGGGTGGACATGGTGACACGATGGTTCCACTTCCTCGTTACACTACAGTAGCTGGTATCCCTGTTACTGAATTGGTAGCTAAAGACAAACTGGACGCAATCATCGAAAGAACGAAATTCGGTGGTGGTGAACTAGTGAAGCTAATGGGTACTTCTGCTTGGTATGCTCCAGGAGCTGCTGCTGCACAAATGGTAGAAGCGATCTTGAAAAATCAAAGAAGAGTATTCCCAGTTTGTATCAAACTAGAAGGCGAATACGGTATCGACGATTGCTACCTAGGTGTACCAGTTATTCTTGGCAAAAACGGTGTTGAGAAAGTATTGGAACTAGATCTAAATGCTGAAGAAAAAGCACTTCTTGAAACTTCTAGAGGTCACGTGAAAGAAGTGATGGAAGTTTTGAACAAGCTAGGCAAGTAATTCTAGAACATTTATACATCAGACCTGAGATTCTCTTCCTTTTGTGAGGGTTTCTTAGGTCTGATTTTTGTAATATGCCGTCTGAATCATCCTTGAGCCTGTGAAGATCTGGAAAAGCCTACTTATACTTTTTATCACCATTCTCCTAGCTGGGGGTGGATTCTGGATCTACAAATCATACTTTTCTTCACGTCAAGTCAATAGCTTACAGGTCATTAGTCAAAATGCAGTTTTTGTATTTGAAACTCATGAAGGCGCAGAACAGTGGAATTCTATCGTCAATGATCCGATCTGGCAGATTTTAAAAACTTTCCCAGCATTTCAACGATTATCGGATCAGCTCTTTACTTTGGATAGTCTAAACGGTGGTTCAGGAAAAATAGCCAAATCCCTGAACAATCAGCAGTCCACTATCAGTCTCCATTCTACTGGTATTGAAACTTTCGAAATACTTTTTACCATAAATCTAAATCCTTCAACTGCAACCAATTTCATTGAGGAAATTAAGTCACGTATCCCTGCAGGATCAAGATTTCAACCTAGAAAATATTCTGATCAAGATGTACTGGAATATTACGATTCCAACAACGACAGACTTTGGAGTATTTCTTTGCTCGGAGATCTAGCTGTCATCTCCTCTTCCTCTTTCCTAGTGGAAGAAGCCATCCGCTTCTTTGTAAATGAAGATCAGCAAAGCTTTTATTCACTGGTGAAGCCCATCCCATACAATTCAGACGCACAGGGAAGACTTCTACTTTCTGGCAAAGGACTGGGTAGCTTATTGAAAGGAATTAGTGGCCAACGAGAAAGCACTGCAATAGCAGGTTTAGAGATCATGCCTGGGGTAGTTGCACTAGACTTGATTCTGGAGGAAAACCAAATGGTTTTCAAAGGACCAGTCTTGTATGAAGAAGCTATAAATTTCACACCTTCTATTCAAGCCAATCTCACTGCTTTTGAAGAAGTTATCTCCAATCGGACTCTAGCACTCACTCAGATCAATTTAGAAAGTATTTACGAAACGCAAAAAATCACTAATAGAGCGTTTACAGCAAGAGCAACTTTTAGTGGAGACATACAACGTAAGCTTCTTGATAAAGGCTTCTTGGACAGCTTCACTGGAGAGTTGTATTTACTTGATCTAGAAAATACTGGCGGTGTAGATCAAAATCTCGCCCTTCTCTCTAGATCCCGTGATATCGATCTTGCAATACAGCAACTCAAAGAATTTCAAGAAAGTGAGAGTGATGAAGGCTCAGACTACTACTCAGGACACGAGATTCTTTACTTTTCGGAAGAAGATTTTCCCGCACATTTGTTTGAAGGGAAATTCCCAGGCTTTGGACAAACCTTTATTACTTCAGAGAATGACATTCTGATTTTCACCAATTCTCAGCAAGCCATGAAGCTGATTTTGGCTGACATTAATTCTGGAAGCACTTGGGGCAAATCATCCAGAGCCCCTGAAGCTAAAAAGGATTTGAGCCCAACTTCAGGCTTCAGCCGCATGTATTTGACAGATCACATTTGGGATACTTGGACTAAAAAAGCGAATCCTTCCTGGAGTTCTTTCCTTCAAAAATACTCCGAAGCATTCCAGTCTTTTCCATGGGTCTCCTTCAAAATCAATCAAATCCAAGATAGAACTGAAGCGACTTTGAGCTTTCCATATGATGGACAATCCAAACCAACCATAGAAACTACTGATGCTATCTCATTGCAGCCTAGCAATAGAATCTCCTTTAATCAGCCGCTAATCTATGGACCAAAGTCTGTTATTAATTATCAGGACAACACCGAAGACCTACTCGTTCAAGATCAAAACAATGTATTGCATTTGATCAACTCTGCGGGACAGGAAGTGTATTCAGTACCTCTTTCCGGACCGATCGTATCAGATGCTTTCCAAATTGATTACTATAAGAACTCAAAGCTTCAGATTTTGGTGGCCACGGCTGATAGAATATATGGAATAGATAGACTTGGAAGCGCCTTACCAGGCTATCCATTAGGAGTAAATAACGAAAACATCAATCATCTAAATCTGGTTGATTATAGTAACTCGAAAGACTACCGTTATTTCATCAGTACCGCTGAGGGCAATTTGTACTTACTAGACAAAACTGGTGAAAAACTAGAGGGCTGGGATCCAAATCGAATAGGCTCCAAAACAATTGGAGCACCTGCACATTACCGAGTTCCAGGCAAAGGTGACTACATGGTCGCTTTAACAGAAAATGGAAATCTGCAGCTTTTCAATCGAAGAGGGGAAAGTCAATCGGGCTCTTCTGTTAAACTCGGAGATTCATTTGCTTCTAGCTTGATCGCATGGAGTGACCCAAAGTCTCGCTCCACCAAACTCGTAGGAATTACAAAAAACGGTGAGGTTATCCATTCTAATTTCAACGGGGAAATCGGTTATAGAAATCAACTGATCAAAAATGACCGAGACAGTGAATTCCTGTTAGTTCCTGATCAGAAGCAAAATGACTTTGTCTTTATTTCTCGTCAGTTTAATGAAGTAAGTGTCCTCGACCGAAGCGAAAAGCCACTTTTCAGTACGCGTGTGTCAGATGAAAAGCTGATCTATCAATATTTTGATTTTGGATCTGACAGGCAATTATTCGCAGTAACGGACCTTAACCAAGAGTTCTGCTACCTATATGACATGAAAGGAAACTTGCAGACCACCATGCCGTTGGAAAGCACTGGCCCTATCCAGATTACCTATCAATCTTCCCTAGGACAGTATCTGATCAGAACAGTGAGTGGTTCTACCCTTACGGTATTCCAACTGGCAGATTAGGCATATCCGAATTTTCTTTGGCTTAGGCTGATGATTGGCTAACTTGCAAAAAATCACCAATTCAACTAATGCTGAAAAAGTACCTCCTACTAGTATACCTGCTTATATGGGTTAGCACCCACTCTTTTGCCCAGCTGATTTCAGACAATCAGGACATTTATCAGGTAGGCAATTCAGAAAACTTGAGCTCGCCTTATCACACCACCCTCTCATTTTTCTACAACTTAGAAGAGGGACATTATAACCCGGAAAATGCGGCAAAGGCACTTGACCTATCGGATGTTAAGGATCAAAAAGGACAGAGTTTAGCCATCAAACTTAAGCAGATTTTTGAAGGAAAAGGGATCATAGTACGCACGAGTGAGATCCCAAATGAACAAAACTACAACGACACTACTTCCACTTCTGGAGAGAGCATCTACTATTTCGATAAACAAAAACTACCTGGGATTTTTCTCCAAAAGAATGGTGATAATTGGAAATATTCAGCTTTCAGCGTCAGCCAAATAGACGAGCTTCATTCGGAAACTTACCCTTATGGCACCGCTAAACTCTTGAATATCCTGCCAAAAATTGGTAATCAAGAATATCTTGGGCTTCACCTTTGGCAGTTAGTAGGCCTGTTTATACTGGTCTTACTTGTATTCCTCTCCCATTGGATTTTCACTTTGGTTGTAGACAAATTAATGCTGTACCTATTTAAAAGGTATGGTTATGGCAAAGTCGGCGAAGACTATATTTTGCCAGTAGCACGCGTGATCAGTTTCTATTTGATCGTAGTATTACTGTCACTTTTCATTCGAGTTCTCCAGCTCCCTATAGAGATTTGGTCATGGATTCTGATTGTGCTAAGAACACTGAAGCCATTCCTGATTACCATCATTTTCTACAAATTGGCTGATGTAGTAGGAGCTTATTTCTCTAAACTAGCTACCAAGACTGAATCTACCTTGGATGATCAGCTGGTGCCTTTGATGCGCAAAACGCTCAAGGCATTTGTGATCATAGTGGGTACATTGTTTATACTCCGAGATGGCCTCAATCTAGATATTATCCCATTCCTGACTGGTCTTTCTATAGGTGGTGTTGCCATCGCTTTAGCAGCTCAGGATACGATCAAAAACTTCTTCGGGTCAGTGATGATTTTCATTGATAAACCTTTCCAGGTTGGCGATTGGATCACCTCAGGAGAAATTGACGGGACCGTGGAAGAGGTGGGATTTAGATCCACTAGAATCAGGACATTCAGAAACTCCCTGATGTATGTGCCAAATGGAAAAATTGCTGATGCAGTTCTGGATAATCATGGCCTTCGTCAATACCGAAGATTTTACACCACGCTGACGGTTACTTACGATACGCCACCTGCTCTAATTGATGAGTTTGTAAAAGGTTTGCGTGAAATTGTATTAGCTCATCCGGACACCAGGAAAGATGGCTTTCACGTCTATTTTAACAACCTATCTTCTTTTAGCCAAGATGTAATGTTTTACATTTTCTTCGAGGTCCCTACTTGGGGAGAAGAACTGAGATGTAGACATGAGATTCTGATTCAGATAGTTAAACTTGCCAACACGTTAGGTGTGCGATTTGCCTTCCCTACTCAGACTTTGCATATGGAATCATTCCCTGAGAAAAAGACTCTTGTCCCCGAATATACTGGTGGATATGAATCAAAATTGAACGAGTTTATGCAGGGCGAACTAAAGAAGAAAAAGGATTGAGGTATAAGCAAATCACTTTCTGACTTCGAAAGTTTTATTCATACTTTCCCCCGTTTCGGTTTCCACAGTGATTTTGAATTTACCAATAATCTCCGGCACTGTGATTTCAATCGAATTTCCTGCTGGAGCTAGCTCAGGAACGGCTGACCAATAAAGCACGGTACGCCAATCCATAACATTGCTTCCCTGTCCTCGTTTGGTGAACAATTCAGAGGCAGCAGCTATCCTAGGTGAAATCCCTTGATAATCCAGATAAATCCCGTTAGATGGTATCGGAAAACCTCCAAAATCATTCTTGTAGGAAACAAAACTCATTACACCTTCAAATGCTTCTTCATTGAGGTAAAAAGTTCGGGTTAATACTTCGAGCTTCTCAAATCCATCTGGATTAAAAGCAGCGAGCTGATTGGAATCAAATACAGGCATGGCATCCACCAGCATAAGTGGATTAGTGTCAAATGAGTAAGAACGAATTTCATTCAATGTCCTAAACTCCTTCATCTTCTTGGAAGTCTTTACAGATACCTCTGGCACATATTCTTTGATGACCGTTTCCACCGTTTCAAATCTGGTGTAATCATCCAACAAATACGTTCGATCTTCCACGAAACCAGTAACTACAGGAAATAAAGTAGCATCAAATTCATGGACAAAATAACCTTCCACTTGACCGCCTTTAAGCAACTCCTTCAGTAGAAACTCATCCGCAGGACTTATCTCCAATTCTGGAAAGACAAAACTCTTCTTAAAAAGTGTACTAGGAGCAGGTGACACAATCTCAAAATCCAACAAACTGCCATTGCCATCTTTTTGAGCTATTAAAAAATTCCAGTTTTTCATACCACCGGCATCAAAGAACATTCTCCCGTCAGTATTTGGCCTATCTGTAAAAAGTGCAGATTTCTCTCCATGCAATGAAAGGTAATATAGGCGCGTAGTATCTACAGCTTCAGCCTCCACTTTTGCTTCCACTATATGTCCAAAAAGCTCAGGGACCAGGCTGTGCGCTTCAAGAGATTCATAAACATTAGCAGACGACAACATACCCTGATCATTCAGAAATGGGTTTTCTGCAGCTATACTAATCTCTTTTATCTTCGCACCTTTCGGTAACTCTATTTTCAATTTAGTCCCAGGCTGATTTATGTCTTGAGATAGAACGAGCTTATTAGATTCTTGACTTGAAGAGATGCTCTTTCGCTTCGCGACAACAGTAGGTGGGATTCTACTATTGAAGACAGTAATAAACCGCTGAGCAATTCCTTTTTCCAAATTTTGGTAAGGACTTATTCTGGTAAATACGCGCAACAAATAATTATCTGAAGGCAGGTTCGTAGGTAGCTGAAGAAAGTTAAAACCCTCTCCCTCCTCTAAAGGCATTTTGGCAATAGCCACAGATTCATTGTATCTATCTACCAGCTCGGCATAGATAATCTTAGATTCCGCCGGAAGGTCATTCTGTGTAGCATGGCTGGAAATCCATATTCGTTCACCACCGAAATAGATGGTTTTAGGAATCGAAAAACCTACCGTTTCAAAGTTGGAATCATTTGTTTGGGCAAAAGCCAACGTAGTACAACATACGATAGCAATCAGGACGGGAATTAATCTGTGTAGCATCTTCATATCAATCCACCCAAAAATCAGGTTTTACATTTGTTCCTCTCAGTGTACAATCCGTACAGCGTCTCGGTGCTCCCTGATATCCTATTGGAGTATAAGCACCATCCAGTACTATTGGAACTACAGGCACAAAACTACCACTCGCAAACGCTTGACCATATTTCTCTACTAATACCGTATCTGATTCTATATAACATTCATAATATTCTGGAACGTCAGCCCTCCACGGAACTACCTCTCTTACATCGATAAAGTACCTTTCTTGCCTTACAGTCCCCAAACTCACAAAACCAACTACTGGTAGCGTGGGGTCTTGATCATTCTTGATATTGCCTCTAATGTTTGAAGGCAAGGGACTAAAAATAGAACCGAGGTCATTCGTGTTTTTACGAAGAATCTCCCAAAATTCTGAAGCTTTTTTATCCAAAGCCTTCTGTGAAATTAAGATACTGTAGCGTACAGATAGTCTTTCATCATTTTGTGGTATTTGTGTAATCGACTGTCTGAACACAAACTGATCTTCAAACCTAGAAGAGGTTTCCAAAATTAAATCGGCACTTACTCCACCTCTGTAACACATATTAGTTCTCTGTTCGAAACTCCTAGTAACGACATCCTCCACAGCAGGATCATATATAAATGATGTGGAAATTCTTGGTCGGTAAGCATAGGTCTCTTCATATGTCCACAAGAAATCATCTGCATTCTGATCTCCCTTGGTAGTCAGATATACTTCTACTCCACTTTCATTTTTCTCAAACCCTACATCAATGATCTCTGGTGTAAGAATAGGCTTAATCAATTCAGAAGTATAGGTCTTCCCGTCATTAGCTATAATTCTCAAGGTGTAATTATCATTTTCTGGAATATCATAGGAGAATTCATACACTCCTCCCCCCAGATCAGTCAGCGGATAATCCATACCCGAAGCTGACTCTAGGTACACCTCAGCACTTGGATAACTTGGCTGTGAGGAATCATCAGATTGAATATTTCGTGTATAACTCAGCCTTAATTGGCTAGGCAATCCTTCCGTATCCAGATATCCTTCTACCACCAATACAGTAAGATCTGCGGCTTTAATATCTGGCTCAAAAGGCTCTCTACAACCTGAGACTAGTGCAACGCAAAGAACTATAAGTACGACTAATCTATTCATCAGAAACGGAAATTGTAAGTAATAAATGGAATAGGACGAGCAAAAATGGACAATTGATAGCCCTTGAGCTGACCTTCCACAGGAGTATAATACACGGAGTATGGATTGCTTCTTCCTAACAGATTGTATATACCAAACGACCAGGAAGAGTGAGCCAGTTTCTTGATTTTATGACTTCCTTCCACATTCACAGAGAAATCTATCCGGAAGTAGTCAGGAATTCTATAGGCATTTCTTTCAGAAAAGTAAACACGCTCAGAGCCAGCATAATCAAACTTAGATATAGGTAAGGTTATTGGTCTGCCTGTACTGTAATTCAAATTGAAAGAAGTATTTACTCGCTTGCTCAATTCATAATTAGCTACAAGAACCAAGTGATGAGGCTGATCAAAATTACTGGAGTAGAACTCTCCACTATTGATTTTTTCTATGCTTGGATCGTCCGAAGTTTTCATCAATGACCTAGAGTAAGTATAAGCCAAAGAACCTTTTAGAGTTCCTGTACTTTTCTTCAGCAACAATTCTAATCCGTAAGCTTTCCCATCCGAGTTCAATACGTCTTGCTCAATATTTTCATTAAGAATAATATTGGCACCTGAACGGTAGTCCAAAAGATTACGCATATATCGATAATACACTTCTGTAGAAAACTCAAGTTTGTTTTTTGCCAGATTGCGATAATACCCCAGAGAAGCCTGACCACCAGTTTGTGGTTTAATATACGTATCGCTTAATTTCCAAGAGTCCGTAGGGGAAATAGAGGATGTATTAGACAGCAAATGTATATTTTGTCTCATGGTGTTGAAACCAGCTTTTATCGACGACTTGTTAGTTAAGGTATAGCGAGCCGATGCACGAAACTCAGGTCCGTGATACGTTTGTACAGTTTCCCCTGACCCAAAAGTCTGCTCTCCTATCAAATTGCTGTCGGTAATAGGCTCCCCATCCACATATTGATTCACTGACATTGGCCCAAGTAATTGGTACAACATGTACCTACCTCCGTAACTAACCGACAATTTCTCACTCACTGTAAATTCGTCACCAAAATACACCGATACCTCACGCGCATTTTCCTCATCCAAGTTCTTCTCTATTACGATAGACTCAGGCCCATAGGGCTTATTACTTCCCGGATTCAAGGTGTATTGAATTCCATGCACGCCAAACTTCATGATATGCTTTTCATTCTTTCGGTATTCAAAATCAGCACGAAGGAAAAGCTGCTGTACATCAAAACCGAAATCAAAGGAATTTAAAGGATTGTCCTCGCCAATAATCCCAAATTGATAATTATCGCTTCCCACAGTAAACCTTCCTTCTAACTGGTCATTGAAGAAATGCTTCCATCCAAGTGCAAAATTCATATTCTGATAAGAATAGGAAGTATCTGGATCAAATCGGAAATTATCCTTACTGAAGTAAGTGGTCAATTCTAAGGTATTCTTCTCATTCAGATTATGCTGGATATTGGCATTGATGTCATAAAAAGTAATTTTACTGCCATTCAAATCCGCCTCATCATCCAGTAGGTTTAACGCCCAATCTGAGTATGTCGTCCTTCCTCCTACTGTGAATATTGTCTTCTCACCGATTGGCCCTTCCAAGCTCAATCTACTCGTAAGGATCCCTATACCGCCTGAGCCTCCTATTTTATCTTTTCTCCCAAACTTAGGATCCACCTGCAATACGGACGAAAGTCTTCCTCCATAATTGACAGGAATCGAGCCTTTGTACAGTTCCACTCCATTCACCATATCTGAGTTGAAAGCAGAGAAAAAGCCGAATGCATGCGTAGGATTGAAAATGGTAGAGTTACCATACAAAATCAAATTCTGATCTGCAGCTCCACCACGCACATTGAATCCAGAAGTAGCTTCTCCTACCGTATTCACACCGGGCATGATCAACACGCCTTTGAGCACATCCACCTCTCCCATCACTGCTGGCAGCCGCCTCACTTCCGCTATCGTGATAGACTGCACGCCCATATCAAGCTTATTCAAGTTGGACAATGCTCCAGAACTTACCACCACTTCATCCAGCGAAAGTATCGTCTCTTCAATACTCATATTCAGCACGCCATCCCCTTTCAGGTCAATTTGACGCTGTTCTTGAAACCCACCAATATTTTGCACCCAAATGGTATGTCTTCCTTTGGGAAGCGTGAGTTTATAATTACCGTTTTGATCAGTAGCTATCTGGGAGTAATTCACTTTCTCCAAAACTATCGCACCATTCATGGGTTTGCCAGACTCTATACTGGTTACTACACCACTCAAGATTGCGGTTTTAGATTGAGGGTTATCTGAAGACTTGCCAATCACAAATCGTTTATTCTTGTCAAAAGCACTCAAGGAATCTCCCGCTCTAGCGAGGTTATCATCTTGTTTTTCCTGAACCAAAAAGTAATCCTGAGGAAAATCAATCTGCATCCTTTTTCCTCTGCTCACCCACACACGTTTGGATGCATCAATGGAATAACTCAATCCAGATTCAGCAAAAACTTGGTCCAACACCATTCGAATATCCGTATCCTTCGCTTGGAGATTGACTTGCAGGTTTTCTACATCTGTCTTTTTGAAATAAAATTTGTAATCGGATTCTGATTCTAGCTTTTCAGCGAACCTTTCGAAAGACATTCCCAGATACAGCCCAGTAAGCTTGGTTGTATTGGTTTGAGCGCTAATTTCTGCAAAAAAAGAAACGAGTAAAATCAGTAGTAGAATTCTTTTCATTCAACAAAACCTTTAAAAGTTTCCACTTTGCTATCCTTCAATCTAGCCAACTCTAGTATGTATTTTTCTTTTTCCATGGAGAAATAGATTGACTTATCTCTCATATACTTATTCACTTCTTTCTTAGTCAATCCTAGACTTTTAATAGCTTGCTTTTTCTTTCTTATAAGGACAAAGTCCCCACTGTGCCAATAAAAGTAATCTGTGCTCTCCACAAATCTATGAGTGAATTTCCCGACCTCTTTCGTCGGATCTACATATTTGTAATGCTTCATCAGGACTTTGATTTCACCATCTTGAAGCACTCGATAAAATCCATTTTTATGACGACCGTAGGAATCATTGCCCTGAAGCCTTCTAAATACACTTCCGTCCTCTAGTTGAACTTCCTCAATTTTCTCAGGCTTTATCAGAATCTTCTGACGGTGAATCGGATGGAACGTAATGACCGCATCCGCATTTTCATCATATAAAAGCGGTACCTCGGTGTAGGTTATCTTATTTATAGACAAGCTACCTATACCGAACTTCCTGTTTAGATAATAAGGATCCCCTTCATAATTTAAAGGTGGTTCCTTGTACTGTCCTCCAGTGATGATTTCCTGGAAATACGGCAACTGCTCTTTATATAAAGACAAATAGGTCTGTGACTGAGCAAAGGAGCTTGCAGTCCAAATAAAAAACAGAATAAAAGGTGTGAAAAAGTTTATTTTTAGCATATGTTCGGTACTATACTAGGCTAGATTAGTCTCTCTTTTTTATGGAATAATCTGAACGGTAATTACAGTATTTGAATGGAGAAGGCCTCTTAAATTTTCAATAAACCTAAGATGAAATCGAGCATCACACAATCGTCACAAAGAAGGGCGGGTATATTACATGCGAGATTCCATGTGGCCGGTAAATAACAAATTATAAACACATGAAAAGAAGAAATTTACTTAAAACTATTGCACTTGGTGCTGCAGCTTTACCTCTGACACCCGCTCTTGCCTCAACGACGAAGAAAAAGGAAGCAACGATACAATTCTCCCTGAATACCAGCACACTTCGAGGACAAAAACTTGATTTACCCCAAATCATCGAAATCGCTTCCAAAGCAGGTTATGATGGAATTGAGCTCTGGATTACGGAAATGGAAGCTTACCTCAAAACAGGTAAATCTTTATCCTCACTCAAAAAACTATTTAGCGACGCAAAGATAATCCCAGTTAACGCCATTGGATTTGCTCCTTGGATGGCTCAAGATGTAGCAAAAAGCAAGGCTGGTTTTGAGCAAATGGAGAAAGAAATGGAGATGCTCGCTGAGATCGGATGTACCCGCGTGGCTGCACCAGCCATAGGAGCTACAGATCCAATTGACCTACTAGCTGCTGGTGAGCAATATGCACGTTTGATAGCATTAGGAAGAAAAACCGGTGTGATGCCACAGTTGGAATTCTGGGGATCTTTCGCTCCATTCCATCACTTGGGACAAGTGTTGGCAACTGCTGCTGCGGCAAATGACCCAGACGCTAGAATTCTTCCTGATATCTACCATTTATTCCGCGGCGGATCTGGATTTGAAGGATTGAAACTGGTCAATGGAAATGCTATTGAAGTATTTCACATGAATGACTTCACTACAAAACCAAGGCTAGAGCAAAAAGACAGCGATAGAATATACCCTGGCGATGGCATCGCACCTTTGAAGGAAGTCGCCGCTATTTTGAAAGCAATGGGCGGCCATAAATTTATGTCCCTAGAGCTTTTCAACGAAACCTACTGGGCTCAGGATGCGCAGGAAGTCGCCAATACCGGACTTAAAAAAATGAAACAATTCTTTTAAAAACCAGATTAAAACTGGCCTAAAATGAAAAAACAGGAAGGGATAACCTTCCTGTTTTTGTTTCTATATTTTGTATTGAATTTACTTTTCTATCCAATCCACTCCAGTATCCTTCCAAGCTCGCTCATTTGCCGAGTCGATTACAGCTTCGCAAACTTTCTGAGTCTCAAAAGCATCACGGAACGTAGGATGGCAAGATTCACCAGTCTCTAAGCTTTTGAAGAAATCAGCCACTTGATGAACAAATGAGTGCTCATAACCAATAGAAGTACCCGGAATCCACCATCTATCCATGTAAGGATGGTCTCCGTCAGTTACGTGTATGGATCTCCAACCACGAACTTGGCTTTCATCTGCATGATCGAAATACTCCAAACGAGTCAGATCATGTAAGTCCCAACGGATGGAAGCATGTTCCCCGTTGATCTCAAATGTATAAAGTGCCTTGTGCCCTCTAGCATATCGAGTTGCCTCGAACAAGCCCAAAGAACCGTTTTCAAAATGACAATGGAATAGACAAGCGTCATCGATAGTTACCTTTTTCTTCTCACCGGTACTCTGATGTACTCGCTCTTTAATGAAAGTCTCAGTCATAGCAGAGACATCTTTGATGCCGCCATTCAGCCACATCGCAGTATCTATGCAATGAGCCAGCAAATCGCCAGTCACACCGGAACCTGCAGCGTCAGCATCCAATCTCCATAATGCATCTCCACCTTGAGGCAAATCTGGACTGATCGTCCAATCCTGAAGGAAATTTGCTCGGTAATGGAAAATCTTGCCCAATTTGCCTGAGGCAACAATTTGTTTCGCCAATGTCACAGCCGGTATTCTTCTGTAGTTATACCAAACTGTGTTTTTCACTCCAGCTTTTTCCACTGCTTCCACCATTCCTTGTGCTTCTTTGATAGATCTAGCCAATGGCTTCTCACAAAGAATCATTTTGCCCGCAGCAGCTGCAGCAATTGAGATCTCAGCGTGTGTATCATTTGGAGTACAAATATCCACTGCATCGATATCATCCCGTTTCAGCAATTCTCTCCAGTCTGTTTCTACAGACTTATAACCCCACTGATCAGCGAATGCCTGTGCTTTTTCCTCTCTTCGGGAGCAGCAAGCCTGCAAAACAGGAACGTACTCGTACTCTGGAAAAAAATCCGGGACTCTTTTATAACCGTTGGTATGTATTCGGCCCATCAGACCAGTTCCGATCAGACCTATTCTTATATGTTTCTTTTCTTTCATTATCTGAGTTATTTATTGTTCTGATTCACTTCGGAATTCATGATTCTACATTCGATATTCATCATTAAATCGTAGTAAATGACTTAAGTTATAATTTCGAATGATGAATGCTGAATGTTAAATAAAGAAATTTTTTAAGCCTTCCATCCATGAGCATTTCTCACTTTCACCAAGGCCGCAAGGATATCATTCCAGGTTTGTTGGTTATTCATTACATCATTTGGGAACATACATCCATCCCAGCAGATATGCTTGAAAGCTTTGGTCAACTCACCCTTTTCATCACGTAGCCAGTAGCCAGCATCATGAGCAATATCCAAAACTCCATTTGGATCAGTTGCTTGGCAATGTCTTCCTGTCTTATCGTGAGAACCTTGACCGAATACTGAACCGTCATTTTGTGCAACGTGGAAATCAATAGTCCAAGGTCTCAGCGCGTCAGTTACGATTTTCAACGCAGCTTTGACAGCTTCACGATCGTTGAGATCAGCATCCTTTGGTAGGATTCTATGCTCAGGAGCATTGTATCCCATCGTATATAGGAAGGTATGCGACATGTCCGCCTGAAAACCAATATTTGGTCTATCTACCATTTCAAGTAGCTCTACCATATGCTTCCAACTATGCATCGCACCCCAGCAAATTTCGCCTTCTGTAGCAAGCTTTTCTCCATAACCAGCTGCCACATCACATGCCTCACGGAATGTTTCTGCAATGATTTTGGTATTACCCGCAGGATCTTTCGCCCAGTCTTCCACACCAGCAGCAGAGTCAATTCTGATTACGCCATACGGACGAACCCCTTGGTCTCTGAGTTTTTTTCCAAATTCACAGGCCTTGCGAACCATATCAACAAAAGTAGCGCGCTGATCAGCGGTACCCATCGCTGATCCAGCCCAAATCGGGGCTACCAGTGATCCTGCAACTAGATTGTTTTTTTGAAGTTTTTCTGCTAAAACTTTAGTCTCATCAGAATCATCTAACTTAAAGTGAGGATCAAGTAGTCCTAAATCCAATCCATCAAATTTCACTCCATCCACTTCAGCTGCAGCTGTCATCGCCAGAAGCGTATCAAAAGGAATTACAGGTTCAGAGTCTGCTCCTTTGCCTACGATCCCAGGCCAGGTAGCATTATGTAGTTTTGGAAAATTATTTTGACTCATTGTTATGTGGGTTTTTAGTTATTAAGGAAAGTTCGAAGCTGGGAGACCGAAGACAGAAGTAGTTCCCAATCTTTTTCCAGCATACGATGTTCATTATATATTTATTCTAAGACTGTAATAGCTGTCTACTTAGTGAATCATTGATTTCTAATTTAATGACTAACTCTTGACTAGACATCGGAAATCCAACTTTACTCCCAAACTTTCAAATCTGGATTATCAGGTCCGAAGTGCTTCAACATTACGATAGGATCAGTTTTGGAATGATTAGTGATTTTCACACCAGCTTGAGCAGCTTTTTCGCTAACAAAATACTCGTCATGTGTCAACTGACCAAAACGAATAAGCGCTGGAGTTTCAATGTCCCAGTTGTTCATTTTACCATATCCCTGCATCATGATCATACCATATGCCGCAGCATCTGTGATCGTCACCGTCTGGCCTGGGAAAATAGTCAACTCTTTTGCACTATAATCATGAGAACGGTAGCAGATCCACTTGTCATCATATCCTTTTGCATTCATCTCAGCTCTATCTTCCACTGGAATTGGCTCCATGTAATGGTTATCCATGATGTTTGGATTCACATTCAAATCCCAATCGATCATTTCCACTAGCAGATCAAAATCACCAACTCTATCTTTTGGCGTAGCATTCCAAAGTAACTCATCTGGAATAATCGCCTCATTCACCAAAGACTGATACATCGCAAAAATATCAGATGCTTTTTGTGGCTCATAGGTACACAAAGAACCTGGTGCATGAAGCATTCCTGGAGGAACATTCCAGCCAGTGCCAGGCTGCAATCTAAATGCCTGAGAATAGTTGGTAATTTTATTATCGCCTTTGTTGAAATTCTTAAGACACTCTAAAATAGTCTCTTTGGAAGTTCCCGGAGCGATTCCAAAGAAGGTATAGGGAAAATCGCCGCCATGATTATTGACTTGAGGAGGGAAATAATAAGCTTCCGGCTTACCATTTTGACCAGTTAGTTTTCCAAACTCATCACTTGGGTGAATGTGATGTGGAAGTGGCCCCATGTTGTCAAAAAACTTGGAGTACATAGGCCAGGACTTGTATTTATCCCAAAGACGGCTACCTATGATTTCAGCTCCTAATTCATCAATGGCATCCTTCAATAGGAAAAGTTCCGTGTTTTCACCATCCTCTAAAGCGATGTGGCTTAATCCTTCATTTTTGCTGGTTAGCGGACCATTTTCCGCAGGAGTCGTAGAAGAAAACCAACGTTCGTCGATCCCTCCACGATCGCCACCTAGGCAATAATAATCGTCTGGATGAAGCTTGATTCTTCTGCCTGGTACGCAAAACGACCGAGGCACCCAAGTAGGTGTTAATCTAAGTATTCCTTCTCCTTGTTCGAGAGCTTTTTTTGCTAAACTCATGGGTTTATTAATTTGAGATTTGAGATTTCTTATTTGAGATTATGTTAAAACTTCGACATTCATTATTTGATGTTCGATATTTTAAATTTTACATTTTAAATTCACTAACTGTCTGGCCTTTGAGGACTTCCAGTTTGATTTCATAAGTCCTACTTTCTCCAGGTTTCAACAAAATCAACGTTCCGTTTTCACGAGCGGCTGCTTGTCCGACTGGAGGGTTAGTAGCAGGCTCTAGCGCTGTCACGTATTCATTTTTGCCCCAGTGCTGCCAGTTGATTAGCCATGGCATCTGCTTCTTGGAAAATGAAATACTTAAGCCAAGCTCCAAGTTATCATTCATATACCCACAAGTGACCTGATCATTTTCATCAGTAGAAGGATCTATGAAAGCCACATCCTCTCCAAAAGCCGAATGCTCATCTAATGGAGCAGCACATTTGGTAAATCTGTTTTTCTTGTTGAAATCCGACATAGAATCATCTGATTCTCTTTTCTGAATTTCTCCTTTCCAAACTATCCTAGTTCCATCATCGATCAGCGGCCATCCGCAATTGATATGATATAATACCATATGAGGTGCTGGTGAATTACCGCGATTAAAGACCTCATCTTTGATGTTTATTTCAGCAGATCCTAAGATTCCTGAGATGGTTCTTTTCAGTTCTAGACTTGGCCCGAAAGTCGTCGTCTCACGAATGATTCCTACGATTTCATAACTCAGATCTCCTGAATAAATATCCGGTTGCTTGATGGAAATGAGCTCCGCAGGCGTATTGCTATAATTCCCGTGCAATCCACGACTTCCAGTTTCATCCGCATTAGGTGGTCCCATGGAAGAAATCCCACAGGTGGTCAATAACCCTCCGCCGAATGTCCTCAGCCAGTCTATTCCTTGGTTAGAAAAAGGCTGAGAGGAAACGTGACCTACATTACTGATCCAAGATAAGCTATGCTCATTATGAAATGCGTCCAAAATATCCATTCCCCGATCCAACACGACTTTAAATCTTAGGCCGGTTCCTGTATTTATCCAGGCTATGCGGGTTCCGCGTCCAGCTCCATTGTCTAGGACGGAAGTTTCTATTCCCCCAAGCTGGCGGGAATTGGATAATTTATCTTTCCAATTGGATGGATCTGAGAGGTTCATTCTAAGGTTTGAGACTAGTGTGTAATCTATTAAAAAGGGCTCCTGACACTGTCCTGCCCTATATGGGTTGGATCAAAAAGCTCGGGAATAAGTTATGCAACTTATGAGAGAGAAAAACGCCATTAATAAAAAAATGGCACAAGTTTTTAAACAAGTGCCCAACTGGTTCAAGTCTTCAGACTTGAACCTAATGAATTTGCAGTCTTCAGATTGTCAAACAACAAAAATGTACAATGACTCAATACAGCCCCCTTTTTAGGATAGAATCATATTTAATAACAGCAGACTGAAGACTGCATTATTGTGAGTCCAAGTCTAAAGACTTACCCTCCAAAATTCAGGTTTTAGGGTAATTTGGTTCAATTCTCATGACTTGGACATGAACAGACATATAATTTGGGGATCTTAACCCTCATTCTCGTCTTCTTCAAAAAGAATAACTTCCGCATCAAACTCGGCTTCCAAAAACTCATCTCGAGCCATCCAGTATTCCGAAGTTATTAGCTGATATTGACCCCCTTCTATTTTTCTCAAAACCCAAATGATCGAATCTGCTTCTTCGAAACTGACCTTACCTTCCAAGTGATCTGCGAAAAGGCGTTTGATCAAATTGCTATCATTCAACGTATGTTGCAAGGCCTTCAGAACAACCTCTTTGGTAATTTCTTCAGCATTAGCATCCTCACTACTAATTTCGAATTCAGCGATAGTTGCTTTCGCACTTGGAAATTTACCGTTGTAAGCCTTGTGTAATAGTTGGTTGATATTGAAAAGTTGGTGATGCAGGCCAATTTCAGGATATTCCTCAGAGATTTTATCCAAAAGCATATCATGCGACATTTGATCAATCTGCCCTTCATTGAGAGCTTCAGAAAGTCTATAATCAAGCAGTATCGCTGCAGCTTCAGCTGGTTCAAAATCAGAAATCGCCATATTAAGCAATTCCTTTAGCTCCGCAGGATTGGAATTGGAAGCATCTGGAAAACCAAATCGATCGAGCAACTCTACTAAGTCTTGGTTGCTCCAACTTCCCGGTAATTCATCTACTGTTTTTACACTGTTAATGATAATATGGTAATTCATAAGAGTGGTTGTGGTATTAAATAAAATTGATTTCTGATTCACTAGAAAAAGGTAACGCTAGCAAATCTTTCTATAGTTTTCTTAACGCAGCTTCTACGTCGAGCGTTCGGCTGAGGAAGTACATTGCCAGTCAAAAATGATTAATACACATGCTAACTAACTCATTACAAGAGTCAGATTCAGGTATGTTAATGTTTGTGAGTAAAAACTTTAAAGGTTCAGGCTTCTATAGCACTTGGTTCAAGTCTCATGACTTGGACCTGGGATTTTGCAGTCTTCAGACTGCCTTTTAAGGAGCTATGTTTTCTATGTGGCTATGTTGTAAAAATGATTAACCACCTAGAATCATAAATTTTCATAGGTCTCAAATGGTAACATTACACCTCAACAGGAACACCATTTCCCTTGTTCTCTTTCTGACTTTTGTATTTCAAAAATTTTCTACCTCAAAGTAACAAAGGGCATCAAGTTTACTAGCAATTGGTTCAAGTAAAAAAAATGGCCCATGTTTTTCAACAAGGGCCATTTGGATAATGGATTCAAGCCCGCCTGGCGTAGGACAGGTCTGAAGACTTGAACCAGATTTCTAACTACTGCTTAATCATTATATCCTTATACTGAACTTTCATCGGAGGACCTACGTGCACCTGAACACCTAAATATCCTGATGCCAATCTGTTTTTAGGATCTTCATCATGAACCTCAGACATCAACTTACCATTGACAAAGTGTTTTAGCACATTGCCTTTGGCTACGATGTGAATACTGTTCCATTCACCCGCTTTGATCAATGATCCAAGCTCGGCACGATCACCGATTTCCTTTTCTACATTAAGGCCTTTCCATGCATTTTTCTCTACATACTCCCTTACACCAACTCCATCAGGTTGAGGAGTAATCTTAGTCTCTTGACCTCTGTAAGCTAAAGTTGCGCGCTTACGCTCCTCATAGTTTTGACCTGTATAGTTGTTCTTACCATCAATATCAGCTTGGTAGCCTTTCAAAGCAAAAGGCACATCTTCCACTAGTTCACTTCTATAATTGATTCCAGAATTTCCACTTTCAGAAATTTTGAACTCAGCTTTCAGCTCAAAATCACCTGGCTGACCACCTTGCCAAATCAAAAACGTATTAGCTTTCAAAAGTGTCTCAGGTGTGATCTCTCCAGTGATTGACCCATCCTTTACGGACCAATACACAGGGTTTCCTTCCCAGCCATCTAGTGTTTTTCCATCAAAAATAGATTTGAAACTAGCTTCTGTCTCACTCATAGCCGCAACTGAAGAGGTTTTATCCTCCGCTGGCTGCTGGCAATTCACTAAGCCAATTACCATCATGGCTCCTAGGCTAAGCGCTTGTATTCTGAGCCATTTAGATTCTAGTAGATTTTTCATTCTTCAGCTTGGGCTTTAGTTTGATACACTGCATGACTTGCATTTCCTCCTGAAATCAGGTAAGCCATCAAATCTTTCAATTCTTCTTCATTTAATCTATTGATCATACCCGGCATCATGATTGAACTTTTAGAGTCCTTGATAGTGGATACATTGCTTTTGGCAACCTTGCGAAGCACATCTGGTGAGAAAGGATTTTGTGAAACTGAATAACTTGTTTCATCCTCATTTACTACTCTACCCATTACAGAACTACCGTCTTTCAGTTCAAGTACGCTAGCTACATATTGCTCAGAAATCTCATCGCTAGGATTGATCGTAGCTTCCAAAATATCTTTTGCAGAGAATCGCGTTCCTAATTGAGTCAAATCTGGGCCAATGATTCCACCTTCACCACCTAAGGTGTGGCATGAAAGACATTGGGAAGCAGCAAACATTGCTTTGCCTCTAGCCAAATCTCTACCGCTCAAGTCTGCCATCAAAGGCTCAGCTTCCTCTACAGTCCATCTTCTTCCTGGACCTTCAGGCTGAATACTTGTATCGACCAGATCATTTCCATTTCCTGTAAGCAATGCAGCTCCAGAAAGCTCATTGTACTTATCAAAATCACCTTTAGCTACGTGCGTTAGAGCCATTTTTCTAGCTCTATCGATGAAACCTACATAGCTACGACCACCTTTATATTTAAACGCATTCTGAATCCAAGTGAAATATTTCTCATGAAGCTCTGGTGTCCAACCTGATTCGGCTCCACCTAGAACCGTAGCAAGATAAGTCTGCTGAGCAGGAGGAACATTCGCAAGCATATTCGCGATATCCAAACCGTACTGTGGATTTCTCATGATCAAATCAGAGGAAGAAGTAAATGTCTTCTGATAGTCAGGATCATCTTTCGCATTATCAAGTAGTGCCAAAGTCTTCTCCACTGCATCTGGAGCATCCAAATACACAAGAAGAACTGCCAATGCACGATCAAGATTATTATTGTTTGCAGGGAAATTAGAACCCAGATAGGCTACTAGATCAGACTTCAAAGAACCTGTAGGCTCTCCTTGTCTAGCTAAAATCAATTCGAAGGCTCTCAACAAGTCTTGCTTGCCTTTTTCATTCAACCCTTTGTAATCAATACCCATCAAGGCTTGAATCATTGGAGTTCCGGTACCTTTAGCTGAGTGACGTGACAAAGCAATCATCGCTTGAGTCAAGGTCACAGCATCTTTCTCTGCCAAGGCTTTTGCTTTCCAAGAATTAACTGGCTGATGCTCTACAGCTATTCTAGCTGCGTACTGTACATATCTATCTTTATTCTTCAAATTCTCCCAAGCTAGATCAAGTCCAGTAGCTGGTGCTCCATCTACATGTAGTGCCTCTAACTCTCTTCTCAACTTAGCTTCTGCTGGCAAATCTGCCATTTGCAAAGGCTTCTTGTCGCTCTCTTTGATATCTCCTTCATAGTAAACACGGTAAACATCAGACTCCAGTCTTCTACCACCAGTCATAAAGTACATCGCACCATCTGGCCCAATCGTACCATCTGTCAATGGAAGTGGAGAACCAGAAATAAATTCCTCAGCTTTTGCCTCATAAGTACCTCCTTTTGGAGTCAAAGTCATGGAATAGATAATTCCAAAGCTCCAGTCAAACGCGAAAAGAGAGGTTCTGTACTTCTCTGGAAACTTAGCATCTGTACCGAACATCACGTTGGTAGGAGATCCCTGTCCAATATTCAAAACTGCAGGCAGGTTATCAGGGAAATTAGGAGACCATTTTTGGTTACCAGTTCTCCATCCGTACTCACTTCCTGAAGTGACATGACAAATTCTAGTTGGGCGGTACCAAGGCATTCCAAAGTCCCACTCCATATCTGAATCATAGGTAAACAGATCACCTACTTCATTGAAAGCTATATCAAATGGATTTCTATAACCCGCTGAGACCAACTCCCAATGCTTTCCTTCCGGATCAATATTCGCTACCCATCCTCCAGGAGCCATTCTACTATTGGCGTGTCCTCTTGGATCCTTGATTTCAGGAAAAAGATTATCCTCTTGCCATACATTTGGAAGTCTATACGCATCCATTTCCGGAACATCTGTGTGATTTCCAGCTACTATATAAAGAGACTGCCCATCAGGAGAAAGCTTGATACTATGAGGACCGTGCTCACCTGGTTGACCTGTAAAGCCTTTGATTTTGGTTACTGATTCATATTGATCATCTCCATCCAAATCTTGGATTCTGTAGAGCCCAGTACTTTCTTCAAATGTCTCGTTACCGTTGTGATTTACCATCACATAGATACTGTTGAAAGCGTAAAGCAAACCTTGGGCATAGCCCATTCCTACCTGTGGTTCGGCTACGTTTCCGATGATCAGTCTTTCTACTTTTGGCTCAACTGATGCAGCACCAATTTCCGGGATTTCTAATCTGTATAAAAACCCATATTGGTCGGCGGTAATCAGACGGTTTTTATCATCGAATGTCATAGCGACCCATGATCCCTCATCCTTTTCTCCAGGACTTAAAATGTGCTCTGCTACAAACCCATCAGGGAGTTTAAGTTTATCTAATTTCGGATTTCCGGTAAGCGGTCTTGATTGGGATTCTTCCTCTTTATCAGTGGCACACGATGCTGATAAAAGCACCACAGCAGAAAAGAGAAACAAATTCCTTATTGAGTATTTGAGTCGCATAAGTCAAATGTTAATTGATAACAATAGTTAGGATTTTAAATTGGGGATTAATTCTTCTATAATAAAACCATCCATGAAATATAATTGCTCGCCATCACATTATTAATCAATATATGAAGACAAAATAACCCAACGCTAGTAGAAAGTACTAATCTATAGCATTGGGTATTTAAGCATAAGAGAGGTCTAGAAATATGGGGTCAAAGCAGATTCATCTGCAGGTAACGCGTAGAATTTATTAAGATTCGAGAACACATTAGGTCTTGGAACAGCTCCTTCAAGAGGTGGATAGTAATAATCCAAAGGATTGGCAACTATTCGCTTACCATAAGGAACAATAATCTCTTGGATTCGGTCTGTTCTCTGAATATCAAACCAACGCTTATTTTCAAATGCTAGCTCAACTCTTCTTTCTTTGAAAATCATTTCGCCAAGCGCATCTCCAGAACCACTTACAGGATCCAAATCTACTCGATCACGCACCTGATTTAGAAAGGCCAATGCTTCAGAATCTTTCCCTTGCTCATTTAGAGCTTCTGCCATGAATAGCAATACTTCCGCATATCTGTAAATAGGCCAGTTAGTACCAGTATTACCATTCTGAGAATGCTTTTTCGCATACTTCTTAATGTATGGATAAGTCTTATTGTCTCTAAAACTGTTTGAGGCAAAGATATATCCGATAGAAGCTTCTTCTCTTAGATCTCCATCTTCATAGGCAGCTATAATATCTGGCGTAGGGATGTTATTGCCCTCTCCGTCAATCGGCTGTGGATTACTAGTACCTGTGATTGTTACTAGCTCAGAAGCAAGAAGTGGACGTGGTAAAAATTGGTATATGAAATTACCATTCAATCCTGCTGCTCCTTCTATAAACTGCACTTCAAATACGGATTCAGCATTGTTCTTATTGCTGTTATTATCAGAGAAAGCCATTTCATAAGACGGCATTAGCATATACTCCCCGCTAGTGACTACAGGTCGTAAAATGGACTCCGCATCTCCCCATTGCTTTAAATTAATAAAGACATTTGCTAGTAAAGTTCTCGCAGCTCCCGAAGTAATTCTACCTGCTTGCTGCTTAGATTTCAGCGGCAAAAGTGGAACTGCAGCTTGCAAATCCTGTACAATCTGAGCGTAAACCTCCGCCTCAGTTGAAAGAGGCAAAGCCGCTTCTTCACGAGTAGCTACTGGCGCCAAATGCAATGGTACACCACCAAAATACCTTACCAATTCAAAATAGGCATACGCTCTTAGGAACAAGGCTTGTCCTTTGACATTGTCTTTGGAGGCCTGAGCAAATGTCGCGTCATCTATCAATGCAAGTATTTGATTGGTTCTGGAAATAATCAAATAATCTTGTCTCCATTGCTCAAGAACGTTACCATTTGCTGTTACGCCGTTAGCCTCTGGCACGGAGAAGTCCGCCAAATCTTCCTGCGGATCTACTGCTCCAAAGAGTACATTTCTTGCGTAATAGGTATTGTCTGAATGCATTTCTGACAATTTCCAAGCTCTGTCATTGACTATACTCCTCAAAGGGACATAGGCCGCATTGACTGCCTGCACAAAGTCAGTCTCCGTCTTAAAGAAAGTAGCAGAGCTCAATTGCGTTTCAGGGACTACGGTGAGGAAATCATCACAGCTGGTAAGCCCCATGGTGGCTGCTAATAATACTATTATATATTTTTTCATTTTTGAATACAGTTTTATATGAATACGTATGTTCAGATTTAGCAAAATCAGAAATTGATATTTGCCCCAAAAGTGATCGTACGTGGTACAGGGTACGCTGACAGATCGACACCTTGGCTCAAGTTACCGCCGTCTCCAGCACCATTATTCTGCATACTAACTTCAGGATTTGATCCACCCCAGTAATCGGTGAATACCCACATGTTCTGTCCAGAAGCATAAAGTCTGAGTGACTTAATTGTCTTAGGTAGTTTGGTGAAAGTATATCCAATAGTGATATTTCTGATTGTTAAATAAGAAGCATCCCACACAAAGTTGCTATTGTTCCAATCACGCTCTACACCAGTGACGTTACCACCACCTACAGTAGTACCGAAGATACCTTCTCCTGGATCTTCTGGAGATTTAAATCTATCAGAAGCCTTGGCAACCATATTAAATACACCATCCAAATTGGCTGTAGAATACAAGTGTCTCATGTAAAGCTCATTTCCTTGAGATCCTGAAATTGCAACACTTGCATCAAAGTTTTTATAGGTAAAATTGTTGACCAAACCATAGGTGAAGTCTGGGAATGGATTACCGATGATTGCTCTATCATCCTTATCACCACCATAAGTGATTACACCGTCTCCGTTTACATCTTTCAGTTTAATACTACCTACAGTAGATCTTCCTGGGATGATAGGTGAGTTAGCAAGATCTTCTGCATTTGCATAGTTACCTTCTTTCACCAAGCCATAGAATTGGCCAAATGGCTGCCCTACTTGAGTGATATGATAGTCACCATAAACTCTATCAATTCCGTCAGCTAATTCAAGAACTTTATTTCTGTTAAAAGAAATATTTGCATTCGTAGTCCATCTAAATGACCCAGTTGTATTTACTGAATTCACCGCGAACTCATGTCCCCAGAAGTGGATTTCACCGATATTATCATTGTAATTGGTGAATCCAGATTCTCTCGGGATTTGAACTGCATAGAGTAGATTCGTTGTGTTTTTGGTATAATAATCATAGGTTAAAAGAATTCTATCATCCAAAAGACCCAAGTCCAATCCTATATCAAATTGCGCTGTAGTTTCCCAGCCTAGATTAGTATTGCTTAAGGAAGTAACACCTGCACCTGGAACTACTGTTTCTCCAAATACTGCATTGATGGTATTGTTTACCAAGGCATAGGAAGTATAATTACCAATGTTGTTGTTACCTGTCACACCATAACTAGCTCTTAGTTTAGTGAAAGAAATGGTAGAACTAGTATTCAAGAAGCCTTCATCAGAAAGCACCCATCCTACAGAAGCAGAAGGGAAAACTCCCCAACGGTTATCAGAACCAAATCTAGAAGAACCATCACCTCTAACTGAAGCAGTAAAAAGATACTTACCTAGGTAATTGTAAGTCAATCTAGAAAATAGAGATGTTAGAGACCATTCGCCAACTCCGGAGTTGGTACCTCCTCTATTTATATTGATCGCTCCCTGAATAGTAGGAATTCGGTCATCAGCATATGTATCTGCCTGAATTCTTGTGCTTTCGCTTCTAAATTTCTGATTAGAAAACCCACCTAATAACTGGAAATTATGATCCCCTAAGCTTTTTGTATAGGTGACAATGTTTTCATTTAGCCAGGATAATCGCTGATTGTTATCACGAATAGAAACCGCTACTGTTGGAATAGACACGTTTATATTAGCAGTAGCTGTAGAAGGGTTGAACCAAAAATACTTAGAATTACCTATCTCTGCATTAAATGTAGATTTAAGAGAAAGGCCTTTAATTGGCTTCCATTCTACATAAGTATTTGCTAAGACATTCAACTCTTTCGTTTCGTTGGTAATCTCCTTAGCTGATCTTACCCAGTTTGGATAGGCAAAGATATTTCCAGTGTTTGACGGAAGCTTGTTAAAAGAAGTAAGCTCACCATTTTCTTCATAGATAGGCATGATTGGCCAAGTGTGAAGTGCATTGAAAAGGATTCCAGTTCCTCTTGATCCATCAGTACGTGGTGTATTATCTACTACATAGTTTGGAGCTACATTCACTCCAATATTCACCTTGTCAGATACTTGATAATCAGTATTCATTCTCAAAGAGAATCTAGTATAATCAGAATTGATTACGACTCCATCTTGATCAAAAACCCCTGCGATAATAGCAGTGTTGACTTTTTCCTTATTTGAGGTAACAGAAAGGTTATAAGACGTAATTGGCGCAGTCTGCAGCATTGCATCATACCAATCATTTGACTTGCCTCTATATTGTTCAGCATTTTGAAATACTTCCGGAATAGGCTGACCTGCTGCAGCGTAATATTCTTGCTTAAAAATCGCAAATTCTTCTGCGTCCATCATTTCCAAACGTCCATTTTCTGGGACTTTCTGGAAACCAGTGTACACATTCAAATTTACATTGGTTTGTCCCACTTTACCTTTCTTAGTAGTAATAAGAACAACCCCATTTGCAGCTCTAGAACCATATAGAGAAGTAGAGGCAGCATCTTTCAAAATTGTAATTTCCTGAATCTCATCTGGGTTAATAGAATTGATGTCTCCAGTGATCGGAAACCCATCCACCACATATAAAGGAGAACTACCACCAGAAACAGACAACTGACCTCTGATACGTACACTCATTCCCTGACCAGGCTTACCCGTTGTTTGGTTGATCTGAACACCCGCCAATCGACCTTGAAGTTTTTGAGCAATGGATGAAACAGGCATGTCTTTCAATTCCTCTTCACCTACTGATTGCACAGATCCTGTCACTTCTCGTTTGACCTGACTACCATATCCCACTACCACTACTTCTGATAGATCTGAAGTAGAATAAGATAAAGTGACCTGAATAGTAGTATTAGAACCAACAACCACTTCATTGGTTTTGAATCCAATAAAGCTTACAACCAACGTCTCGCCTACTGAGGCTTGGATGGAGAATCCACCGTCAATATCTGTAACGGTTCCTTTTTGAGTTCCTTTGACAGTAACTAAGGCTCCCGGAACTGGTTCATTGTCTCCCTCGGAGACTACCGTTCCTTTTACTGCAACTGTCTGGGCATTTGCCGACACAGATAGCATAAACAACATAAGTAAAAATCCGATAAATCGGACTCTCACATTTTTTTGATAATAGTTTAGCATAGAAATGGGTTTAATGTATAATAATTAGAAATCTCTCCCAATTAAATATTATACAATACTATTCCTATCCTGTACCATCCTGAATAATACTCCCTTATATAATTATTCTAAAAATAAAATTAATCAGGATGCCACAGGACAGTTTTATAAAATAAAAACCTTATAAACTAATAGACATATATAGCACCAGCCTATTAAACACATTACTTAATATGTCAAACATAAATACAACCATCCAACCCAAGCGATACTTATTATAAAATCTCTTGAATTGATAATTCCGAGGTTTATCCCTATTATTAGATTTCAATTGATAGTAATCAAAAAATGCTTAAGAAATCTCCCCACCACCTCCTTCTCCTATTTATACTAGGACTCCTCACTTTTCAATGCACTCAAAAGGAAACGCTCGAG
>TARA_R110002072_G_scaffold300307_1_pt1 | contig 84944 bp, 75 predicted proteins | sample TARA_R110002072 | Tara Oceans TARA_R110002072 (sample SAMEA4397118) | marine metagenome | biome: Polar Biome; feature: [SRF] surface water layer (ENVO:00010504); material: water (ENVO:00002006), including particulate matter (ENVO:01000060) such as... | depth 5 m
CCCAAAATTTATTCCGGACAGCAGTGCGCTTTCGCGGGAATGACGGGGTACCAGGTTTAGCTACTGCCGCTTGCAGAGAAACGCCACGCTCTCCCTGTCGCCGAGTCGTCATCCTCGCGAACGCGGGGATCCATTTTCAGCGTTGATCACTCCATCAACTCGACCAGCGCCCAGGTATCCAGAAATGCCGTGACCCGAGTAATGGCACCAGCCTCCATCACCAGATGCCAGGCATAGCTGTTGTTATAGGCCGCACCATCCAGCGCCGTGGCGGTGCCGTCCCAGAGCACCACCACGTTGTTGCCCTGAGCGATGATCTGTTTGACCTCAGGCGTGATCGCCGTCGCCAGCTTGGCATGAATCGGCTCCACCGCCTCTTCCACCAGTGCCTGCCGGGTTGGATAGGTCGCGGACACTGGACTGACGCCCGCTACTACCCATTCGGCATCATCAGCCAACAGATCAAAAACGCTGCCGCGCCCGTTCTCCCAATCCTCGAAGGCTTGACGAACCAATGCGCTGTTGGTTTCTTCCATTGATTGACCATTGGCCTGGCTGGTCATACCCAGCAGGAGCAGCAAGGCCAAGCCGACACGCAACGTACGAGTGAAATCTCTGATGATCATGGGATGTTTCTCCTGGAATTTGTTAAAGAGCAGATCAATGGGGACTGGCCGTGGGCCGAACAATAATCTCGCTGGTATCCACGTCATCAGGCTGCTCAACCGCAAAACAGATCGCTCTGGCAATGGCCGAGGCGCTGATGGCCACTTTGCGAAATGCCTTCATCTCTTCACGGCCCTGCGCGTCCGAGATGCTCTCGGCCAATTCCGACTCGGTAACGCCGGGGCTGACGGTGGTCACGCGAATCTCGGGGCTTTCCTGGCGCAGGCCGTCGGAAATCGCCCACACCGCATATTTGGTCGCGCAGTACACCGCGGCAGTGGGCGATACCGAGTGTGCACCGATGGAGGCGACGTTGATCACCTGGCCCCGCCCCTGCTTCTGCATGATCGGCAGTACTGCGGCTATCCCGTGTAGCACACCGCGGATATTCACATCGATCATGCGATCCCACTCTTCGACCTTGAGCGCGGCCAGCGGCGACAGCGGCATGACGCCAGCGTTGTTGATGATCACGTCGATCCGGCCGAAATCATTCAGCGCTGCGTCGACAAAAGCCTGCACCTCGTCACGCTGGGTTACATCAAGTTGGCGGGCCATGGCGATCTCGCCGCTCTCACGAATCTCGGCAACCAGGCGTTCCAGTCGATCGGTCCGCCGGGCGCCCAGCACCACCTTGGCACCCTTCTGCGCAAGCATCCGCGCGGTGGCTTCACCAATACCGCTGCTGGCGCCGGTAATCAGAATGACCTTGCCTTGAATATTGCTGTTCATTGTCCTGCCTCCTGCTGATACCTGAATGAAAAATCACGTTTTCATCCTAGGTAGTCAGCAGGCGGATGCTAAGGCCGGTTAATCTTGGAATCTTGCCTATTCGTATCAAAGGGCCTGTAAAGCAGCGCAAAACGTGCTGATATATAGCCTGCTCCTCTATTCGGGATTCAGCAGATGGCAGAAAAATCAGCCCAGCAGGCGCGCATGATCGAGTTGATAAAGCGCCTGGCACCAACCGAGGGCTACACCCAGTCGGCTCTGGATAGCGTCACCTTCATGCGCTCCAATCGCTCGATCCCAAGGACTCAGGCACTCTATGAGCCGAGTATCGTCATCGTCCTGCAGGGTAAAAAGCGCGGGTATTACGGTGGGGAGATGATTGTCTACGACGCAGGGCACTACCTCGCCCTCTCGGTGCCGTTGCCGTTCAGTACGCAGACAGAAGCCAGCGAAGCCGAGCCGATGCTAGGCCTGGCAGTGCGCATGGATGCGGCGATCACCGCAGAGCTGGCCATGGGTGTCGACGAGACCGCACCACAGCACGCGAACAAAGCTGCCACACTTTACGCCACACCAATCGACGTCAAACTGGAAGACACGGTTCTGCGACTGCTGGAAGCACTCAGCTCGCCACTGGAGAGCCGCTTGCTGGCACCCTCTATCGTTCGCGAAATCACCTTCAGGGTCTTGACCAGCGAACAAGCGGGCGGGTTGCGCGCCGCCATGCTGCAGGACGGTCACTTTGGCCGCATCGCCAAAGTGCTCCGGCATATACACGGCGAATTCAGCAACAACCTGGATGTCGGCACACTGGCCAGGGAGGCGCACATGAGCGTGGCGGCCTTTCACAACCATTTCAAGGCCGTCACTCAGACATCGCCTATTCAATATATCAAGGCCATTCGCCTGCACCAGGCGCGGCTGATGATGATCCGTAAAGGCATCAGCGCATCCAGTGCATCACAACAGGTGGGCTACGAAAGTGCCTCGCAATTCAGCCGCGAGTTCAAGCGCCTGTTTGGTCGCAGCCCAAAGGAGGAAGCACAGTATCTGAAAGAGCTACTTGCGCTTTCAGGGCCGGTAGTTGATGCCGCCCTGGCGTGACCAGTCAGACTCAGGCCAGGGATGTTGATGAACCTCGACTGACCTGCCGTCGCGTAAACTCAACAGCTTTTCAACCCTCCTGCCAGACGCCACCAATCATCCCGCACGCCTGCTGGGTTTCCGCCAGTTGAGCGGCGGTGCGATTCCAATAGAGGTAATTGACCTCGCCGTTACTTACGCCGTTGCAGCTCCCCTGAGGATCGGCCGGGCACCCTGCGCTGACGTACTCGGTGGATTGCTCGTGGATTTCAACGCCGTCGATCCCCTCTTCGGCCAGGTTATCGGATTGCGCTGCAGTGTCTTCGCAGCCCTGGCGAAACACCTCGGCTGGCTGGCTGACGTTCTGTACACAGTCACGATGATTGATCTCTTCACCCATGATATTGGCCGACACATGACTGACGCAGGCACCCGTGCTGGCGACCGCCATGGAGCCGTAGCTCATGCCCAAGCCAAGCACCGTAGCCAAACCGAACAGGGTAAAAGCATTCTTATCGTTCTTCATCCAGGACCTCTTCGCGGCGCAGTTAATATAAATTGCCAGAGCAGGTTGCCGCGTGACGTTTCGATGGTAGCCCACAACCGCCGTCAAGGCACCCCGGCCACAAAAGATCACCGATGCGATCGCCACTTCCCGCTTTTCTTCAGCACGGCTGTTGCCTAGCCGTGCTGACGGATCAAGGCTTTTCCCGTCGTTGCGCCCGTGCCAGGCGATGCTCTTCCTCGCGGCGTTCCGCCAGCACGTTTTGCACATAGCCGATATGCCGGCTCGCACTGGCCCGCGCATCATCCGCACGATGCTCGGTGATGGCTTCAAACAACTCGCGGTGCTGGCTGATCAGCATCAGGCGGGTTTCAGGCCGTAGCTCATACATGCCGCCAATATTGGTGACCACATTATTTTTGAGTAGATCAAACAGCCCGCGAATGGTGTGCAGCAGTATGGTGTTGTGGCTGGCTTCCGCAATGGCCAGGTGAAAGCGCGCGTCAGCAGCGCCCTCCTCCGTGCGGCTGGCGGCGCTGAGCGGGTCATAACAGGCTTGCAATGCGTCATAGGCTTTGCGCAGATGCTGCAGATCCACCTCGGTGGCACGTATGGCGGCGTAGTAGGCGCAGTCCGCTTCCAGCGTGTGCCGGAACTCGAGCAGATCGCGCTGCGCTTCCGGGTGACTTTCCAGCAGGCCCAGCAGCGGATCACTGAAGCTCGACCCCAGGGTAGCGGCAACATAATTACCCCCGCCCTGCCGGCTGACCAACAGCCCTTTGGCCGCCAGCTTGTGTATCGCTTCGCGCAGCGAGGGTCTGGAAACGCCAAATTGTTCTGCCAGCGCACGCTCGGCCGGCAGACGCTCGCCCGGTTGCAATGTGCCCTCCAGAATCATCGATTCCAGTTGTTCAACGATGCTATCAGCCAGACGGCGCTGATGAATATGTCCTATTTTCATAACGCTCCAAATTGGTATTACCAATGCCTGAAAAGTATGCATTTCCTTCCAGGCGTGAACAAGCTCTTATCCTATTCTTAGACAAAAGTCTTATCCATCCGGTTTGACACCCTTACAAACCCTGCAATACCCTGAACACCGCCAACAGAATATTGGTATTACCAATTAACCATAAACAATAATCAGGAGCACTCATGTCATCCGGAGTCCTAGCCGCGCTGGCGCTTTTCCCTATTCTGCTTGCTGGCATTCTACTCATCGGGCTGCGCTGGCCGGCGCATCGAGCCATGCCACTGGTCTTTCTGGTGACCGCCGCTATTGGCTTGCTGGCCTGGGACATGAGCCTGAATCGCGTTCTGGCCTCTACCCTGCAAGGCCTGATCATTACCCTGGGCCTGCTCTGGATCATTTTTGGCGCGATTCTGCTGCTCAACACCCTTAAACATTCAGGCGGCATTACCGCGATTCGCGCTGGCTTTGCCACCATCAGTCCGGACCGGCGCATTCAGGCGATCATCATTGCCTGGCTTTTCGGCTGCTTTATCGAGGGCGCCTCCGGGTTTGGCACTCCCGCCGCGATTGCCGCGCCGCTGTTGGTTGCCATTGGCTTTCCGGCTATGGCTGCTGTGCTGATGGGCATGCTGGTGCAAAGCACGCCGGTTTCCTTTGGCGCGGTCGGGACCCCCATTCTGGTGGGTGTGACCACCGGACTTGATAGCGTTGGTATCGGAGCCGAGCTGGCCGCCCAGGGGTCCAGCTGGGATGCCTATCTGATGCTGATCAGTGCCAAGGTGGCGATCATTCACGCCATTGTCGGCACGGTTATGCCGCTGATAATGGTATTGATGCTGACGCGTTACTTCGGCAAAGAGAAAAGCTGGCGCGCAGGCTTCGAGGTACTCCCGTTCGCGCTCTTCGCCGGCCTCGCCTTCACCATTCCCTACCTGCTCACAGGCGTATTTCTCGGGCCGGAATTTCCGTCGCTGCTGGGCGGGCTGGTGGGCCTGGGTATTGTCACCACTGCCGCGCGGTTTGGCTTTCTGGTGCCCAAGACCACCTGGGATTTTGCCGACCGCAAAGACTGGCCAAGCGAATGGCTGGGCAGCATCGAGATGAAACTGGATGAACTGACGGCCAAACCCATGGGCAGCTTTCGCGCCTGGCTCCCTTACATGCTGGTAGGCGTCATTCTGGTTATCAGCCGTGTATTCCCGGAGGCCACCGCCCTTTTTCGCTCGGTGTCCTTCAGCGCCAGCAATCTGTTGGGTGAGACAGGCATCAGCGCCGGGATCGAACCCTTCTATCTACCCGGCGGCATATTGGTGCTGGTGGTACTGGCGACCTTTGTCCTGCATCGCATGCAGGTAAAGCAACTGGCCTCGGCGATCAAGGAATCCAGTGATGTTCTGCTCAGCGCCGGTTTCGTGCTGTTGTTCACCGTGCCCATGGTGCGCATTCTGATCAACTCGGGCGTGAACGCGAGCGATTTGCCCAGCATGCCGATCGCCATGGCCAGTTTCGCCGCTGACAGCGTTGGCGGTGTTTATCCGCTGGTCGCCCCCATGATCGGTGCGCTCGGCGCTTTCCTGGCGGGCTCCAACACCGTATCAAACATGATGTTCAGCCAATTCCAATTTGGCGTCGCCACCAACCTGGGGCTGTCCACCGCATTGATCGTGGCTGTGCAGGCCATTGGCGCCGCAGCCGGCAACATGGTCGCTATTCACAACGTGGTCGCGGCCTCAGCCACCGTCGGCCTGCTAGGCCGGGAAGGAGCCACGCTGCGCAAGACCATCTGGCCGACCCTTTACTACGTGTTGGCGACCGGCTTGATTGCCCTGTTCGCCGTCTATGTGCTGGGTGTCACCGATCCGTTACAGACACCTTGATATTTGCCCTGAAAGCGCTCCAGCCATAGCGGGGCGCCTTTTGTTCAAAGACCTTCAGAGACCTATGCCATGATCATTTCTGCTGCCACTGATTACCGTGCTGCTGCCAAACGCCGTCTGCCGCCGTTCCTGTTCGATTATATCGATGGGGGTGCTTATGCCGAGCATACGCTCAAGCGCAACGTGACCGACCTGGCCGATATTGCCCTGCGCCAGCGGGTGCTCAAGAACATGGCTGATCTGAGCCTGGAGACCAACCTCTTCAACGAAACCCTGTCGATGCCGGTTGCGCTGGCTCCTGTTGGCCTGACCGGCATGTACGCCCGGCGCGGGGAGGTGCAGGCAGCCAAAGCGGCCGCTGATCGTGGCATCCCCTTTACCCTGTCCACAGTATCGGTCTGCCCTATCGAAGAAGTGGCACCTGCCATCAGCCGGCCCATGTGGTTCCAGCTATATGTGCTCAAGGATCGCGGCTTCATGAAGAACGCACTGGAACGCGCCAAGGCGGCAGGCGTCAACACCCTGGTTTTCACCGTGGACATGCCCACGCCAGGGGCACGCTACCGCGATGCGCACTCTGGCATGAGCGGCCCCAATGCGCCGCTGCGGCGCATGTTGCAGGCCGTCACTCATCCACGCTGGGCTCTGGACGTTGGTTTGCTGGGTAAGCCACATGACCTGGGCAATATCTCGGCCTATCGCGGCAACCCTACAGGCCTGGCCGATTATATCGGCTGGCTTGGTGCTAATTTTGATCCTTCCATTGCCTGGAAAGACCTGGAGTGGATTCGCGAATTCTGGGAAGGCCAAATGATCATCAAAGGCATTCTCGACCCCGATGATGCACGTGATGCCGTGCGCTTTGGCGCTGACGGCATCGTCGTGTCCAACCATGGCGGCAGGCAACTGGATGGCGTGCTGTCCAGTGCCAGAGCGCTTCCCGCCATCGCTGATGCGGTCAAGGGCGACCTGAAGATCCTGGCTGACTCCGGCATACGCTCCGGGCTGGACGTCCTGCGTATGCTGGCACTGGGCGCCGACTGCGCAATGCTCGGGCGGTCCTACATCTATGCCCTGGCCGCCGCAGGTGGTGCAGGCGTTAGTAACCTGCTGGAGCTGATCGAGAAGGAAATGCGCGTCGCCATGGTGCTGACCGGCACGCGGTCGGTAAGTGAGATCAGCTCTGATCTACTGGCACGTGAGTTCGGGCGCTAACGTGGGAAAGATCATGGGCCTGCCTGCCGATTTTCTCGCCGCCGTTCGGCAATTGATGCCAGCCGAGCGCCTGTTCGACGATCCGCTGTCGACCTTGGCATTCGGCACCGACGCCAGCTTCTACCGGCTTATTCCCAAGCTGGTGGCCCGAGTTGAGTCCGAGAATGAAGTCATTGCGCTGTTGCGCCTGGCCTCACAACACCAGGTTCCGGTGACCTTCCGCGCTGCAGGTACTAGCTTGTCAGGCCAGGCCATCAGCGATTCGGTACTGATTGTATTGGGCGACCATTGGAACGGTCGGGAGGTACTTGACGGCGGCCAGCGCATTCGCTTGCAACCGGGCGTTATCGGAGCAGCCGCCAACGCGCTGCTGGCCCCGCTGCAACGCAAGATCGGCCCGGATCCGGCGTCGATCAATGCGGCCAAGATCGGCGGCATCGTCGCCAATAATTCCAGCGGTATGTGCTGTGGCACCGCGCAGAACAGCTATCACACCCTCTCGGGTATGCGCCTGCTACTGGCCGACGGCACGCTACTGGATACCGAACAGCCGGCAACGGTGGCCGCCTTCCGCCAGAGCCAGGCCGCGCTGTTGGAACAACTGACGCAGCTTGGCCAACAGACACGGGCCAATACAGAGCTGGCCGAGCGGATTCGGTATAAATACCGGTTGAAAAACACCACCGGATTGTCGCTGAACGCGCTGGTTGATTTCGATGACCCGCTGGATATGCTTACCCACCTGCTGGTCGGCTCCGAGGGCACGCTGGGTTTTATCAGCTCGGTGACCTATCACACTGTACCCGAGCACCCCCACAAGGCCAGTGCATTGCTGGTGTTTGCCGATGTGGAAAGCTGCTGTCGCGCGGTACCGCTACTCAAGCAACAGCCTGTCGCCGCCGTTGAATTACTCGACCGTCGCAGCCTGCGTTCGGTGGAGAACATGCCCGGCATGCCCGACTGGGTGCGCGAGCTGTCCGTCGGCGCATGCGCCCTGCTGATCGAGTCGCGGGCACCCAGCGGCCTATTGTTGACCGAGCAGATTGCTCGAATCATGGCCTCAGTTGCCCACTTCGAGCTGGAAAAGCAGGTCGACTTCAGCACCGATCCGGTGATCTACAACCAGCTGTGGAAGATCCGCAAGGAAACCTTCCCGGCGGTCGGCGCAATACGGGCCACCGGCACCACAGTGATTATTGAGGATGTGACCTTTCCGGTCGAGATGCTGGCCGAGGGTGTCAACCGCCTGATTCAGCTATTCGAAAAGCACGGCTACGCCGAAGCCATCATTTTTGGCCATGCACTGGAAGGCAACCTGCACTTCGTCTTCACCCAGGGCTTTGACAGTGACACGGAAAAGACCCGCTACGCCGCCTTTATGCAGGACGTCGCGCAACTGGTCGCGGTCGAGTTCGGCGGCGCGCTCAAGGGTGAACACGGCACGGGGCGCAATATGGCGCCTTTCGTTGAGCTGGAATGGGGTAGTGACGCCTATCAACTGATGTTGACGATCAAGCGCCTGCTTGACCCCCAGGGCATTCTCAACCCGGATGTGGTGTTGTCAACTGATTCGCAGATTCACCTGAAACACTTCAAACCCCTGCCCGCCGCCAACCCGATCATCGACAAATGCATTGAGTGTGGTTTCTGCGAGCCGGTATGCCCCTCCAACGGCCTGACACTGACACCGCGCCAGCGCATCGTCATCTGGCGTGATATCCAGGCCCGCCAGCGCGCCGGCATCGATACCCGCGCGCTGGAGACGGCATTTCAGTACCAAGGTATCGACAGCTGCGCCGCCACCGGCTTGTGCTCACAGCGTTGCCCGGTGGGCATCAATACCGGCGATCTGGTGCGGGAACTGCGTGGCGACCAGGCTCAGCATCATGGCCGCGCCCAATACCTAGCTACGCATTTTGCCAGCGTACTCAAGGGCGCCCGCCTTACGCTGGCGCTGGCCAACGGCGTACAGCGCTTGCTCGGCGCACCGCGACTGCAAAGACTCAGCAGCGGCGTGAGGAAACTCTCCGGCCAACGCTTGCCACAGTGGACTCCGGCCATGCCGCAACCGGTGAGATGGGTCGAACCCACGCCCGCTGCCGCCACCGGCAAACCCAAGGTGGTCTACCTGCCTGCCTGTGTTTCCCGGACCATGGGCCCGGCGCTGACCAACGGCGAACAGGTATCACTGCTGGACAAGACGCGCGCACTGCTGGAGAAGGCCGGGTTTGAAGTAGTCTTTCCGCAGGCTCTGGACAACCTTTGCTGTGGCCAGCCCTTCGCCTCCAAAGGCTACCCCGAACAGGCTGAAAGCAAACGCACCGAATTGCTTACGGCCCTGCTGCAAGCCAGTGAGCAGGGTCGCTATCCGATCTATTGTGACACCAGCCCATGCACCCTGAGTTTGATACAAGGCAAAGGTGATCAGCGGTTGGACATCTACGATCCTGTGCGTTTTATCCGTGAACACCTGCTCGACCGACTGGATTTCCAGCCAGTCGACACACCAGTAGCGGTGCATGTCACCTGTAGCACCCAGCACCTGGGCGAAGCAGATGCACTTATCGCCATTGCCCGGCGCTGTAGCACACAGGTAATCATACCCGAAGGGATTCACTGTTGCGGCTTTGCTGGTGACAAGGGCTTTACCCTCCCGCAGCTGAACACGCATGCGCTGCGTACACTAAAGAACGCGGTGCAATACTGCGAGGTAGGTATTTCCACCAGCCGCACCTGCGAAATTGGCCTGAGCGACCATAGCGGTATCGACTATCAGGGGCTGGTGTATCTGGTCGATCAGGTAACCCGGCCGAGGTTTATCACCGAGAGGTGACGTGGCCGGGATGGTCTTTGTATGTAGAGATCACATCTGCGATTGCAGATAGTTCTCCATACCCAGCAATTTGATCAGGCGCAGTTGCTGCTCCAGCCAGTAAGCATGATCTTCTTCGGTGTCCTTGAGTTGTATCTCAAGGATCTCGCGAGTCTGGTAATCACGGTGCTTCTCGCACAGCGCAATAGCACTGGCCAGGTTCTCGCGTACCTCGTATTCCAGCTTCAGATCAGCGGCCAGCATATCGGGCACGGTGTAGCCTGGGTGGATCTCGTCCGGGCGCATATCAGGCTTGCCTTCCAGAAACAGAATGCGCTTGAGAATCGCATCGGCGTGCTGCGTCTCCTCTTCCATTTCGTGGTTGATGCGCTCGTACAGCTTGGCATAGCCCATGTCTTCATAAAGCCGCGAATGCAGAAAGTACTGATCACGCGCGCCCAACTCGCCGCGCAATAGCGCGATGAGGCAATTGATGACTTCCTGCTGGCCCTTCATGATGGTGATCTCCGGCTACTGTTCTGAATAAACCGATTGTGCCGCATATACCTGCGCCAATCCACCGAAAAGCTTATAAACCTCAATGGTTACAAGGATTTATGCGTAACCTGATCGTAGCCTGAAGGCTAACCATTGGCATTCTCAAGCACGGCCAGAGCCGAAGCGCCTGATAATGTCGATCAGTTCACGCTATGGCCGTGGGCGCGTTGAGCCGGCGCTCTTTCCAAGCTAGCCTCAGCCCCGATCTGATGACTGAACAACGACGAAAGGATATCGACATGCCCGGCAAGCCCGCCGCAAGACTAGGCGACCCTACCGAATGCCCCAAGAAAGGCCACACACCCGCCAGCATCACCTCCGGCTCTTCCGACGTACTGATCAATGGCCTGCCCGCCGCCCGTATTGGCGATCAGACAAGCTGCGGAAGTACTCTGGCAGGCAATGCCTCTTCGACCGTACTGATTAATGGTAAGCCCGCCCTGACGATCGGAAGTACGGGCAACCATGGTGAGGTCATTATCGGCGGGTCGGGCGATGTGATTGTCGGCAGTTGATCCCACCGTATGATGTTTATCATTTTAGTGAGAACGCTTTAATTATTTGATCTTGGATCTCTAATCGGAAGCCTGGATATTGATACACAAGACTCCCGCCCGGAAGCGCCTATCAAGCGCGAGGCAAGCACTGTCTGAGGTGTTTGTCGATAACCAAGTAAATTACCGATGGATTGCCCAGCAGCTTGAAGGCTACTCCCTGGAAGAAGTTGAAAGGCTTTTCTATCAGGAAGTTGCGCCAGTTTGCTACACAAACCTGTTAACACCAGCACCACCCGTCTGGGCCATGTTCGATCCCCAGTGGCTTGAAGAAGAGATCGAAAAACGCATTGCTGCCAAGTCGCGGGGCAGGTACGCCGCTTTCAAGCAGAAAATCTTGCGCGGCTGGCTCCGTTACGCTTGTTTCGACCATTGGCAGGCGCTCAAGAAGGAGCTTGATGCGCTGAGGAACCAGCCCAGTTAGGCTTTACTGAGTTCTCTCCCTCGGTCTCTCGACTATGGCTGCAATAACCATTGACGCGGCTGCCGTTTCACTTAAGTCTAGAGGGGTCAACAAGCACAATAAACCTAACAAGCAAGGAAATATCATGTTCAGTCATGTCATGCTCGGCGCCAACGATATTCAGGCTTCCAAGGCCTTCTACGACGCAATCCTAGGCGTTGTGGGCTGCAAACCCGGCGTTATCGATGATAAAGGCCGCTGCTTCTATTTCACCAAGACCGGTACTTTCGCCCTCAGCAAGCCCATCAACGGCGAGGCCGCCTCCAACGGCAACGGCAGCACCATCGGCTTTGCCATGGAAACATCCGAACAAGCTGACGCCTGGCACGCGGCCGGTATCGCGAACGGCGGCACTACCTGTGAAGATCCACCGGGTGTGCGTGAAGGCGGCGGCATGAAGCTGTACCTTGCTTATCTGCGCGATCCGTCCGGTAACAAGATCTGCGCCTTGCATCGCATGGGCTAAACGCGACGAAGCAGATCGGCCGAGCCTTTTCTTTTGGTCGATCAGGTCCGCCTCCACGGCGGGCACGTAAAGCAAAAAGGACCCAACCGGGTCCTTTTTTATCGTCCCCTCCCTGCGTATACCTCTCCATCAAAGTAACAACTGTACCTTGCCCTACCCACCCTGGTCGGGATAATGCATTGCTCAGCCGCGTCCAGCCGTCAACAAGATGAGAGCCACGATGTCCCAGAGCAATACCCGCCCGAACATGGTCATCACCGTGCTGTGCGGCACTCTTACTTCCCTGGTAGTGATTGGCTTCGCCCGCCTGGCGTACGGCATCATTCTGCCTGCAATGCGTGCGGACCTGGGGCTCTCGTATCAGCAGGCGGGCATCCTCAGCACGGTCACAGCCCTGTGCTACGTGTGCTTCGTTCTGGCTGGCGGCCTGGCTGCGGCCCGCTGGGGCCCCAGAGCCTCGATCCTGTTTGGCATGCTCACGGTGGCATCGGGATTTGTAGGGCTGGTATTTGCGGCGAACTTCTGGGTAATCATGGCCCTGATGGGCTTACTAGGCTTTGGCACCGCCTTTGCATTTGCACCCATGGTGGCGCTGCTGGCGACATGGTTCCCGGATAAACGCGGCCTGGTGATTGGCTGCATGACCAGCGGCGTCGGCCTTGGCGTACTGGTCTCCGGCGTACTGGTACCGGCTCTGTTCAGCGCCTTTGGTGAGCAGGGCTGGCGCGTCAGTTGGGCAGTATTTGCCGGCGCTGCGTTGTTCGTTTCAGCCATGATCGCGCTCTTTGTGCGCAACCCGCCGCAAGCGACAGCCAGTGCCGCCGGTAATCTGCCGTCGGATGAGAAGTGGCTGATCTATCGCAATCCGCGGGTCCTGATCGTCGCTTGCACCTACGGCATCATTGGCTTGAGCTATATCGTGCAGACCGTGTTCATGGTCAGCTTTATGGTAGAAAACGGCCACAACGAGTCCACGGCCGGCAGCTATATGGCGATGATGGGCCTGCTGTCCATCGCGGCCGGCCCGCTATGGGGCTGGCTGTCTGATTTCTGGGGGCGAGGTAACGCGCTGGCGACGTCCATCTTTCTGGTAATAATTGCTATGTCTTTGCCCCTGATCGGCCAGACCCTGCCCTACTTCTTCTTTCACTTTCTGGTGATGGGCATCTCGATCAATGGGCTGTTTGCGATGATTCAGACCAGCGCTACAGATCAGGTCGCGCCCCGCTACATTCCCATCGCGTTCAGTTTTGCCACGCTGTTCTTTGCTATCGGCCAGTTCCTGGGCCCGGCGTTCGCGGGTTGGTTGATCGAAACCACCGGCGGCTTTACCGCCGCGTTCGGCTTCACCTTGATCGCGCTTTCGGTGGGCTTTGCCCTGACTCTGCTGATTCGCCGCTTTCCCAAGGAACTCGCTGTGGGAGAACCGAAAAAGCAGCCATAAAAAAAGGACCCCGCAGGGTCCTTTTCAGTACCGCTAAACCCTTAGTGCTGAGTAGCCATTACCGCATCCAGGGTCACCAGGGTCTGGGCAAGTGCCCGGCCATTAAAGGTGGCACCCGTCTCCATCACTATCTGGGTCTTGCTCAACAAAATGCCGTTCAGTGTCGCGCCAGTACCCAGCGTGGCCTGACCTGCTACCTGCCAGAAGATATTCTCTACCTTGGCACCACCAGCCAATTGCACAGCAACGCCCGATGCCAGCAGCAGATCCTGGTCAATTTGCAGAATCCACACATCGTTCGGGCCACCGTCAAAGGTGAAGTCCGACGACGCGCTCACACTTGTGCCCCACTTGTACAAGCCCGGAGCCAACGTCTCGCCGCTGATATCGCCAGCACCCAGTTCGGTTTCGGTAGGATTGCTGCGGCCAGCTGCGTCGTTGAATGCCAGTTCCATGTCACTGATCGCAGTGGTCAGATAGGTTGGCGTGGGCGTAGCCATATCGGCTGCGTAGATCTTGCCCGTTACCAGAGCGGACGTGGAAAAGGTATCTGTGGAATCCCGCGTCATGCTGAAGCCTGTGATAGCGGCCTCGGCTATCGGGCTCACGCCCATGTCACCGACAATCGCAGTGCCAACGGTGGTGGTGATGCCGGTCTTGGACAGAATTACAAAGTTGCCCGCTGTGCCCAGCACAACCGGATCCGGACCAGCAGCAGGGATCACAGCTACTTCGGTATTGAAATTTACATTCTGATCCGACTGAAGTGCATTAGCCGGATTCGCCAGATCGGTAATTGCCGTGGTCAGGGTCGCGGTGTACACCGTGCCTGGCAGCAGATCTGCCGCAGGATTGAACACAGCCGTGGTGCCAATATAGGTCACCGTGCCAAGTACAGGCGTACCGGCAGTTTCCAGCGTAAAGCTGTCCGCCGTCACCGTGGTTGGGTCAATGCTTTCGGAAAAGGTCGCCGTGATGTTACGGCTGACCGCCACGTCCACGGCGCCATTCAACAAAGCAAAGGCAACCGTGGGCGCAACGCTATCCGTCGTGCTGCCGGTGGTGAACTGCCAGCTAAGATCGTCTTCCAGTGCCACGCCCAGAGCATCTTCCACATCCGTGGTCAGCGTTGCAGTGTAAAGCGTGTTATCGCTCAAGCCACTGTCAGGGGTGAAGATAGCGGTGCGGGTGCCTGCATCATAAGTCACCACGCCCACAATCGCCGGGCCGGAGTCGCCCTGCAGCAGGAAGCTAGTGCCGTTGATGGTATCGGCGTCCATGTCCTGGTTAAAGGTCACGGCCAACTTCTTGTTGGTATCCACAGTGACGCTCTCGCTGATGGGGCGCACCGCCTGAATCAGATCAGACTCAGTGATCGGCACCAACGGCGTGGCAACCGGAGGATTGGTTCCGCCACCGGTCCTGTCATCACTTGAACTGCCACCGCTGCCGCCAAAGCAACCAGCCAGCGACAGGCCAGACAAAACGATAGCGCTTACTGCCAGCAACCTGGCAATAGGAAGAAATTTTTTCATGGAGATTACCTATGGTCGAATACGTACCGCGGAGAAAACGAAGGCGATCGTATTCGGTAAAATGGAAACTCAAATCTGAAACGGACGCTCAAAACCCATGATCGGTTGTTAGTAGAGTTCAGGATGATGAGATGGCGTCGGGATGGGAGTCTGGCGCAAAATATTCAATAACAGGTCAGTTATACGCGGTATTCGGACGGCTGGTTGGTTTATTTACGGGAGCGGTCATGAATCAGAACGGAAAAATCTATTACGTCGAAATCCCATTGCGGGATATTTAAGCAACCAAAAGCTTTTTCGCAGCCGGGGTTGGCTGGTCGTTCGTCGATTACGGCGCGTAATACGTGGCGATAGTGGACCCAGGACTGGACAGCGGCTTCTACCTATCCGACAAGATTGCTACGACGAATTAAGACAGCGTTTTGGTGGTGCTTTATAGCAACCACCTCGCTGGAACACTCGAGAGCGTGGAATCGGCTGGCGGCCGACGCTTTCACTTTAGCGATCCAAGTGGCAATGAGTATGCGGTTTGGTCTAAATTAGCAGAGGGATAGCCCTTCAACGTTCCATGCGGGTCAGCGGAAGCGTAAACGTAAACGTAAACGAGCAATTCCGAGCCAATCCACTTGAGGATGAAAAGCAGTTAATTTCTCGTTTGAATATCTCAGAGCTCTCATAAGGAAATGATGTGACGAACACTAACCCAGCAGAACGTTTGACCGGTTTAACCCTTAACGACGACTGGATTGTAGGGAACCTGATACCTACCGGTCGCCGAGGCGCTGGGACGGGAGGCTTCTTTTCCGTTTCTTATGAGGTCACAAAAGGGAATCGACAAGCTTTCTTAAAAGCATTCGATATATTGACGCCAATAATTCAAGCGGTAGCGCGCGGCGAAATGTTTACTGAAGTATTACAAAGCCAGCTAAAAGCATTCAATATAGAAACCGAGCTTCATAAGCTATGTATCGATAGAAAAATGAAGAGGGTGGTTAAAATATTAGATTCTGGCCAAGTAAATGTTCAAGCACTACCCGGCGAGCAGTTCGCCACAGTTCCATATATGATAATGGAACTGGCCGATGGTGGAGATGTAAGAAGCTATATCACAAAATCTCAGTTAATTGACATTAAAATAAAACTCCATTATTTGCGCGACGTAGCTTCCGGAATACTTCAGCTGCATACAGCAAAAATTGCGCACCAAGACCTAAAACCTTCAAATATCATGATCTTTGAAAACGTAGGCGCTAAAGTTGGCGACTTGGGAAGAGCTAGCAAGCAAGATATAGCTAGTGACCATGATCAATTATTTATTGCTGGAGACATGGCTTATGCGCCACCAGAACAACTATACAATCACCCGCTTGAGACATGGCTTGATAGAAGACAAAAATGTGACCTATATCAATTTGGATCTCTTGTAAGCTTTATTTTTTTTGGCAAAACGTTAAACATGGTAATCGGTGAGCGGCTACCACAAGAGTTAGCGCCAGAACCATGGGGTGGAACGCACGCGTCATACACTCAGTCGCTGCCATTCCTTATGGAAATATTTCATGAGACATTAGCGTATTGGAAAACACTACTGCCTGAATGGCTCGCCACAGAGCTGATCGACCTCATATCCCAATGTGGCACCCCTTCTTACACAGAAAGAGGTTCTAGAAAAGCTTTAGCAATGTCGGTACCGACTTTAGGTTTGGATCGTTTTATCTCACAACTTGATCGTCTTGGAATGAGATCGCTGATCGAGAATAGGAAGTTCTCTTCACCTGAAAAATCTACTGAGCTTGAAAAATGAAATTTTCAGACACCAACAGAGAGATGCTTCCTATTTGGCTGAGCTCTGATGAAGCCAAATACCTCCCCGAAACAAACCTTATTCACAAAAAAACTTCGAAACTTGATTACACCAACACCACTCAGCAAATTTTAACTGAATTTAGCAAAAGCAATACAGTCGGCACGGCCATTGAACTATTAAATATAGCAACCATAGAGAAAGATACAGAGGCCGCATTCAAGGCTGCACAATTTCTTAGCCTAGAGCGCAACTTACCACAGCCACTTCAGCGCACAATAAATCGTATTTTAGGGCTTTCAACCTCGGACCAATCGACGTCGTCCGAACATTCGATTAAAAGTCTTCGACAGGTGATAAACTACAACCCGAACAATCCTTTGGCTTGGCTCAATATATCAAGGGAGTATGCGATAGTCGGCGAAAAAGAAAAATCCCGAAAATGTATGCTTACGGCGCTTCATTTGGCCAAGGATCATCGGTGGATAACAAGAACAGCCGCTAGAGCTTTTGTTCATTACGATGAAAAGGATATTGCGCATAGTATAATCCTGAAATCTTCTAATTTAAAAAATGATCCTTGGCTGATAGCAACTGAAATGGCCGTTGCACGCTTAAATGATAAAGAGACAAAATTCTGGAAAGCGGGTAAAAAACTTCTAGATTCTGGGCTTGATGCAATTCACAAAACAGAGCTTGCGAGCTCGTTTGGGACATTAGAGCTATTAGACGGTGCCACGAAAAAAGCAAAAGGCTATTTTAAACAGTCTTTAATTAACCCTAATAAGAACTCGCTGGCACAAGCCAAATGGGCAGAACGTCGTAACGGCATAAAAAACTTAGTCCAGGTATCCCAAGCACAGAAGCACAATGCTTATGAAGCTCAATACTGGGAAGCGTATACGCAAAAGAACATGACAGCAGCCCTTTCGTATGCGCAATCTTGGCTAAAAGAGGAGCCATACTCAAGCGGCCCTCCTATGGCGATTTCATATTTAGCTGCTTTGCTTGACGACTACGAGCTGATCAACTCGACGACAGATAAAGGGTTGATCGCCAACCCTGACAATACGACGCTGAAGCTCAACAGAATATTTGCATGGGTCGCAACATTAGACGTCGGTCACATCACAAATAAAGACGCAGTATCTGCTGAGAGATATATTAAAGAACTCAAAGACATCATCAAAGATAGCCAATGGTACGATTCAGCTCACGCCATGGCTAATATAGGAATGCTGAGTTATAGACTTGGAAACTTAGAGCAGGGCCGCCAACGGTACGAAAAAGCTGCTGAGTATTTTACAGCAAATGACTCAAGCGCAAAGATAGTTTTATACGTTAACCACCTCAGGGAAGCCCTTATATCAGAGGCGACTTGGGCAAAAGACATTTTGGTCGCAACACAAAAACTTTTAACTAAAAATTCATCTAGCACCACCCCTGGCGCAGAATTCTATTTAGAAAAAATACTATTACTGGAAAAAGAGCCAGGACTTTGGAAACAAAAATTTAAGAACTTGAATGGAGGCCACCCAGCCAACTCTCAAATTTCAAGAAAACTTGATGCAAGTGATACTGTGAGCATACAAACTTTAGACTCGATTTTTTGGCTTCCACCAGAATTTGAGAACACTTACAATCTTTCATCCTTCACGAAAGTTAAAAATAATAAAAAATAGCTTCCTTGTAATTTTTATATATTCTTAAAGCTACAGAAGTCGTTACAATGCCGGCGCTATAAACAACCGATCTTGATAGGGCAGTAGCGGATACCCCCGCCCGCCCCATTCTGCTATCATTCCCCCCTTTTCCACCCGTCACCAAAGAAGCCGAATGTCCATGTCCAGCCACAGCAAACCCCGTCAAATTCTGGTTACCAGCGCCCTGCCCTATGCCAATGGATCCATCCATTTGGGGCATATGCTTGAGTACATTCAGACTGACATATGGGTGCGTTTTCAGAAGCTGCGCGGCAATCAGTGCATTTATGTATGTGCGGACGATGCCCATGGCTCGGCGATCATGCTGCGGGCGGAGAAGGAAGGTATTACTTCCGAGCAGTTGATCGACAACGTCAAGGCTGAGCATACGGCGGATTTTGCCGATTTTCTGGTCAACTTCGACAACTATCACTCCACCCACTCGGAGGAGAACCGCGAGCTGTCGGCGCTGATCTATGAGCGCTTGAAAGATGCCGGGCATATCAGTACGCGCTCGGTGACGCAGTATTTCGACCCCGAGAAGGAAATGTTCCTGGCTGACCGCTTTATCAAGGGCACCTGCCCCAAGTGTGCAGCGGAAGATCAGTACGGTGACAACTGCGAAAAATGCGGCGCGACCTACGAGCCGACCGAACTGAAAGACCCGCGCTCTGCAATTTCCGGTGCGACGCCGATCCTGAAGGATTCCAAGCACTTCTTCTTCCGTCTGCAGGACTTCAGCGACATGCTGAAGGAATGGACCCGTAGCGGTGCGTTGCAGGACGCGGTAGCGAACAAGATTGCCGAATGGCTGGATTCCGGACTGCAGGAATGGGATATCAGCCGTGATGCGCCCTACTTCGGCTTCGAGATCCCAGGCGAGCCGGGCAAGTATTTCTACGTCTGGCTGGATGCGCCGGTTGGCTACATGGCCAGTTTCAAGAACCTGTGTGAGCGTCGCCCGGAACTGAGTTTTGATGCGTTCTGGAGCACCGATTCCGATGCCGAGCTGTATCACTTTATCGGCAAGGACATCGTCAACTTCCATGCGCTGTTCTGGCCGGCGATGCTTGAAGGCGCGAACTTCCGCAAGCCGACCGGCATCAATGTGCACGGTTACCTGACGGTCAATGGCCAGAAGATGTCCAAATCGCGCGGCACTTTTATCAAGGCGCGCACTTATCTGGATCACCTGTCGCCGGAATATCTGCGTTATTACTACGCGGCCAAGCTGAGCCGTGGCGTCGAGGATCTGGACCTGAGCCTCGACGACTTTGTGCAGAAGGTGAACTCTGATCTGGTCGGCAAGGTAGTCAATATCGCCAGCCGCTGCGCGGGCTTTATTCACAAGGGCAACGCCGGCGTGATGGTCGCCGCCAACCCTGCACCGGAACTGACCGACGCCTTTATCGCCGCCGCACCAGGCATCGCCGACGCCTATGAAAAGCGTGACTTCTCAAGAGCCATGCGCGAAATCATGGGCCTGGCCGACAAGGCCAATGCCTATATCGCCGACAAAGCGCCCTGGGCGCTGAACAAGGTCGAGGGCAAGCAGGCCGAAGTGCAGGCGATCTGTGCGTTGGGTATCAACCTGTTCCGCCAGTTGGTGATATTCCTCAAGCCGGTACTGCCAAAGTTGGCCGCCGATGCAGAAGCCTTCCTGAACGTACCGGAGCTGACCTGGAACAGCCACCAGACCCTGCTCGCCGACCACCAGCTGAACGCCTTTACGCCGCTGCTGACACGCATTGAGCCCGCAAAGATTCAGGCCATGGTCGAAGCGTCCAAGGAAGATCTTGAAGCCTCTGCAACTGAAACCGCCTCCGCCCCGGCGGCAACGGGCAATGGTGAACTGACTAAGGATCCCATTGCGCCGGAAATCGATTTCAACACCTTCGCTGCGGTGGATCTGCGCGTGGCCCTGATCGAGAAGGCCGAGTTTGTCGAAGGTGCGGACAAGCTGCTGCGCCTGACGCTGGATATCGGCGATGCCAAGCGCAATGTATTCTCCGGGATCAAGAGCGCTTATCCTGATCCAAGCAAACTGGAAGGCAAGCTGACGCTTTATGTGGCCAACCTGGCGGCGCGCAAGATGAAGTTCGGGCTGTCTGAAGGCATGGTGCTGGCGGCTGGCCCCGGTGGCGATGAGATTTACCTGCTGAGCCCGGATGCCGGCGCCAAGCCGGGGCAGCGGGTTAAGTAATACAGCAAGATAAACTGGTTGTTTATTCAGGGATTGCAGGCTGATTAGAGCGGCATTGCCGACCGCCGATTTCGGACCGTTTATGCCCAGGTCGAAAATTGCTCCTGCATTTTCGACACTTCCGCCATCCATGGCGGTCGGGATGGGCATAACGAGCTTACAGGGGTGAGACAAGCGCTTGCGAAGCACTGCTTCGCGCGCAGTCGAACGACAGCCGATCTGTGATCGGCTGGCCGGCCCCGAAGGGTATTCACAGCGTGTCCGGAAGCGGCGGTTGGCAATGCCGCCGGCACATAGCAATCAGATTGGTACGTGGTCTCAGCACTCTATAACGGTTAGGTAAGATGACGGAATTTGCCCTGATCCTGGTCAGTACCATACTGGTCAACAACTTTGTGCTGGTGCAGTTTCTCGGCTTGTGCCCGTTTATGGGTGTGTCCGGCAAACTGGAAACCGCTATTGGCATGTCGGCCGCGACCACCTTCGTACTGACGCTGGCATCCATTCTCAGCTACCTGACCTTCCAGTACATCCTGGTGCCCTTCGATCTGGAATTCCTGCGTACCATTTCCTTTATTCTGGTGATTGCCGTGGTGGTGCAGTTCACCGAGATGGTAGTGCACAAGACCAGCCCGCTGCTGTACCGGGTGCTGGGCATCTTCCTGCCGCTCATCACCACCAATTGCGCGGTACTGGGCGTGGCGCTGCTGAATACCAACCGCGCCGAACAGACCTTCATGAAGTCCGCCGTTTACGGTCTGGGCGCGGCGCTGGGCTTCTCGCTGATTCTGATTCTGTTTGCCGGCCTGCGTGAGCGCATCGCCATTGCCGATGTGCCCAAGCCCTTCCAGGGTGCCGCCATCGGGATGATCACTGCCGGGCTCATGTCCCTGGCGTTTATGGGCTTTACCGGGTTGATCAGGCTTTAACATGTCCATCGTCCTTACTGCCATTCTCGTCCTGCTGGGCCTGGCGCTGATCTTCGGCGCCATCCTTGGTTACGCGGCCATCCGCTTCAAGGTTGAAGGCGATCCTATCGTCGACCAGATCAATGCGCTGCTGCCGCAAACCCAGTGCGGCCAGTGCGGTCACCCCGGTTGCAAGCCCTACGCCGAAGGCATCGCCAACGGCGAGCCGATCAACAAGTGCCCACCCGGCGGCGAAGCCACCATTCACGCGCTGGCCGATCTGCTGGATGTGGAAGCGCCGCCGCTGGACGCCGAACACGGCGAAGAAAAACCCAAGATGGTCGCCTACATTCGCGAGGCCGAGTGCATTGGTTGCACCAAATGCATTCAGGCCTGCCCGGTGGACGCGATCCTTGGCGCGGCCAAGCAGATGCATACGGTGATCATTGACGAGTGTACCGGCTGCGATCTGTGTGTTGAGCCCTGCCCAGTGGACTGCATCGACATGCTGCCGCTGCCGACCACCGCGCAGAACTGGAAGTGGGACTTTCCGCTGCCGCCCGCCCGGCTGATTGCCACCGACGCCCAACACGGAGCTGCCTGATGCTGGCCAAGGTGAGAATCTGGGATATTCCCGGGGGTATCCACCCCGAAGAACACAAGCATGAGTCCACCCAGCATGGGTTGGAGCGCATGCCGCTGCCCAAACAACTGATTCTGCCATTGCTGCAACACATAGGCGCGCGTGCCGAACCTGTGGTGGCGGTGGGCGAGCGCGTGTTGAAGGGGCAATTGCTGGCCGAAGCCAGCGGGCTGGTCAGTTGCCCGCTGCATGCCCCTACCTCGGGTATCGTCAGCGCTATCGGCCCAGCGCCCTACCCACACGCCTCCGGTTTGGAAGAATGGGCCATTACGCTGGACACCGACGGTCAGGACGAGTGGACCGAACTGCATCCAGTCGCTGACTACCGGTCTCTAGAAGCAGCCACCTTGCTGGATATGATCCGTAACGCCGGCGTCAGTGGCCTGGGCGGCGCGGGCTTCCCTACCGCAGTGAAGCTCAAGGCCCGGCCCGAGCAAAAGCTGCATACGCTGATCATCAACGGAACCGAGTGCGAGCCCTATATCACCGCTGACGATACTGCGATGCGTTACAAGGCAGCTGAAGTCGTCGCCGGGATCGAGATCCTGATGCATATCCTGCACCCTGATCAGGTGCTGATCGGCATCGAAGACAACAAGCCTGAAGCCATTGCCGCCATGCGTGCAGCCGTCGGCGACAAGCCCATGCAGGTGATCGAATTCCCCACCAAGTACCCCTCCGGTGGCGAAAAGCAGTTGATCCAGATTCTCACCGGCAAGGAAGTACCCAGCGGAGGCTTGCCCGCGGATATCGGCATGCTCTGCCAGAACATCGGCACACTGATTGCGATCCACGATGCGGTACTGCTCGGTCAGCCGCTGATCAAACGTATTACCACATTGACCGGTGCGGCATTGGCACACCCGACCAACGTGGAAGCGCTGATCGGCACGCCGATTCGCGACATGCTGACCTTTGCCGGCCTGCAACCGGAGCAGTTGTACCGGTTGGTAATGGGTGGGCCAATGATGGGCTTCACCCTGCAAAGTATGGACGCGCCCATCGTCAAGACCAGTAACTGCCTGCTGGCGGGCACGCGCGAAGAGCTGCCACCGCCGCCACCGGCCCAGGCCTGTATCCGCTGCGGCCTGTGCTCCGAGGCCTGCCCCGCCGAATTGCTTCCGCAACAGCTGCACTGGTTCGCCCTGGGCAAGGATTACGAGCAGCTCAAGCGCCAGCATCTGTTCGACTGCATCGAGTGCGGCGCTTGTTCCTACGTGTGCCCCAGCAGTATTCCACTGGTGCAGTACTACCGCGCCGCCAAGGCTGATATCCGCGCGCAGGACCTACAGCAGCACAAGGCTGACCATTCCAAGCAGCGCTTCGAGCAACGCCAGGAACGCCTTCAGCGCGAAGCCGAGCAGAAAGAGGCTGACCGCCAGGCCCGCGCGGAAAAAGCGGCGCGCCTGAAAGCCGCCAAGGAAGCTGAAGCAGCCAAGGCCCCAGAGGACGCACCTGCCCTTGCCAGTGCCGAGCCCGACGTCGCGCGCATGGAAGCGAAAAACCCCAGTGGCCTTTCACCCGAACAGAAGCAGTTGAAGATCGCCGCCGCCACCGCCCAAATGGCCCTTAAGAAAGCCCAGAAGCAGTTGGCTGCCAATCCGGACAATACCGACCTGCAAGCGCAGATTCCGGAGCTTGAGCAGGCCTGCGAACAAACCCAGCTTGCCTACGACCAGGCGATGGGTGAGGCATCAGTAGAAACCGCCCCACCGCCATCCGCAGCGGCGACCGATGACAGCAAGCGCCTGAAGATCGAAGCGGCCATGCTCAAGGCCAGTCTGCGCAAAGCGGAAAAAGCCGCTGGCGACGCACCAACACAGGAGCAGCAGGCCGAGATCGGCAAACTCCGTGAGGAACTGGCTGCAGCGCAAGCGCGCCTGCCGGATGAAGCCAAGCCGCCCGTTACGGCGCCTGGTGATCAGGCGGCGCCCGAGGTCAAAGCAAAAAAGCCGGTCGATCCCGTCACCCAACAGTTGAAGACCGATATGGCCATGGCCAAAGCCGCATTCAAGAAAGCCGAGCGCGCAGTCCAGGCTGACCCGGACAACGCTGAAGTCCAGGTCGAGCTGGCTAGCGCCAAGCAAGCGCTGGATGGCGCTGCCAAGGCCTTCGCCGAGCATATGGCCAACAAGGAGAGCGTGTAATGGCCTTGCCGCGTATTACCTCACCGCATGCGCGGGGCAACAACCGCACCCAGACCATCATGCTCTGGGTATTGGCCGCTACCCTGCCGGGCATCATTGCCATGACCTGGTTCTTTGGCTGGGGCACGCTGATCAATATTGTACTGGCCAGTGTGGTCGCGCTGGGTACTGAAGCGCTTATTCTGATGCTGCGCAAGCGGCCGCTGAGCTTTTTCCTCAGTGATGGCAGCGCCCTGGTCACGGCCTGGCTGCTGGCACTGGCGTTGCCGCCGCTGGCGCCCTGGTGGCTGGTACTGATTGCCAGCAGTTTCGCCATCGTATTCGGCAAACAGCTCTACGGCGGCCTGGGCCAGAACCCCTTCAATCCGGCCATGCTCGGCTACGCGGTAGTGCTGATCTCCTTTCCGGTAGAGATGACCAGTTGGCCGGCGCCGCGCGGCATTGAACAACTGATGCCTGACATACAGGCCACGCTGGGCGTGGTGGAAGCGCTGCAACGTGTGTTCCTGCCCGCCGCGCAGGCAATGGATGGCTGGGCCATGGCCACGCCGCTGGATGTGGTGAAGAACAACACCAGCCTGACCATGACCGAACTGGCCAACGCCCAGCCTGTGTTCGGCAGCTTTGCAGGTTACGGCTGGGAATGGGTCAGCCTGGCCTATCTGGCCGGTGGCGCGCTGCTGCTTTACAAGCGTATTTTCACCTGGCATGCCCCCGTAGGCATGCTCGCCGCGCTGTGCGTCATGAGCCTGCTGTTCTGGGGCGGCTCGGGGTCCAACTCCAATGGTTCGCCGTTGTTTCATTTGCTCAGCGGCGCGACCATGCTTGGTGCCTTCTTTATCGTCACCGACCCGGTATCCGGCGCGACCAGCAAGCTGGGCCGCCTGGTGTTTGGCATGGGCGTGGGTGTACTGGTGTACTGTATCCGCGCCTGGGGCGGTTACCCCGATGCTGTGGCCTTCGCAGTGCTGCTGATGAACCTGGCCGCACCAACCATTGATTACTACACCACTCCGCGCACCTACGGCCATCGCAAGGCCGAGCGCGGCATGGGCAAGGTGGACTGAGCATGCAGAACCCGCTTACCGCTGGCAGTTCAATCGTTCGCAACAGCATCATTCTGGGTGTGTTTGCGATGGTAACTGTCGGCTTGATTGCCCTGACCCAACAGGGCACCGCCTCACGCATCGCCGAAGAGCAGCGGCGTATGCAGATGAGTGCGCTGAACGAGATACTGCCCCACGACCAGCATGATAACGACCTGCTGGAAGATGCCTTTGGCGTCGATGATCGAACACTCCTGAACCTGCCCGGAGAGGCGATGGCTTATCGCGGCCGGATGGACGGCGAAGTAGTAGCAGTGATCCTGCCGACTATTGCACCGGATGGCTACAGCGGCCGCATCGACCTGCTGGTGGGTGTACGTGCCAATGGCGAAATCGCCGGGGTGCGTATCACCAATCACCGGGAAACACCCGGCCTGGGCGACAAGTTGCAGTTGAACAAGAGCACTTGGGTGCTGGATTTCAACGGCACCAGCTTGAGCATGCCAGCGCCTGAGAACTGGGGCGTGCGCAAGGATGGTGGCGACTTCGATCAGTTTACCGGCGCAACCATCACCCCGCGGGCGGTAGTCCAGGCGGTATATCGCGCCTTGCAGTATTTTGAAGCCAACCGTGAGCAGTTGCTGGAACTCGATACAGAGGAGCTTGCCCGTGGCTAGTACCCGCTTCGCCGACATCACCAAGGAAGGCCTGTGGAACAATAATCCCGGGCTGGTGCAGTTACTCGGGCTCTGCCCGCTCCTGGGCGTCAGCAGCACCGCTGTAAACGCGCTGGGCTTGGGCATTGCGACCATTCTGGTGCTCGTCGGCTCCAACTTTGCGGTATCGCTGATCCGTAGCGCAGTAACAGACGCAGTGCGTTTGCCTGCCTTTGTGATGATTATCGCCGCGCTGACGACCTGTATCGAATTGCTGATGCAGGCCTTTACCTTCGAGCTGTACCAGATTCTGGGGATCTTCATCCCGCTGATCGTGACCAACTGCGCGATTCTTGGCCGCGCGGATGCCTATGCCTCGAAGAACCCGATTCTGCCCTCGGTGGTCGACGGCTTCATGATGGGCCTGGGGTTTGCGCTGGTGCTGCTGGTATTGGGCATGCTGCGCGAGCTGATAGGCTACGGCACGCTGTTCGCCGGCATGGATCTGCTGCTAGGGCCGATGGCAGCTGATTGGCGAATTGTGGTGTTCCCGAATTACAAGGACGTGCTCTTCGTGATTCTGCCACCGGGTGCGTTCTTGTTTATGGGTTTACTGATTGCGATGAAGAATGTGATCGACGGAATGGTTAAAGACCGCGCTGCGGCGCGCGCGGCCAAGCCGGCGGCGGGCGGTAAACGGGTGCGGGTGACTGGGGCGGTTGGGCCTTAGGGATTGGTAGTTGTGAGGAAGACTTGAAAATGGATTCCCGCGTTCGCGGGAATGACGGAGTGTTTTGTACGAGGGCTTTGGGGGCGTAGGGATTTTGCGAGTGCGCCTGGATTCCGGCCTTCGTGAGGATAATATGGAAACTCGCCCCACACCCCGTCATTCCCGCGAAGGCGGGAATCCAAGCCGGGGAAGACCAAGCCTGAACATCACAAAAGGTTAGCCCGAATTATCTGCGCCGACCTGCTCTCAGCACCTTAGGCACTTGCCACGAAAAAACATATCAACCAGACACAAGACATCCACTACCCATGAACAAACAAAAGCGCGAAGAAATTTTCCGCCGGCTGCGGGAAGACAATCCCACACCCACCACCGAACTGGCCTATAGCAACCCTTTCGAGCTGCTGATTGCGGTGATCCTCTCTGCGCAGGCCACAGACGTGGGCGTCAACAAGGCCACCGCCAAGCTCTACCCGGTCGCCAACACCCCCGAGGCGATCTACGCACTGGGTGTCGAGGGTCTGAGCGAATACATCAAGACCATCGGCCTGTATAACAGTAAGGCGCGCAATGTGATCGAAACCTGCCGCATGCTGGTGGAGCTGCACGGCAGCCAGGTACCGGACAACCGCGAAGCACTTGAAGCATTACCCGGCGTCGGCCGCAAGACCGCCAACGTGGTTCTCAATACCGCATTTGGCCACGCCGCCATGGCTGTAGATACACACATATTCCGCGTGAGTAACCGCACCGGCATCGCCCCTGGCAAGAATGTACTGGAGGTCGAGCGGCAACTGATGCGCCATGTGCCGAAGGAATATCTGGTCGATGCTCACCACTGGCTGATTCTGCATGGCCGCTACGTGTGCAAGGCGCGCACCCCGCAATGTGGGAGTTGCCGCATCGAAGACCTGTGTGATTACAAGTTCAAAACCAGCAACTGAAACGGTCTTGTATAAATTCCACCTTTTTGATTGAAAAAATCTATTTCCGCTAAATTCGATTGACCGTTATAAGGTGCGCAAATGGCATCTTCATAGTGGAGTTGAGTCATGGCCAAAGCAAAAGCGGAAATAGAACTGGAAGACGATGACTTTGTGGAAGAAGAAGAGGCACCTGATACCGATTCGGCGGCCAATTCCAAAGCCAATCTGACCAAACGCAGACTGATTGATAACTACCTGGAAGAACGGCGCCTGCAAAGGCAGTTGCTGGACTTCGATTTCGACGTTTAACAGCAGGCGCTGACAACTCAGCCCATAAGCAGTGATTGAGCGAAACAATCACTGCTATTGCTTAAATCTGTTTTCTCTATTGATCAGCCTCTCCTACACTCAATTCATCGGAAATGATTCCCATTTATGATTTGAGGTGTCACATGGTCAAAACCACTACTTTCGCTATCATGCACTTCACCGTGGCGTTTGCTGTGGTGTATTTGATGACTGGCAGCCTGGTATTAGGCGGCGCTGTTGCGCTGGTTGAACCGGCCATCAATACAGTGGCCTTCCACTTCCACGAAAAGGTCTGGAAACGCATTGAGCAGAAGCGCCAAGCCGGCCCGATACCGCCGGTGTTACGGGCTTGAAGCCCATGTAGAGCAACTTCGACTTCATAGTCTGCATTGGCAACAAAAAGCATCCTGCGAAGGGGTATTTCTGAGGTGCTTCTGGAACTTTATTCGTGATATTCGGGTATAGTCACTGAAGTCAACTGGAAACCTCTATGCCCCACTATATCTTTGCCCTGATTCTCAGCCTGTTCGCCACATTGGCCCAGGCCCAACAGCACGATGACTTCAGCTACCCTGATATCAACGCCTTCATGTCCACCATCGGTGGCACCCCTGTGCCATTGCGCGCCCCGGTGCCAGATGATGTGGATGTACGCCAGACCGACCTGTCGGTCCGGGTGTTGCCTGATCGTAGCTTACCCCCTGCTCTGGACCGCTACCGCGATCTGCATTATCGGCTAGCCTATCAGAACAAACCGGCACCGCTGATTTTCCTGATCGCAGGCACGGGCTCGGGTTTTGACAGCCCCCGCCTGGACTATCTGAAGGCGCTGTTCTGGCAGGCCGGCATGCATGTGATCATGATCTCATCGCCCACCAACCACGACTTTATTGCGGCCGCCTCCAGTACTGGTTTGCCCGGCCTGGGTCGTGAAGACGCACGTGATCTGCACACGGCCATGTCCCTGGCGGTTGAAAATGCCCGCGACAAGCGCGGCATCGAGATCACCGAGTACCGCATGGCGGGTTTCAGCCTTGGCGCACTCAATGCAGCCTTTGTTAGCCACCTTGACGAGACGCTAGGTCAATTCAACTTTACCAAGGTGTTGCTCCTCAATCCGCCGGTCGATTTGTATTCCTCGATCCAGCGGCTGGACGCCCTGTCAGACACCCGGGTCAAGGGCGTCAGCAACACCGAAAGCTTCTACGAGCACATCTTCGATAAGCTTTCACGGCACTTTGCCCAAAGCGGTGGTACCGATGTAGAGGCGGGATTGTTCACCAGCATCCAGACCTCCGACGAGGCACTGACTGACGAAGAACTGGCGCTGATGATAGGTGCGGTGTTCCGTTTTGCCGCAGCCGACCTGAACTTCATGACTGACGTTATCAACGGCACAGGCCGCTATGCGCCTCCAGGTGCGACCATCAAGGTCAGTACCTCCTTGACGCCGTACCTGCGCCGCGCATTGTTCTGCGATTTCAACTGCTATGTGCAGAGCCAGTTATGGCCTTCATGGAATAATCGCAATATCGACAAGACCATCAATGACATGGCCTATGAAACCAGCCTGCGCAGCATTGAGGAGCATATTGTCGATAACCCGAAAATGGCCGCTATCAGTAACGCCGACGATTTCATCCTTGACGCTGGTGACTACGCCTACCTGACGCAGGTGTTTGGCGAACGCGCCTTTCTGTTCCCCCGCGGCGGTCACGGCGGCAATTTGCAGCATGTTGACGTCACCGCACGGATGCTGAGCTTTCTTGAGGGAACACGCTAATGTATAGAATCACCATCAGCCTTTGCCTGGCGCTGCTTGCCGCCCAGGCGCACGCTCAAAGCACGCCCGAGACCACCCGCCAGGCGCTCTCCACAGCAAACGCCATACCCGAATACCGCGACCCCTTTACTGATCTGGACATAGACCCCTACGCCAGCCAGTACCAGTTCGAGCGGTCCAGCTTGCGAGCACTGAACGTCCAGGACCCGATCGAGGGCTTCAACCGCCGCGTGTATCGCTTCAATGGCCAGTTTGATGACCTGGTCTACCTGCCGGTAGTGCGCACCTACGAATGGGCCACGCCGAAGTTTGTGCGCACCGGCGTGTCCAATGTGTTTTCCAACCTCGCGGACATACCCAATCTGGGCAACAGTATTCTGCAGGGCAAGGCGCAACGCAGTATGCGTACCACCGCTCGCCTGCTGTTCAATACCACGCTGGGTGTAGTGGGCTTGTTCGACGTGGCCAAGGCCATGGGCTTGCCGCAGGAATCAGAGGACTTCGGCCAGACGCTGGGCGTATACGGCGTGCCGCCGGGACCCTACCTGGTATTGCCTTTCCTCGGCCCATCGTCGCTGCGTGATGCCACTGGCCGGGCAGTTGACTGGTCACTCGAGGATGCCGCAGCCTACTTGAACAACCGCCAGATAATGAATCAGAACCCCTGGAGCTATGGCTTGTATGCGGTTGATTTACGGTACAAAAATGGCTTCCGATACGGCGCGCTGGATAGCCCTTTCGAGTATGACCAGGTGCGTTACCTGTATACCAAGCTGCGCGAGTTCCAGATAAGCCAGTAGCTTTTATCGTGACTCCCGCGCTGCGTATAGCTGCGCGGGAGTACGCTGCGCCTACCCCACCCTGAAGATAATCTGATCTTCCCAATCATCCTCGGGCACTGCATTCTCGGCGAGCATGCGGCCGGCCTGGGAGATGCCCGCCGCATGCACCGCCTTGCGATCACCGCAGACCAGATGATGCCAGACGGGCAAATCCTTGCCCTCAGCCACCAGCCGATAACCACAGGTGGGCGGTAGCCAGGCAAAGCCTGCGGCATCGGTGGGCGTGAGCTGAATGCAATCAGGGACGAACTCACGGCGCTGGGCGTAGTTGCTGCACTGGCAGGTGTTCAGGTCCAGCAATTTACAGGCAACACGCGTGTAGTAGATGGCGCTGGGATCATCTTCATCTTCCAGCTTCTGCAGGCAACATAAACCACAGCCATCACACAGCGACTCCCATTCCTGCAAATCCATGTCTTCCAGCGTTTTGCGTTGCCAGAAGGGTCGTGCGATCTGCGCCATGATTCAGCCCTCCTCGGCCAATACGTCATCCAGCCAGGCCATCAACTGCGCCAAGTTGAATGGCCAGTCCAGTTCGGCGCCGGTGTCTTGGCGGCGCAACACCGGTATGCGTAACTGATATAGCGCCATCAACTGGTCGCTGTCGGTAATATCCTGCTCGCGCACCTCCACGCCATTACCCTGGAGCAAAGCCAGCAAGCTACTGGCCTCCTCGCACAAATGGCAGGCTTGGGTGCCGTACAGAACAAGTTGTGGGTCAGTTCGCATCAGAGGGTAGTCGCACTGGGGAATCATGCGCCTAGTGTAACCCGCCGGCTTGGCAGTGGCGACGCCATGCAACATACTGCCGACAAATTACGGAGACACGATATGGATTGGGAAACACTGTTGTGCCGCGAGCGCCTGGGCAAACCGGTTGCCGGTTCCGACGAGCTGGGCCGCACCCCTTTTCACAAGGATCATGACCGAGTCATTTTTTCCGGGGCATTCCGGCGTCTGGGCAAGAAGACCCAGGTGCATCCCGTGTCCAGCAACGACCATATTCATACCCGCTTGACCCATAGTCTGGAAGTCGGCTGCGTGGGCCGCTCCCTCGGTATGCGCGTGGCGGAAATGCTCCGCGACCAATTACCTGACTGGTGTGAGCCGGCAGACATTGGCGTGATCGTCCAGGCCGCTTGTCTGGCGCATGATATTGGCAACCCACCCTATGGTCACTCTGGCGAAGACGCTATCCGCCACTGGTTTCACCAGGCCAACCAGCGCGGCTGGCTGGCGCCATTGACCGACGCCCAACGGCTGGACTTTCTCAGCTTCGAGGGCAACGCCCAGGGCTTTCGCGTTCTCACCGAGCTGGAATACCACCAGTTCGAAGGCGGCATGCGGTTGACCTACGCTACGCTCGGGGCTTATCTCAAATACCCCTGGACCGCGCGGCATGCCGATAGCCAGGGCTACAAGAAGCAAAAGTTCGGCTGCTATCAGGCCGAGTTTCCGTTACTCGAGCAGATTGCCGAAAAACTCGGTCTGCCGCTGCAGGCTGATCAGTGCTGGGCCCGGCATCCGCTGGTGTATCTGGTCGAAGCGGCTGACGATATCTGCTATGGGCTGATCGACCTGGAAGACGGCATGGAAATGGAGTTGCTCGACTATGCCGAGGTCGAAGAGGTGCTGCTGCAACTGGTTGGTGATGATCTGCCGGAAACCTATCGGCTGCTCGGCCCTCAGGATTCGACCCGGCGTAAACTGGCAATCCTGCGAGGCAAAGCCATCGAGCACCTGGTCAACGCCGCTGCCGAGGCCTTTATCAACCAGCAGGATGCGTTACTGGCCGGGGATCTCAAGGGCGATCTGGTCGAGCATATGCACGAGAATGCCCGGCGCTGCGTACTCACGGCTAAGAACATGGCGCGTGAGCGGATCTTCCAGGACAAACGCAAGACGCTGCATGAGATTGGTGCTTACAGCACGCTGGAAACCTTGCTGGACGCCTTCTGTGGTGCAGTCAATGAGCAGCACGCCGGCCTGCACCTGAGCTTCAAGCACCAGCGCATTCTGGATCTGATGGGCAACAATGCCCCCAAGCCCGGCTGGGATCTGTATCGCAGTTATATGCGCGTGATCGACTTCATCGCGGGGATGACCGACCTTTACGCTGCCGATATGGCAGCGCGGATCCGCGGCGTAGGGCCACTCTGAGCAACCATCAAATGCGCGCTACTTGAACGCCAGCGCCCCAGGCGCCTGCAGCCGGCCCAGTAGCAGGTCGACGATAGCCAGCTCGGCGCTGATGGCCTGGGTAGCAATACTGAAATAGTCATTCGAGGGCATGCCCGGGGCGGGGCGGTTTTCGAGCAGGCGGTCAACCGCCTGTAACAGATTGTCCAGACTGTCTTCGGCAGCCCTTACCGGCTTGTCCATTGCCAGGCGCAGCAGCGGCTCGGTACACAGGCGCGCCAACGGGTGGTAGCACTGGGCATTGATCTGCTCGCGCAGGCGCTGCAATTCCTGGTGTTGTAATGCACTGTTCTGCCGGCGGGCTGCTATGCCGGTGCCAACCGCCCGGGCGCGACCGAGCAATTCGGTATTCTTCAACAGCTCCAGCCACATGCCCTGCGGCTGTGGTGCCAGCGTACCCAAACACACCAGATCATGCCGGTCACCCAGCGCTTCAATGGTATGAATAAGTTGATCGGCCATGCGGTGGTGCAGCTGCAATACCGCCTCGGCTGAGGCATGCTGCTGGCGTTCAGCACCTATCTGCTGCCAGAGAGGCAGCACTGGGTGCCAAGCGGTATACCAGAACAGACTGGCCTCATGGACGGCAATGGCCTCCAGCAGGCGTTCAAGTTGGGCTTCCACATTCCAGCGCTGGCTTTCCAGGCTATCCTCGCCAGCCATCACGCCAAAACACAAGCCCCGGTGACGCTGGACCTGCTCCAGCAGCAAACGCAATAGTTGGATCTGCTCCAATGCCTTTAGCCGGCGCTGACGTGTTTGAAGCGTGCGGCGTCGGTGGCCAATTCTTTCCAGCAACAACGCCAGTAATGCGGCTATCCCAAGCAGGGTCCAGAACATGATGCACCAGTGCTACGCTGTCAGCGAGCCACTCCGGGCGTGCGCCCCGACAGCAATTCAATACGATACCCGTCCGGATCCTCGACAAAGGCAAGGATGCTACTACCGTGCTTCATCGGGCCTGCCGGCCTGACTACTTTGCCACCTGCGGCACTGATCTGTTCGCAGGCCTTGTAGACATCCAGCACTTCTATAGCGATATGACCATAACCTTCGCCAAGATCATAGTGGGTCGTGTCCCAGTTATGTGTCAGCTCAAGTACCGCCTGGTCAGCCTCGCTGCCGTAGCCAACAAAAGCCAGAGTAAAACGCCCTTCGGGATAGTCGTTGCGGCGTAGCAGGGTCATACCCAGCACTTCGGTATAAAACGCAATGGACGCGTCCAGATCACCGACGCGGAGCATGGTATGGAGTATGCGCATAAGGGCACCTTCGGTTGAGCTAGAAGCTAGAAGCTAGAAGCTAGAAGCTAGAAGTTTTAAAGGCTAGGCTCTGCGATCTGCTTGTCAATTAGATTCGACAGGCAGACGCAAAAAGCAGAAACAACCCAGACTACTTCAAGCCTCCAGCTTCCAGCTAAAAGCTGCTGTTCAAAGCAGCTTGCGGCCTTTACCGGCAGCAATGCGCATGCGCAGTGCATTAAGCTTGATAAAGCCTGCCGCATCGGCCTGATCATAAGCGCCGGCATCATCTTCAAAGGTCGCGATGGCGGCATCAAACAGTGAGTCGTCAGACTGGCGGCCAACCACGATCACATTGCCCTTGTAGAGTTTCAGGCGGACTACGCCGTTGACGTTGGCCTGGGAGGCATCAATCATCTTCTGCATCATCAGACGTTCCGGGCTCCACCAGAAGCCGTTGTAGATCAGCTCGGCATACTTGGGCATCAGGCTGTCTTTCAGGTGCGCCACTTCACGGTCCAGGGTAATGGACTCGATCGCGCGGTGGCCCTTGAGCATGATGGTACCGCCGGGCGTTTCGTAGCAGCCACGCGACTTCATGCCGACGAAGCGGTTCTCGACGATGTCCAGACGGCCGATTCCGTTTTCGCCACCAATGCGGTTCAACTCAGCCAGTACGGTGGCCGGGGACAGCTCCTTGCCGTCGATCGCAGTGATGTCGCCATTACGGTAGGTCAGTTCAATGTAGGTCGGGCTGTCTGGCGCGTTTTCCGGCGACTTGGTCCACTTCCACATGTCCTCTTCGTGCTCGGCCCAGGTATCTTCCAGCACACCGCCCTCGTAGGAGATATGCAGCAGGTTGGCGTCCATCGAATAGGGAGACTTTTTCTTGCCGTGGCGTTCGATCGGGATGTCATGGTGCGCGGCGTAATCCATCAGCTTCTCGCGTGACAGCAGATCCCATTCGCGCCAGGGAGCGATTACCTTGACGCCCGGCTTCAGCGCATAGGCGCCCAGCTCGAAACGTACCTGGTCGTTGCCCTTGCCGGTCGCGCCATGGGAGATGGCATCGGCGCCAGTCTCGTTGGCAATCTCGATCAGGCGCTTGGCGATCAACGGTCGGGCAATGGAGGTGCCCAGCAGGTATTCGCCTTCGTATACGGTATTGGCACGGAACATCGGGAACACGAAATCGCGGACGAACTCTTCACGCAGGTCATCGATGTAAATTTCCTTGACGCCCATGGCCTGCGCCTTGGCACGTGCCGGCTCGACCTCTTCGCCCTGGCCAAGGTCAGCTGTGAAGGTAACCACTTCACAGTTGTAGGTTTCCTGCAGCCATTTGAGGATCACAGAGGTATCCAGACCACCGGAATAGGCCAGGACGACTTTTTTTACATCAGACATTACGCGCTCCCTCGAAAGTTTGATCAGCGCCACGCATGGGGCGACAGGCAAAGAGCTATTCTAGCGCCGGGGAGCGAGGAATCACAGGGGCGATGGGCCTGTGCATGCCGCCAGGCCGTCAGTTTTTTTGCAAACGCAGTGTTACCCGGCGGTTCTGCTGGCGGCCACCGTCGGTACGGTTGCTGGCCACCGGATAGCTTTCACCGTGGAAACGCAGGGTGAACATCTGCTCGTCAACACCTTGCGCCGTCAGGTAATCGCGCACCGCCAGCGCCCGCTGCCGCGACAACTCACGGTTGGCCAGACGGTCGCCAAGGTTATCGGAGTGGCCATCGAGTTCAATGGCGCTGATGTCCTCGTCGGCTTTTATATACACCAATGCCGTGTCCAGCAGCGCTTTGGCGTTAGCACTGAGCACTGATCCACCGCTGGCGAAACTCACTACACTGCGCGATACCTGATCAAAATTCAGCGGTAACAGTTCGCCCATGCAGGTCTGGAACTCCTTCCAGGCCTCGTGATAACCGATACTCGACACCACGATCCTGACCGACTCCGCACCGCCGGACCAGGCCGCACGCTGAATCGTCGGATGCAGCCCGGAAGCCAGCCCTGCGAGCATCTGCCCAGCCTGCTGCTGCGATACCCTGAGTACCACTGGCCCCTCTTCAATCAAGCCCTGGCCGAGCAAGGTCGAGCGCATATTGTGCCGCCAGGGCGGTGGCTCGTTATATAGCTGCGCCTGGCCCGGTTGCATCAGATTACTCACCGCCTCCAGCTGGAATACCGGGCGCTCCCCCGCCCGCCGGACAAACACCGCCTGGCCGTAACCGCTGACCGGCTGGGTCAGGCGGCACTCGAACTGGCTACCTTCCACCGTCCACTCCACCTCCTCCATACGGGTCTGGAAGGTAATGGCCTGGGCGGGCAAAGTGAGCCCCAGCAGCAGGGCGCAAAGGATTGGACGCACGACTATCTCCATGCAGGATTATTTCTCTCTGGTCTTGCATCGGCCGTTTTCAGCAAAACTTTACCGCGCATGCGGCACGCCCCTGGTTTTAATCCAGGTGTGAAAACAGGGCTGATTCCGGTAGCATGGCGGGATTGAAATAGTCTGGAACCCCCCTGATGACTGATCGCCTTACCCTGATCCGACCAGATGACTGGCATATCCATTTGCGTGACGGCGGGGTGCTCAGCCACACCGTGGCCGATGCTGCGCGTACCTTTGCCCGGGCGATCATCATGCCCAACCTGGTACCGCCCGTGCGCGACGGCCAGCAGGCGGCGGCTTACCGCGAGCGGATTCTGGCGGCGCGCCCAGCGGAATCCACCTTCGATCCGCTGATGGTGTTGTACCTCACCGATCAGACCTCGGCCGAATGTATCAGGCAGGCTCACCGCGATGGCCAGGCCATCGCAGCGAAACTCTACCCTGCCGGCGCGACGACCAACTCCGACTCAGGCGTAACGCGTCTGGAGCATATATTCCCGGCCCTGGAGGCCATGGCCGACGTGGGCATGCCGCTGCTGGTACACGGCGAGGTCACGCATGCCAATGTGGATATCTTTGATCGCGAGAAAGCCTTTATCGACCAGCAACTGGTCGGCCTGGTTGAGCGCTTTCCAACCTTGAAAGTGGTGTTTGAACATATCACCACCGCCGATGCCGTCGACTTTGTCCGCAGCGCACCTGGCCGCATTGGCGCGACCATTACCGCTCACCATTTGCTCTACAACCGCAATCACATGCTGGTAGGCGGTATCCGGCCACACCTGTTCTGCCTGCCGATTCTCAAGCGCCAGCGTCACCAGCAGGCGCTCTGTGATGCGGTCGCCTCAGGCTCTGAAAAATTCTTTCTGGGTACCGATTCGGCGCCGCATGCTCGCCATGCCAAAGAGGCCGCCTGCGGCTGCGCCGGCTGTTATACCGCCCACGCCGCACTGGAGCTGTATGCCGAAGCCTTCGACGAGCTCGGCGCGCTGGACAAGCTGGAAGGTTTCGCCAGCCTGCACGGGCCTGACTTTTACGGATTACCACGCAACACCGACACCGTGACCCTGGTGCGCGAATCCTGGGATGTACCCGCTAGCCTGCCTTTGGGTGATCAGACGATTGTCCCACTGCGCGCTGGGGAAAGTATTCAGTGGCGCGTTGTCTGACCTTTGAGAATTAAGCTGTACCACCCAATTAAGGATCGCCCGTGAGCGAGTTTGATTTTGATAGTGAAGACCTTCAGGAGCCGGTGAGCAAAGGCAAGAAGCCGCCCATGGCTTACCGCTTCCGTGGCTTTCTGCCGGTGGTGGTGGATGTCGAAACCGGGGGCTTCAACGCCGCAACCGATGCTCTGCTGGAGATTGCCGCCACGCCCGTACTGATGGACGACGAAGGCATGCTCTATCCGGATCAAACGCATTTTTTCCGTGTCGAGCCCTTTGCTGGTGCCAATATTGAGGCAGCCGCGCTGGAGTTCACCGGTATCAAGCTTGACCACCCGCTGCGCATGGCCGTGGATGAGTCCGAAGCTCTGACAGAAATCTTCAAGCACGTGCGCAAAGCCGTCAAATCTGCAGGCTGCACCCGCGCCGTGCTGGTCGGTCACAACGCCTTCTTCGACCTGGGCTTTCTCAACGCCGCCGTAGAACGCACCCAGATCAAGCGCAACCCTTTCCACCCGTTTTCCTGCTTCGATACTGCCACCCTTGGCGGGCTGGTATACGGCCAGACGGTGCTGGCCAAGGCCTGCGCCGCCGCCGATATCGACTTTGACGGCAAGGAGGCGCACTCCGCACGCTACGACACCGAGAAAACCGCCGAGCTGTTCTGCAGCATCGTTAATCGCTGGCGTGAAATGGGTGGCTGGCCGCCAGTCTGATCGTACTGGTTTGCCAAGCGGCTGAAGTATGACGTCGCAATTCCATAGTTATCAGTCGAATCAAGCACTTGCCCGAAACCCGGGCGAGGGTTATTTTCCAATGTAGGCCGAATACTCCGCTACACTTCAAGGACCGGGCACTAAATCATCGACCACGAGTTGATATTGTCTCCCAGGCCAAAACGCCAGGGAATACCGTGACATCGGCCGTTGACTGCAATATCTGATTGCAGCGCTGCCGATTGATAACCAGAAGAAGGAGTCACCCTCTAATGAAACGTCAATCACTTGCCATGCTGTTTTCCGCAGCAATCGGATGTGCCGCACTGGCATCCACTCCGGCTGTGGCCCAGCAGAACTTCGTGACCATCGGCACCGGCGGCCAGACCGGCGTTTACTACGTCGTCGGTCAGTCAGTCTGTCGACTGATCAATCGCAACACCAACGATCACGGTATTCGTTGTAACGCACCTTCCAGCGGTGGCTCCGTTGCCAACGTCAACGCCATTCGTGGTGGTGAGATGAATATGGGCGTAGTCCAGTCGGACATTCAGTACAAAGCCTATGAAGGTGTCGAGAACTTTGAGGACGCCGGTAAATTTGAGGGCATGCGCGCCATGTTCGCACTGCACGGCGAGCCGCTGACCGTGGTCGCCCGTCGTGATGCCAACATCACTGGCGTCAAGGATCTGAAAGGCAAGCGGGTGAATATCGGCAACCCAGGTTCGGGTCAGCGCGACACCATGGACGTGGTACTGGACGCACTGGGCTGGACCCACAATGACTTCTCTCTGGTATCCGCACTGGATGCAGCTGAGCAAGCCGCCGCACTGGGCGACAACAACATTGATGCGATGGTGTATGTTGCTGGCCACCCGAACGGTTCCATTCAGGAAGCCACCACCACCGTAGACGCGGTGCTGGTGTCGGTTGACGGTGAAGAGATCGACGAGCTGATTGCCGAGCGCCCCTACTACGCCAAAGCCACTATCCCTGGCGGCATCTACCGTGGTAACGACAACGATGTCGACACCTTCGGTGTTCGCGCGACTCTGGTGACCTCCACCGATACTGATGACGAAACCGTTTACCAGACCGTCAAGGCTGTGTTCGAGAACTTCGACCGCTTCAAGCGTCTGCACCCTGCATTCGCTACCCTGAAGGAAGAAGAGATGATCGAACAGGGTCTCTCCATCCCTCTGCATGACGGCGCGGTGCGTTACTACAAGGAACGCGGCTGGATGTAAGCCCTCCAAACCCGGATCACTGATCCGGGTTTGTTTTTTGCATGCTGTTTTTTCATTCCCCTATCTCATGCATCAGGAACTCAAGGGCTACCATGAGCGTACAAAATAACCAACGTGATGATATGAGCACCGAACTGGAAGATCTGGTAGCCACCAGTGATACCGGTGCTCGCAAGCCCCAGGGTTTTACCGGCAAACTGATTCTGTCGGTTGCTGCAGTCTGGTCGCTGTTCCAACTATGGATAGCGTCCCCCCTGCCCTATCTGGTCGGTTTTGGCGTGTTCAACAGCGCCGAAGCCCGTTCGATCCATCTGGCCTTTGCTATCTTTCTCGGCTTCATGGCGTTTCCCGCACTGAAACGGTCACCGCGTGACCGGGTGCCCGTGCTGGACTGGATTCTGGCGTTGGCAGCCTCCTTTTGCGCAGCCTATACCTACCTTTTCTACACACAGCTGGTCGGCCGCCCGGGCAACCCGACTACCTTTGACGTAGCCGTTGGCATTACTGGCCTGATACTGCTGCTGGAGGCTACCCGCCGCGCACTCGGTCCACCGCTGATGGTGGTGGCCCTGGTCTTTCTGGTGTACTGCCTGGCCGGGCCCTATATGCCCGGCATCCTCGCGCACCGCGGTGTCAGCGTTCAATCACTGATCAATCATCAGTGGCTGACCAGCCAGGGCGTGTTCGGTATCGCTGTGGGCGTTTCAACCAGCTTCGTATTCCTCTTCGTGCTGTTCGGCTCGTTGCTGGACAAGGCCGGCGCCGGTAACTACTTCATTAAAGTGGCCTTTTCCCTGCTCGGCCACTACCGCGGTGGCCCGGCCAAGGCGGCCGTGGTGGCCTCCGCCATGACTGGCCTGATCTCCGGCTCCTCCATCGCTAACGTGGTGACCACCGGCACCTTTACCGTGCCGATGATGAAGCGCGTCGGCTTTTCCGCCGAGAAGGCTGGTGCTGTAGAGGTGGCCTCCTCGGTCAATGGCCAGATCATGCCTCCGGTCATGGGCGCGGCCGCCTTTCTGATGGTCGAGTACGTCGGCATTCCCTATGTGGAAGTCATCAAGCACGCCTTTCTCCCCGCGCTTATTTCCTATATCGCCCTGCTGTATATCGTACATCTGGAGGCCATGAAGGCCGACATGCAGGGGCTGCAGAGCAGCAACCCGCCGCGCCCCTTCGTGCGCAAGGTGCTGGGCTTCCTGACGGGTCTGATACTGCTGATGGCCTTGTCCTTCGCAGTGTATTACGGCCTTGGCTGGCTCAAGCCACTCCTGGGTGACGCGGCGGGCTGGGTGATTGGCGCAGGCCTCTTCGTCGCTTATGTGGGCCTTCTGAAGGTCGGTGCCCGTTATCCCGAACTGGAGCTGGATGATCCGGATTCGCCGGTAGTCACCTTGCCCCAAACCAAACCGACGGTGATGTCCGGCCTGCACTATATTCTGCCGGTGATCGTGCTGGTCTGGTGCCTTATGGTAGAGCGACTGTCCCCTGGCCTGTCAGCCTTTTGGGCAACCGTGCTGATGATCGTGATCATTGTTACCCAGCGTCCTCTGATCGCGCTGTTCCGAGGGCAAAGCAAGCTGGCCAATGATCTGATGCACGGACTGGATGATCTCTGGCAGGGTCTAGTAGCCGGTGCACGCAACATGATCGGCATCGGTATTGCCACGGCAGCGGCGGGCATTATCGTCGGCGCAGTGGCGCAAACAGGCGTCGGGCTGGTATTGGCGGATCTGGTCGAGATTCTGTCGATGGGCAATCTGATGCTGATGCTGATTCTGACGGCCATCCTTAGTCTGATTCTGGGTATGGGCCTGCCGACCACAGCTAACTATATCGTTGTGTCGGCGCTGCTGGCCCCGGTCATAGTAACGCTGGGGCAGCAGAATGGCCTGATTGTGCCGCTGATTGCAGTCCACCTTTTCGTGTTCTATTTCGGCATCATGGCCGACGTGACGCCACCTGTGGGGCTGGCTTCATTCGCCGCCGCCGCGGTATCCGGCGGCGACCCGATCCGCACCGGTTTCCAGGCGTTTTACTACAGCCTGCGTACCGCTGCATTGCCGTTCCTCTTCATCTTCAACACCGACCTGCTGTTGATCGATGTGACCTTCTGGCAAGGGATAGTGATCTTCATTGTCGCCACCATCGCGATGCTGATCTTTGCCGCCGGCACACAGGGTTGGCTGCTGGTGCGTAGCCGCTGGTATGAAAGCCTGCTGATGCTGTTGGTGGCTTTCACGCTGTTCCGCCCGGGGTTCTGGATGGACATTATTCATGACCCCTACCAGGCCATTCCGCCGGCAGAAATTGCCCAGGCACTGGACCGTGTGGACGAAGGCAGCACGCTGCGCATGCAGATTCGCGGTGAAGATAATATCGGCAGTGAACGTACCTTCTACGTCCTGGTGCCGGTGCCCGACGGTGCCAATGGCCAGGAACGTCTGGATGATATGGGCCTGATGCTGATGCAGGATGGCGACCGGACGATGGTCGACATGGTGACCTACGGCAGTCTGGCAGCAGACCTGGGCTTTGACTTCGACCAGGAAATCATCGAGGTGCTGGCACCGGTAGATCGCTGGGCCAAGGAATGGATGTGGATACCGGGCTTGCTGTTGTTCATGGTGATACTTGGCCTGCAATCCCGCCGCCGGCCAGCACCGCCTGGCCGCGGTGACTCGGTAAACGGGGGCCAGCATGTATAACCGCATCCTGCTACCCATTGATCTGAACCACAAGGCATCATGGAGCAAGTCGCTGCCCACTGCCCTGCAGCTGTGCAGGGACTACAGCGCTTCGTTGCATGTGGTGATGGTGATTCCAGACTTCGGGCTGCCTCTGGTGGGCGGTTTCTTCCCGAAGGAATACGCCGCCAAAGCCAAGCAGGCGATCACCGATAACCTCAGGGAGTTCGTCAAGGCGAACGTCCCCAAGGACATCAAGGTGCAGCGCATAGTGGCGGACGGCAAGGCCTATGAGGCTATTTTGCGGGTGGCTAAGAAGATCGATGCAGACCTGATCATCATGGCCTCGCACAAGCGCAAGCGTGCTGAAGATTATGTGCTCGGCACCAATGCGCTTCGGGTGGTGCAACTGTCCAGAACCTCGGTGATGATCGTGCGTTAAGGTCTGTGGCACAGTCCTTGCTCTGAATTTTCCAGCTCCGATTTATCGGTGGAAAGCGCAGAGCGACAAGGGCGTCGTGTACCTGGAGTGCTTTCACCTTCCAGATACACGACGCTTTTTTGTTTTGGCGTGCAGGTTTGTTTGGGGTTTGACGACAGGAAAATATCATGACGCAAGAGCCGCATAAGCATCGCCCGCTTGCCTGGGTCAACGGCAGTGATGCGCCGGAGAAAACCCTGATCCGGCTCGGCTACCTGCCGCTGACCGACGCCGCGTCGCTGATTGTCGCAGCTACCCAGGGCTTTGCCGAGCGTTATGGCTTGCGCATAGAGCTGTAAAGACAGGCCTCATGGTCCGCCCTACGGGACCGTCTGCTCAGCGGTGAACTGGACGCCGCCCAGGGCATGTATGGCTTGATTTACAGCATGCACCTGGGCCTCGCCAGCCCAAGTAAACCCATGGCAGTACTCATGGGGCTGAACCAGAATGGGCAGAGCATCAATCTCAGCGCCGGACTGCAGCGTGCCGGCGTGACCGATGCCCAGGCGCTTGCCAAACGCGTGCATCAGGGCAACAGCCCGATATTCCTGGCCAGTACCTTCCCCACCGGCACCCACGCCATGTGGCTGTACTACTGGTTGGCGACATTGGGCATACATCCGTTGCGCAATATCGACACCTTGATGGTGCCCCCATCACTAATGGTGCACCACCTGAAGGCGCGGCGTATCGACGGCTTCTGTGCAGGTGAGCCCTGGGGCGCCTACGCTATCGAGCAGGGCCAGGCTTTTACCGTGGCGACAAGTCAGTCGATCTGGCCGGATCATCCGGAAAAGGTCCTGACCAGCTCATTGGATTTTGTCGATCAGCATCCCAATACTGCCAAGGCGCTGGTAATGGCGGTGCTCGACGCCAGCCGCTTTATCGATCAGAACGCGGAGAACCGTCGCTGTACAGCCCAACTGATCAGTACTGCCAGTTATCTCGACGCACCTCTGGAGGCAGTACTGCCGCGCATGCTCGGCCAGTATCAGGATGGTAATGGCGAGCACTGGCAGGATGCTCACCCGCTGAGATTTCATGCTGGCGGTGCAGTCAACATGCCCTATCTATCGGATGCCATGTGGTTCATGACGCAATTCAGGCGCTGGGGTCTGTTACAGGACGATCCTGATTACCTCAGCGTGGCCGAGCAGGTCCAGCAACTGGACATCTATCAGGCAGCGGCAACTTCGCTGGGGATAAAGGTGCCAGCGTCGCCGCTGCGGAGCAGCACGCTGATCGACGGTCTGATATGGGACGGCCATGCCCCCTATCGCTACGCCAGAAGTTTCGCACTGCATGGCCTTGATACCGAACACCACCTGGATGACCTGCTGCCGTGAATTCGCACCACGCTGGTGCCGCACGCCTCATATAGGGGCGATACACGCCAGACAGACTATCGCATACCCTTGATATATATGGACTATTTAACTGGCACAAGCTGTGCATTAGAAAATATAACGGTGCGAAGTTTCGCACGGGCATGACTTACATACAGTGCACAGTCAACGATGATGGCACTCTTCTGATTAATCAGAACCGGACAAAGGCGTCCTACCGCGAAAGCGGTGGGACGCCTTTTTTTGTTTTGCGCTCAACAATGCGGAGCAACAGATGCAAAAGCTCAAACTGGTGATGGTAGGCAACGGCATGGCCGGAGTACGTACTCTGGAAGAGCTGCTCAAGCTTGCTCCGGACATGTACGACATCACCGTATTCGGTGCCGAGCCACACCCCAATTACAACCGCATTCTGCTCTCCCCAGTCCTGGCTGGCGAACAGGCGTTCGAGGACATTATCCTCAACGATCTCAAGTGGTATGCGGACAACAACATCACCCTGCATACCGGCCGCAAGGTGGTCAGAATTGATCGCAAGGCCTGCCGTGTATATGCCGATGACGGTACTGAAGCGGAATACGACCGTCTGTTGATGGCGACCGGTTCCAACCCTTTCATCCTGCCGATTCCCGGCAAGGATCTGCAGGGCGTGATCGGCTATCGGGATATCGCCGATACCGAAACAATGATGAACACCGCCAAGACCCACAAGCACGCTGTGATCATCGGCGGCGGCCTGCTCGGCCTTGAAGCGGCCAATGGGTTGAAGATGCGCGGCATGGATGTCACCGTCGTGCATATCGGTGAATGGCTGCTGGAACGCCAGCTGGATCGCACCGCAGGTGACTTGCTCCAGGGTTCGCTGGAAGAGCGCGGGCTGAAATTCCTGCTGCCGCAGTTCACCAGCGAGTTGCTGGATGACGGCAAGGGCCGGGTCAGAGCCGTGCGCTTCAAGGATGGCAGTGAGATTCCCGCCGATCTGGTGGTTATGGCCGCCGGCATCCGCCCAAATACCGACCTAGCAGAAAGCGCCGGCCTGGCCTGCAATCGCGGCATTCTGGTCAGCGATACACTGCAAACCTACGACCCAAAGGTCTACGCCATCGGCGAATGTGCCAGCCACCGCGGCATTGCCTACGGCCTGGTCGCCCCGCTGTTCGAGCAGGCCAAGGTCTGCGCCAATCACCTTGCCATGCTCGGTTATGGTCGCTACGAAGGCTCGGTGACCTCGACCAAGCTCAAGGTAACCGGCATCGACCTGTTCTCCGCCGGCGAATTTATGGGCGATGACGACAGCGAAGTGATCACCCTCTCCGACCCCATCGGCGGCGTGTACAAGAAGCTGGTGATCAAGAACGACATTCTGGTCGGTGCCTGCCTGTACGGCGACACCGCCGATGGCGGGTGGTACTTCCGTATGGTCAAGGAGAATCACAATATTCACCAGATTCGTGATCACCTTATGTTCGGTGAGAATGCTATTGGTGATACTGGCCACCAGGGCCAGAGCAAGACCACCAACATGCCCGATGACATGGAGGTCTGTGGTTGTAACGGCGTCTGCAAGGGCACCATCGTCAAGGCGATTCAGGAGCACGGGCTGTTCAGTGTAGATGATGTAAAAAAACACACCAAGGCCGCCAGCTCCTGCGGCTCCTGCACAGGGCTGGTCGAACAGATCGTGATTAACACCGTGGGCGGCGCAGCCGATGTGAAGCCCAAAAGCGAGAAAGCCGTTTGTGGCTGTACCGACCTGAACCACGGCCAGGTGCGCAAGGCGATTCGCGAGCAACACCTGATCAGCATCCCCGACGCCATGCGCTTTATGGAATGGCGCACGCCAAACGGCTGCGCGACCTGCCGCCCTGCGCTGAACTATTACCTGATCTCCACCTGGCCGGGCGAAGCCAAGGACGACCCGCAGTCGCGTTTTATCAACGAACGCGCCCACGCCAACATTCAGAAAGACGGCACCTACTCGGTGATTCCACGCATGTGGGGCGGCATCACCAACGCAGCGGAACTGCGCCGGATTGCCGATGTAGCCGACAAGTATCAGGTGCCGATGGTCAAGGTTACAGGCGGCCAACGGATTGATCTGCTGGGCATAAAGAAGGAGGATCTGCCCGCGGTTTGGAAGGATCTGGACATGCCCTCCGGCCACGCCTACGGTAAATCCATCCGCACGGTGAAAACCTGCGTTGGCAGCGAATTCTGCCGCTTTGGTACGCAGAATTCGACGCAGATGGGCATCGACCTGGAGCACGCACTGTTCAATATGTGGTCGCCGCACAAGGTCAAGCTGGCGGTCTCCGGTTGCCCGCGCAACTGCGCTGAATCCGGCATCAAGGATGTGGGCATCATCGGGGTGGATTCTGGTTGGGAGCTGTATATCGGCGGCAACGGCGGGATCAAGACCGAAGCCGGGGAGTTCTTCGTCAAGGTCAAGACCGAAGCCGAGGTGATGGAATACAGCCTGGCGTTTTTGCAGCTCTACCGTGAGGAAGCCTTCTACCTCGAACGCACCGTGCACTACATGCACCGCGTCGGTATGGAGCATATCAAGAAGGGCGTGCTGGAGGATGCGGAGCGACGCAAGGCCTTGCACGAGCGCCTGCTGTTTTCCCTGTCGTTCGAACAGGATCCCTGGAAAGAGCGCATCGAGAAGGAAGAGCTGAAAAACGAGTTCCGCCGCATAGCGGTCAAGGAAATTGCCGAGGTGGCTTTATGAACTGGCTGGATATCTGTGCCCTGGAAGACATCCCACAACTTGGCTCGCGCGTAGTGACCGGCGCCAAATGTGATATCGCGGTATTTCGCACTAGCGATGACGATGTGTTTGCCGTAGACGACCGCTGCCCGCACAAGAACGGGCCGCTGTCCCAGGGCATCGTATTCGGCAAGCAGGTCACCTGCCCACTGCATAACTGGACCATTCAACTGGAAAACGGCGAGGCCGTAGCGCCGGATGTGGGCTGTACGCATCGTTATCCGACCCGGGTCGAGAATGGTCGGGTGCAGCTGGTGTTGGACAAAGCGCGGGGATCAGCGTGATGTTTTTTTCCGCGGCCTGCACGGAGCTAAGCAGAGATGTTGGGGGCGGGCTGGGCTGGACCGTCGATGCCCTGGACGGGCATCGCCGAGCTCCCAGGGATGGGTTCACAGCGTGTCCAGCCCGGCCCGCCCCCAACATCGTAGTACTCGATGGAGCAAAATCGGGCATAGCACCATGACTCGAACAACCGCCTCCACCTGCTGCTACTGCGGCGTCGGCTGCGGTGTGCTGATCGAACACGATAATGAGCGCATTATCGGCGTCAAGGGCGACCCGGCGCATCCGGCCAACTACGGACGTCTGTGCAGCAAAGGCGCTACCCTGCATCTGACCGGCGACCTGACAGCGCGAGCCTTGTACCCAGAACTGCGGCTAGGCAAAAGTCTGGCACGCAGCCGCACAGACTGGGCTACCGCCATGGGCCATGCCGCCCAGGTGTTTGGACAGACCATCGCCGAACACGGCCCCGACAGCGTGGCCTTCTACATCTCCGGGCAGTTGCTGACCGAGGACTATTACGCCTTCAACAAATTGGCCCGCGCGTTAGTGGCCACTAACAATATCGACAGTAATTCGCGGCTCTGCATGTCCAGCGCAGTGGTCGGTTACAAGCGCAGCCTGGGTGCCGATGCACCGCCCTGCTCCTATGTAGACATTGAACAAAGCGATTGCCTGCTGATCGTCGGCAGCAATATGGCATACGCGCATCCAGTGCTGTTCCGCCGCCTGGAGCAGGCCAAGGCAGACAAGCCGGAGATGCGCATCATCGTTGTTGACCCGCGGCGCACCGATACATGCGATATCGCCGATATGCATCTCGCGGTGCAGCCCGGCACCGATGTGGCGTTGTTCCACGGCATTCTGCATATTCTGATGTGGGAGGGCTGGCTGGACCGGCGCTTTATCGATGAGCACACCGGCGGGTTTGATGAACTGAAAGCACTAGTGCGCGATTACACACCGGAAATGGTCTCGGGCATCTGCGGCATTCGTCAGGATGACCTGCAAAGCGTAGCGCGCATGATCGGTACCGCACCCTCGTTTCTATCGCTGTGGTGCATGGGCCTGAATCAGTCCAGCGCCGGCAGTGCGAAAAATAGCGCATTGATCAATCTGCACCTCGCAACCGGGCAGATCGGCAAACCCGGTAGCGGGCCCTTCTCGCTGACCGGCCAACCCAACGCAATGGGCGGCCGCGAGACCGGCAGCCTGTCCAATCTGTTGCCTGGCCACCGCGAAGCCGCCAATGCTGAGCATCGCGATGAAGTGGCTGAATACTGGGGCGTCGATAGCCTGCCGGGCAATGTCGGATTGAGTGCCGTTGAGCTGTTCGAGGGCGTTCGCCAAGGCAAGATCAAGGCGCTGTGGATTGCCTGTACCAACCCCGCGCAATCCATGCCCGACCAGACGCTGATCCACGAAGCGCTGGCCGCCTGCCCGTTTGTGGTGGTGCAGGAAGCCTTTGGCACCACCGAAACCTGTCACTACGCTGACCTGCTACTGCCGGCCGCGAGCTGGGGTGAAAAGGCCGGCAGCGTGACCAACTCTGAACGGCGTATCAGCCGCGTGCGTTCAGCCGTTCCCGCGCCCGGGGAAGCTCGACCAGACTGGGCAATCGTTTGCGATCTGGCTACGCGCCTGGAAGCGCAGTTGCGCCCAGGGCAGCCGACTCTGTTCGATTTTGACAGTCCTCAATCGCTGTTCGATGAATACCGTGGGCTCACCGCCGGCCGGGATCTGGATTACAGCGCGCTGAGTTACGCGCTGATCGACGAACTTGGGCCGCAGCAGTGGCCCTTCGACGCAGCAACGCAAACGGGCGCTGTGCGGCTGTACTCGGACAGTCAGTTTCCGACTGACGACGGCCGGGCACGCTTTATTGCCGAATCTTACGTGCCGCACAAGGAACAGCGCGATGCGCGCTTTCCGCTTACATTGAATACCGGGCGACTGCGTGATCAGTGGCATGGCATGAGCCGCACCGGCACCGCGGCGCAGTTGTTCGGCCATGTCGAGCAGGCGCAGATCAGCCTGCATCCCGACGAACTGCGCAGCCGCCGTCTGGTCGATGGCCAACTGGTGCAGGTCAAAAGCCGCCGTGGTGAGCTGATCCTGCCGGTGCTGGCAGATGAGCAGATTCGCCCCGGCCAGGCCTATATTCCGATGCACTGGGGCAATCGCTTTCTAAAAGGTCTCGGCGTTAACGTGCTGACCCAGCCGCTATTTGATCCGCTGTCCAAACAGCCCGAGCTGAAACAGGCCGGCATCAACATCAAGCCGGTGGTCTTTCCCTGGGAATTGTTTGTGCTGGTGGAAGACGATGTGCAGCAGCGCTTCACCGCGTTGCGTGAACACTGCGAGGAGCTGGCGTTCGCCAGCTTCAGTCTGGCCGGGCGCGATCGCCCTGCCCTGCTGATCCGCGCCGCGCACCGCAATGCACCGGATGCCGATTGGCTTGCCAAGCTGGATAGCCTGCTGGACTTGCACAGCGGCCCGGTGCTGATCTACGACGACCCTCGGCGGGCGATTGGCAAGCGGGTCAGGATTGAAGAGGGTCGCATTACCGCCATTCGCTTGACCGGAGAAACCGCCGCCCGCGACTGGCTACGAGCCGTCTGGCAAAGCGGAGAAGCCGATGCGGCACTGCGCCGCTGGTTTCTGGCGCCCCTGAGCACCCCGCCAGGGGGCGCAGCCGGTTGCGTTGATCGCACCCTGTGCAATTGCATGAATGTGAGTCAGAGCCGTATTCAAGCCGGTATTGAACGCGGCCTGGATCTGCAAGGACTGAAGACTGAACTGGGCTGCGGGACCGAATGTGGTTCCTGCGTGCCAGAGATCAGAGGGCTGCTGAACCGAGCCGGTGCGGCGGTATGAAACACCGCTTTCGCGACGGGGCCGTCGCTCCCACAGGGGCCATCGATCCCGCAGTTTGGAGTGTGCTCAGACTAGATCGGGTGGGAGCGACGGCCTCGTCGCGAACAGCCTTACCCCAAACACCGCGTGTACCCCGAGATCAAGGGGTTACTGAGCCGGGCTCGGGTGGTGGTATGAGAGGCCTTTTCGCGGCGGGGCCGCCGCTCCTACCAGCTCGAGCCAAGCCATACCTGCCCGATAATAGCGCTGGCCTTTGTGGGAGCGCCGGCCTCGGCGCGAACGGCCGGAACCATCACACACTATCCACCGGAGAAACCCCATGACCGCTCTTGTCCATTTGGTAGGTGCCGGCCCCGGCGACCCGGAACTGCTGACCCTCAAGGCAGTGCGCGTACTCAGCCAGGCCGATGTGGTCATGGTGGATGATCTGGTCAACCCGGCCATTCTTGAGCACTGCCCGCAGGCGCAGCTGGTACGCGTCGGCAAACGCGGCGGCTGCCGCTCTACTCCGCAGGACTTTATCAACCGCCTGATGCTGCGCTACGCCCGCCAGGGCCGCAGGCTGGTGCGTTTGAAGGGCGGTGATCCATGCATTTTTGGCCGCGCCGGTGAAGAGGCGCAATGGTTGGCCGAACGGGGCATCGAATCGGAAATCGTCAATGGCATCACCGCAGGACTCGCCGGTGCTACCCAATGCGGGATCCCGCTGACCTTGCGCGGCACTAGCCGCGGCGTGACCCTGGTGACGGCGCATACGCAGGACGATAGCGACCTGAACTGGCAAGGCCTGGCGATGGGCGGCACCACGCTGGTGATCTATATGGGCGTAGCGCGTTTGCAGCAGATCCAGCAAGGACTGCTGGCGGGCGGCATGTCTGCGAACACGCCCGTAGCGATGATCGAGCGAGCCAGCCTCCCGGACCAGCGCCAGCATCAGTGTGATCTCGCCAGTCTCTGCGACGCCGCTGCCGCTTTTGGATTACAAAGCCCGGCGGTACTGGTAATCGGTGATGTGGTCGCTGCCGCGCTACACCTCACCCCACCCGCCGAGATCGCCGCCCTGGCCTGACGAAGACTCTCGGAATACGTCACCGGAAGACCGAGTTCCATCCCGCACGGAGGGCGTGATCAGCCCTTGGGCTTGAGCTGATCCAACATCGAGCCCATCGCCTGATGAATGGCATTGATTGCCTTCAAGGGCCTGACCATGACTTTAAAATCAATGATCTGACCTTCATCGTTCCATTCGATCATGTCCACGCCGTTGATCTTGACGCCGTCGATCAAAGTATCGAACTCCAGCACCGCATGATTGCCCTGCTCCACTTCACGCAAATAACTGAAGTGCCCAGGTGCATTCAGCACCTGCATCGCCGCCATCAGGTACAGCCGGGTGATTTTCTTGCCGGTTTGCGGGGTATGAACAACTGGCGAATGGAAAACCACATCCTCGGCCAGTAATGCATCCAGGCCCTTGGCGTCCTGGTGTTTGACGATCTGATGCCACTGTTCGATAACGCTGCTCATGGGCGTGCTCCTCTGTCTGTTTTGAGCATTCTTCTCCGCCCCGCGCGTCAGCTCAAGCCACATAAGCGTCAAGAATAAGCAGGCTATGCTCCGGCTGGCAGCGCTGATCGAGATCTACTCGGCCTTGCTGCCAGGGAAGAATGTTTGAAGTTACTGCTGTTCACGCTGCTGGTCAGCCCAAAGCCGCGCATAAGCCCCGCCAGCAGCGAGCAGTTCGGCATGGCTGCCCTGCTCCACCACACGCCCCTGATCCAATACCAGAATGCGCTCGGCGTGCACGATGGTCGATAGCCGGTGAGCAATCGCCAAAGTGGTCCTCTTCTGCGAGATCAGATTAAGTGCGTCGAGAATCAGTCTCTCGGCATGGGTATCCAATGACGAAGTGGCCTCGTCGAGAATCAGAATCGGCGGGTTCTTCAACAGTACCCGGGCGATGGCGATGCGCTGCTTCTCGCCACCGGACAGTTTGAGCCCACGCTCGCCTACCTGAGTGGCCAGACCCTTTGGCAACCGCCGGACGAAATCTTCCAGTTGTGCCATGCGCAACGCGTTCCAGATGTCTTCCTCGCTGGCACCCGGCTTACCGTAGGCGATGTTGTAGCCGATGGTGTCATTGAACAGCACGGTATCCTGCGGTACCACGCCGATGGCCTGACGCAGACTGTCCTGGGTCACCCCACGTATGTCCTGGCCGTCGACACGAATCGCGCCGCCGGCAACGTCATAGAAGCGGAACAGCAAGCGCGCCAGCGTGGACTTGCCCGCGCCACTGGGCCCCACAATCGCCAGGGTATGACCCGCGGGGATATGCAGGTCCACACCCTGCAAGATCGGCCGAGCCGGATCGTACGCATGGCTGACCTGGTCGAAATCCACCGCGCCTCCGGTGATCTCTAACGGCTTGGCGTCCGGCGCATCGGCGACCTTGACTGGCGCATCGAGCAAGCCGAAAAGGCGTTCGATATTGGTCAGCGCCTCACGGATTTCCCGATAGATAAAGCCGAGAAAGCCCAGCGGCACAAACAGCTGGATCATATAGGCGTTGATCATCACCAGTTCACCCAGGGTCATGTCACCAGCGGAGACTTGAGCCGCCGCCATGAACATCATCAGCGTCACCGACCCGGCAATGATCAACGCCTGGCCCGAGTTGAGCGCTGCCAGGGATAGCCGGTTTTTCATCCGGGCTGCTTCCCAGCCTTGCAGATGCGCGTCGTACTCCTGCGCTTCGAAGCGTTCATTGCCGAAATACTTGACCGTCTCGTAGTTCAGCAGGCTGTCGACTGCGCGGGTATTGGAGCTGTTGTCGAGCTTGTTGCTCTCACGCACGAAACGGTTGCGCCACTCGGTGCACCATATCGAAAAACTGCCATACAGCAGCACCGAACCCAGCACCGTGAACGCATACATGGGGCTGAAGTTGGCCAGCAGAATGATCGCTATCAAGCCGATCTCTAGCAGCGTGGGAAGGATATTGAAGACCATGAAGCGCAGCAGAAAGCTGATGCCGCTGGTACCGCGCTCGATATCCCGGGCCAGCCCACCGGTGCGTCGCGACAGATGAAAGCCCAGGTCCAGGCGGTGCAGATGCTCGAAAACCCGCAGCGACACCCGGCGCATGGCACGCTCGGCTACACGGGCAAAAACCGCATCCCGCAGCTCTGAGAAAAACACACTGGAAAAACGCAGCAAACCGTACATGGCCACCAGCGCCACAGGCACGACCACCAGCGCATTGGCGGTGGGTTCAAAATGGTCGACGAGCAGTTTCAGTGCCCAGGGCACCGCTACGCCGGCCAGTTTGGCCACCAGTAGAAAGCCCATGGCCAGGGCAACGCGGCCGCGAAACTCGTTGAGATAGGGAATCAGGCTGGTAACGATGCGCCAGTTGACCGGCCCACCGTTGTATTGACTGTCAGAATCGGGGCGCACAAGGTTTCCTTCGGAAAAGCGCAAGCGCGCTCAGTTTGGGCTGTAGCCCGGCGATGTCAACACTCTAACCAATAACCCCGCCAACACTGGCGGGGTTAATCTTGAAGCTTGTCGCTAACCGCCCAGAGGCGGTTTAGTCCTCATGCGGAATCGGATCGCGATTGACATCCCAGCCGACCAGCAGCAGGGTCGCCAGTACACCAAAGGTAAGACCGATCCAGGGCTCAAAGAACGCCAGAGCGGCGCCGATCAGGAGCACTGTGCCGCGGGCTGTATTGTTCTGTGGGATGGCCATGGCCACATAGGCACAGGCAAACCCGGTCAGTACCAGCGTCAGCGACAGCGCGATGCCCAGCAAAGGCTGCAGACCGGTCAATAGCGGTAGCAGGAAGAACATCAGCGGTATACCCATCAGATAATAGGATGCCAGGCCGCTGTGCAGGCTGTTCATGTTTTCCTTGCCCAGCTTCCAACGCTGCACGATGATCACCTGAACCCCCGTCCACATGGTGCCCTGAGTCGGGAAGAACGGCGCTGTAACCCCCATGATCGCGTTACGAATGGCAACGGAGATATGAGTACGTGTGGGGTTGATATCGATATGCTCGTCATGTCGAGCAGTCAACCCGTCACGAATAACCTCATTACCGGTGACCATGTCGCCGAAAAGGATCACGTAAGTAATGATCGCCAGCGGGATACCCTGCAGGAACATCTCCAGGCTCGGCCAGCCGATCGCGAACGGCGACATCTGCGCCCAGGCGGCACCGACCGGCGGAATCAGAATGCCCCACTGAATGTCGTAGCTCACCTCGCCTACCAGCGGCCCCACCAGGGCAGCGATCATGAAGCCCGGCAGCAAGCCAAGCGCACCAATAATGGCAAACACCTTGTACTTGGCCTTGAGTTTCGCCATCGGCAGCGAGAAAGCGAAGATCAGGCACACCGCACAGGCCAGGGTGATGGCAATCGGTTGCTGCAACAGAAAGCGTTCGGCATCGTCAACGAACACGCGTTTGAGCGCGGCGATAGCGGCGCCGAGGATGATGCCGGCCTTGAGCGTATCTGGTAGCCAGAGCACGAATTTCTTGCCCAACCCGGAAATGCCCAGGATGAACAGCAGCGCGGCAAAATTGAGCGACAGCGCGGTCATCGCCTGCCAGCGCGAGGCAGGGTCGTCATAACCACCCAGCACATACGCCAGTACCAGGGGCAACGCCGGCGTAATCCACCCCGGTGCGTAGGGTTCACCAAAAACGATAATGGCAGAGGCAATGATCGCCGAATGGATCATCGACACCGCCACGGCCTCTTCAAACCCAAGCCCGAAAAACTCCATCATCAGCGGCACTAGCGCCAGGCCGGTCGCCGCAGCGACGAACAAACCCTGCAGCGCTTCCTGCCAGTAAAATCGGGTGTGATAGAACGGCATGCGGAAGGTGAAGGGGCCCCAGCGCCAACCGGGCAATTCGGGTTTGGACATAACAGACTCTCCGTGACGTTTAAATTATTCTTTTAGGTCAGTTAACGCTACACACCGTTGCGGTGCGTGCTTAGTAGACGGCTTCATTATGCCGTCTGAGAAAGCAAATGGGCATAGTCTATGAAGCGCGAATCAGAGCGATCCAAGCCAAGAAAAATTCTTTACTGCAGGCGCCTCTGACCAGTTATTTCAGGGGCTGCGGTCCTTGTCGGCGACCATAATGCAAGTACATTCAGCTCAAGTACGTGTCATCACCGTCGTGAATAAGCATTATAAAGCGCACCGTTAAGCCACCCTGTAGTGCTGTGCAGGGTGGCCATTGCTCACTCCATGGTTTCAGCGAAAAACAGCTGCATGGCGGCGAAAGAGCGCGCCGCTACCTGCGGGTGGTACTCATTGCGCCCGGGATTGGCGGCCGTTGGGTCGGTGAAGGAATGCACCGCACCGCCGTAATTGACGAACTGCCAATCCACCTCAGCGTCGCTCATCTCCTTCTCGAACGCGCGGATCTGCTCCGCGGGCACCGCAGGGTCGTCAGCACCATTGAGCACGAGTACTGGCGTCTTGATCGCCTTGGCATCATTGGCGTCCGGAGTGTCCAGGTTGCCGTGGAAGGACGCAACACCGTCAATCTCGGTACCCGAGCGTGCCAGCTCCAGTACCACTCCGCCGCCAAAGCAGAAGCCTATAGCGCCCATTTTCGAGCTATCCAACACAGCCAGATCACTCTGCTTGAACACGTCCAGCGCCGCATTGACGCGCTTGCGCATCAGCGGCCGGTCCGAGCGTACGAATGTCGCTGCTTCCTTGGCCTCATCCGCATTGCTCGGCCGCACCGATTTGCCATACATGTCCGCCACGAACACCACATAGTCAGAACCACCCGCGCGGTAGGCCTTTTTCAATGAGTTTTCAGTCATGCCCATCCAGTTCGGCACCATCAACAATCCGGGTCGCTTGTCGTCTACTGATCCGTCGTAAACCAGCACGCCCTCATAGGCTTCGCCATCAATCTCGTAAGCGACAGGCTGCGTCACCATCTCGGCATGCGCCATTCCCGCTGCGCCGAGCAGCATCATTGTGGTCAGGGTTTTTCTCATTGTAGGCTCCAATAGGTTTATAACAGGCAGGCTGCAGTTAACGCTCGAGTCAAAGCATAGCCGCTTGAAAGCGTGCCGGGGCGAGATGTCACATCATGTCGAGATTTAACGTGTATAAAAAAGGCCCAGTCACCGGAGTGGCTGGGCCTTGCGTAGTGCTGTTACTGAGCTGACATTACTTGCTGAGTTCCACCAGCAGCGCGTTCAGCCGGCGTACATAGGCACCCGGATCCTGCAGACTTTCACCAGCAGCGAGTGCCGCCTGATCAAAGAGAATGTGGCTCAGATCGCCAAAGCGGGCCTCATCCTGTTCCTGGTCAAGCTTCTCCAGCAGCGGGTGCGCCGGGTTGATCTCCATGATCGGCTTGCTCTCAGGCGCAGGCTGGCCGGTTGCTTCGAGGATCTTGCGCATCTGCAAGCCCATGCCATCTTCATTGATCACCAGTACCGCAGGCGAGTCAGTCAGACGATGCGAAACCTTGACGTCTTCGACGCTTTCGCTGAGCACTGCCTTGATGCGCTGAACCAGATCGGCTTTGGCCTTGGCCGCTTCTTCCTGTGCCTGCTTGTCTTCGTCGGCTTCCAGCGAACCCAGATCCAGATCGCCACGGGCGATGTCGACGAAGGTCTTGCCCTGGTATTCGTTGAGGTGGCTCATCAACCATTCATCAATACGGTCGGTGAGCAGCAGTACTTCAATGCCTTTCTTGCGGAAGATTTCCAGGTGCGGGCTGTTCTTGACCTGGTTGTAGCGCTCGCCGGTCAGATAATAGATCTTGTCCTGACCTTCCTGCATGCGTTCCATATAAGCATCCAGGCCAACTACTTCGCTGTCGTCATTCTGCTGAGTGGACGCAAAGCGCAACAGGCTGGCGATTTTCTCGCGATTGGCGAAATCTTCAGCCGGGCCTTCCTTCAACACGCTGCCGAAATTTTTCCAGAAGGTTGCGTACTGCTCAGGCTCTTTCTTAGCCAGTTTTTCCAGCATATCCAGCACGCGCTTGGTCAGTGCCGACTTCATGCTGTCGATAGCGGGATCCTTCTGCAGGATCTCACGCGAGACGTTCAACGACAGATCGTTGGAATCGACCACACCTTTGACAAAACGCAGGTACAACGGCAGGAACTGTTCAGCGTCATCCATGATGAACACACGCTGTACATACAGCTTCAAACCGCGCGGCGCTTCACGCTGGTACAGATCAAAAGGGGCACGGCCGGGCACATATAACAGGCTGGTGTACTCCAGCTTGCCTTCGACCTTGTTGTGGCTCCAGCTCAGTGGGTTCTCGAAATCATGGGCGACGTGCTTGTAGAACTCCTGATATTCCTCGTCCTTCACTTCGGTACGGGCGCGGGTCCAGAGGGCGCTGGCACGGTTGACGGTTTCCCATTCCAGTTCCGCTGCTGCGTCCTTGTCGTCTCCCATTGACTGCTTGGGCAGTTCGATGGGCAGGGAAATGTGGTCAGAGTATTTTTTCACCACATTGCGCAAACGCCAGCCATCGGCAAACTCGGATTCAGCGGCCTTGAGATGCAGCACGATGCGCGTGCCGCGCTCGGCCTTCGCCACGTTCTCGATAGTGAACTCACCCTCGCCGGCGGATTCCCAGCGCACACCTTCGGCATTGTCCAATCCGGCGCGGCGGGTAAAGACTTCCACCTTGTCAGCAACGATAAAGGCACTGTAGAAGCCGACACCGAACTGGCCGATCAGGCTCGCGTCCTTCTTCTGGTCACCGGTCAACTGCTGCATGAAGGATGCCGTACCCGACTTGGCGATGGTGCCCAGGTTCTCGATGACTTCCTCGCGCGACATGCCGATACCATTGTCTTCGATGGTCAGCGTGTTGGCCGTCTGGTCAGAGCTGATGCGGATACCGATATGCGGCTGGTCTTCCAGCAGTTCGGGTTTGGCGATGGCTTCAAAGCGCAGCTTGTCAGAGGCATCAGAGGCGTTGGAAATCAGCTCGCGAAGAAAGATCTCCTTGTTCGAGTACATCGAATGGATCATCAGGTGCAGCAGTTGCTTCACCTCAGTCTGAAATCCGAGCGTTTCCTTATGGGCTTCCACGGTCATCTTCGGTTGTCTCCCTTTAGTTTCTCAAGGCGTAGTAGGTCCAGACGCAGGCATTCGCGGCCAGGACCAGAGGCAGGCAAGCGGACGGATCCGCCTAACGTGCTGATGGGCCTTTAATGGGGACTAGTGCGCAGATTTCAAGTCACCGCGTGGCGCGATAACGTACTTCCAGGCTGCGGATATCCAGCGGGTGGAAGTGGTAATCCACCTGATTGGGGCCACGCGGCTGTGCTATGACCACGCGTTGCTCAGCACTGACGGTCTTCAGACGACCTTCATAAACCCGATTGGTGACCGTTGTCAGCCTGACGTTCTGGTCAAGAAACAGCTCTGGCTCATCCAGCAACGCCAGCAGACTGACTGTCTGCCATTGGCCCAATGATGATTCCAGAGGCTCGGGGTTAGCTGCACGGGCAACAGGAGCGGGGGCTGTCTCCAGCACTGGGACCTGGAAGCTGGGCGTGCGCTCAAGGGTCTTTAGCCAAGCAGGTGTTTCGTCCAGCCAGAAATTTCCAGTAACCCGTGTCGCGTCCTGGCTGGGCAGGTGCAGGTGCATGCGCACTGCCGTGCGTCCATCCGCTTGCGGGGTGAACTCCAGACTCAGGGTGTAGCCCTCAACCACACGCCTCAACCCAGGCGCTTGCAATGCGCCGGTGTACCACTGTATTACCAGCTCAGGCCCGGGACCCTCATCAGTCGGCAACCGTTCTATGCGCTGTTGCCGCAGTAAACCGGGCACTTTGGCAAAACGAATACTCAGGGAGCGACGCACGCGTTCGCCCTCGCCTTCCTGCAGGGTCAGCTCGGTGCCCTGCCATACGGCCCGATCAGGCACAAAACGCTGCCCCATCAACTCGCCCTCAATACTGCCTGGAGCGGCTTTTGGGCTTACCCAATCACCTGCTAGCAGACTATCGAAACGCTCTGGCTGATCCCGATGCAGCCATGCCGCCCCGGCCAGCATACACACCAGCCCTGTAAGCAGCAGCAAGCGCGGCATCACGGCATAACCACGGCGGCGCATAAACAACGTGGCCCACGGCAGCACTGCCGCTACCAGCAGCAACCCCATGCCCAGGCTTCGAGCCTGCAATATCAGCCATACCCAGGCGATCAGCACTGCAACGATACCGCTGACGATCAACAAGGCGTCCATGTCTGCACATTCTCGCTGCGTGGAACACTGCTATGGATGGTGGCTAACCAGCTGATCAGCAGGCGAAATCGCCTGCTCAGTCCAGCTTGAAATGCGCTCTGGCCGTAGCAATCGGCTCATTGGAGCGGGTCTGCCACGCTGTTATCGCCACATTACCCACTCGCCTGCCCTGACGCCATACCTGACAGGTGGCATAAGTGTCTTTGTAGAGACCCGCGCGAAGGTAGTCGATAGAAAAATCGATTATTTTGGGGAAGCTCGAGCTGCTCATGGAGATCATCAGGTGCAACATCGCGGCCTGCTCCATAAACCCGGCAATCACCCCACCATGCAAAGCTGGCAACACCGGATTGCCGATATTGTCTTTGGCTATCGGCAGGTGAAAAACCACCTCTTCACCCAACCTGAGCACCTGCATGCCAATGGTGGTGGCATAGGGGATGCTCGCGACCAGCGGATCAAAATTGCCGGTATCATGGGCATCGCGTACCAGTTGCTCGATTTGCTCAACTGTCAGGCTCATGATGCTTCCCCATCGATTTTACGAGACAACTGACCTTTCGCATCCGGTTTGCCCATGCGCATAAAAGTACCTACCACGTGGGCGATAGGTTGCTCCCGATCATCCTGGTACGCCACTCCACGAGTGAAGATCACGGTTGGAGTGATGCGATAACATTCGGCGAAGCCATAAATGGCCTTGCCCGGCTCGGCGGGGTGCATATAGTCAATGCGCAAATCGAGGGTCGGGCAAATCTCGAATTCGGGCAGGTAACACACGGTTGAGATGCCGCAGCACGTATCCATCAAGGTGGTAATGGCACCTCCGTGCACCACGCCACTGACAGGATTGCCTATTATGGCCGCGCTATAGGGTAATTTGATGATCAGGCCTTGCTCATCCGCCTGCTCTACCGTCATGCCTAACATCTGGCAGTGGCGCAATACGGACAGGAAACTCCGGGCGCGTTCATGGACATTATTCATGCAGGCTCTCGATCCTGGTAAAGGATTCCGGAAAACAGTCGGAAACAGGGGCGCTATAGTAAACAGAAGCTGCTCCGGACTCCACATATCGACTATGCTATTGAAGTTCGAGAGAGCAATGGAACTATTACAAAGCTCCCCGGACTAAGCTTATGGTAATCATCACCCAAGGAGATCTCGATGAAAAAGTTGTGCGCAACGGTCGTATTGATGGCCAGTCTCGGTTTGTTGGCAGCCTGCCAACAAGAACCTGAAGACAAGATGGATGACGCTGCTGAGTCCATGTCCGATTCCATGGAAAGCATGGGTGACGCTGCGGAAGAAGCTGGCGAAGCAGCAGAACTCCGCGCTCGTGAAGCAACGGGTACTGAAGAAACCATGGGTGAGCGTGCTCGTGAAAACATGGAAGACGCTGGCGATGCCGTCGGCGAAGCCTATGAAGATAGCGCTGACTATGTGAAAGAAAAAGCCGGTGACGTTCGCGACTCCGCTGCTGAGACAAGAGATTCGATCGAAGAAAGCATGGAAGAGTAATGCTTTCGGGCATGCCTTGACGGGCATGCCCTCTCCTCCTCTCCTTGCTAATCCCTCCTTATCTCTCCCGTTAAACCACTCTAAGCTTTTGCCATATTCCATCTGACTTATCGCATCACCTATCTGATCGAATCTGTCTTTATTACGCCAAGGCCGGCGACAGCAACAACCCCAGACAACTGATAAATCCGACGCCCCAGGCCAGACTGCGCAACTTGTCCAGGTTAGCCAGATACAAGGCTGTGTAGACGATCCGCGAGATGATGAACAGCGCCGCAAGCAGATTGATCGTCGAGCCCTGAGTGTTGGTCACCTGCGCTACCAGCACACCGGCGGCAAATAACGGAAAAGCTTCCAGCATATTCGAATGCGCTGCCATCGCGCGGGCACCCCAGCCGGTCAACGCCGCTTGCTGCGCACGCGGATGGCGATTGTCATAGCCCTTGTCACTGCTTCGGGCCATGGCCACGGCCACCGGTGCTTTGGTCAGCACAATCAATAGCGCGGCAAAAAACAGACACCATAATGGAAAGCTCATTCACTCTTCTCCTGGCTGGGCGGCTCAACAGTGGCCGTGGGGCTGAACATCATGACTTCAAGCACATCCGAATGAAACTCCCGGCGATACAGCACCCAGACGACACCGGCGGTAGTTGCCATGAAAAACAGCGGATTGATAAACCAGGTCAAGGCAGCCAACGCAAAATAATAGGCGCGCAGCCCCAGGTTGAATTCATTGCCGGCCATGGACAGCACTGCAGCTGCCCTGGCTGCGTAAGCTTTGCGCTCGGTTTCAGTGACGTTTTTCTCCCCGACCAAAGGCGCCGAGCCAAGCAGCACCGAGGCGAAGTTATATTGCCTCATGCCCCAGGAAAAGGTGAAAAACGCATAAACGAAGATGGTCAGCATCACCAGCAGTTTCATTTCCGACATCTGCCGGCTGACGGTCGCGACAAAGGGCATATCCTGCAGCAGGGTTTGCGCGCGGTCTGTTGCCCCCATCACCGTGATCAGACCTGCAAGAATCAGCAGGGTACTGGAAGCAAAGAAAGCCGTATTGCGCTCCAGATTACCAATCACACTGGCGTCGGCAATACGCTGCTCGCGCATCAACAGGCGGCTCATCCAGTCCTGACGATACAGGTGCAACACGCTGGCAAGGCAGGCCGTATCGCGGCCTTTGTGGCGCGCATAGTAGGTATAGCCGACCCAGCAGAACAAGAACCAGAAGAACGCTAGCAAGTTGAACCATATGGCACCAGCGTCGGGTAAATCAGGTAACACAGGCATGCTAGCCCCTTCTCGTAAATATTCATGCGTGTCCTTGCCGCCCAGTATAGACACACTACCGGACTGCCTGTGCTGATGAGAAGCACTGACCGTCATGAAAGACACGCAGGCATAAAAAAACCCCGCCGAAGCGGGGTTTTCATCCAACAGGTCGGCGAAGAATTACTTCTTCAGCGCCCAACCGGTCAGTTCGGCCAGTGCTACACCGATATCCGCAAGCGAACGCACGGTTTTGACACCGGCATCTTCCAGCGCAGCAAACTTCTCATCTGCCGTACCCTTGCCGCCGGAAATGATCGCACCTGCGTGACCCATGCGCTTGCCGGCCGGAGCCGTTACACCCGCGATATAGGACACAACTGGCTTGGTCACGTTGGCCTTGATAAAGGCTGCGGCTTCTTCTTCTGCGCTGCCGCCGATTTCGCCGATCATGACAATGGCTTCGGTCTTCGGATCATCCTGGAACATCTGCAGGATGTCGATGAAGTTGGAGCCCGGGATCGGGTCACCACCAATACCAACACAGGTAGACTGGCCAAAGCCGGCGTCTGTGGTTTGCTTGACGGCTTCATAGGTCAGGGTGCCGGAACGCGACACGATGCCCACTTTGCCTGGCAGGTGAATGTGACCGGGCATGATGCCGATCTTGCATTCGCCGGGGGTGATGACGCCTGGGCAGTTAGGCCCGATCAGACGTACGCCCAACTGGTCACAGACGACTTTGCAGTCGAGCATGTCCAGGGTCGGGATACCTTCGGTGATGCACACGATCAGCTTGATGCCACCGTTGGCAGCTTCCAGGATCGAGTCCTTGCAGAAAGGCGCAGGAACATAGATCACACTGGCAGTAGCGCCTGTCTGCTCAACCGCTTCACGCACGGTGTTGAACACGGGCAGGCCCAGGTGAGTAGTGCCGCCCTTGCCAGGTGTAACGCCACCGACCATCTTGGTGCCGTACTCAATCGCCTGTTCAGAGTGGAAAGTACCCTGTGCGCCGGTGAAGCCCTGGCAGATAACTTTGGTGTCTTTGTTGATCAGGATGCTCATTATTTACCCTCCGCGGCCTTGACGACTTGCTGGGCAGCGTCGGTCAGACTAGTTGCTGCGATGATGTTCAGACCACTTTCCTTCAGTACCTTGGCGCCCAGCTCGGCGTTGTTGCCTTCCAGACGAACGACTACAGGTACTTTCACGCCCACTTCCTTCACTGCGCCAATGATGCCTTCGGCAATCATGTCGCAACGAACGATGCCACCGAAAATGTTGACCAGAACGGCCTTCACATTGGTGTCGGAGAGGATGATCTTGAATGCTTCGGTAACGCGCTCTTTGGTCGCACCGCCGCCCACATCCAGGAAGTTGGCGGGCTTGCCGCCGTGGTGGTTGACGATGTCCATGGTACCCATGGCCAGGCCAGCACCGTTGACCATGCAACCGATATTGCCTTCCAGCGCAACGTAGTTGAGCTCGAACTTGGCAGCGTGGGCTTCACGCGGGTCATCCTGTGATGGATCGTGCATACCGCGCAGCTTGGGCTGGCGATACATGGCATTGCCGTCGATGCCGAGCTTGGCATCCAGGCAATGCAGATTGCCGTCTTCCTTGATGACCAGCGGGTTGATTTCCAGCAGTGCCAGATCGTAGTCGGCAAACAGCTTGCCCAGGCCAACAAAGATGTTGGTGAACTGCTTGATCTGGTCGCCTTTCAGGCCCAGTTGAAATGCCAGGTCACGGCCCTGGTAAGGCTGCGGACCGACCAGCGGATCAACGATGGCCTTGATGATTTTCTCGGGAGTCTCTTCTGCAACCTTCTCGATTTCCACGCCACCTTCAGTAGAGGCCATGAAAACGATACGACGGCTGGAGCGATCCACAACCGCACCCAGGTACAGTTCCTGAGCGATGTCGGTGCAGGACTCAACCAGGATCTTGGTCACTGGCTGACCGTTGGCATCTGTCTGATAGGTCACCAGACGCTGGCCCAGCCACTTTTCGGCAAACGCCTTGGCTTCTTCTTTGCTCTTGATCAGCTTGACGCCGCCCGCTTTGCCACGGCCGCCCGCGTGAACCTGAGCCTTGACGACCCACATGTCACCGCCGATCTTGTCGCAAGCCTCAGCTGCTTCTTCTGGAGTGTCTACTGCAAAGCCCTTGGAGACAGGAAGGCCGTACTCAGCGAACAGCTGCTTCCCCTGATATTCGTGAAGATTCATGCGTATCTACCGTTTTGATCGTGTAGGAATTACGTTTCATAACACGGGCAGCATCGCCGGATCGAACCCAGCGTCTTGCTCGCATTACCCTTATCACCGGTATGGAAGCTCTGAACAGCTGCCTGGGCCAGCGGATCGCCTCTTTGCGTCCGTGAGTCCCGCGCCCTGTTCAGAACTGCCACTGGCGAACTGGCCGATCCATCGGCCGGTTGTTGCCGCTTCGAAATAACGCCCCGAAGTCTGACAGGCCGAGTTACGACCTGCCAGTCACAGGGGCGCTATATTATCGCTTCTTGCGATTGGCGACATGTATTGCGTGACCATTTACCGCCAATGCCGCTTCATGCAGCGCTTCGGAAACAGTCGGGTGTGAGAACACCATCATGCCCAGATCTTCGGCACTGGTACCAAACTCCATACCAATGGCGCCCTGCTGAACCAACTCGGCTGCACCTGGCCCGATCACATGGACACCCAGTACGCGGTCAGTCTTGGCATCAGCAATCACCTTGACCATACCGCCAGCATCGTTGGCTGCTACCGCACGGCCATTGGCCGCAAACGGGAACACGCCGACATTGACTTCAACGCCTTCGGTCTTGAGCTGCTGCTCGTTCTTGCCGACCCACGCGATTTCCGGGTGAGTATAGATAACCGAAGGCACCAGATCGTAGTTCATCGCGGTCTTGTGACCGGCAATACGCTCGGCAACCATGACGCCCTCTTCCGAGGCCTTGTGGGCCAGCATCGCGCCACGAACCGCGTCGCCCACGGCGTATACGCCAGGGACGCTGGTCGCGCAATGATCGTCTGCGAAGATCACGCCGCGCTCGTCCATATCGACACCGGAGTCACTGGCCAGCAGGTTCTCGGTATAGGGCTTGCGGCCAACAGCGACAATCAGCTTGTCGAAAGTCAGCTGCTGCTCGCCATCGGCGTCAGTAAAGGACACAGTGACTTGCTTGCGCTTGATGTCCGTGCCGGTAACCCGAGCGCCCAGACGGATCTGCATGCCCTGCTTGGTAAAGGTTTTCAGTGCTTCCTTGGCAATCTGCTCGTCCGCCAGACCCAGGAACTTGTCCAGCGCTTCGAATACCACAACCTCGGCACCCAGACGACGCCACACAGAACCCAGCTCCAGGCCAATCACGCCTGCGCCGATCACGCCAAGCTTCTTGGGTACTGTCTGGAATTCAAGTGCACCGGTGGAGTCAACGATAATGTCGTCGGTCAGGGGCGCAGGCGGAATTTCAATCGGACGTGAGCCAGAGGCGAGAATCACGTTCTCGGCTTCCAGTACAGTCACTTTGCCGTCAGCATCCGTCACTTCGACTTTCTTGCCAGCCAACAGCTTGCCGTGGCCAGCGATGTTGGTCACGCCGTTAGCCTTGAACAGCGCAGTCACGCCGCCGGTGAACTGCTTGACGATCTTGTCCTTGCGCTCCAGCATGGCCGGAATATCAATGCTCAGGCCTTTGGTGCTGATGCCGTGAATCTGGAAACCATCCTGGGCTTCATGAAACTTCCAGGAACTGTCCAACAACGCCTTGGAGGGGATACAACCCACGTTCAGGCAAGTGCCACCCAGGGCCTGCTTGCCATCCTTGCCCACGTATTTCTCGACACAGGCGGTCTTCAGACCCAGCTGGGCAGCACGGATGGCAGCCACATAACCGCCAGGGCCGGCGCCAATTACCACTACATCGTATTTATCACTCATAACCCAATTCCTCTGTTTGCAGCTGTTAGGGTAAAGCTGCCCCTACGCTTGTGACGTTATGGAGCAGCTTGCCGCGCGCCGCTTGAAGCTTGCAGCTGTTGATCAGATGTCCAGCAGCAGACGTGCCGGATCTTCCAGCAGTTCCTTGATGGCAACCAGGAAGCTAACCGCTTCCTTGCCGTCGATCAGACGGTGATCGTAGGACAGCGCCAGGTACATCATCGGCAGGATCACGACCTGACCGTTGACCGCCATTGGGCGCTCCTGGATCTTGTGCATACCCAGAATCGCTGCCTGCGGCGGGTTGACGATGGGCGAAGACAACAGTGAACCGAATACACCACCGTTGGAGATAGTGAAGGTGCCGCCAGTCATGTCTTCCATCGACAGCTTGCCGTCTTTGGCCTTGCGACCGAAATCGGCGATGGTGCCTTCCACCTGAGCCAGGCTCATGTGTTCAGTGTTACGCAGGATCGGCACGACCAGACCGCGATCGCTGGACACGGCCACACCGATATCCTGATAACCGTGATACACCACATCGGAGCCATCGATTGACGCGTTGACTGCGGGGTAGCGCTTCAGCGCTTCGGTAGCCGCCTTGACGAAGAACGACATGAAGCCCAGGCGCACGCCGTTGTGCTTCTTCTCGAACAGATCCTTGTACTTCTTGCGCAAATCCATGATCGGCTTCATGTCGACTTCATTGAAGGTCGTCAACATGGCCATGGAGGACTGGGCATCAACCAGACGTTCGGCGATACGTGCGCGCAGACGAGTCATGGGCACGCGTTTCTCGACACGGTCGCCCTCGCCCAGGCTCGGAACAGCCTGAGCTGCCGCGGGCTTGGGCGCAGCAGCCGGCTTGGCAGGGGCGTTTTTCTTCGCCTCGACCGCCGTCATCACGTCTTCTTTAGTGACGCGACCGCCTTTGCCCGTGCCGGTGATATCAGCGGCGGACAGGCCATTTTCTTCAGCCATCTTGCGCGCGGCTGGCGAGAGCATGGGCTCTTCACCGGACGCCGGAGCGTCGCTGGCAGCGGCCTTGTCGGCGCCTTTGCTGTCGGATTTCTCCTCGGCTTTGGCTTCCGGCTTGGCTGCCGCTGTTTCGCCATCTTTCAGGCTGCCCAGCACTTCGCCGCTGAGGACGGTTTCGCCCTCGCCCTTGACGATATCGCCAAGAACACCATCTGCCTCTGCGAGAACTTCAAGAACAACCTTGTCGGTCTCGATATCGACGATCAGATCATCGCGTTTGACGGCGTCGCCAGGTTGTTTGTGCCATGTCGCTACGGTGCCATCGGCAACCGATTCTGGAAATGTAGGGGCCTTGATTTCAATAGCCATTGTCGATCCTTAAATTAATACTGTGTTGTCTGCCAGATGCTTAAGCGGTGAGTGCGTCTTGCAATAGTTTTTCCTGCTGCTCGGCGTGCATGGACGGATAACCACAGGCAGGCGATGCCGAGGCCTCCCGTCCAGCGTAGTCCAAGGACAGGTTCTTGACCTTATGCTGAGCTAACACGCGTCGCATATGGTGTTGGCTGCAGTACCAGGCGCCCTGGTTCATCGGTTCTTCCTGACACCAGACGACCTTCTTCAAGGATTTGTAAACGGCCAGCACCTCTGCCAGATCATCCTCAGGGAAGGGATACAGCTGTTCAATGCGGACAATGGCCACATTATCGAGTTCATCCTTGCGACGTTTCTCCAGCAAATCGTAATACACCTTGCCACTGCACATGATGACGCGGTCAACTTTCTTCGGATCCAGCGCATCAATCTCTGCGATCACGGTCTGGAACGAACCTTCAGCCAGTTCCTCAAGGGTCGAGGTGGCCAGCTTGTGACGCAACAGCGACTTGGGTGTCAGCGCTACCAGCGGCTTGCGCAGCGGGCGAATCACCTGACGGCGCAACATGTGGTACATCTGTGCCGGTGTAGAAGGCACACAAACCTGGATGTTGTGCTCGGCGCTCAACTGCAGGAAGCGTTCCAGACGCGCGGAAGAGTGCTCCGGACCCTGGCCTTCGTAGCCGTGCGGCAGCAGCATGGTCAGACCACACAGGCGGCCCCACTTGTGCTCGCCACTGGTAATGAACTGGTCTACCACCACCTGCGCACCGTTGAAGAAGTCGCCAAACTGCGCTTCCCAGACAACCAGTGCATTCGGCGTGGTGGTTGCATAGCCATATTCGAACGCCAGTACCGCTTCTTCAGACAGCAGCGAGTCATAGATGTCGAAACGCGGCTGACTCTCGGACAGGTTGGCCAGGGGAATATAGGTGCTGGCATCTTTCTGGTTGTGCAATACCGCGTGGCGGTGAGAGAAAGTGCCGCGCCCGACGTCCTGGCCGGTGATGCGGACCGGATGCCCCTCGTGCAGCAAGGTGGCATAAGCCATGGTCTCGGCAAAACCCCAGTTCAGGGCGAGTGCGCCGGCCGCCATCTTGCTGCGGTCTTCGACGATCTTGTTGACCTGACGCTGAATCACCAGCCCATCGGGCAGGTCGTTCATGCGGTTGGCCAATTCCTGCAGGGTCTTGAGGTCAAAACGCGTGTCGTGACGGGCAGTCCACTTGTGGCCCAGGTACGGAGCCCAGTCGACAAAGGAGCTGGTATCCGGCTGCTTGACCAGGCTCTTGACCACATGGTCGCCGTTATCAAGGGCGTTGCGATACTCTTCCATCATGCCTTGCACGTCATCGCTGGAGAGCACTTCTTCAGCTACCAGACGGTCCGCGTAGATTTCGCGCGTGGTCGGGTGCTTGGTGATCTTTTCGTACATCAGCGGCTGGGTACCGGACGGCTCATCCGCCTCGTTATGGCCGCGCCGGCGATAGCAGACCAGATCGATCACCACATCGCGCTTGAACTGCATGCGATAGTCGACTGCCAACTGGGTGACGAACAATACCGCCTCAGGATCATCGCCATTCACATGGAAGATCGGCGCCTGAATCATCTTCGCCACGTCAGTACAGTACTCTGTAGAGCGTGCGTCATCCTGGCGGCTGGTAGTAAAGCCCACCTGGTTGTTGACGATGATGTGGATGGTCCCGCCAGTCTTGTACGCCCGGGTCTGGGACATCTGGAAGGTTTCCATAACCACGCCCTGCCCTGCAAAGGCGGCGTCACCATGAATGTTGATCGGCAGAACACGATCACCGGAATAATCCTTGCGGCGATCCTGACGGGCGCGCACCGAGCCTTCCACTACCGGAGATACGATCTCCAGGTGAGAGGGGTTGAACGCCAGCGCCAGGTGCATTTCGCCACCCGAGGTCATCACGTTGGATGAGAAGCCCTGGTGATACTTGACGTCGCCTGAACTCAGATCAATTTTCTTCTTGCCCTCGAACTCGTCAAAGAGTTCGCGCGGGTTTTTCCCGAGAATATTCACCAGTACGTTGAGACGGCCACGGTGGGCCATGCCCAGCACAGTCTCCTGGGTGCCATAGGAGCCAGAGCGCTGGATGATTTCATCCAGCATCGGGATCAGGCTTTCACCGCCTTCCACACCAAACCGCTTGGTGCCAGGGAATTTGGTGCCCAGGTACTTTTCCAGACCTTCAGCTGCGGTCAGGCGCTCAAGCAAATGCCGCTTGGTGGGCTGTGAATGCTGGGGTTTGCCGCGCACGCTTTCCAGGCGCTGCTGAAACCAGCGACGCTGCGTGGAATCGACGATGTGCATGTACTCGGCCCCGAAGGTCGAGCAATAGGTCGAGTTCAGCGCATCGAGAATTTCTCTGAGGGGAGCTTCTTCCTTACCGATATGCAATTCACCGGTGCGGAAAGGCGTATCCAGATCGGCGTCGGTCAGGCCGTAGTCGGCCAATGTCAGATCAGCGATTTCTTCGCGTTGCCACAGGCCGAGCGGATCCAGGCTGGAACCCTGATGGCCGCGCATCCGGAACGCCTGGATAAGGCGCAGCACATCAACCTGTTTTTTCTCGTGTTCACTACTGACAGCACCGCCACCGTTGACCACAGCGGTACGACGCTGATTCTTGGCCAGCAATTGGAAGTGTTCACGAATCGTCGAATGGGAAACATCCGACCCCGCATGGCCGTTGGATTGCGGCAGCTTCTGAAAATAGCTGCGCCACTCATCGGCGATACTGTTTGGGTCGTGCAGATAGAGCTCGTATAGCTCTTCAACATAGGAGGCATTCCCACCATCAAGATGAGATGTACTCCACAGCTGCTGCATTTCGCTGTCTGGCATGCTTGGTCACCCTCTATAAGGGGACACCATCTGGCGCAAAGACCATTAATTGGCAAAAACACTGCCATCCGCGCAAAACATGTGGTGGACGAAGGCATTGTCTCTGCCTCTCACCCTGTCTTGTCATGTCCTGCGAAACCGGAATATTGCCGGCCCCGACAGATAGTTCGGGTGTTACCCGATTGCCCCTGTTGGTTTAGGTACATACAAACCGCGGCTTTGTGGGCTGCGGTTCGATTAAATTACTGACCGGCTCCCTATAGCAGGAGCCGGCACAGGCCAACGTGATGCAGACTCGAACCGATCAGGTACCGCTCTGCAGCAGCATGTTGCGGATGTGGCCAATCGCACGGGTCGGGTTAAGACCCTTGGGGCACACGTTCACGCAATTCATGATGCCGCGGCAGCGGAATACGCTGAACGGGTCGTCCAGTGCTGCCAGACGTTCGTCAGTCTGCGTGTCGCGGCTGTCCGCCAGGAAGCGGTAGGCTTGCAACAGGCCCGCAGGGCCGATGAACTTGTCCGGGTTCCACCAGAAGGAAGGGCAGGAAGTGGAGCAGCAGGCACAGAGAATACACTCGTACAGGCCATCCAGTTTCTCACGCTCTTCCGGCGACTGCAGGCGCTCGATAGCCGGCGCCGGCGTGTCGTTCTGCAAATACGGCTGAACCTTTTCGTATTGCTTGTAGAAGATGCTCATATCCACAACCAAGTCACGTATGACGGGCAAACCCGGCAAAGGACGGAGCACCAGCTTGTTGTTTTTCACGACATCGGACAGCGGCGTGATACACGCCAGCCCGTTTTTGCCGTTGATATTCATCCCGTCCGAGCCACACACGCCCTCGCGGCAGGAGCGGCGGTAGGACATGCCTACATCCTGTTCCTTGACCAGAGCCAGCACGTCAAGAACCATGATGTCCTTACCGCCGGTATCCACCTGGAATTCCTGCATATAGGGAGCATTGTCGCTCTCGGGGTTATAACGGTAGACGCTTACTTGCAGCATATCGGTCACCCTTAGTAAGTCCGGATCTTAGGTTCAAACACAGGTACTGTTTTTGGCGCGAAGTTGACAGCCCGCTTACGCAATTCCTTGGTCTCGGGCATGTACAGGCTGTGGCACAGCCAGTTTTCATCATCGCGATCTTCATAGTCTTCACGGGCATGGGCACCACGGCTTTCGGTGCGCAGGTTGGCGGCTACGGCAGTTGCCTCGGCCACTTCGAGAAGATTCTGCAGTTCCAGTGCTTCGATACGCGCAGTGTTGAACGCCTGGCTCTTGTCATCTATCTTCACGGTCGCAATGCGTCCGCGCAGATCGGCCAGCTGTTTGATACCTTTTTCCATGAACTCGCCAGTACGGAACACACCGAAGTAGTTCTGCATGCAGTTCTGCAGTTCCTTGCGCAGCGGCGCAACGTCTTCGCCAGCGGTGCGGCTGTTCAGCGCATCCAGACGACTCAGTGACGCTTCGATATCCGACTCGGAAGCCGAGCGGTGTTCGATGCCGTCATTCAGTGCAGACTCCAGGTGCAAGCCAGCCGCGCGACCGAACACCACCAGATCCAGCAGCGAGTTGCCGCCCAACCGGTTGGCGCCGTGCACGGATACACAAGCGACTTCACCCACGGCGAACAGACCGTCGATGATCTTGTCCTGACCGTTGGCATCCTGAGTAATGGCCTGACCATGGATGTTGGTGGGAATACCACCCATCATGTAGTGACAGGTCGGGACCACAGGGATAGGCGCCGTGACCGGATCAACGTGGGCAAAGGTCTTGGACAGTTCACAAATACCTGGCAGACGACTGTGGAGCACTTCCTCGCCCAGGTGATCGAGCTTCAGCATCACGTGGTCGCCATCCGGGCCGCAACCATTACCGGCGAGGATTTCCTTGACCATCGAGCGAGCTACAACGTCGCGGCCAGCCAGATCTTTGGCGTTGGGCGCGTAGCGCTCCATGAACCGTTCGCCATGCTTGTTGATCAGGTAACCACCTTCACCACGGCAACCTTCAGTCACCAGGGTGCCCGCGCCGGCGATACCGGTCGGGTGGAACTGCCACATTTCGATATCCTGCACCGGTACTCCAGCACGCAGTGCCATGCCAATACCGTCGCCGGTATTGATCAGCGCGTTGGTAGTAGAGGCGTAAATACGACCTGCCCCACCGGTGGCCAATACCGTTGCTTTGGAACGGATATATGCGGTTTCACCAGTTTCAATACAGATGGCGATGACACCCACTACAGTACCGTCCTGGTTCTTCACCAGGTCGACTGCGTACCATTCATTAAGAAAGGTGGTGTCGTGCTTGACGTTGTTCTGATACAGCGTGTGCAGCAGCGCGTGACCGGTACGGTCGGCTGCAGCGCACGTACGTGCCGCCTGGGTGGGGTTGTCCGGACCTTTGGACTGACCACCGAAGGGGCGCTGATAGATACGGCCCTGCTCGGTACGGGAGAACGGCAGACCCATGTGCTCGAGCTCGAAGATCGCTTCCGGACCAACCGAACACATATATTCGATAGCATCCTGGTCGCCGATATAGTCGGAGCCCTTGACGGTATCGTACATGTGCCAGCGCCAGTCATCGTTCGGATCAGCAGAGGCAATGGCGCAAGTGATGCCGCCCTGAGCAGACACCGTGTGCGAACGGGTCGGGAATACCTTGGTAACCACGGCAGTCTTGTGACCACCCTGGGCCAGTTGCAGCGCTGCGCGCATGCCGGCACCACCACCACCTACAATGATGGCGTCGAAAGTCAACGTACGAATGTTAGCCATTTAGATACCCCAAAGAATCTGCACGCCCCAGACGAAAAAGACAAACATCGCCAACCCGCACACCGCCTGAAACAGGAAGCGAACAACGGTGGCTGATTTGCCCAATGCCATGGGAGTCAGGTAGTCAGTAGAAATGGTCCACATTCCGACCCAGGCGTGAACGCTCAGGGCCACCAGCGTGAGCAGACTGAATATACGCATCCAGTTCTGGCTGAACAGACCTTGCCAATCCGCGAACGTGAGGCCCGGATTGAATATCAGATAACCAAGCAGGAACAGCACATAGGCTGCCAGCAATACGGCAGAGACGCGCTGCGCCATCCAGTCGTAGAGACCACTGCGCGACAGGTTGGTGACATTGGTTACCATATCCAAACCCCCAGAAGAACAATCAGAATGACGGATACGACGATCACGATCTGCGAGCCACGCTTGCCGCTCTCGAGGCCCTCACCTACTCCGGCGTCCATGACCAGGTGACGAATACCGGCAACCAGGTGATACAACAGGGCAGACAGCACGCCCCACAGGATCAGCTTGGCCAACGGGTTCTGCAGAACTGACTGCACTTGCTCAAAACCGCTTTCGGAACTCAATGACACGTCCAGCATCCAAAGCAGGCCTGCGATGGAGATGAACAGAATGATGCCCGAAATACGGTGAGCAATCGAAGTCAGCGCTGTGACAGGAAGTTTGATTGTCCTGAGATCTAGATTGACAGGTCTTTTGCTATTCACGGCTATATTCACACTCGTGGCCCCTTTTTGATTCAGGGCTGGATTATAGGAAGGTGCACTATTGTGGGTACCCCAGCGGCATAACTACTTGACCTTGCAGGCAGGCCGATATGCCACTTTGCCGGTCATGGAGTATAGAGACTTGACCCCCTGATTACAATGCAAGCAAGCCCTTGGAATGCCCTTGTTAACACCCTCGAGAGCAATCGTTTGCCTCGCTCAGGGTGCAAATAAAAGCTTTTTATCCGCGTGATATCCATTCACTATCGGTACAATTGACAAACCGATATATCACCTTATAGTGATGCGGGCCCTGCGTGGGGGCTCTTTTCGATTTCAGTTTCGATTCCAGCAGACAGGAGGCCATCAATGGCTGATAAAAAGGCGCAGTTGATCATCGAGGGGCATGCCCCCATTGACCTGCCAATGTATTCAGGCACTCTTGGCCCGGATGTTATCGATGTTCGCGGCTTGACCGCAGAGGGCTACTTCACCTTTGACCCTGGCTTTATGGCCACCTCCTCCTGCGAATCCAAGATTACCTACATCGATGGTGACAAAGGCGTGCTGCTGCATCGCGGCTACCCCATCGAGCAACTGGCTGAAAAAGCCGACTTTCTGGAAACCTGCTTCCTGCTGCTCAAGGGCGAACTGCCCAGCGATGCCGAGAAGGAAGAGTTTGTCAGCACCATCAAGAACCACACCATGGTGCACGAGCAACTGAAAACCTTCTTCAACGGCTTCCGTCGTGACGCACACCCGATGGCCATCATGTGTGGTGTAGTGGGCGCGCTCTCCGCCTTCTACCACGATTCGCTGGATATCAACGATGCCCACCACCGTGAAATTTCGGCCGTCCGCCTGATCGCCAAGATGCCGACGCTGGCCGCCATGGTCTACAAGTACTCCATGGGTCAGCCGATGATGTACCCGCGCAATGACCTGACCTACTCCGAAAACTTCCTGCACATGATGTTCAACACACCCTGTGACGAGAAGAAGGTCAATCCAGTATTGGCCAAGGCCATGGACCGCATCTTTGTATTGCATGCCGATCACGAACAGAACGCCTCCACCTCGACTGTACGCCTGGCCGGCTCTTCCGGTGCCAACCCCTTCGCTTGTATCGCTGCGGGCATCGCTGCCCTGTGGGGACCCGCTCACGGCGGTGCCAACGAAGCAGTACTGCGCATGCTCGACGAAATCGGTGACGTGTCCAACATCGAGAAGTTCGTCGCCAAGGCCAAGGACAAGGATGACCCGTTCAAGCTGATGGGCTTCGGTCACCGCGTTTACAAGAACTTCGACCCGCGCGCCAAGGTCATGAAACAGACCTGTGACGAAGTGCTGGCTGAACTGGGCATCAATGACCCGCAGCTGGAACTGGCGATGAAGCTGGAAGAAATCGCCCGCAACGATCCCTACTTCGTTGAGCGCAACCTGTACCCGAACGTCGACTTCTACTCCGGCATCATCCTCAAGGCCATTGGCATCCCGGCCTCGATGTTCACCGTGATCTTCGCCACCGGCCGTACACCAGGCTGGATCGCCCACTGGAACGAGATGATCAGCGGCCCGTACAAGATTGGCCGTCCACGTCAGCTGTATACCGGCTCGGAAAAGCGCGATTACCCCGCCTGATTTTTCAGCCAATAAAAAACCCGCTTCGGCGGGTTTTTTATTGGCTGGTCTCAAGCTGCAAGCTGCAAAGAATGGAGCCCCCCTACTCAAGAGCGCGTTATCTTGAAGCTTGAAGCTTGAAGCTTGCCGCTCGACGTTAACCCGTCTGCGCTTCCCACCAGCCGATGATCCGCAGCGCATCTTCAGCAGTATTGCCGCAAACGTCTTCTGCCGGATGAAAATCGGCGCACACGCGGGGTCGGTCAGGCGAGGAGAAAATCCCGCAGCGGGCATCCGCGTCCAGATGGATGCAGCGCACGCCGGCGGGCTTGCCCTTGGGCATGCCAGGTATCGGCGAGCTGATCGACGGCGCGATGCAGCAGGCACCGCAACCAGAGCGGCAGGCGAGCAACGACATGAACTGTACCTCCTGCGGATGCCTGGTGGTGGATGAGCCAAGGCGCGCCATTATCCACAGGAGCTAACCAACTGTCGATTCAACCGCTGGCAGCGCGGGCTATTCGCCGCGCTTGGGCTCCAAACGCGCAATCAGGCTGGAGGTGTCCCAGCGGTTACCACCCATCGCCTGAACATCCGCATAGAACTGATCAACCAGCGCCGTCACCGGCAGTTGCGCACCATTGCGCCGGGCTTCATCAAGCACCATACCCAGATCCTTGCGCATCCAGTCGACGGCAAAACCAAACTCGAATTCTCCTGCGAGCATGGTCTTGTGGCGGTTCTCCAACTGCCAGGACTGAGCCGCGCCCTTGCTGATCACCGACATCGCCGCTTCTCCGTCCAGCCCAGCGCTCTTGGCAAAGTGCAATGCCTCTGCCAGGCCCTGCACCACACCCGCGATACAGATCTGATTGACCATCTTGGTCAATTGCCCCGAGCCAACCGGCCCCATCAGCTTGAGCATTTTGGCGTAGCAGTTCATGACCGGCCGGCTGAAATCAAATACCGACTCGTCACCGCCGACCATGATGGTCAACTGGCCATTTTCCGCCCCCGCCTGACCACCAGACACCGGCGCATCAAGAAAACCCACACCCTTGGCTGCGCAACGCTCGAACAATTCCCGGGCAACTCCGGCGGACGCGGTGGTATGGTCGATGATCACCGCACCTGAACGAATCCCCTGAAGAATGCCCTGCTCGCCGGAGACTACTTCTCGCAAGTCATCATCGTTACCCACGCACACCATCACCAGGTCCTGATCCACCGCCGCTTCAGCCGGTGTCGCACAGGCCCGCCCGCCAAACTGCTCCACCCAGGCCTTGGCCCGGGATTCAGTGCGGTTGTATACGGTAACATCGTGACCCGCAGAGCGCAGGTGACCCGCCATGGGGAAACCCATTACCCCAAGACCGATAAAAGCCAGGTTTGCCATCAGTAACTCCTCAAGAAATAACGGACCGCTCAGTGCGGCCTTCGTGTGGTTGCTCGCCCGCTCTTTGATGTAATCGACGGGGTTATTGGCCATGTAAGATAGCCTAACCCACTGCGCAGTAAATCGGTCTGAAACCTTTTGCCAATATAAATCAGCAATGATTCTCAGCTACGGCTGATTCTGTCATCAGTAGCAGGTAGCATACAGCCACTGCGTAATGGGCAACCACAACCCGCAACGCTCGCTTGGCAGCCAAGGACAACTCACCCGCATGCAGATGTACAGACCCGTTTTGTGCCGCATTTTCCTATGCCTGTTCGGGCTTACTCTACTCGCTGGCTGCCAGCAAGAGACATCGTCCAGCGCCTCATCCGGGCGGGACGCGACGCCTGTTGCCGCTCATCTGGTCAGCACCCGCGACCTTTCCCGGCCGTTGCGCCTGGCTGCTACGGTAGAGCCAAGGGTCATGATCAGCCTGGCCGCGCGCACGGCGGGCACAGTGCAGAGCGTCGCCGTTGAGGAAGGTGACCGCGTTACTGCAGGGCAGGTGTTGGCCAGACTGGATGTAGCAGAGGCCGGCGCTGAACTGGCGCGCGCTGATGCACAGATGGCTTCTGCCAAACTCGATTTCGATCGTGCTATCGAGTTGCGTCGCAGAGGCGTAGCGACCGAAATCGAATACCAGGCCGCCGATGTGGCCCTGCAGGTGGCCCGCAGCCAGCGCGAACTCTGGCAAAGCCGTGTCGCTTATGGCCGGATCGAGGCGCCTCAAGCCAGCATGGTTATCGCACGGCACATTGAAACCGGCGAAGCAGTGCAAACCCAAAGCACGCTGTTCGAATTGGCCGATATGGACCAACTTGTTCTGCGCCTGGGCATATCCGAGCTGGACGTGGTGCATCTGCAGCAGGGGCAGTTGCTCCCCGTCACCCTTGATGCCCTACCCGATTTACGCTTTGAGGGCGTGGTACGGCGAATTTTTCCCGCAGCCCTGGGCACCAGCCGATTGATCACCGTTGAAGTCAGTCTGCCCAGCAGTGCCTGGGAACAAGGCGTCAGACCCGGCTTTCTGGCCCGTGTTGATGCGGCCATAGACCCACGCCCCGATACCCTGGTGGTACCCTCCGCCGCCGTGGGTAGCCAGGAGGGTGGCAACTATGTGTTCGTTATCGAGGACGATGCGCTGGTACGCCGCACCGTGACTACCGGCATCAGCCGTAGTCGCTGGACCGAGATCATTGAAGGCGTGGAAGAAGGCGAGTTGATTCTGGCCAGCAACCCGATCGACATGCTCGACGAACAGAAAGTACGGGTTGTGATTCGCCATGACTGAGCGCGCTCGATTTGGCCTGACCTCACTGGCCATCAGCCGGCCGGTAGGTACGCTGGCCCTGGCTTCCGTGGTAATGGTGATGGGGTTGTATTTTCTGCAACGCCTGCCAATTGACCTGCTGCCCAGCATCGACTACCCGCAAATACGCATCAGCGTGGAATACCCCGGCGTCTCTGCCGAGGTTATCGAAGAACAGGTGACTCGCGTATTGGAGCGCAGCCTGGCCGCTACCGAGAACCTGACCAAGATCAGCAGTGAAGTGGAAGACAGTCAGACTGATATCGACCTGACGTTCGAATTCGGCACCGACCTGGATCTGGCCCTGCAGGATACCGCCCGCGGCCTGGAGCAAGCGCGCCCACTGCTGCCCGATATTGACCCGCCCCGCGTACGCAAATTCGACCCTGGCCAACAGGCCGTCTGGCAAGGCGGTTTCAGTTCGACCGTGCGCAGCGAAGCGGCGCTGAATGACTGGATTGAAAATACCCTGTCGCCGCAATTGATCGGCATCCCCGGCGTCTCCTCGGTGGAGGCCGCCGGCGGCATGGTGCGTGAAATCGAGGTGATTGTTGATCAGCAGCGGCTGCTCTCCTACGGCATGGGCATGGATGATGTAAGCCGCACATTGGCCGCCGAAAACCGCGACCTGCCGATCGGCCGCGTGACCTCGGAAACCTTTGATGTGGCCGCCAAGACCGAAGGCCTGTTTACCTCGCTGGAACAGATCGAGAACGTATTACTGCCCCTACCGCGTGAAGTCTCACGTTACGGGCAGAATATCCGCCTTGCCGATATAGCCGATGTGATTGATGGTAACCGCCGTCAGCGGGTATTTGCCCGCCTGGATGGCACACCCGCCTCTCAGGTGTCGATCTACAAACTGCCCGAAGCCAATACCGTTGCCGTCGCCGACGCGGTGCGCGCAACCCTGACACGCCTTGAGCGCGACGACTTCATCCCAGCCGATATCAGTTACCGCCCCACCCAGGACCCGACCTATTTCATCCGCGGCGCCCTGTCCAGTGTCAGCTCTGCGGCCCTGCTCGGCGGCACCCTGGCAATGATCATGGTGCTGCTGTTTCTCGGCAGCCTGCGCAAAGGCTTTGTGATCGGCATTTCCATTCCTATTGCCATCATGGCCACCTTCAGCCTGATGGGTTTCAGCGGTCTGACCTTGAACATCATCAGCATGGGCGGGCTGGCGCTGGGCGTCGGGTTGTTACTCGACAACGCTATCGTCATGCTGGAAAACATCTATCGGCATCGAGAAGCCCTTGGCAAATCGCCCGAGGACGCAGCGCGCGACGGCGCCAGCGAAGTGGTATCGGCCATTACCGCAGGCACCATCACCAACCTGGCGGCCGTGGTGCCCTTCCTGCTGGTCAGCGGCATCGCCGCACTGGTATTCCGCGAAATGATTCTGACGATCTCCTTCGCGATTCTCGCCACCCTGGTCGCCGGCCTTACGCTCGTACCCTCACTGGCGGCTTTGGTCGGCCGCATCAGCTTCAACAGCGGGTTGGTGAGCAGCGCGCCCGTGCGTCTTTTCAGTGGTGGCATAGTGCATCTACGCAACGGCTATTCACGCGTACTGCCGGGTGTTTTGCGTTGGCGCTGGGGCGTGATGGGTCTGGCTACTCTGCTGCTGGCCGGCTCTGCCTGGCTGTTTACTCAGTTGGGTAGCGAATTCCTGCCGCAGATGGACGATGGCGCTGTGCAGATTCGCATCACCATGCCCGCCGGCACCCCGCCTGAGGAGACCCAACGCGTTTCCCGCCAGATTGAACAACTGCTGATGGAACGCGATTACGTCGACAATGTGTTCACCCTGGCCGGTGGCGCTTTATGGGGCGGCATTATCAGTGAGCGTGCAGGCTCCGGGATATTCCAGATTCAGTTGGTGCCCGCCAGCGAGAGACCCGACATGCCTGCTGGCATCTGGATCAACGAAACGCAAAAAGCCGTGCGTGACCTGGCCTTGCCTGGGGTGCGCGTAACTGCCCGCCCGCCGCAGATCCGCGGGCTGCGCTTTACCAGTGACGGCAACGACCTGGCCATCGGCGTTACCGGCCCGGAACTGGATGAGCTACAACGCATTTCCGACGACATCAGCGAGCGCCTGGAAGGTATCCCCGGCCTGATCGGCCTGGAAACCGGCGCTGAAGATCAAACGCCCCTGCTGCGTCTGTTTGTTGACCGGCAACGGGCTGCCCAGTTTGGTCTGCGGGTGACCGAGGTGGGCGAAGCTATACGCCACGCGGTCGATGGCCAGGTCGCCACCCAATATATCGATGGCAATCAGGAATACGACCTGCGCGTGCGCCTGCCCTACAACACCATCACTGATGCCGATGATCTGGGTAACCTGCTGCTGTTCCGCATTGATAACGAGCCGGTGTTGCTACGCGACGTAGCGACGCTGGAGCTAGGCGAAGGTCCGGCGGTGATTTACCGGGAAAATCAGACCCGCATCATGCGCGTGGTGGGCGATATCAACACCAGTATCTCCGACGTGGGTACCGTCATGATGGAGGTCGAGGCTCGCCTGGCGGATCTGGAATTGCCCGAACGCTACAGCCTCATGACCGGCGGACAGTGGGAAACCATTCAGGAGACCAATCAGGAGATCATTCTGGTTGTCATGCTCTCGATCTTTCTGGTGTTTGTGGTGCTTGCGGTGCAGTACGAGCGCCTGAGCAATCCGTTGACCATCATGGCTGCCGCACCTTTGTCGATGGTGGGGGTAAGCCTGGCGCTGTGGGTGACCGGCACGCCGATATCCTCACCGGTGATGATCGGCCTCATTCTGCTGATCGGGATTGTGGTGAACAATGCCATTCTGCTGGTCGAATATATCGAGCAAGGCCGCAAACAGGATGGCTTGAGCGTGGTGGAGGCCGTCGCCAGAGCCGGCAGCGTACGCCTGCGACCCATCCTGATGACCACGCTGACCACGGTACTAGGCATGTTGCCGCTGGCAATAGGCATAGGTGAAGGGGCGGAAATCATGCGTCCGCTGGCACTCACCGTGGTTGGTGGGCTGATGTTCTCCATGCTGCTGACACTCTTTGTGGTGCCTTGCCTGTATATGATCATCAACGGCTTTGCCGAGCGGGTTAGCGCAAAATTGACCGGAAAACCTCAAGTTGCCTGATTTCGATTGCCGGTCAATGACCGGCTTAGGCATACTATGCGGCTCTCAATTACGCTCTCGAGGAGCCCGCAGATGTTCAAGATCAACGAGTATTTTGATGGCAAGGTCGCGTCAATCGGCTTTCAGCAGCCCGACGGCACCGCCACTGTGGGCGTGATGGCACCCGGCGAATACGAATTCGGCACCAACCAGCTAGAAATCATGCAGGTGATTACCGGCAAACTGACCGTGCAATTGCCCGGTGGCGACGAATGGGACGAGTACCCTGCTGGCACCCAGTTTGTGGTCGCCGCGCACAGCAAGTTCAAACTCAAGGTTGAGGAAGACACCGCCTACCTGTGCGAATACCGCTAAGCTGATCCTAAGCGGTCGGCTGATGCCGACCGCTTGCACGCCCGCATTTCCATAGAGCCATCCCAGATCAATCCCGGGTAATTTCGCCCGTCGCCGCGTCTTCGGTCATCCCTTTGGCGTAAACCTCGATAAAAATCGGCGGCATGCGTTTGGGCTTGCCGGTTGAGACCTCGATACAGACAAAAGTGGTACGGGCACGCAGCAAGGTAGCGCCATCGGATACCCGGCACAGCTGAAAATGCCGCGTCATGCGCAGCTTCTTGTCCCAACTGATAATCCAGGTAGCCATGACCAGCTTATCGCCCTCATAGGCAGCGCTCAGGTAGTCGATCTCATGCCGGAACACTGCCATGGCCCTGTCCAGTTTGCGGTATTCCTCCACACCCAGCCCCAGCGAACTGGAGTGCTGCCAGGCGCAGCGCTCAAGCCAACCCACATAGACAATATTATTGGCGTGCCCGAGCCCATCGATATCTTCAGGCTGTACGGTAATCTCCAGGGTATGCGGATTATTCAAATCCCATTTCACAGTCGCTGACTCCGTCATTTCATTTCACAGGCTTCAGAGCATAACACCGCTGGCCCTCGGTTTGACCCCAAGCGGGCCAAGCAGGAGTGGCTGCTCTGGTGTAATCTGAGGGCAGACCTTTCAAGGAATCTGCTTTCATGTTCAAGCACTTGCACTTCCCTATTCTGATCATCAACCCGCATATCGGCCGCCAGGACGTGGCTGGCAGCCAACTGGCCGAGCTGTTCAAGGCATTGAAGCAGGAAGGGTTCGAGGTGTTGGCCACCGCTTCCATCGAAGAGGGTCGGATGATCGCAGAAGCGCATCGCGGCTTGTCGTGCATCCTCTTTACCGCCGACCAGGAAGAGGATCTTGAGCAGGTAAAAGCGCTGTTTCTCGCCGCCCATTCACGCTCACCTGAGCTCCCCATCATGGCCCTGAGCACGCGTCAGAGCCTGGATAACGACAAGCTCAGCGCGCTGCGTGATCTGCATCAGCTACGCGGCATCATTTACCTGTTTGAAGATACCCTGCCCTTTATCGCCGGGCAGATCGCGCGCACCGCTCAGGCCTATCTGGGCCAGTTGCTGCCGCCGTTTTTCAAGGCCCTGCTCGACTACACCGGCCGCGCCAGCTATTCCTGGCATTCACCCGGGCATGGCGGCGGCGTGGCCTTTCGCAAGAGCCCGGTTGGCCGCGCTTTTCATGACTTTTTCGGAGAAAACACCCTGCGCTCTGACCTCTCCGTGTCCGTCCCCGGCCTGGGTTCACTGCTGGACCACAATGGCCCTATCGCAGAGGCGGAAGCCAATACCGCACGCACCTTTGGCGCCGATCACAGTTTCTATGTCGTCAACGGCACCTCCACGGCTAACAAGATCATCTGGCATGCCTTTGTCAGCCGCGACGATGTGGTGCTGGTGGATCGCAACTGCCATAAATCGATTCTGCACGCGATCATCATGACTGGCGCCATACCCGTGTACCTGACAGGGTCGCGCAATGACTACGGCATCATCGGACCGATCAGCCTGGACTCCTTCGCCCCGGCCAATCTGCGTCGACGGTTGGCCGAACATCCGCTGCTGCAGGGCCGCGACGCCCGCATTCGACTGGCGGTATTGACCAATTCGACCTATGACGGCCTGTGCTACAACGCCGAGCTGATCAAGGACGAACTGGAAGACGCCGTCGATATACTGCACTTTGATGAGGCCTGGTACGGCTACGCGGCGTTCCACGAATTCTATGCCGGCCGGCACGGCATGGGCAGCAAGCGCGGCTTCGAACGCGCCAGACATCCCCTGGTGTTCGCCACCCAGTCACCGCACAAGGTCCTCGCGGCCCTGTCCCAGGCCTCGATCATCCTGGCCGAGAACAGCCTCGAACAGACCCTTGATCTGAAGCGTTTCAACGAAGCCTTCATGATGCACACATCCACCTCGCCGCATTACGGCATCATCGCGTCCATTGATGTCGCGACCGGCATGATGGCTGGCGATCCCGGGCGCTCACTGGTACAGGAGACCCTTGATGAGGCGCTGTCATTCCGCCGCGCGATGCAGCAGACCGCCGACCGGCTGGAGGAGGACCAGTGGTGGTTTGACGTCTGGGAACCCGAGGATGCGCTGGACGCGGAGCAGGTTCAGGCCAGCGACTGGACACTGGACGATAACGAACACTGGCACGGTTTCGGACCGATGGCCGAGGATTACGCCCTGCTCGACCCCATCAAGGTCACCCTACTCACCCCCGGCGTGGAAGAAAAGGGCCGCCTGGCCAGGAGCGGCATTCCGGCGGCGGTAGTTACCCGTTTTCTCGCCGAACGCGGGCTGGTCGTGGAAAAGACCGGCCTGTACTCGTTTCTGATTCTGTTCTCGCTGGGTATCACCAAGGGCAAGTGGAGCACACTGGTTTCGGAACTGCAGGAGTTCAAGCGCCTGTACGATGCCAACGCGCCGCTGGAAGCGACGCTACCTGGGATCGCCGCTACCGGCCATTATCGCGGCCTGGGTTTACAGGATATTTGCCAGCAATTGCATGCGTTCTACAAGGAGCAACGCATGGTTCGCATCCTTCGGCAGATCTATACCGAGCTGCCGGAGATGGTCATCCGCCCCGCCGATGCTTGCCAGCAGATGGTCCGCGGTCAGGTGGAAATGGTCCCGGTAGATCAGTTGGCCGGACGCATCAGCGCGGTCATGCTGGTGCCCTACCCGCCCGGCATTCCGGTGATCATGCCCGGTGAACGCTTTGCCTCCGACAGCACCGCAATTACCGATTTCCTGCAGGTGGCACAAAACCAGGACGCGCAGTTTCCTGGCTTTGAAAGCGATATTCATGGCTTGCGACCCATTCATACCCAGGACGGCAGTACCATCTTCTGTGTCGATTGTCTGGTAGATATTCAGATAAATCCGATGCCAACCTGAAACGCGTATTGCTACATTGCCATCAGGCTGTCTATCTCGTCATTCCCGCGAAAGCGGGAATCCAAGCGGACTTTGACTCCCACCACCGCTCCACGCACAAGACACACAACCGCACTTTTACAACCCCACCCATGGAACCCCGCCTTCGCGAGGATGACGTTTCTGGCGATACGGTGTATCGGCCAAACCATAGCTACCACCCAAAACCCCATCACTCCCGCCCCAGCCCACCATTCCCGCTTTTTGCCCCCTCATTCCCACACCTACCACCGTCACTCCCACCGCCTTCATTCCCGCCCCCGCTCTCATCATTCCCGTTCCCACCCCGTCATTCCCGCGAAGGCGCACTGCTGTCCGGAATAAATTCATAG
>TARA_R110002072_G_scaffold3830_6_pt1 | contig 84678 bp, 70 predicted proteins | sample TARA_R110002072 | Tara Oceans TARA_R110002072 (sample SAMEA4397118) | marine metagenome | biome: Polar Biome; feature: [SRF] surface water layer (ENVO:00010504); material: water (ENVO:00002006), including particulate matter (ENVO:01000060) such as... | depth 5 m
AAAATGCCTCTCTACAGTCAATACCTGACCCCAAAAGCCCGAAAAGGTAATACAAAAGGTAATATCCAGGTGGTTTAGGTGTAGTCAACTTGCAGCTATCCGCCCCGGATTCTTGTCTTGACCCCCTGCACGATATTGTTGATAGTAAGGTAGCAAAGAATGTGCTAGTAACTGTCTGTTTTTTAAGCAGTTGAGTCCGTTTACGGTGCCACCCTCTCAGAGCAAAAACTTGCTTATTCAATTTTTAAATAGGAACGTCAAATGACGACCACTGCAGGATCAAGCGTTTATCAGCTTGGAGTCCCGCCAGTGGTGGGTACTGGCGTGATACTTGACGATTCAGAGTTTGAAGACTCGATAGCGGGCCCTGTACGCGATTTGGTTGGTGATTCTGTGGGCATTGAGCAGATTGAGTCAGTTCTATCTTCGCTGCCAGATACGGAGTTCAATTTTGAAGAACTTAGAGTCGTCATAGAAAGCGATACTGACGTTGAGCCTTGGCGTGTGGGCGAGGCAATAGCAGAAGCTTATTTAGTTCATCATAGAGGGTGTATGTTTCCATGGCCGGATGGAAGAGACGAGCGGAAGAGTGGGTCCAGTTTGCCTGGTGCTGATCTGGTAGGGTTTGGTTCCGATGATGTTGGTAGTTGTTTCGCGTATGGTGAGGTAAAAACTTCTTCTGAAGAAAAGTATCCGCCCGGTGCTATGTATGGTGCAGGTGGCTTGAAACAACAACTAGAAGATTTACAGCAAAACGAAAAGATTCGAGATGACCTTCTCAAGTACTTGGCTCACAGAGCGGCAGCCAAACCATCTTGGCTCGAAAAGTTTAAAGAATCTTGTACACGATACCTCAATGATAAAAACGATCTACAAGTCTACGGCGTAATGGTAAGGGACGTTGATCCAGATCAGGACGATCTTAGAGTTCGTGTCGAAAAACTCGGAGAAAGTTGTCCCGCGCTGATGAAAGTGGAGCTTCTGGCAATTTATTTGCCGAACGATTGTATTCCAAGGCTGAGTCAGATGCTGTCGGCTACCTCTATGGAGAATGAAGATGAGTGAGCTGAAAAGTTTGTCTAATGGGCATTGGGCACTTGAGGCAATAGGACAGAGTCGGCTTGCAGAAGCATCTCGAATAGTTAATGAAACACTGGCCATGCGTTCCTTAGGGAAGCAAATCGCTTTTGATTATGTTCACGATGAAAATCAAATAGAACTACTCGAAAGGGTAGCAGTGGCCTATGAGTTGATGGCGATAGACGGTCTAGACGAGTTAAGTAGGCCGGAAGGTTCGAATCGAGAATTACGCGTGCAAACCGTCTCAGCTTGTTCATCAGCCTTTGAAATTCGGAGGTTACAAGAGCTACCTGATGATGATCTGCAAAGGATACTAGCGGTTCTCCAGCTGTGTGCAACTGCGTATTGCGGAGATAGATGGACGGATTTAAGCCGTTGGTTCAATGAAAATTCTGATAGTCTCAGCACTGCCCTCGGTAGCGGCGATAGTGCTGGTTGGGATAAGCGCTTGCTTATTCAGTTGTTTGATTGCTGGATTGGAATATTCAGAAAGAATGGATGGGATGATCTAAATCGGGTTGGCGGTTATGTGTCCATCTTGAGATCCGAACAAGGAATTTATGAATCCTCACTTTTGGAAGGAAATGCAGGACCTCAGGCTCGCTCGCTGGCGCTTAGATTAGCTGCCCTCTATCACTGGGCAAAGGCTTCTGAGATTATTGCGATCTACATCTTAGAAGGTCAGCCTGCTTCTCCTTTCCCAGAACTGGATAAGCACATGGAAGCTGCGTATACCGCTGCTGCTGTTTCTGGCGACAATCAGCTTGAAATGATTATTCGTTGGTTACATGCTGCCGCACGAGTGATGATAACCAATTCACTTTGGTTTGCGACGCGAGCTGTTAGTTCCAAAACGAGCGAGTTTGTACGAAATTTAACAACTCGCAGCGCTCAATCTATGTTTGAGCTTTTACCGCCTCAACGAACCGCATTGGCAGAGCAAGGGTTACTTGACCAGGCCAAAACTGCCATTGTCATTGATTTGCCCACCTCAGGCGGTAAAACATTGCTGGCCGAGTTCCGCATACTTCAGGCGCTTAACCAATTCGGAGAGGAACGTGGATGGGTTGCTTATGTAGCACCTACCCGTGCACTTACTGCGCAGATTTCACGAAGGCTTAGAAAAGACTTTGAGCCGGTTGGTATACGAATCGAGCAGTTGTCTTCGGCGATAGAACTTGATTCCTTCGAGGAGAAAATACTTTCAGACGAATCTGCGTTCGATGTGTTGGTAACCACACCTGAAAAATTGTCTTTGATTATTCGGAACCAAAAGGTTTCTCGACCTTTAGCGTTAGTTGTAATGGATGAAGCACACAATATTGAAAACGAGGGGCGAGGACTACGGACAGAACTTTTACTGGCCACAGTTAAAAGAGATTATTCCCAAGCTAACTTTTTATTGTTGATGCCTTTTGTGCCAGATACAGCAGCGATTGCTGGTTGGTTGGCTCAAGACGCAAATGCTGGACAGTCTATTAGCCTCGGAACAACGCCTTGGAAGCCGAATGAGAGGGTTGTTGGTGTTTTTCGAGCAGAAGCTGATAACAGCGAACCTGCTGGTTGGCATCTCAAATTTACGATTCTGACTGACACACAACGTTCGATGGCGATCAGAGGCACGCATCAGGTTGGTGGCGTCAAACCGCTAGACTTCGCGAAGAGCAGAGTCTTGATTAAAGACAAACAAAAGAGCCAGGGACTTCAATGTGCAGCAATGGCCAAGGTGATGTCCTCTCGTGGAACAAGTATTGCTGTAGCGAACAATACGAACACTGTTTGGAGCATGGCACGAGAAGTTGCACGTTCACTTGATGAGCCTGCAGAATTGTCGCCGGATATTAGGTTGGTCCAGGAATTCTTGTCCTCTGAGATAAGTCGCGAGTTTGAATTAATTGAACTACTTGGCAAAAGGGTTGGTGTACATCACGCAGGCTTGTCCGATGAAGTTCGCGGTCTGATGGAATGGCTTGTTGAATCAGGAGAGATCAAGGTCTTATGTGCGACGTCGACGATCGCGCAAGGAATTAATTTTCCAGTTTCTTCGATTTTCCTCTCCTCTAGGTTTGTCCCATCTGGCCGCCAATCTGAAGAAATGGGCACTAGAGAGTTCTGGAATTTAGCTGGTAGAGCTGGCCGTCTGGATCACGATACCGTCGGAGTCGTAGGAATCGCTGAAGGCACTGATCCTGCAAGTGTCGTTGAATACGTTAATCAAGCTTCGGGAGCTCTGGTTTCTCGGTTGGTTACGCTATTGGAAGATTTGGCCGATAAAGGAGATTTGGCTAATCTTGAGTCGCTTTTGTGGCAGGATCAGTGGGAAGACTTTCGCTGTTACGTGACTCATCTCTGGGCGCAAAAAAAGGACTTGGAAGCGGTTTTGGCTGATACGGATCAGTTGCTTCGGCAAACGTTAGGATACTCAGTGCTTAGGAATAATCCGGAACACCGAGCGAAAGCTGATGCGCTGCTTACTGCGACCCAGGCTTATGCTAGGAAACTATCGGGCATGCCTGCTGGGATGGCCGAATTGGCTGATTCTACTGGCTTTTCGGCTGAAGGCGTTAGAGATGCAATTATCGGTATGGGCTCTCTTGAGCAGCCGATAGGAGAAAATGATTGGACACCTGAAAGTTTATTTGGCGCGAACGGCCGAATAGCTGACCTATATGGCGTCATGCTAAAAGTACCTCAACTGAAGTCAGATCTCGCTGATCTGGCCGGACAATCAGGAGATGGGGTAAGACTGTCTCAAATCACAAGCGACTGGGTAAACGGGAAAACAGTCGAACAAATTGCAGTTGAGTATTTCGCGAGCTCTGATGGTGATTTTGATTTAACGAAAGCTTTGTCCGAAACCTGTAAGGCGATTTACAGAACTATTGCAAATAATGGTACGTGGGGTGTTTCAGCATTAAGCAGAATGGCTGGTTTAGATTTCGAGAAACTTTCGGAGAGGCAAGTTAGGGATTTAAATGCTTTACCAGCGATGATCTACCATGGAGTCAACAGTGAATCAGCAGTGTTAATGAGAATGAATAGTGTGCCACGTAGTGTTTCGACAGCACTGGGGAGTCTTTATGAGTCAAAGTTTCCCGACGACACCTCATCTTTATCGATTGGACATGCGCGAGAATTCTTGAAAGAGCTACCCAGAGAGGAATGGAATCTTATCGCAAGCTCCAGTGGATCGATGTCCGGACAAGGTTACAAGAAGGTTTGGGAGATTCTGTCTGGAGAAGTATCGTAAAAAGGTAATATACAGTGGTTTTGGGTATCTAAAACGTCTCATCTATATTACCTGAATTGGACCTCTAGCCCGCATAAACACTGGATTATGTACCGGCCTTCTATCCAATCCCTCACTCAAACCTCCAGACACTCTTTTTTACCTGGCGCTGATGAATTCTATGCCCGGCGAACCCGTGGGGGTTTTTGAAGGCGTCTTCCCACCGTGACTTCCAATTCGCATAGGTTTCGAATACTTCTTGTTCTGCGCTTCTGACCTGGAAAGCTGGATGTGCGGTACGTCCCGTGTGGTGGCCTGTGGTCTGGTAGCGTAGATCCAAAGACCAACGACAGATGTCTGAATTGTTCGGAGTGGAGGAATGGGGCGTAAAGCGATTCATTAAGACCACGTCACCCTTTTTGCAGGTCAGCTTGATCGGTGACTGAGCAGTGAGCAGTTCTTCCCCTACAGGTGGATCAATCATGGTTTCGGCTGCTTCAATATGTGGGAGGTAACCCTTACCAATACAGTTAGGTATTGCCCTCATTGGTCCCATTGAGTCCGTGACATCAACCAGGGGAATCCAGCAGGTCAGAATATTTGAGCCGTCAGCTTCAGCCATCATAACGCCGGCATCTTGATGCCAGGGTACATTATGAAAGCTTGGCTCATTACCCCCTTCTAATTTTGTTGGGGGTTTAGCTCTTAGATGCTGAATAGGATTGCAGGAAATGTCAGGGCCGAGCACTGCTTCAAGTATGTCCAGCAGCGGATTGTCGAGTAAGAATTCAAAAATACCCGGGCTCAACATGTACATCACATCAAGCCCCTTCGACATACTTTTTGATTGACTAAAGAGATTGGCATAGCGCCGCTCGAAGGGTTCACCTTCGTGCAAGTGCGCAATTTTACCTCGTTCGTGCAGAGTCTTCGCTCGTTGATTAATCCAGATTTCAATGTCTTCAATGATTGGGGCCAGGTCTTTATCCGTAAAGACCCGGTGCAGAATTGTCACGCCCTGGGTTGCTAATTCATCAAGTTGGTTGGAGGTGGATGTCATCGCAATAGGCACTTGTTAGTAACGTGTGGTGCCGGCTTGTTCTGCATACCCAAGATAGGCAACCCGGCGGAACCCAAGCGACATGTCAGGCGCTGAAACTCGCACCAATCGATTGTTGAGAATTTCAAATTCTGAGAGTTGTTGCAAATTTTCCTCCATCGTCGCAGGCATGTCTTTTGTCAATTCTACTTCGAACTCGTAGGGAGTCGGCACAGATTGATACAAACTGAGTTCTCCGTTTATAGCTTTCCGAACCGCAGCTGACGCAGCGGCTTGAATCATCGGTCTAGCGCGTGCCGGTGGTATGCAGTTCGCTGATTGTTTGGCGTAGGCGTGTTTTAAAATGGCGGTTTCCGCTAAGGGACAGATTTCAAGCACCTGTGCAGCGACAACTTGATCTCCGCTGACCATGCCTACTGGTACGCCAAGTTCACCAGCGCGAATGGCAAACATGTCTGGTTCGCCAATGTCTTTGCCGTGTAACCGTACACGTTTAAACCAACCACCCGATATAGTGTGGGCCATTAATCCAGGAAAAGAACCCGCGCGGGCATGGTGGCCGACCAGTAGGACAACACCAGTTACTTCATCCAGACCAACCATAGTGGACGCACCCGGTCGTCCGGCACCTCGAATAACCGTACAGCGGGGATCAATCTCATCCATCTTCAAGACACAAAGATCCTGTACTCCGTGGTTTTCTTCTACGACGACTTCCGTTGCACCTGCGGCGAATGCACCCTCGATTGCCGCGTTGGCATCTAAGGTCATGAGTGAACGGTTTAACTCAAAATCGATGCCTTGAGTTGCTACATCCATCCACCGAACCAATCCAGAAATACCCTCCATATCGACACTAATGTAGACCTTCATGCTCGCTCCATCCGTTTCTAGTCTTCGCCAATCGCTTTATACTGACGTTAATATAACGGACTGAGCAATGTAGATGACAGCAGCAAATTTAGAGCGATGGCACCAGCATATGAAAGGCGAATTGGAAGGAGGGCTAGATGAGCTTCTGGATGATGACTGTGTGTTCCTTTCACCGATCGTATTTAGCCCACAGAAAGGGAAAGCATTAACCAAGATGTATCTGCAGGCGGCTGGAAGTACTTTTAGTGAGGGTGATAACAAAAAAGCACCGGGTAAGTCAGCCTCGGCTTTTAAGTATGTGAAAGAAGTTTACTCGGATAACGTCGCTGTGCTCGAGTTTGAAACGGAGATCGAGGGAAAATATATCAACGGCGTCGATATCATCAGCTTTAATGAGGCAGGCAAGATCACTGAGTTTAAAGTCATGATTCGACCGCTGCAGGCGGTTAACTTGATGCACGAGCAGATGAAAGCCATGCTTGAGAAGATGCAATCTAAGGGTGGTTAGCCACCTTCGTTCAATTGTTGCTGTTAATCCCCGTGACCTTTGAATATAATCTGCGCGCTTCGAAACATCGGATTCCCGTTGTTTTTCGATATGGTGGGCGTAGCTCAGTTGGTAGAGCTCCGGATTGTGATTCCGGTGGTCGCGGGTTCAAACCCCGTCGCTCACCCCATTTCAAATTTCGCATAGCGAAAATTGAAACCCGACAGGTTATTCGTTTTTGTGATATCTCATCACAAAAGCGATTCACCGAGAGGGTATCTTCCAGGCAGATTTCATCCAAGTTTGATTATCGGTGGTCGCGTCAGGTGATTGCGTTAGCAATTACCGAGAGCCAAAGGGCTGGTCACTCTAGCCATACCCCACTAGTCATACCCTACTAGGCGTGCCCCACTAGCCGTGCGCGCAAACCCCGTCGCTCACGCCATACCTTAGTTTCTATTACTAATATACAGCAGTTTTACTGTCCCTCGGAGGGGCAGGGAAGTGGCCACCGCGCCAGGGTAGCCCCATATTAGCCCTATATTACAAGACGCTTCAGCGTGTCACCGATGGCCACTTTAGCCACTGATTCAGTCCGAGCATCTAAACTCGGTTAACTATGTCCGTTGCTTCCACATCAAATAGATAGCGGGTAAAACCAGCATCGTCAGGACAAAGGCCGTCACCATTCCTCCGACCATTGGTGCAGCCATTCTTGTCATGACTTCAGATCCAGTACCTGTGCCAACCATCAGAGGTACAAGACCAAAAATTGTCGCGATAACGGTCATGGTGACTGGTCGAATTCGACGAGCGGCACCATCGACAATGGCTTCTACCAACGCATCGCCCGTAAGTGGCTGTGAACTCTTTTGAGCGTCTTCGAGGGCATTGTTCAGATAAACCAACACGATAACGCCAATTTCAACGGCTACGCCGGCCAGCGCAATGAAGCCGACTCCGACTGCAACTGACAGGTTGTAATCGAGCAGATAGAGAAGCCAAACGCCGCCAACGGCGCTAAGCGGTAGCGTCATCAGAATAATTGCGACTTCTTGATAGCTGCGGAAGGCCGCATACAACAGAAAGATAATAACAAGCAGGGTCACCGGTGCGAGGAGCTGGAGCCGGGCCTCGGCTCGTTGTATATACTCAAATTGTCCCGACCAGCTGATCGAGAATCCAGGTGGCAATTCAAGTGCTTCGGCAACAACCTGTTGAGCCTGTTGCACATAAGTCCCGACATCGACGCCATCGATGTCAATAAATGTCCAGCCATTGATCCGTGCATTTTCGCTTTTGATTGCCGCTGGTCCATCGGTAACCTTGAGTGAAGCAACGTCGCCCAGGGCAATTCGGTGACCGGCCGGTGTAACGATGGGGAGTCGCTCGATTCGATCAACTGAATCGCGATACTGCTGGGGATAACGGACGTTGATCGGATAGCGTTCCAGTCCTTCGACGCTCATTGCAACATTGACGCCACCAATGGCGGTGCTGATGACATCCTGCACGTCTTTGATATTCAAACCGTGGCGGGCCGCAGCGACGCGATTGATATCGATATCGATATAACGACCGCCGAAAACGCGTTCCGAGTAGACGGAGGTGGTGCCGGGGATATTCTCTATGATTCTCTCCAGATCTTTACCAATGCGTTCGATTTCAGCGAGGTCTGGTCCTGCAACCTTTACGCCTACCGGGGTCTTGATGCCCGTCGCAAGCATGTCAATTCGAGTCTTAATTGGCATCACCCACGCGTTAGATAAGCCAGGGAAGCTCACCAACTGGTTGAATTCTCGCCGTAGACTCTCGGTGGTGACGCCTTGTCTCCACTCATCTTTTGGCTTCAGTTGAATGAATGTTTCGATCATGGTCAGTGGTGCCGGGTCGGTGGCGGATTCAGCACGCCCAATCTTACCAAACACGGTTTCTACCTCCGGAACAGTCGCAATCAGCTTGTCGGTCTGCTGCAGGATTTGACGGGCCTCGCCGATCGAAACGCCTGGATATGTTGTTGGCATGTACATCAGGTCACCCTCATCGAGCGGCGGCATAAATTCGGTACCAAGCTTGGATAAAGGGTAGAGCGTCAACAAAGTAACCACAAAAACGATACTCAAACTCGCTTTTGGAAAGTGAAGCACAACGCGAAGGGCGGGCTCGTAGACCGCAATCAAAACTCGATTGGCTGGGTTGTCTAATTCCCGCTTGATACGACCGCGAACGAAGTAACCCATCAATACAGGTACAAGCGTGATCGTCAGGATAGCCGCGGCGCCCATGGCGTATGTCTTGGTCAGTGCCAAAGGTGAGAACATCCGACCTTCTTGAGCCTCCAGTGCAAACACTGGCATAAAGCTGATAGTGATGATCAGCAGGCTGAAAAAGAGTCCCGGGCCAACGCGTTCCGCTGCCTGCGCAACAATTTCCCAGCGCGTCGATTCATCGATTTTTTGTCCCTCAAGCCGCTTGTGTAGATTTTCAATCATCACAATTGCGCCATCGACCATAGCCCCAATAGCAATGGCAATCCCTCCAAGTGACATGATGTTGGCGTTCATGCCCTGCAGGTTCATGATCATGATTGCCGAGGCAACCCCAATCGGTAGCGTGATGACAATCACCAGCGAAGAGCGAAAATGCAAAAGGAATACCGTTGCGATCAGGCTTACCACAAGGATTTCCTCAATCAGCTTCTGGACGAGGTTATCAACGGCGCGTCCAATGAGCCTACTGCGGTCATAAACTGGTACTAGCTCAACGCCCTCCGGCAAGCTCGTTTTCAATTCTCCGAGACGGGATTTGACGGCATTGATAGTTTGCTGGGCGTTTTCTCCGTAGCGCATCACCACGATGCCACCCACGGTTTCACCTTCGCCGCCAAATTCAGCGATACCACGGCGCATTTGTGGCCCAGTATCGATCATTGCCACATGTCGCAGGAGCAGTGGAACGCCTTGTTGGGTAGTGCCGAGGGGTATGTCCAGCAAAGAGCTGACACTGTCGATGTAGCCGGTCGCCCTGATCATATACTCCGCTTCGGCAAGCTCAATCACAGACGCCCCTGTTTCCTGGTTGCCTCGTTCTATCGCCGTCCGAATATGGGAAAGCGGGATGCCGTATGCCCGAAGTCGTTCTGGGTCAACTTCGACCTGGTATTGCCTGACCATTCCCCCAACCGTTGCTACTTCAGACACACCTTCAACTGCCTGAAGCTCAAATCGCAAAAACCAATCCTGAATTGATCGCAATTCACTCAGATCACGCTGATTCGAGCGATCGACAAGCGCGTAGATGTAAATCCAACCAACGCCGGTTGCATCCGGACCCAGCTGTGGTTCAACCCCTTCTGGCAGATTTGATGCGGCCTGGTTCAAGTACTCCAGGACTCGACTGCGCGCCCAATAGAGGTCGGTATCATCATCAAAAAGGACATAGACATAAGAGTCTCCAAAAAATGAGAAGCCGCGCACAGTTGTCGCGCCCGGTACTGACATCAGAGCCGTCGTCAGAGGGTAGGTGACCTGGTCCTGAACAACTTGGGGTGCTTGTCCTGGATAGGATGTCTTGACGATGACCTGGACGTCAGAAAGATCAGGGATGGCATCAATTGCTGTTTTGGGCAGCACAACAAATGAGGCAACGACTAGAATTGCCATTGCGATCAGAACCAATAATCGATTCGAGATTGACCACCGTATAATTTCACTAATCATGACTGTGATCTCTTAAATGGGGAGATGTGATCAACATACGCTGGAAATCGGAGGCCTTGCTCGACTCTGAGTCGATGAGGAATTGCGCGGCCGTGACCACTTCATCTCCCTGTTGCAGACCCTCTAGAATTTCTGTGTCTTTGTCGCCGGTTCGACCAACCGTCACCGCGACAGACTTGTAGGTGCCGTCAGCGGAAGCGAGTACAACGCGATTCTGGTCCTCGGTGCGAATCACGGCTGACTTTGGTACGAGCAGGGTCTCGCGGGGTGACTTGAGCGGAATCGTCATGTCGGTAAACATATTCGGCCTGAGCAAACCTGCCTCGTTTTTAACCGTCGCGCGCACCTGAAGCGTACGGGTCACGGCTTCGAGCATGGGATAAACAAAGTCAATACTGGTTCGTTGAACCACGCCGGGTGCAACGGGGGTGCTGAACATCATTTCATCGCCGGGCTCAACTCTGGCGATATCAGTTTCAAATATCTCCGCCGTCAACCAGACACTAGAGAGATCAGCGATTGTCATCAGTTGAGATCCGGGGCTGACAAAGGCACCCTCTGCAACTTCGATTTTTCGTATGATGCCGCTGTGCGGAGCACTGAACGTCACAGACTGCGTAACAGTCTGACTTTTTTCGATCATTTCAATCACATCGGCTGGCACGTTGAAAGCGTGCAATCGCTGCCTGGCGGACTCGATCAGCGCCTGGTTACCGTTCGCGTAAGCCGTTAGATATTCCTCCTGTGCATTGACCAACTGCGGCGAATACAAATCGTAGAGATCGTCACCTACTGCGACTGATTCGCCTTTTGTTTTAACGTAGAGGCGCGTCAACCAGCCTTCAACACGAGGGTGCACACCATGGAGACCATTTTCGTCATAGTCGATATGGCCCACGGTTTTGATCTGCTCGGTAAGGCTGCCAAGACGTACGAGACCGGTTTGAACACCCAGATTATTCTCGACAGCGGGGGATATCCGAACCTGTCCGGCATCGCTGGTGTCGCTCGGATAGACGGGCACCAGGTCCATTCCCATAGGGGATTTCCCGGGCCCGTCTCGACGATAGCTCGAGTCCATTGGTGCAACCCAGTAAAGCGGCTCAGTGGTATCGTTGGGTGAAGAGTCTGCGGTATCAGAGGTGCCATGGGGTAAAAGGAAGTAGGCAACAGTGATGCCTGCAAGAAAGGTCGACAAAGCAGTAATAACTGTTTTCATTTATTTCTCCGGTGAAACTGCCGCGGTGGCATTCAGATAATTGAGCGTGGTGATTTTTCGTTGACGTTCTGCCTGTAGGCCGACTGCTTGAACGCGGGTATCAAGTTCGGTGATGTAGGCGCGAGTGACATCGGTGAAATCACCCTCGTCGGATTGGTATGCGGCTAGAGTTGCTCGTGATAGTGCCGCGGACTGAGGAAGCAACGACTGTTCATAGAGCTGAATCTGCTCGGTCAAACGCTCGATTGTTGTCCTCGCTTCTTGATGTTGAGCATCGAGTTCTCGGACGCGGAGAAATCGATCAGCTTCACGTTCGACGACGCGCTCAGCGGCAGCTGCAATTTCCTTGTTTTGTCGGTTCTTCCGGAAAAATGGGAGTTGGACAGTCACACCAACGCTGAAAAAATCAGGCAGTGCTCGGCCGTTAAAGTCCTCATCGCGGTGCCCATAACTTGAATTTACGCTCCAACCAGGTTTGGTTGATTGGCGCGAAAGTTCGAGTTCAGTGCGAGCCGCTTCAACCTGTTGATCAAGCGCAAGAATGTCTGGATGACCCAACACCGAATCAGCTATTTGACGTGCGTTGATCATGGGTAGCGGAAACTTATGGTCGCTTGTCAGTAAACCGAACTCTACCCAACGGCCCAATTGGTTGATGCCCCGGTCACGGTCTTCCTTGAGTTGCAACAGCCGGTCTTCAAGTCGGCTGACCTCAAGCTGTGCTCGAATGATATCCTGTTGGCGTGTCCGTCTTGTCGCGCTGTTGTAACGCGCCTCGGTCACCTGCAGCAGTTGTTCAAAAAATCGTCTGCTTGATTCGATAATCGTAATGGATTCTTCGGCGCGCGCTATGTCGACCCATAGTCTATTGACTTCATGTTCGATCAGAGCCTTCCGGGCTAGCTGCTCTAGCTTCTCAGAATGTCCAAGTTGTTGGAGTCGTTCTTGTCTCAGGGAAAGTGATTTGCCAGCTGGAAATGCTTGAGTGATTCCGACTTGAACCTGTGTCATTGGTTCCTGCGAGAACGAAAATGAGTCAGTTGGCAAGTTGGCGATCGCCAGCGTCAATTTCGGATCTGGGAGTTGCCCCGCGGCTTTGGCTTCGTATCGAAGTGCAGATTCGCTGGCGCGACTTCGATCGAGCCAGGGATCGTGATCGATCGCGTTCTGTACTGCATCGCGAATTGTGAAATCGGCAAAAGCCGTTGGCGTGAGCAAAAGTGCCCAGCTAAAAATCAGGCACGAAGTGCCGTGAAAGGTACAAAATTTTTGGTCCATGACCAGCTCCATTAGGTTCTAAGAAGTACGTGCGCGAATTTCGCGCGCAACTGACCTGCTAAACCTGGAAATTTGGAGGTGGTGTTGGTACCTGTGAGATTTGAAATGGGAGCAAAGTGATTTGGCTACCCGGGAACTGAGAGGCCAATATTTTAATCAGTGAGTCGGTTGAGACGGGTACAAAAGTCGAACTGGCAATAGGGCAGGGGCAATCGCCTTCACAGCAGTCTTTCGATTGTTTGATGCTGGGCTTCGAGGATTTTTCCATCTTTTCATGACAGTCAGCGGTCATGGTCATCGGCGGGATTATCTCTGCATCGCGGTTCGCGTGATCGTCACAGTTCATCGCCCATGCAAGAGGTGCCTGCAGTGCGAGTACAAGGGTGAGCGAACAAACGATCCATCGGGAGAATTTTGCCATAAGTAAATAGTAAACCTTGAAGCGACTTCAGAGTCCAGTTGCTTTTAAAGAGTTTAGTGACTAAAAAGGGACAAAGCAGAATACGGGCTTACTAGAAATTATTGCACTTAACGGCGAGAAGACTACAATGGCCGTTCAGCACGCTTTGATCCGTTATGTCTAATAGTTCACTATCAATCCTACTTGCAGTAATCATGCTAATGACAAGCGTGACGATGGCGGTTGCCTCGGTTGATGCCCATGAAGCAGGCAATCACGGAAGCGTTCATCTTCACCTCAGTGACCATGCAAGTCATTCATTCGATTCGGCACAGGACGTTCAACAGGATCTTCAACAGGATCTTCAACAGGATTTTCAATCGGATTTTCAGCATGACCTTGAACATGACCCCTCAGATCATGTTCATTATTGCGCCTTTGCAACAAGCGAAGCCGCGGGCATCTCTTTACTCAATTTGAAGTCCGTGGACTCAACGCCCTGTGCAAAAAGGTCGATATCTATTTCCTTTGGACCTCCTGTACCTCCACCCAACGCCTAGTACTTCCTTACTTCGACACACTATCGTTAATCGTTCACTGACCAGCGCCTCCGCCTGAGTCAGAAGGAAGTCATATATGGAATTTCGATCAAAATGGGTCGTAGAGTCTGCTCGATTCTATGGACGCGTCGCACTTGCAGGATTATGTTTTGGCTACTGCGGCATCACTTACGCTGAAACTGAGTTAACTCTCAAGTGGGTACATCAGCAGGTACTCGAAAAGCATCCCACGCTTGTAGCTGCGAAACATAAAGTTGGTGCTCTCGAAGGGTCTGTCTTACAGGCCTCACTTAAACCCAATCCAGAACTAACGGTTGCTGCGGAGAACCTGCTCGGTACCGGTGACTTTGGCGGAGTGGAACGTGGAGAGTACACCTTATCGCTGAGTCAGCTCATTGAGCGTGGAGAAAAACGGGAAAAGCGAACGCGGTTCGCGAGTAGGGCTGTTAAAGAGTTTGAGACAGCCACAGATGTAACGCGCATTGAGCTATTGTCAGAAGCGACCTTACTCTATTTAGATGTTCTATTACTTCAGTATCGGAACACATTACTCAACGAGCGTCTGATTGCACAGTCGAAGGCGCTTGACGTTATTCGTAAGCGAGCAGCTATTGGTGCGGTGGGACAAGCTGATGTCTCCAGAGTAGAGCTTCAATTTGCTTCTACCGAGTCGAACCATGCGAATATCCGGGACCGGATCAAGTTAGCAAGGCACTCGCTGGCAGCTTTCTGGAATGAAACACAACTACCGGATGGGCCGGTAGCTGGCGATATATCTCATTTGCCTGCCTTGCCCAGCTTATCTGCTTTGAGGGAATTAGTTTCCAACTCTCCGGTTCTGAGCCGGGCTAGAGCGAGGTTAGAAACGCAGCTAGCCCGGCTGGAGTCTGTTAGAGCAGATTCAACGCGAGATTTTCAAGTAGCTGCTGGTGTTCGCCACATAGAAGAAACGTCAGAGCAGGCACTGGTGCTTGATTTTTCGCTCCCCATCAATCTCAGAATTCCCAACCAGGGCTTTATTGAGTCAGCACGTTCAGACGTGGAACTCGCTAGCGTTGAAGCAGCCCAGTTCCATCAGGGTGCAAACGCGAACCTACAAGCTACCTATTTTTCTCTCAAAATTCACTACGAGGATGCTGAGCGAATCCGAACAAGCCTGTTGCCAAAATCCCAACAACTCGTGACCGAGGTTGAGTCTGGTTACCAAACGGGGCAATACACGCTACTGCAGTGGCTAGACGCACAGGAAACTTTGTTTGATATGGAGACACGGTTACTCAACAGACACGCCGAATATTTTACGCAGTACATTTTACTTGAAGAGAGCTTAGGCAATCTTTCCGGTGATCTGTTTGAAGGAGAATTAAAGTGAAAATACAAAAAAATTGCTTAATCAGCGTGGGCTTCGCCCTGTTTTTGACAGGGACCTCCTCGAGTGCAGAGGAGGGTCAGGTGCCAGCGAACGAAGGACCAAATGGTGGCAGGTTGCTAGAACATGATGGACTCTCTATCGAGGTGACCATTTTCGAATCAGGTATACCGCCAGAAATGCGGTTGTACTCCTATTCCCGTGACGGTGAATTGATTCAACCCTCCGAAATTAGTGCCACGGCTTACCTAAAACGCCTGGGTGGTGAGACGGACAAAATGACTTTTTTGCCGGAATCGGATTACCTGGTAGGACAGACTATTGTCAGAGAACCTCATTCTTATGACGTGCGAATCGAGGCCGAGTATCAAGCCAAGCGATTTGATTGGGAATACGAAAGCCATGAAGGTAGAGCAAAGCTTACTGACAGGCTGATAGGACTATCTGGATTAACAACAGAACCAGCAGGCAATCGGAACCTAACGCTAACAGAACAACTCTTTGGGATTGTAGCGGTCCCGACTAACCGACAGTACCGGGTTGCAGCACCTTATGCGGGTCTTGTCCGTTCCATTGAAGTTTCGATCGGGGACAGAGTAACGAAAGGCCAACTGCTGGCCACGCTATTCAATAGGGCAACAGCGCAGGAGTACGAGCTTAAAAGCCCGGCTGAGGGTGAAGTCACCAAAATCTATAAAAATGTAGGAGACACAGCGGACCTGACACCTTTACTCGAAGTTGTCGATTTGTCGCGGGTTTGGATCGAAATGTCGGCTTTCCCAGAGTCGATTGAAAATTTGGAGTTAAGTCAAAAGGTTGTCGTGAGCGACCTCCATGATCACGAGCGCTCGACCGGGGAATTGACGTACATCGCACCCGTTATGACCGGTGGTCACATCGCCAGGGCAAGGGCCGAGATCGATAACCCGGGTGGGCAGTGGCGGCCTGGCATGCATGTGTTGGCGAATATCACCGTTGACTCTCCTGAAGTGGCGTTAGCCGTGCGTGAAGAAGCGATACAGCTGTTTCGTGGCATGGAGGTGGTTTTCGCAAAGTTTGGTAACCAGTTTGAAGTCAGGATGATAGAGCGTGGCAGAGGAGATGGTACTTATGTAGAAGTTCTTGGCGGGCTGAAACGAGGCACAGAGTACGTGATTGAGAACAGCTTTCTTCTTAAGGCGGACGTTCTGAAAGACGGCGCGAGCCACGATCACTAGGGGTCTGCTGATGCTAAATTTAATCGTAAATTTTGCGGTGGAACGCCGATGGATTGTCCTTGTCCTCGCGTTCCTGATCGCCTGTTTAGGCCTGTATAGCGCCTTCAAGCTACCGATAGATGCTGTCCCTGACATCACCAACGTCCAGGTTCAGATCAACTCAGAAGCAATCGGCTTTTCTCCTTTAGAGGTGGAGCAGAGAATTACCTACCCGATAGAAAACGCGATGGCTGGACTTCCGAGTCTTGACTACAGCCGCTCGTTGTCGCGCTACGGTCTCTCCCAGGTCACCATTGTGTTTGATGAGGGCACCGACATTTATTGGGCAAGACAACTTATAGCAGAACGGTTGCAGAGCATAAGGAGTGAACTGCCTGCAACTGTCGAACCCACACTTGGCCCAATCGCAAGCGGACTGGGTGAAGTGTTTACTTATCTTGTTAGAGCAAAGGACGGAGCGCTTAAAGAAGATGGAACGGAGTATAACCCCGAGGACCTTCGAACGATTCAGGACTGGATTATACGACCGCAGCTCGTCAAGGTGCCGGGTATCACAGAGATCAACAGTATTGGTGGTTACGAGCGTCAATATCAGGTCTCGCCGGTCACTGGGAAGTTACTCGCTTTCAAAGTTGATATCGCCGATATCGTTACTGCACTGAAGAAAAATAATCTCAACGCAGGGCTTGGCTATATTGAGCGGCGAGGTGAACAGTGGCTGATTCGCTCACCAGGTCAACTTTCCAATTTAATGGATATCGAAAATGTGATCATTGCCAAACGAGATGACGCGCCAGTCAGAGTTGGTGATGTCGCAACGGTCTCCTACGGAAAGGAGCTTCGGACCGGCGCCGCCACTCTAAACGGTAAAGAGACAGTGTTGGGAACGGCCTTTATGCTGCTTGGTGAAAATAGCCGCGTCGTCGCGAACGATGTTGCTGCTGAGCTTGAGATCGTAAACCGTTCGCTTCCAACCGGCGTGGAGGCGGTGCCAGCTTACAACCGAACAACACTCGTGGATAAAACCATCGCGACGGTGCAAAAAAATCTGTTCGAGGGTGCAGCATTAGTCATTGTTGTCTTGTTTGCTCTTCTAGGAAATTTTCGAGCAGCCCTTATTACTGCATTCATTATCCCGCTCAGCATGCTGTTCGCGATCACTGGATTGTCTGTGAATCGCATGTCAGGAAATCTCATGAGCCTCGGCGCCATAGATTTTGGTCTTATCGTCGACGGTGCCGTGATCGTTGTAGAAAACGCCCTCAGTCGGCTATCGGGCAAACAGCGAGAACTCAATCGCGTCCTGAATCTCGATGAGCGTCTGATGGTTGTAGCGGAAAGTACCAAAGAAGTGTTTAGCCCTGCGGTATTCGGCGTTCTCATCATTATGTTGGTTTATCTGCCCTTGTTTGCACTGAGTGGCGTCGAGGGCAAGATGTTTCATCCGATGGCTTTTACAGTTGTCGCTGCGCTTTTAGGTGCACTTATTTTCTCAGTGACTTTTGTCCCCGCTGCTGTCGCGATTTTTGTCACGGGCAAGGTAAGCGAGTCAGAAAATATTTTGATGAAATCCGCGAAGAAACTCTATCAGCCCACATTACGGATGGCTCTGGCTAGGCCCATATTTGCCATTGTGGGAGCAGCAGTGCTTGTTACTTTTAGTTTGTTTCAAGCTAGCCGAATGGGCACGGAATTTTTACCGCAGCTGGATGAGCATGATATTGCGCTACATGCATTGAGAATTCCAGGTACTGGACTCACCCAGTCCGTAGACATGCAGATGCTACTAGAATCTGAAATCAGCTCGCTACCTGAGGTTTCACTGGTGTTTTCAAAAATTGGTACGCCAGAAATAGCAACTGACCCAATGCCCCCAAACGTTGCAGACACCTTTGTCATGCTTAAGCCGAGAAATCTCTGGCCAGATCCATCTAAAGCAAAATTGCAGTTCATTGACGAGCTAAGACAAGTGGTGGAAGCGTTGCCGGGTAACAAGTATGAGTTTACTCAACCCATAGAGATGCGGTTTAACGAACTCATCGCGGGTGTTCGTACAGATGTAGCCGTTCGAGTTTACGGAGACAATCTTGAACAACTAGCCAAAATAGGCGATCAAATTGAAAAACTTTTAACCGAAGTTCCTGGTGCGAAGGATGTGCGCGTGGAACAGGTGAAAGGTTTGCCAATGATTAGCGTCGAACCACAACGTGATCACCTTGCGCTGCTGGGTCTTAGTGTTGAAGACCTTCAAGCGGCTGCGCAAGTTGCAATAGGCGGCATCCAGTCTGGCTTGATCTATGAGGGAGATAGGAGGTTCGGGATTTATGTTCGGATGGATGATTCCATGCGAACGGTGGAGTCATTAAGCACTCTACCTTTGTTTATCCCACATTCTGGGGACTCGGAGTTAGACTTTGTTCCATTGCGGGAGGTCGCTGATATTAAATTGATAGAGGGCCCGAATCAGATAAATCGACGAGATGGAAAGCGAAACGTTGTGGTGACCGCAAACGTCTCTGGGCGTGATCTGGGCGGTTTTATTAGCGAAACCCAGGAAAAAATGAATCGTGATTTGATGCTACCTTCGGGATATTGGCTTGAGTACGGCGGCACCTTCGAGCAACTGCAATCTGCGAGTCAGCGTCTCTCCATCGTTGTACCGCTAACTTTGCTCCTCATACTAGGATTGCTTTATCTAGCCTTTGGATCTCTGAAAGACTCACTCATTGTGTTCAGTGGCGTTCCGCTTGCATTGACAGGTGGTGTGCTGGCGCTCTTTCTGAGAGACATGCCTATTTCAATCTCTGCCCTCGTCGGGTTTATCGCATTGTCGGGAGTTGCCGTACTGAATGGGGTAGTAATGATTTCCTTCATTAGACAACTTCGACATCAGGGGGCTGAGTTGCTCGAGGCTATTGTACGCGGTGCGACTTCCCGGCTTCGTCCTGTGTTGATGACTGCGCTGGTGGCGAGCCTGGGTTTTGTGCCCATGGCCTTCAATTTAGGGGCAGGTGCTGAAGTGCAGAGACCCCTGGCAACAGTTGTGATCGGAGGTATTGTTTCGTCTACTCTGTTGACGCTCGTTGTATTGCCTGCACTGTACAGGTTGGTTCATGGGTTGAAGTCGCGTAATGCGAGTACATGAATACCTGGCAATCTATTCAATAGGTTTAGACATCGCTGGCGCGCGGCCTAAAGTTAAGCGGAAGGATTCCAGTCGCGTGTTTGTAAAAAATTAAATTTGCAGGGAGTTTGGAGAAGAAATGCATACGAGTAAGTTAAACGAATGGAAACATGATCACGTCTTTGGTCAGGATAAGAAACGAGCTGGAGAGACCAGGACGTTAATCATCGTTGTGATAACGGCGATTATGATGGTCGTTGAGATATTTAGTGGCGTCATTTTCGGTTCGATGGCACTGCTGGCTGACGGTTTACATATGGGATCTCATGCCGTGGCATTGGGTATTGCAGTCTTCGCCTATGTCATCTCGAGAAGACTGGCGGCGCAACATAGCTTTGCGTTTGGTGTCGGTAAAATAAACAGTCTAGCCGGGTTTGGTAGCGCGGTGTTGTTACTGGGCTTCGCGTTGGTTATGGCGACGGAGAGTATCGACAGGCTAATCTCACCTAATCCAATTGCCTTTGATCAGGCGCTAATCGTTGCGGTTGTAGGACTCATCGTCAACGCGGCTAGTGCGTGGATCCTTGCGTCAACTCCGCACGAACATCATGGCCACACACATAGCCAAGATCACCACAGCCATGACCACAATCTAAAAGCAGCCTATTTACATGTCGTGGCAGATGCACTCACTTCTCTGTTGGCTATTTTTGCCCTGCTCGCAGGGAAGTTACTGGGTGCTGGATGGCTTGACCCAATGATGGGGATTGTTGGAGCGATACTCGTGGCCCGTTGGTCCTTAAGCCTGATCAAGGAATGCGCATCGGTTTTATTGGATAAGCAGGTTGATAACAAAGCGCTTGCCAGGGTTGTCGATGCAATCGAGAAAGATTCATTGGATCGGGTCACTGACTTGCATCTGTGGAGCATTGGTCATGGGATCTTCGCAGCAGAAATTGCGATTGTGAGCGATGAGCCAGGCAGCAGCGATAGCTACCGAGAGAGGCTACCGCATTCGTTAAACATTGTGCACGCCACGATTGAAGTCAACCAATGTCCTGGCCATGCAACTGCATAGCGATCGAGGGTCTCGAGAGGGAAGCTCGCGGCTTTGATTTACTCCGCTTGAGTGGGCATTTCGGGTCGTGCCGTGACCCAAGATCCCGTTAGGGTTTTGTCTTCACCCACTCAAGTGCGCATTTTTCCGATTAGCTTTTGCCGGGCTCAAACCACCCATGGGTGCGGTTCACTATTGCAACCAGTGATAACATCACGGGTACTTCAACGAGTACGCCTACTACTGTGGCTAAGGCTGCGCCAGAATTTAAGCCGAATAAAGAAATTGCGACGGCTACCGCTAACTCAAAAAAGTTAGACGTACCAATCATGCAGGCGGGTCCGGCAATATTGTGCGGTAATTTCATAGCGACCGCTGCACCATAGGCAATCGCAAAGATTCCGTAGGTCTGCAGCAATAGGGGAATGGCGATTAATATAATAGTTTGAGGCTGCTGGATGATTTTTTCTGCTTGAAAGCCGAACAGCAAGATCACCGTGGCCAACAGTCCAACAATTGACCAGGGTTTTAGTTGATTCACAAAGTCATCCAGTTGTTGGGTGTCGGATGAAGAATTGTTTTCTAGCAGATGCCTGGTAAAGGCGCCTGCTAATAGGGGTAGTAGAACGTAGAGCACGACGGAAAGCAGAAGGGTATTCCAGGGCACAACAATGTCACTAACGCCAAGTAGGAATGCAGCCAGTGGTGCAAAGGCAAAGATCATGATGATGTCGTTAACCGAGACCTGGACCAGGGTATAGTTTGGGTCGCCCTTGGTGAGCTGGCTCCAGACAAAAACCATAGCGGTGCAGGGTGCAACGCCCAGTAAGATCATCCCTGCGATATATTCGCTGGCAGACTGGGGATCTACCCAATCGGCAAATATAACCTTAAAAAACAGCCAGCCGAGGGCCGCCATAGTGAAGGGTTTGATCAGCCAGTTCACAACCAGGGTCAGGACGAGACCTTTTGGTTTCCTGCCCACATCCTTCAGGGCGGAGAAGTCTATTTGGATCATCATCGGGTAGATCATGATCCAGATGAGGACAGCGACGACGAGATTGACGTGGGCATATTCTAGCGCCGCGACTAGTTCGAAGAACCGAGGCATCAAGTTACCCATAAGTACGCCTGCAACTATGCAGAGCCCCACCCAAACAGATAAATATCGTTCAAATAGCCCCATTATTAATTTCTCCTATCCGGTTGAGTTCATTTTTAAGTGTGATGTTTGGTCCCGTGAAGTTGATTTTTGCCGCCAGGAATTGATTGGCTAGCGATTCAATTCGACTAATTAGGGCCTGGAATACTTCTTCAATCTCTTGCTCGGATCCCGTCATTTTTGAAGCGTCCGGTAGTCCCCAGTGAGCCTTTACCGCAGGACCAAAGTAGACGGGGCAGCTTTCTTTTGCCGCACTATCACAGACGGTAATTACTGCGTCGGGAGAAAAGTCCGCCAATGCGTCAGAGTGCTTACTACTTAACCCTTCGGTTTTGTAGCCCGCGGCTTGTAGATTCTGCAACGTCAGCGGATGCACATCATTTGCGGGAGCGCTTCCGGCACTTTTCGCTTGAAGTGTGCCGTTGCCAAGTTGATTAAAGATGGCCTCGCAGAGAATGCTGCGGCAGGCGTTGTGGGTACAGAGGAACAGTAGCTTCATGATTTCTCTTTGCTTGTCTGGGTTTTAGGCAGTAGGATCTATATTCCACTAATAGAATATTCCATATTGTGCATATAGAAAAGAAAAAATTGTTTTCCGTACTCAGTAATGATGTCCGACTGCGCTGTGTATACCTGTTGTCTCGTTTTGATGAGATCTGTGTTTGTGAACTGGTGGATGCGCTTGAGGTTGCTCAACCAACTGCGTCAAAAGCGCTGGCGAGCCTGCGGAGTGCCGGATTAGTCACGGATCGGCGGGAAGCTAATTGGATCTACTATCGACTCCAGCCGGATTTGCCTGGATGGGTCAAGCACGTGATCAGTGCCGTGGTTGAGGCCGCGGAATTGGATCCAGATTATTTAGCGGATGTAGTGAAATTTAAAGAATTAGTCGAAAGACCAAGATCTGTTGCGTGCCCTTAGTACAGGGGAAGGACTAAGCGTGTATAGGAGGAACGCGGATGATGTACTGGATAAAGTTGTCTGGGTTGCCGTAGTGGTCTTCGAGTCTTCCGGCGTTGTAGCCAGACACTGTTGCCGCCTGTTCGCTTGCTGTGCCGGCGATATTAATTTCCATTTCGCTGCTTTGAGACGCTGCAGTAAGCGCCACAGCGCTAAGAATTAAGGTGACAAGCAGTACTGATTTCAATGGTTGTTCCGGCAATTGGTCGAGTTGGTGAGATTCTAAGGGCCAGATTGTGCATTGAATAGAGCAGAGCACCCGAATTAACAGGCACTTAACAAATCTTTACATTCGCTTTATGGAAGGGTCTAGAAGGGGTTGTTGAGGAGAGTGTGGCGGAAGCGTGTAGAGTGAAGTGGTGAGATTGAGAGAGAAGAGTGGAGCAAGCGGAAGAGGCTGGATAAGCTCCAGCCTCGGCTGAAATGGCCTCTATTGGACGGTTGCGATGGTATTTTGGTCCGTTAGCCGAAAGGTGCTCGCAAATTGATCCAGGTTCATATCGTTGCAAACGAGGCGATCTCGCTCATTTTTGGTGATACCGAGCGAGCGGGCGGTTTGAACAAACTCCTGCTCGGATTTCAGAACTGCCAGACAAAGTTGCGAGTAGCGGTCTATCTTTTGATCAGCATCGGTACTAGCATCGGCAAAGGAAAAGCTCGCCATTGTGGAGAAAAGTGCTGCAATCATCATTTTGTTTATTTTGTTCATTTTTCTTTGCCTCATCCGTCGCTGTAAGTCGTTATTTCTACTAAATAAATTTGATGGATTTAATCTATGTTAACCCTATCTTTACGTCAAATTAATATTTCTTAACATTCCGTGTGTTTCTTTCACTAGTTATCACCCAATCGCGATAATGGGTTGCTGTTGGCTTTGGCCATGTCTATAATCGCCCGCCTTCAAAATCAGTTATTTAATTGATATTGACTAGAATTTACCCCCGTCCCAACGAGTGTCACCTCAGGGGCTGCGGGGAGCAAAGGTTAATGTGCGAAAGTGGCGGAATTGGTAGACGCGCTGGTTTTAGGTACCAGTATCGTAAGATGTGAGAGTTCAAGTCTCTCCTTTCGCACCACATCTCTTCCCGGCGTAGCTAATAAATAGCGCACCGGTACTGTAAAGGTAAATACCACTATGCAAGTTACCCTTGAAACGACTTCGGGACTCGAACGGCGCATGCGCATTTCTGTTCCAGGCGAGGAATTGGAAACCAAGGTCGCGGAAAAGCTGAAGCAAACTGCCCAGCAAGTAAAGATCAAGGGATTCCGACCAGGAAAGGTACCGCTACGAGAAGTAAAGCGTCGTTTTGGTGATGGTATTCGTCAGGAAGTTGGCTCAGAGATTATGCAGAGCTCTTTCGCCGCCGCAGTCCAGCAAGAATCAGTCTCTCCAGCCGGTATGCCCCAGATTGAAGATGTCAAGATAGAGGCAGGCCAGGATCTAGAATTTACGGCTGTGTTTGAAGTCTTCCCTGAAATTCAACTGTTAGGCTTTGAGGGAATCGAAATTGAACGGCCCGTGGCAAAGGTAACACCCGCCGACGTCGACAAGATGATTGAAACGCTGCAAACCCAGCGTGCAGAATTTGTCGAAGTAGAGCGAGCCTGCGATACCGATGATCAGGTCAATATAGACTTCGAAGGTACGGTCGACGGTGAATTATTCGACGGTGGAAAAGCCGAAGGTAGTGATGTTGTGATCGGTTCCGGAAGCATGATTCCTGGGTTTGAAGAAGGCATCAAGGGTATGAAAGCCGGAGACAGCAAAGACGTATCCGTGACATTCCCTGAAGATTATCAGGCTGAGGATCTGAAAGGGAAAGCCGCAGTCTTTGCGATAAAAGTTAACAAGGTCAGCGAGTCAAGCAAGCCTGAGCTAAACGATGCGTTCTTTGAGCAATTTGGCGTTAAAGAAGGCGGTATGGACGCGTTTCGCAATGAGGTTTCTGCCAACATGGAGAAAGAGCTCGGTGCTGCGACCAAGAGCAAGGTTAAGAACCAGGCCTTAGATGGGCTACAGAAAGTGAATGAAATTTCACTGCCTAAAGCACTTATAGATCAAGAAATTGAACGTCTAAAGCAAGAGGCTATTCAACAGTTTGGCGGCCAAATGAACATCGACACCAGTATGCTGCCTTCAGAAATGTTTATCAGTCAGGCTGAAAAACGCGTTTCCCTGGGGTTGTTGGTCAATTCAATTGTAGAGCAGCACGAAGTGAAGGTTGACGACGATCGAGTCAAGACCATGATTCATGACATGGCTAGTTCTTACGAGGATCCTGAGCAGGTGATCAACTACTACTATAATGATCAACAGCAGCTAGCACAGATTCAGAATCTTGTCTTAGAAGATCAAGTGATTGATCTGATTGTTGCTGGAGCAAAGGTGTCGGATGTGGAGCAATCCTATGAAGAAGCGATCAAGCCCGCTGCACCTGCTCCTGTAGAGGAAGCGAGCGAAGAACCTTCCGCTGATTAAGTGTGTTTTTTGCCAGCCCAATCATCCCGATTGGGCTTTTCGGCGTAAATTTCTCCGTACCCATTGAAACTTGGCCCCATTGACGCAATATTAGAGTCATACGCGGCGAATGCCGTCCTACCCAAAATTAAAGAGGTTTGTATGAGTTACAAAATCGGAGATACCGACCGCCCAGTCACCCAGAGTTTGGGTATGATTCCAATGGTGCTAGAGCAGACTGCGCGGGGCGAGCGATCCTACGATATCTACTCCCGTTTGCTCAAAGAGCGAATTATATTTGTGGTAGGCCCAATTGATGATCATGTCGCGAATCTTGTCGTGGCTCAATTGTTGTTTGCAGAATCTGAAAATGCCGATAAAGATATTTCCCTGTACATAAATTCTCCAGGTGGTTCTGTCACCGCTGGGCTTGCGATTTACGACACAATGCAAATTATAAACTGTGATGTGTCCACGACCTGCATCGGTCAAGCAGCCAGCATGGGTGCCTTCCTCCTCGCTGGTGGTACCAAAGGTAAGCGTTTTTGCCTGCCAAATAGCCGGGTCATGATTCACCAGCCCAGTGGCGGTTCCCAGGGCCAAGCGTCGGATATTGAAATTCAAGCGAAAGAAATTCTTTACCTTCGAACTCGATTGAATGAGATTCTTGCTCAACACACTGGGCAGACGGTAGATCAAATTGCGTCGGATACCGAGCGAGATCGGTTTATGACGGCACAGGAATCTGCTGATTACGGTATTGTTGATAAGGTACAAGAGGCTCGCACACCCCTGGCTTCAGTATAAAGTCAGCGTGAGAGCTCGCTATAAGCTCGTAACGATTTGCGAGTTCTCATTTAGTGAGGTTTTAGATAGTATTCATTGAGCTGCAGTGGCTTTCTCGACATTGTCTGGAGAAGGCTAGCGGTGGTTAGAAGTCGGGTTTGTACTCGACCGGTTTAGAATTGTGAGGTGAAAGATGTCTGATGAGCACGACGGAAACGGTGACGGCAAGTTACTGCACTGTAATTTTTGCGGTAAGAGCCAGCATGAAGTTCGCAAGTTAATTGCGGGCCCTTCTGTCTATGTTTGTGATGAATGCGTAGAGCTTTGCAACGATATTATTCGTGAAGAGCTTCAGGAAAGTACTGAAGAGGGAGAGAAGAAAAAACTCCCAACTCCTCAAGAAATTAAGGAGATTCTAGACGAGTACGTCATTGGCCAGGACTGGGCAAAGAAGGTTCTATCCGTTGCAGTTTATAACCACTACAAGCGTTTGAACTATGCCGGTCGCAAAGACGATGTTGAGCTACAAAAAAGCAACATTCTGCTTGTGGGTCCAACCGGTGTGGGTAAAACATTGCTTGCAGAAACCCTCGCTCGATTGCTTGATGTACCTTTCACCATCGCTGATGCTACGACTTTGACCGAAGCGGGTTATGTCGGTGAAGACGTTGAAAATATCATTCAGAAATTGCTCCAAAAATGTGATTACGATGTAGACAAAGCCCAGGTTGGTATTGTCTACATAGATGAGATCGACAAGATTTCACGCAAGTCTGATAACCCATCCATTACCCGTGATGTTTCCGGGGAAGGCGTTCAGCAGGCTTTGCTTAAACTGATTGAAGGAACCGTTGCATCTGTACCACCTCAAGGTGGCAGAAAGCATCCTCAACAGGAATTCTTACAGGTAGACACCTCTAACATCCTCTTTATCTGTGGCGGCGCATTTGCCGGACTCGATAAAGTGATTCAGGATCGTTCTTCTAAAAGCGGCATTGGATTTGGCGCCGCCGTTGAAACAGAAGCGAATAAGAAGAATCTCGGCGACACCCTGCGTGAAGTTGAACCCGATGATCTCGTTCGTTACGGCCTTATTCCCGAATTTGTTGGTCGTCTGCCGGTCATTGCGACGTTGGACGAACTTGATACTGAAGCACTTGTCCGAATCCTCAAAGAACCAAAAAATGCTTATACGAAGCAGTATTCGAAGCTATTTGAGATGGAAGACGTTGAGATTGATTTTAGAGAGGACGCACTCCAGGCTATTGCAGCAAAAGCAATGGAACGCAAAACCGGTGCCCGAGGTTTACGTTCTATTCTTGAAAATGTATTGCTTGAGATTATGTACGATATTCCCTCCGAGGACAGTGTCACTAAGGTTGTTATTGACGAAAACGTGATTAATGGCACATCCGAACCTCTGTTGATCTATGAGAACAACGATCAACCGAAAGCGCTGCCTGAATAGGTAACTTTCAGATGAATAGTCATAAAAGGGGGCCTCTTGGCCCCCTTTTATTTGTAATATGACTAATCTTAAGCCGTGGGACCGAATTATCGGTGCGACGCGTTGTCAGACACTGTTACTGGGCACTACTGCCCGGTAACGCTGCAGGAGAATCTATGACCAGCTTGCTCAATGTACCTATTGTTACCCTACGGGATATGGTGGTTTATCCCCATGGGGTGCAACCGCTTTTTATTGGTACCGAGAAGTCGATCCGGGCACTTGATTTTGCCCAAAAAAACGACAAAGACAAGAAAGTTCTACTGGTCGCAAAAAAAGACCCGGAGAATGAACTGCCCGGCGCTGATGATCTCTATCAATTCGGTACTTTAGCGACCATTCTGCAGTTAATTCGTCTTCCCGATAAAACCGTCAAAATACTCGTTGAGGGCGGCAGTCGGGCAAAGGTGACTCGTCTCGAGGACAGTGACGACTTTTTTATCGGTGACATTGAGGTGATCGAGGAAGAGCAGGTCAGTGCTAGCGAATCTGAGGCCCTGGTGAGGTCTTTAATGTCTGCGTTTGATCAGTACGTACAGTTGAGTAAGAAAGTACCACCAGAAGTGATGACGTCCCTCGCTAGTGTCGATGAGCCGAGTCGATTGGTTGACACGATTGCCGCTCAAATGAATTTGAAACTTGACGAGAAACAGCAAATCCTCGAAATGACAAGCCTCGATGACCGTATCGAGCATATGATGAAATTGCTTGAGTCAGAAATTGATTTGTTTAACGTCGAAAAGCGCATACGTGGCCGCGTTAAGAAGCAGATGGAAAAGAGTCAGCGTGAGTATTATCTGAACGAGCAAATGAAGGCTATCCAGAAGGAACTGGGCGACCTTGACGATGTACCCAACGAAATTGAAGACATCCAGAAACGGCTAGAAACCGCTGGAATGCCAAAAGAAGCGAAGGAAAAAACGGCATCTGAGATAAATAAGCTCAAGATGATGTCGCCCATGTCAGCTGAAGCCACCGTGGTTCGGAGCTATATTGACTGGATGCTCGGCGTACCCTGGAAAAAACGCTCTAAGGTTCGAACCGATATTCTTGCTGCAAAAGAGGTGCTTGAATCCGACCACTACGGTCTAGAAGAGGTTAAAGAGCGAATACTTGAGTATTTGGCGGTCCAGAAACGCGTTAAAAAGATCAAGGGGCCGGTGCTATGCCTGGTCGGTCCACCCGGTGTTGGTAAGACGTCACTAGGCGAGTCGATTGCCCGGGCGACCAATCGTAAGTTTATTCGAATGGCGGTAGGCGGCGTTCGGGATGAGGCGGAGATTCGCGGACATCGACGTACCTATATTGGTTCGATGCCAGGCAAGATAATTCAGAAACTGTCAAAGTCCGGCGTGAAGAACCCGCTCTTTTTGTTGGATGAAATCGACAAAATGGGTCAGGACCATAGAGGTGATCCAGCATCTGCGTTATTGGAAGTGCTTGATCCAGAGCAGAATAATTCTTTCAACGACCACTACATGGAAGTTGATTACGATCTGTCCGAGGTCATGTTCATTTGTACGTCTAATTCAATGAATATTCCAGGTCCATTATTGGATCGAATGGAAATCATCCGAATTCCTGGCTACACCGAGGAAGAAAAACTTAACATTGCAGAACGCTATTTATTACCGAAACAGATTAAGAATAACGGCGTGAAAGACAATGAGATAGCAGTTGGCTCGCCGGCGATAAAGGATTTGATTCGCTACTACACCCGCGAGGCTGGCGTTCGAGGGCTAGAACGTGAGCTTGCAAAGTTATGCCGAAAGGTTGTGAAAGAAAGTGCCCTGCGTGTTAAAGACGACAAGTCGGAGGACAAAACCCTCGAGATAACAGGTGAGTTGTTGGAAGACTATTCCGGCGTGCGTAAGTACTCCTATGGGCGAGCGGAAGATAATGACCAGGTCGGACAGGTAACCGGGCTTGCTGTCACTAGTGTGGGCGGAGAACTGCTGACGATTGAAGCCGTTGCTGTCCGTGGTAAAGGGAATATCATAAAAACCGGGTCCCTCGGTGATGTCATGCAAGAATCTATTCAGGCGGCCATGACCGTCGTTAGGAGCCGTGCCCAGGTACTGGGGATCCGTGAGGACTTTCATGAGAATTATGATTTACACATCCACATGCCGGAGGGTGCGACACCTAAGGATGGCCCGAGTGCAGGTATTGGTATGTGTACAGCGTTTGTTTCTGTATTAACGGGCATCCCAGCCCGATCCGATGTTGCCATGACCGGAGAGATTACTCTTAGGGGTCAGGTCTTGCCTATTGGTGGATTAAAGGAGAAACTACTTGCTGCACACCGAGGCGGGATCAAAGTTGTCTTGATACCGGACGAGAACCAGCGAGATTTGAAGGAGATTCCTGACAATATTAAAGGTGAACTGATTATCCACCCGGTGAAATGGATCGACGAGGTTCTGGAGTTTGCACTACAAAGGATGCCAGAACCCCTACCGGATGAGCCGAAAAAAGCAACAACAAAAGAACCAGAAGCAGGTGAAACCGACGGAGACCGCAGAATATCTGCACATTAGGGCCTCAGCTCTTGACAGTCATTTTGCGCAGTTGGTATAAGTTGTTGTGCTAGTCGGACACCTTATCTATCTACACCGACTGCCCTGACGGGCAGGGCATAAAGCCAAAAAGTTTTTTCCCAAGAGCCTGAATAATCGGGCCGATTTAATTACATTGACCAGAAGGGGTTTAGAGTGAACAAACAAGAATTGATTGAAAATATAGCGGCATCAGCCGACATCACAAAGGCGGCTGCTGGACGGGCTCTTGACTCGATGATCGACTCTGTCACAGATGCATTAAAAAAAGGCGATTCCGTCGTACTGGTAGGTTTTGGTACGTTTAACGTCCGTGATCGAGCGGCGCGAACTGGTCGTAATCCTCAGACCGGTGCTGAGATTCAGATTTCTGCGGCTAAGGTTCCTGCTTTTAAAGCTGGTAAAGCTCTGAAAGACGCAGTAAATACCTAGTAATCACTGTTTGCTAAATTTTTAACAAACGGTAAAATTCGATTCCTGAAATGGCGCATTCCGATGCGCCATTTTTCGTTTCACTCTAAGTCACTTAAATTCAATTTGCGGTGTGCCCGGTAGGCGAGTTTGGTCAGCCGGATGTCAGTCGAGGTTAAAAATGTCAATCCAAACAATGCGTGACAACTCCGATGGTGTGGTCGCCAAAGTCATTGTGGGTCTCATAGTGATCGTTTTTGCACTATTTGGGATGGGGTCAATCACGACCTTTCTTGCGCCAACTCCTAAGGTAGCGACGGTTAATGGTGAAGATATCACCCAACAGGAAATGGAACTCCAGGTGGAAAGAAGCCGACGCGTTTTGCTCTCTAGAAATCCAGATCCATCCGTCATCGATGAAGATCAACTTCGAGCAGACGTACTCGAGAACTTAATCAACCGAAAACTGCTCACGGTTGCGGCTGATGATCTGGGCATGGCCTACGGTAATTCGAGGCTCGACGCTGAGATTATTGCGACACCGGTTTTTCAGATTGATGGCCAATATAATCCTGATCAGTTTCAGCTAGTGCTTAACTCTGCAGGCTTTACGCCAACGGGTTATCGAGACGAAATGCGCAAAGACAAAATGCTCGGTCAACTGGGTACAGCGGTGCAGGCAACTGCATTTATGACAGAAGCTGAAGCGAAGCGGGCCACAAGCTTGTCGCAACAAACCCGGGACGTCGCTTATCTGCGAGTTGTAGTTGATGATTTACTTGACGAAGTTCAGGTTGACGATGCCGAGGTTGAAATTTTTTATCAGAGTAACCCCAGCCTATATATGACTGAAGAACTCGTTGATATCGGCTATATCGAGATTAAGCGAGCCGACCTGCTTGCTGATGTCGAAGTCACAGAACAAGCGTTGCTGGAGTTTTTCGCCGACACACAGGCAATTTATGCGGAACCAGAGCGCAGAAGACTTGCGCATATTCTTATTGAGGTGAGTGATGAGGTTCCAGCAGAAACCGCCAAGCAAGAAGTTGATCAAGTTTACCAACAAATTATTGATGGCGCAGACTTTGCAGAACTAGCCAAAGCCCATTCAGATGACCCTGGCTCTGCAGAAATAGGCGGTGACCTTGGGTTTAACGATCGTGGTACGTTTGTAGAGGAGTTCGAGGAAGTCGGTAACAACCTCGCATTGAATCAAATGTCTAAACCTGTGCTGACGGAATTTGGATATCACATCATCAAATTATTGGATCTAGAAGAAGCAAAAGAACCGGTTTTTGCTGAGGTTAGAGATCGAGTAGAAGCTGAGTATAGAGCTGTTGGGGCAGAAGAAATGTTCGTCGATCTATCCTCAAAGTTGAGTGAGATCTCCTTTGAAGCCACCGATCTACAAGAGCCTTCAGAGGAGCTTGGGTTAGAACTTAAGTCTACTGGGCTAGTGACGAGATCTACTGAAGAAGGAATGGCAGCTAATCCTGCGGTCCTTAACGCAGCCTTTGGACCAGATGTGCTCCAGGATGGAAACAACAGCTCGCTCATCGAAATCACACCAAATCACCACCTTGTGGTCAGAGTGAATGAATACCAGCCTAGCGAATTAAAACCATTAGAGGTTGTGCGTGAAGAAGTTGTACAAACATTACGCAGAGAGAAGGCGACAAGCCTCGCTGCTGAACAGGCAAAGGCGATGGTTGCCATGTTAGAGGATGGTTCTATAACTCGCTATGTTGCCGACCAGTATGGGTTGCAATGGACAGTGGTGTCTAAAGCAAGCCGCAGTGAGCGGGAAATTGATGCTGAGATTAATCGCGAGGCGTTTTCTTTAGCGCGGCCAACGGAAGGAAACAAATCTGTGGGTTATGCTTTGTTATCCAATGGAGATGCGGCGGTTGTGAGTGTGACAAATGTTCAGAACAAAGCTCCAGAAGACGTGGACGTGAGTAATCTAGGCAGTCTGGCAAGAGTGCTCGCAACCCGTGAAGGCGCTTCTGATTACCAGGAGTTGGCTGAACATTTACGGGAAATCAGTAGAGTTTCCCGTCAGTAATCGCTATCGAGTTTGGGTCACATCAACGTATATTGTCAGGCGATCGCCTGGTTGAATATATTTTTGTGACCCAACCTTATTATTCCATTTCTTGATTTGACTCACCGAGGTGTTGAACTTGGTTGCGATCTTCGACAGGGATTCTCCACGTCTAACCCGATAATTCACTTTTCGAATCACACCCCTTGAATCAGGTAGTGCCGCCAATTGGGTTTCTTTGCCGCCGAAGATTAGCAGTTCTCTTCCAGGATAAAGGGTATCGGTAGGTGCCATCCCGTTCCATTTTGCTAACACCCGGGTTGAAACCGAAAACTTTCTCGATAGATCCCAGAGGTTATCGCCGGACTTTACGGTGTACTTTACGGGTTCGACACCGGTTTTACGCTTTGCCACTTCATGGGTAGCCTTAAGACGTTCACCCTCACTCAGCTCATAATTTCCCTTGTTAGCGGCCGCCATGGGTACCAGTAACTCCTGACCAGCAATAATGGTATTGCCGCGTATATTGTTGGCTTCACGAATCGTCGCAACACTAGACTGGTAGCGATCTGCAATAACGCCGAGACTCTCGCCTGGCTTGATCTTGTGGGATCTCCAGCGGAGTCTTTCGTTTGCGGGCAATGCAGCCAGAGCGCTGCGGAAGTGCTCCGCATTACCGGCGGGTACGAGTAGCTTGTGTGGACCTTTTGGGTGGGTTGCCCACTTGTTATAGGCAGGGTTCAACAGGTACAGCTCCTCGATAGAAATATCCGCCAGATCTGCCGCGATGGCTAAATCCATTTGGGATTCAATTTCCATTTGTTCGAAGTAGGGCTGGTTGGGTATTGGCTTTAATGTGATGCCATATTTTTCGGGATCAGCAATCAGTGCGCTGATCGCCAGGAGACGGGGTACGTAAGCTCTGGTTTCCCGGAGCAAACCAAGGGAAAAGAAGTCGATAGGCTTACCTGCACGGGTGTTTTTTCGCATCGAAAATCGAACATTACCTTCGCCTGAGTTATAGGCCGCCAGCGACAACAGCCAATCGTTATTCAAGGACTTATGGGAATCCGAGAGGTAATTTAACGCTGCATTGGTGGCCGCTGGCACGTCTCGACGCCCGTCATACCACTGGTCAATTTTCAGGCCATAGAGTCGGCCGGTCGAAGGGATAAATTGCCACAAACCTGAAGCGCGGCCATGGGAGTAAGCAAAGGGGTCGAAGGCGCTCTCGACGATGGGTAACAGTGCCAATTCCATGGGTAGACCCCTGGACTCGATTTGGCTGACAATGTGATACATGTAACGTGTTGCCCTGGTGGCGACACGATCGAGATAGTCAGGATGGCGGATATACCAATTTAGCTCTGACTGTACTCTTTGTTCATCGATATGGTGGTCAAGGGCAAATCCCTGCCGAATTCGTTCCCAGATGTCATCAGGCAGGGCTTCCGGTTCGTCCTGTTCTAGCGGCAGGGGGTCGCCGTCACGTTCGATCAGGTCGTCCTGGCCATCGTCTGTGATCGGCATTGCTGCGGCTATGACAATTTCTTCGCTCACCAGCTTGGTCAGATCAGGTCCATCCGCTGCTTCATCGTCAGTGGTATCTCGGGTGCCCAGATCGGTCAATAGTCCGGGCATCTGACAACCAGTAATCATGACAACTGCTAATAGAATGGTGCTAAACTTAAAAGGTAATGCCATAGGAACTTCAGGGCCGACTGCGAGTTATGTCTTAGTATAATGGCAAGGATTGCAGACTACTAATAGCCCGTTCACAGATTATGCAAGATGTTAAAGATTGGTTTGCAACGCCACTAGGGCAGCAGGTCCTGGCAAGTGAAGAGAGAGTGCTGGAACAGCTGTTACCGGGCTTCTTTGGCTATCATTTGCTACAGCTGAGTCCTCAACAAGCCCCGTTGTTCTCCAGCAGCGTTATTCAGCACAAATTGAAATTAACTGAAGGTGTGGAGAATAAACTCCTGACGGGCGACTCTATGTCGGCCGATGCAACCGAATTGCCTTTCTCGGAAGACAGTATTGATGTGGTCTTGCTTCATCATCTGCTCGAATTTCATCATGATCCGCAAAAACTCCTGAGGGAAGTCTCCAGGATTGCACTGCCGATGGGTCAATTGGTGATTGTCGGGTTTAATCCACTGAGTTTGTGGGGCGCGTGCCAACCAGTGGGGCGTCTCCGCAATAAAGCGCCCTGGACTGGAAAATTTATTCCACCGGGCAAGTTAATGGATTGGCTGAATTTATTGAATTTCAAAATAGATCGCGCCCAGTACTGTTTATACGGTTGGCCGACGCTTCGGTCTACCTCAAAATTACCTGATTTCTCCCAGGGCCTGAGTCGTAACGCAAATTTACCATTCGGAGGCATATATATTATTGTCGCTCGAAAACAAGTGGGTTCAATGATTAAGGTCAGGCCAGTCTGGCAACGAACGCCTGCCTTTGGTCGCTTATCGGTGGTGCCGCCCGCGAGGCCGGCGGCGGGCCGTGGTCTAACCACCCGTGATTTTCCACCGGAAGAATAAGGGTAAAACGGCGCAGCAAAAGCCGACAAAATTATGTGACGGACGCATTGGCGTACCGCAGATAGACGACCGGACTATGGAAGACACATGCGACAAATAGTTTTAGATACGGAGACGACCGGACTTGAAGTAGAACTCGGGCATCGGGTGATAGAAATAGGTTGCGTAGAACTGATTGACCGTAAGTTAACACATAAACATTTTCACCAGTACATCAACCCAGAACGTGACATTGATGAGGGCGCCCAGGAAGTCCACGGGATTAGTCGCGAATCACTTCGGGATAAGCCCGTCTTCAAAGAAGTCTGGCAACCATTTCTAGAATTCGTCAAAGGTGCGCAACTCGTCATTCACAACGCACCTTTTGATGTTGGATTCCTGAATTATGAGATGAGTTTGCTCAAAGGCTCCCATGGACGCATCGAGGACTATTGTTCGATTTTTGATAGTCTGGATGCGGCAAGGCAAAAGCATCCAGGTCAGAAAAATAATCTGGACGCTTTGTGTAAGCGCTATGGGGTCGATAACTCCCAACGAGATTTGCATGGTGCGTTGTTGGATGCTGAGATTCTGGCTGATGTTTATCTGTTAATGACCGGTGGCCAGGTGTCACTAGGTTTGATGGGTGAAGAAGCGAGCAAAGATATCCAGTCGACCTCAGTTGTGCGGACTCTGGACGCTAATCGGCCCCCACTAAAAGTCATTCCTGCTTCAATTGATGAGCTAGCTCGACATGAAGCTAGACTCGATAAGCTGGATGGAGCTTCCGGTGGAAGTGTCTGGCGTCAGATGGAGCTTGAGTGATGTTTGTTTGGCCAGAGCCTAACCTGGAGTTTGTGCCTTCGGTACAACCTCCAGCCACCGAAGAAGGTTGGTATTTTGTTTTTTGTGGCTCTGAAATTTATCAGTCCATTGACGACAAAGGGAATTGGCAACCCTTAACAAAATTGCCAGAACAGGATGTTGTTCAGTCACACTATCTGGGCCAGATCGCCGGTACCCATTGTCACGCAGTTGAAGTTGCAGAAGGGGGACCTTTTGCTGGACTACGAAGCCTCTTTGGCAAGACTGATCACTTTATGTTTTCTCTAGCAGGTCGTGCTGTTCAAGTGCTCGATTGGTTTCGCTCCCATCAATATTGCGGACAATGCGGTGCACCCACAACGGTCCACGAGAAAGACCGCGCGATGGTCTGCGCAGAGTGTAAAGCTTTTTACTATCCTCGATTATCTCCGTCGATTATCACGTTGGTTTATCGAGGTGATGAAATGTTGCTGGCACGGAATCATCGATTTCCGGAGGGCATGTTCAGCACTCTAGCGGGATTTGTGGAACCTGGAGAATCGATAGAGGAAACCGTGCGCCGAGAAGTGTTCGAAGAAGTCGGCGTCAGGGTCGGTAATCTTGAATATATGGGCAGCCAGCCCTGGCCCTTCCCAAATTCACTGATGCTAGGATTTCTGGCGGAGTATGAGTCAGGGGAGCTTGTGCTTCAGGAGGATGAAATTTCTGAGGCGGACTGGTTTCATCACTCGGACCTGCCCAATATACCTGGACCGGTTGCCATATCTCGATGGTTAATCGACGTCCATCTGCATCGTCTCGGTGCCTGAGCTAGCCCTTGTCTAGCCGGCCGGTGATCTTCTGATAGCCAATTGGAAATAATCTTTCGAGTAGGGCAATAAATTTTGCATCCTTGCCGACCAGAATTTGCGCCTTATTCTTTCTAACACCTTTTAATATTTGCTCCGCTGCTTGTTCTGAGGTGAGTCCCGCAAGGCTCTCAAATTTTTGCACAAATTCTTCTTTGGTAGGTGATGCGTTGTCACTTGGGACAAACCGGGAGTTCTTCACAATATTGGTTTTCACGCCACCTGGCTGGACACAACTGACGCCAATGTTGCTATCTGCTAGTTCCTGCCGCAACGCATAGGTAAAGCCCCTCACAGCAAACTTTGAGGCATTGTAGGCCGACTGTGAGGGTAGGGCGATTGTGCCGAAAATAGAGGATGTATTGATGATATGGGCTTCCGGTTGTTCCCGCAGGAAGGGTAGAAATGCACGGGTACCATAAACAACACCCCAGAAGTTGATATTCATCAGCCACTCAAAATCATCAATGGACATGTGTTCAACCGTATCGGTCACTGATACACCGGCATTGTTGAAGATCATATTCACCTTGCCGTGCTGCTGTTGCACGGCGCTGGCAAAATTCTTCACATCTAATTTATTGGATACATCGATCGTGTGGCAGGTGACCTTTACTTTAGTCTGGATGAGAGCTTCAGCGTGTATGAGAGCTTCCGTCTCATGAAGGTTGTCTGTGTCGACGTCGGAAATGGCGACATGACAGCCTTGATTTGCTAAGGACATTGCCAGTGCGCGACCCATACCTGAGCCCGCACCGGTGATTGCAGCAACCTTACCGGTGAAGTCTTTCATACAATTACCTGTTGATGTCTTGAATGATACGTTTGTCACCTAACCGTTTAGTAAATCCTTTGCTATCCAGAAATTCGAGTAGCTCAATGCATAGATTACGTCCGATCTTAGACTTGTCGCGAAATTGAATAACCGTAAACTCTCCGCCTTCAGTTTTTGCAACTGTTGCGGCGAGAGCGCGTAATTCCTGGAGGGCTTCAGGCAGAAAATAACGGTTCTTAACCGGCCGGAATAACAGTCCTAACTTTAAACACTCCCCTAACAACTTCTCGAGGGCTGCAGGTGGCAAATTCACTTGTTTGGCTAGCTCATGAATCACAGGGGGTTGCAGCGGTTCCTTTGCTAAGATGGCTTCCACCTTCAACCACAGGGTTGCGGCAGGTTTAGACAAGCCGGGACCCTGACCCGCAAGGGCAACCTGCGTACCATCTATTTCTACTTTTTTGACCTTAATACATTCTGCTATGAGGAGTTTCAGTAAACTGTCTTTGACGCCGAGGGTAAGTCTTAAATCTTTTTGGCTAAGACTCGACTTTTCGAGTGCGTGCAGCATTTCTTGCTGGCGTTGTTGGAGGTGATCCGGATGATGACTTAAGCCTGATTCATCCACGAGGTAGCTGGTCTCAAGATGTAGTTGGTTCAGACCGTGCTTCAGCTGGGTTAAATCAATTCCTTCCCTTGCTGTTTTGACCAGTTGATCTATATGCGCAACCGGGTCCTGCAGGAGCATCTGGTTGAGTAGGGCTAATCGATCGGGTTTACTTCGACCTCGTTTAACGGAATAGGGGTTAACCACCCAACCGCCCGCTAGCGTACGGCTCGCCGACTGATCGCGAATAACAAATCGATCCTGGTAGCAGGCGCTGAGGGGTGTTTCACTGACGATTTGGCAAAGGGCTGAATCTCCGGGTTCTAATTGCCTTTGAGACAGCAAAAAAATTCTCCCGGTTGTGTGTTGAGCACCCAGGTGTATATGCACGGGCAAGCCAGTTTTCAGCGGGACATGTTCGGTGGAAAGCAGGTGCAGCTGAACATCGAGACGAGTCGAAACCGGTAGGTCCGGATGACTTGTTACCCACTGACCTCGGGTAACTCGTTCAACGTCGATATCACCGGTCAAATTAAGTGCACAGCGATCTCCAGTTGTTGCATGGGCGGCGTCTTCGTCCTGTCGGTGTAATGCTCGAACTCGAACTTTTAAGTTCGAGGGCATCAGACGTAATTCATCATTGACGTCAACTGTGCCGGAGAATACAGAGCCCGTCACGACCAGACCACTGCCCTTGACATTAAATTTACGATCAATCGCCAGACGAAAGTGTTGTTGATTGGATGCTATGCGATTTGAATTCAACAACCAGAGGTGCTGTTTTAGCGCGTCTACTCCAGTACCTTCAATGCTACTAACTTCAAAAGTTGGCGCATCTTTATAGCGTGATGTTGAAATGAGTTCAGCAATCGATCGGCGGCTTTGGCTAAGTGCTTCAGGCTCAACCCGATCAATCTTGGTCAAAACAACGGTCGCGGATTGGATGCCCAATAACTCCAGAATAGCGATGTGTTCTATCGTTTGTGGCATGGGTCCATCATCGGCCGCTATGACGAGAATCGCATGGTCGATCGCAGCAACACCAGCAAGCATGTTGCTGATAAATTTTGCGTGGCCAGGAACGTCAACAAATCCAATGCTTTGCTGGTCTTTGTGTATATAGGCGAAGCCAAGGTCAATCGTTAAGCCCCGAGCCTTCTCTTCAGCGAGGCGATCTGTGTCTACTCCGGTTAGCACTTTTACCAGACTTGTTTTGCCGTGGTCGACATGACCTGCCGTTGCAAATATCACAACTTGAGTAACGCTATCTGGTTGAGCAAAGGTGCTGGATCATCCAAGCAGCGAAAATCAAAAATGAGTTGGCCGTTGTGGATGCGGCCTAGTACGGGTGTCGGGAGAGATCGAAATGCCAGTTCGATTGCGGTGAGCGTTTTGTCTTTTCCATTTAAGGGGGTGATTGCAATTCCAAAACTTGGGATTGTGTGGCTGGGAAGGGCGCCGCTACCAATTTGGCTCTGGGTTTCACATGGTTCAATTTGAAAGCCGTCGATCTGTACTTTATGACAGAAATTGTCGGCTGCGATTTTAATATCTTCTGCTGTTCGGGTCAGGTCCCTTAGGGTGGGAATGCTTCGGGTCAGCTGATCAGGATCAAGGTAAAGTTTCAGCACTTCGGTAAGTGCCGCCAGGGTCATTTTATCAATCCGCAGTGCTCTTTTAAGCTGGTGGGCTTTAATGCGCTCAATCAGATCTTTTTTCCCAACAATAATGCCGCATTGGGGACCGCCCAACAATTTGTCTCCGCTAAATGTGACAATGTCTGCTCCGGCTTTAATTGAATCCTGGACGGTAGTTTCATAGGGAAGGTTCCAACGTCGAAGGTCGATCAACGTGCCACTACCCAGATCGGTCATAAAGGGTAAATGATGTTGATGGGCAATCTTACCCACATCCTCATCCGACACGCTGTGGGTAAAACCATTAATTTCGTAGTTGCTCGTGTGGACCTTCATCAGCAGAGCTGTCTGTGTTGATATTGCGTTCTCATAATCCCGAGCGTGAGTGCGATTGGTAGCGCCAATTTCTACCAGGGTACAGCCTGATTGGGACATGATTTCCGGAATGCGAAATGATCCGCCGATTTCAACCAGTTCACCTCTAGATACTGGGACCTCCCTGCCGGCGGCGAGGGCACTTAAGGAAAGTAAAACCGCAGCGGCATTATTGTTCACAACCGTGGCAGCTTCCGCCCCGGTGATGTCCCGTAGCAGCGATTCAATATGACTATCCCGGTCACCTCGAGCGCCGGATGCAAGGTCGTATTCGAGGTTGCTGTACTGCTCGCCAACTAGACCCATAGCCTGTATCGCGAGGGTGGGCAGTCTGGCCCGGCCGAGGTTGGTATGCAGAATAGTTCCGGTGAGATTGAGCACCGGAATGAGAGAGTTTGTGTGGCTTTGGATGAGTCGCTGGCCTATCGAGGCCAGAATTTGGCTTTGGCCCGGTGGGCTGTCTATCTGCGCTGCTTTAATCTGGGTTCGGATTGATTCGAGTTCTGCGCGTATTGCGTCAACCACCAGGGTTTTGCCATATTCAGATACAAGGGAACGAGAGGCTTCCAGTAGTTGATCTACCCCGGGTAGTCGGGACAGGACTGAAAGACCCATCGGTTAACCCTGTGCCGCCAGAATGGCTTCCTGTAGTGGTCCGAGTTGCCGAATCCAGGGTTGTACTCTCAGTACTTTTGCCGTTTCCCAGTCTTCTTTTGCTGCTTCGGCCTGGGCGCGATCGGGGTAGACATCCAATAGCAGAACATACCAATCGGTGTCGTCATTTTTGATTTTGACAAATTTGGGAGATTGAATGCCGTTCAAACCTGCATACTCAAGCACCCCGTCGAGGTTTCTAAGGGCAATCAACTGCACGGCATAGTGGTCAGCAGGCAATTCCAGAAGCTGATTATCTAATTGGCCAGGATTTGGAAGTTGAACACGGGGCAGTTCTGGAACGGGTTCTGCTGCCACAACCGGCGCTGCTATTGGTGCTTCAATTGGTGTTTCTATCTGCCTGGGAGCCTGGGGTTTAGCGGAAATTGCTGAAACTTTTTCCGGGGCCTTTTGATTTAGGCAATCCCACTGTTCGTCCTGTTGATTGCCATAACAAAACCATTTCTTCTCAGTGACAGAGTTATCAAGGAGAACCGGGGCCTCGCAGGTGTCTCCTTCACATTCATCGGTTGTGAAAAAACGACTGGCAAGGCCACAACTGCTTAGAAGGGGTAATACAATAATAACGGCTAACAACAAACGCAACATGGGCAAAACTGATTTAGCAAAAAGCGAATTCAATCACAGATCGCCCGTGGGCGATAGCGTTGTCAAAAATGACTGCGATGGGGAAAAATCCCGAAGATACCACCGGTGTGGATAAAGACAATTTGGTTGTTCGATTTAAGCCGTCCCTGTTTGAGTTCTGTAACGAGGCCATGGAATGCTTTCCCCGTGTAAACAGGGTCCAAAATGATGCCTTCTGTTTTGGCAAGATCTGAAATGGTCCCATAGATTTCTGGACCCGCGATGCCATAGCCAGGTCCCACGTAGCCTTCAACGATATTGATGGGTAAGTCGAGCGCAAAGGCCGGTTGGTCGTATCTATCCTGCCACGCAATGTAATCTTCAGTAATTTTGTTAATGAAGTGAGCTTTATCGTCACACACGTTAAACGATATAACCTCCGCTCCCAGGTCGAATACATTGTTACCCAATATGAGTCCACCGGCGGTCCCTCCGGAACCTGTCGCAGACACAATATAGTCCGGACTGATCTGGCACTCGGAAAAATCATTTTTCAATTCTTCACAGGCAGCGAGATAGCCCCACAGGCCAATTTCGTCACTTGCACCAATGGGAATAACAAAAGCTTGATCGCCGTTTTTAGCATATTCTCTGGTCACTCTTTCGATTTCAGCCGGCAAATTTTGGTTGTAACCGCGGCCAGGCATATAAGTAATGTCGGCGCCCACCAGATGATCCAAGAGGAGATTGCCGTCATGATCGTCGGTAGGTTCGCCCCGCAGTAATAGATGGCATTTAAGTCCAAGTGAGGCTGCCACAATTGCAGTTGCTCTGCAGTGATTGGATTGTAGTCCGCCACAGGTAATCAACGCTGTGGCGCCTTGTTTTAGTGCCTCGGCAACTGAAAATTCGAGTTTTCGCAACTTATTGCCACTTGCAGCGGCGTCCGTTAGGTCGTCCCGTTTAATCCAGATCGGTGGAAGGCTATGCTTCTCGCAAAATCGTGTCAGGGGTTGTAAGGGGGTAGGGAGTCGGGCCAGGGAGATTCGAGGCGCGTTCATCTTAATGGCCGTCATGGTATTTTCGCGATCTTGGAGGAACGATTATGGTATGCGCGGCTGAGGATGGAGTAAAGCCAGCTTAGATGGATATGTTAATCAGTTGACCCTTTGTGCTCTCGGTACTCAGGTTTAAAAATCGGTGGGCGATTGGTTTGATGGTTTTAAGTGATTGGAAAGCGTGACCTGGACGGCGATCCGTTCTGTTGCGGCGATCAAGATCCCCGCGGCGCTGGCAAGTGGAGACCCAGATGTTTTTTCTTCTTCGTTCTATTAGCCCTTGCCGCCTCTGGCCACGGGTTCTGCGGTTAGGTCTGGCATACACTTCTGAGTTCATGACCAGAGTTTACTGGAGTCCTGAATATGTCCAGAGTGGGGGTATCGCTTAAACCGATAGTGATTGGAAATTAATTCGATGAATTCGATTAAAATAGCCCCCTCAGGTTGTGTCCTTCGGAATTTGCGCTAGCGGCCGTTTGTTGTCTCGATCTATTTGATCCTTCACAATCCACTACCAGCTTATGGGGCTACTACCGAATGGTGCAAACCCCGAATGGCACAGCTTCCGAATGGAACAATCCCCGAATAGCGAAACAGCAGCTTTTGGAAACACTGATGAAACCAATATTGATCTGGCTTTTTGTAATCACTCCTGTGCTGGTGGCCTGTGGTCCTGTGGAGCCGATTGTTATCAACGGCAACACGATGGGCACCACCTATAGTGTGAAGATTGTGGACAAGGTAGATCAAGATGCCTTGAGTAACAAAATTGCACAGCGATTAGTGGAGATCAATGATCTGATGTCCACTTATCTGCCGAACTCTGAGATCTCTCGAATTAATCGTTTGGCCGTGGGAGCGGGGATGCCAATCTCGTCTGAGAACCAGGCTATGCTGGAGGTAGCGAGGCTGTTATACCAGCAAAGTGCAGGCAAATTTGATATTACAGTGGGTCCATTAGTGAGGTTATGGGGGTTTGGGCCGGATCCGACAACGACCGCTGTGCCGGCGGAATCGGACATTGCAGCGGCCCGGGCGATATTGGGATTAGAAAAGATCAATTTGGAGCGGGGACAGATTCGAAAAACTCATCCGGTTGAGCTCGACTTTTCTGCAATTGCAAAGGGCTACGCTGTAGATGAACTGGCCCGGTTGGTCAGTGCCGCAGGGGCAAACAACTATCTGGTGGAAGTCGGCGGTGAATTGAGAGCAGCCGGGAGAAACCAAACTGGGACCAGTTGGCGCATTGGTATTGAACGGCCTGAAGCGAACACAAGGTCCGCACTTACCTCCATTCCCCTGGATAACATGGCCATGGCGACCAGTGGGGACTATCGGAATTACTTTGAAGTAGATGGTGTTCGTTACTCCCATACCATTGACCCCACCACCGGATACCCAATCACCCATAATGTGGTCTCGGTGACGGTTCTGGCGGAGACAGCGGCGCTTGCTGATGGTTATGCGACGGCCATTGATGTGATGGGTGCAGAATCTGGAATGGAACTCGCAAGGCGGCAAAACCTGCCAGTATTCGTTATACTAAGGAGCGGTTCAGAGTTTACAACCCAATCTAGTGCGGCTTTTGATGAATATATGGCCGCTCACTAGGAGAGAGTTTCACAGGAAGATGTTCGACAGGTAGACCTTCGACAGGTAGGCCTTCGATAGGAAGATCTTTGATAGGAAGATGTTCGACAGAGAGGACGGCCCAATATGATTGAATTTGTCTTAGCGTTTCTCATCATGGTCACCATCGTGATTGCGATGGCGGTTGGCGTACTGCACGGGCGAGCACCGATAGCAGGGACCTGCGGTGGTTTGAACAATCTGGCTGGAGGCGGTGCCTGTGAGTTATGCGGCGGCGATACCAGCAAGTGCGAATCCAATGATCTAGCCCCGGCCCCGGCACGTGGGTCGTTTTTCGACGCTTCCTAATCAATTTGACCTGACGATCCTTTAAACTCCTCGGCTGAAACATTTTCTAAGCAGCGAGCTCGATCAAATAAACGCTCATTAATTGAGTCTCCCTGGCCGAACCTTGGCTAGACATATGTAGCCAGAATGAGATGGCCAAACAGACCGAAGCGGATCCGAACGCGAATATCTTTCTAAGACCTCAATTCCTCCACATTATCTGACCTGCAAAGCAGCTTTCCGTTGCTGGTCTATAGTTATGGGATGAATTTGTGGACCAGGAATCTGTCATGTCGAGTTTGGCCAAAGATGACCAGATCAGATTAATTTTTGAAGATCAGCTAGATCGAAGAGAGATCACGTTACCTCTATTACCAGAAGTTGCCGCTAATGTGATTTCCCTTTCAACCTCGGAAGAGGTTGATGCTCAACAGCTGGCGAACTTGATACAGGGCGATATGGCACTTGCCGGGCATGTCATGCGGGTCGCCAATTCGCCTATATACCGGCCTGTTACGCCTTTTGTGTCCCTCCAGCAGGCGATTACTAGGCTCGGAATTGTCACAATTGGCGAAATAGCTCTGGCCACCAGTTTAAACAGCGATCTTTTTGAGGCGCCGGGTTACAAAAACCTACTTCGACACCTGTGGCGGCAAGCTTTGTTTTGTGCAGCCTGGTCGAGACAAATTGCCAAAATGCGTCGGACCAATGTTGAAACCAGTTTCCTGGCTGGAATGCTCTGTGACATGGGTAAACCCATTGTTATCCAGGCCGTGGCAGATTTTGCCATGGACGAACCTTCATTGATCGATTTTGCCGAGGGTTATTACGTTCGGGCTGGCGCACTGCTTGCCGCGCTCTGGCAACTACCCCCTGCAGTGAGTGAAGTGATTATCCACCATCAGCATGATGAGCCAGATAACGTGCATCGCGAAATTACATTAAACGTACAGGCAGCGCGACAAATTTGCACCCAGGGCTTAGAGGGCTTGTCTGAGGACCTGCTTTTAAGACTAAATTTTTATCCGGAAGATGTGGAGTCTTTGAGACAGGCTACTGACTCAATTCAAGATTGGGTTGAGACCATTGGAGGATAAAGTGATCAAGGTTGATTTTTTGGTGATCGGCAGTGGACCCGCGGGCCAAAAAGCGGCGATCCAGGGAGCGAAGTCGGGTAAGCGAGTGTGTCTCGTTGAATCAGAAGCCAATGTCGGAGGGATGTGTGTCCATAAAGGTACAATTCCTTCAAAAGCGCTCCGTGAGTCCGCATTGCGCTACAAGAATGCGCACAAATTGTTAGAAACCGTTCGACCAACGGAATTAGCACCGCTGATGCAAAACGTAGAGCGAGTGATCAACGCACACGATAATTACATTTCGGCGCAACTATCTCGTAACCACATCACTTGTCTCCATGGTCGGACTTCATTTATCGATCGCCACAGCGTAAATATTGTCAGCCCTGGCGGCAAGGTTCAAAAAGTGATCGCCGACACCATATTTATTGCGACGGGTTCCCTGCCGAGGCTGCCTGAAAATATTTCGATAGACCACGAACATATTCTCGACAGTGACTCGATCTTATCCATGAACTACCTGCCGGCCAGCATGCTGGTGTTAGGTGGAGGTGTCATTGCGTGCGAATACGCATCCGTTTTTGCCGGGCTTGGATGCGAAGTAACCCTGGTCGATCGATTTCCAAATCCCCTTGGTTTCCTAGATGAGGACCTGCCACCGCGTTTCGTGGCTGAATTTGAAGCCTCCGGTGGGAAATTCCTCGGTAACCAGAAAATCGAGTCCGCCTCCTTTGATGGTTACTCTGAGGTTGTGCTGAACCTTGCCGATGGTGTGCAACTAACCGCAGAAAAGATGTTGGTTGCCCAGGGACGGGTATCCAATGTTAAGGGGCTAAATTTGGCTCAGGTGGGTGTTCAAATCAATGACATCAATCTCGTCCAGGTGAATGACTACTGCCAAACCAATATCCCGAATATATACGCCATTGGTGATGTCATCGGGCCGCCATCATTAGCGTCAAGTTCGATGGAACAGGGGCGCCGTGCCGCTTGTCATGCGCTCGGTATCAAACAGGACAGTTTAAGCAACATGATTCCCGTCGGTATTTACGCAATACCCGAGCTGTCGGCAGTGGGATTAACGGAAGCCCAGGCCCGTGTAACACATGGTGATGTTGTAGTGGGTTATGCGGAATTTACAGAGATTGCCAGGGGCCTGATCACAGGAACACTCAACGGTATGTTAAAAATGATTGCGGATCCGGACGGAGTTGAGTTGTTGGGGGTACATATAGTCGGTGAGGGCGCATCGGAACTCATCCATATAGGCCAAATGGCGATGAGCGAAGGCATCCCGGTGGACCGATTTGTCGAGCAAATCTTCAATTTTCCAACGCTGGCAGAAGCCTACCGTGTTGCGGCGCTGAGCATCAAAGGCCAGGTGCAAAATCGAAGGGATGCGCCGAAGGATGCCGCGGCAGGGGCTTAGCCCTGCCAAATTTTCTTCCGCTGGAGATAAAACTCATGACTTGCCTGCATATCATCTAGAAATCTGGAAAGCTCGTCCATTAACAGTGCTTGAGGTCCATCTACAAGGGCTTTGGTTGGTTCCGGATGAAAATCCACCAATACCATGTTTGCTCCAGCAACAAGGCCCTGGGACGCAGCATGGGCGACATCCAGAATATCGTCAGATGAACATTCACGGGTGCCAACGGAATGGGACGGATCAACACAAACGGGCATCCGCGTTAGTCGTTTCACCACGGGAACCTGGCCAAAATCCACCATATTTCGGTGAGGTAGCCCACCTTCACTCTTCATGCCTCGCAAACAAAAAACGACATTCGATGTGCCTTCGCTGGCCAGGTATTCAGCAGCATTCAGGGACTCGTTAAGACTAACGCCATAGCCTCGTTTGAATAACACAGGCAGTTTTTTTTGTCGGCCGACAGCCTTTAACAGTTCAAAGTTTTGTGTGTTTCGAGTGCCAATTTGCAGCATTACGCCGGTTGGATTTCCCGTTGCCTCTAATGCTTCATTAATCTCATCAATATGAGATTCGTGGGTGACTTCCATGGCGATGACTTTAATATCGTACTTACCCGCAAGTTCAAAAACCCAGGGCAAGCAGTCCTTACCATGGCCCTGGAATGAGTAGGGGTTGGTTCTGGGTTTGTAAGCCCCCATCCGGGTGCAGACCTGGCCGTGGGACTTTAGAGCTTTCATCATAATTTCGACATGCTCTGGGACATCAACGGCACACAAGCCTGCAAAAATGTGGCAGTTTTCCTGGGTGAACTGCACGCCGTTGTAGCTAAATCCTGAAACCCGTTGCTCATCCGAATGACGACCTAGGATTCGATACTCCTGTGAAATTCTGATGACCCGTTCCACACCATCGAGCGCTTCAATAACGCCTTGATCCAGGCGTTTTGTATCCCCGAGCAGATAGATCTCCGTCAGTCTTTTTTCTTGGCCCTGAATCTCGTGGGTGCGCACCTGGATATCCGGCAACTGTTCCAGGTAACCGAGTGTTTTCTGATAGGCGTCAGAGCCTTTTTCAATCCCGGAATTTAGTATGACTATCATGTGTGGTCCTTGTTGGGAGTTAACTTCCCCGTTGTAATCGGGAACGCCGTTCTTCTGCTTGTCTGCTAATGATATGACGGCTGATGAGCCGCTGGGTTCGATAGTCCGATTGACTAAAACGGACGCCGATGCGGTACTCGTCTTGCTCTAGCTGACAGTGCCTGACCTCGGCGAAGCAAGCAAGACCAAGGCATGAAGGTTGAAACAGTAAGCGCAGTGCGAGGAATTGTCCTACCTCAATCAGACTCTCACTGAGAAACGATAAGCCGCCTTCACTTATTTCCGCCTGGCAGTCCAATAAACCATCTCGATCGGTTCCTTGCAGGAGTACACTTCGGGCCAAGATTTCTACTCGCTTGTCGAGATTCGCAAGGAAGTTACCTAATTGACGACTCTGCTGGTTTAGCGTCCGCAGCATTTCACGGGATTCCAACTGAAGCTCGTAAATGTCCCGCAGCAAATGAAAGTTGGGGTCAGATGTGAAAAAATCACTAGCAGCGGCATTTTCGGCATCGCCTTGCGTAATATGCCGAAACTCAATCAAGATAGTATCGTCGAGTCGGTAGTAGTCTCTTTTATCGCGATCCATGGACGGTTGCGTACTGGGGTTTATCCTCAAGTTTAGCTTAATGGACACCTCAGTGAATAGAACGCAGGATAATTCGTGACACATTGGCCCGGGCTGACAGCCCTTAGATACGCAAAATCCAGATCCGGTGATGGGTTGGTGTCCTCCATGACGGCGATTTCAGTCACGGGGCTCGTATTGGGTGTTGCGGTACTGGTGATCGTGCTTTCGATCATGAATGGTTTTGAGCGGGAGTTAAGGGAACGTGTGTTGAGTGTGCTAGCCCACGGCGTGTTGGCTGCGGACCAACCCTTTGAGAACTGGTCCGAGACAGCCGCCCAGATTGAGCAGCATCCCGAGGTGATTGGAACCGCACCTATCCAGGAAGGTAACGCGCTTGTGGTTGCAAATGGTGTGGTGGCAGGTATTCAGCTAGCCGGAATCTCACCGGTCCATGAGGTGAAAGTTTCGCGCATTCCTGACTATATGATTGAAGGCGAATTTACGTCGTTAAAGAGTGGAGAATTTTGTCTGTTGCTGGGTGACAGTCTTGCACGGAAACTCGGTGTGGGAGTTGGTCAGAATGTGACTCTTGTACTGCCTGAAGCTCAAATGACTTTGGCTGGCGCTCAGCCTCGAATGCGGAGGTTTGAGGTCGGCGGGATATTTCGCGTTGGCAGTGACGCTGACAAAACACAACTCTACATTCATATTGATGACGCGCTGCGGCTGGGACGCAAACGAGGTGTCTCTTCAATCAGAATTGCGGTTGCTGACCTTTTTGATGCGCCGCGGATTATGCGAGAAATAGCCTCGAGTTTGCCCCGTCAGGATTGGTACGGCACCAGTTGGCTACGCCGTCATGGAAACCTGTACGATGCAATTCAAACCCAGAAGACAACGTTGTTTCTATTGCTACTCATGCTGGTAGCTGTGGCTGCGTTTAACATCGTCTCCAATCTGGTACTGATCGTAAACGATAAACGAGCTGATATTGCGATTCTCAGGACCATGGGGGCTTCCGGGCGGGAAATACTTCAAATATTTCTCTATCAGGGTTTGCTGATTGGCGCAGGCGGGATCGCCGTTGGCTTAATCATCGGTAGCCTTACCGCAACTTATATTACAACCCTGTATCAGTGGGTTGATCGCACCCTTGGGCTTGGCCTTATGGATGAATATTTTATCCATTATTTGCCTTCCCAAATATTGGTTGAGGATCTAGTGCTGATTGGACTCGTGTCGTTGTTCATCTGTTTTCTTGCCACCCTTTATCCAGCATTTGTCGCTGGCAAAACGCTACCCGCTGAGGCACTTCGTTATGAGTAGTCCCGTGATACAGGTGAAGGGGCTCGTTAAGTCCTATCGAGAAGGCGAGAACAAATTAACAGTGCTGGCAGATCTGGATCTTACGGTGGCAGCCGCGGAAAGGGTGGCGATTGTAGGATTGTCGGGAAGTGGTAAGAGTACTTTGTTACACCTGGTTGGCGGGCTCGATCAACCGGACTCCGGCGATGTATTGATCGGTGGGCGATCGATCTATGGCTTGTCCGATGGTGCCCAGTGCAAACTCAGAAACGAGTCTCTGGGCTTTGTTTATCAGTTCCACCATTTGCTTGCGGAATTCAACGCTGAGGAAAATGTGGCGATGCCCTTGTTGATTCGAGGCGTTGCTAAATCACAGGCCCTTGCCCGGGCTAGAGAAATGTTGAGTAGGGTGAGTATGTCCGCCCGTTTATTACATCGCCCTGCAGAACTGTCCGGTGGAGAACGGCAACGGGTTGCGATTGCTAGAGCACTGGTTGGAAATCCAGTTTGTGTGCTCGCTGATGAACCAACGGGAAATTTAGATGAAACTTCAGCAGCTGAGGTGGACGGGTTAATGGTGAGTTTGAGCGAAGAGCTTGGGACCAGTTTTGTGGTAGTGACCCATAACATCGAATTGGCGAAGCGATTAGATCGAACCTTGAGATTACATAACGGAAAGTTAGAGGCATGAACACGGCATTTCTTATTGGGCTGCGTTTTTCCATGGGAAAGAAAAGCAGTGCCTTTCTCTCGTTTATCACGCGGGCATCAATTTTTGGGCTAATGCTGGGTGTGATTGCGCTTGTGGTGGTTGTGTCAGTGATGAATGGTTTTGACAGCCAGCTGAAATATCGCATTTTGGGAGCTGTGCCTCATCTGGTAGTAGATGGTGAAGTGAAGCCGCACCCACTGGTTCAAGGTTCAGCACCTTTTTTAAAGTATGAAGCGATGCTACTTTCCGCAGGTGAGAGTCGGTTAGTTTCAGTGTATGGCATTGATCCTCAATTAGAATCTAGTGTTTCCATTATTCCCCAACACATGCAGCAAGGTGAGGTCACGGAGCTGGTTCCAGGTCGTAACCAGATCATACTCGGTAGCGCGTTAGCAGCGCGATTTGGACTCTGGTCAGGGAGTCATGGAACCCTGCTAATTCCTGTGCCATCGTCGAATGGGGAAACGGTTGTGCCGCGAGTATCTCAAATCTCAGTAGCGGGGACTTTTCAGCTGAACTCTGAATTAGATTACGGTCTTGTGTTAATGCACATAGATGACTTGCAACGAATCACTGGCGACACCAGTAAGCAAAGTCGGGTTACGCTAAAGGATATTTTCTCCGTGAACGCTTATTTGGCCCAGTCTGATGGAACTGCTGTTTCAACCTGGTATGACGAATTTGGTGACTTCTTTGAGACCGTTCGCATGGAGAAGATGATGATGTTTTTGTTGTTGACTTTGATCGTGATGATTGCAGCGTTCAATACCGTGTCAGGCTTAAGCATGATGGTAAAGGAAAAACAGGCTGAAATTGCAGTGCTCAGGACAATGGGGCTTGGAAAACACGAGGTAACCACTGTGTTTGTTGTTCAGGGCGCTTTAATTGGTCTACTAGGGATCACCCTGGGGTTGGCATTGGGCTTACCACTGGCTTATCACGTGACTGAGATTGTGGGCTTTGTGGAGAATCTACTTGGAGGAAGAATGCTAGCGGGCACCTATTTCGATCGAGTCCCCTCAGATGTTCGGTTAGTAGATGTTGTTGTAATTGGCGCTATTTCGCTTCTCATCACGCTGGCATCAACACTTTATCCTGCATTACGAGCAGCTAAAGTTGATCCGGCGGTTGCGCTCCGGGCTGAGTAGTTTACTAGGGACTGTTAGCGCTTAGCTTTTTGCGTAGTCTTCGAAGTGACCAATTTCTGGCGACCTTCCATCTCCAATAGACGCGCACCGCAACAAAACCGAAGACACCCAATACGGTACCCGTTAGCAGGCATCCTAGTAGCAATGGTTGCCAAACCACGGCAACCTGATCCGCAAACCACTCAAGGGAAACCTGAACATTCTTAACGCGATTGGGTTCGCCGAGAATTGTCGTGCCGACCCTATAGCAGAAGTACATCATTGGAGGCATGGTGATGGGATTGCTAATCCAGACAATACCGACGGCCAAAGGCAGGTTACATCTGACCCACGCGACAAGCAGAACGCAGGGAATCATTTGAAATGGAATCGGTAAAAAACAGCAGAACATACCAATCAGGGTTGCGAACGAGACCGAGTGACGATTGAAGTGCCACAAATTTGGCTCAACAATGATATGACTCAGGAATTGCAGCGCACGGGTATTTTTTAGCTGCTCCCTTGTGGGCAGGTATTTCTGGAACCACATTGTCGAATATTCCTGATTAAGCCTCGAAAGCCGCGAGCATTATGCCCAATGTAATTTGAATTGCCAGCCGACACTTACATGTGACCGGGCGTTAAGCCCACAAATGGGCTGGGGGTACTATGGTACATATATTCTATTGTGATGTACTTCACTCTAGTCTTGTTTTCGCTGGGCGTGATCCTTACGTGCCAACTTCCTGCGTTGCCAACCGGCAGCGCACCTTTATTGCTCTTAGTCGGTGTCTTTGTTGCGGCATTCAGGCGTATCACTCGTCCCCTGGCCGGCTTGTGTCTTGGTCTCCTGTATAGCATGCAGCTTGCCGGTGTTTGGCTGGAGCAAAGGATTCCACCGGCGCTAGAAGGCATGCCACTTATTATAGTGGGACAGGTGAGTAACTTGCCGATTGAAAGCGCTAGAGGTTGGAAATTTCAGTTTATCATTTCTGAAGGTCAGCTAAAGGGTCGAAAAGTGGCGTTAGTCTGGTACGAGGATTTTCCTCCCCAGGCGGGAGACAATTGGAGATTGAGCGTTCGCCTAAGCCGACCCAGGGGGTCGGTGAATTTTGGTTTGTTCGACTACGAAGGCTGGTTGCTCAGTCAGGGGATTCACGGCTCGGGGTATGTGCTGGAGAAACAGCGCAACCAAAAGTTGTCCAGTTCTGGCGTTCTGGATCGATACCAGCAAATCAGACAGTCCCTGGGCTCACTTGTCAGGGATCATATTGTACGGGGTGGCACAGCTGAATCACCGGCACAGGGCATGCTACTTGCGTTGCTACTGGGGGAGAGTAGCCAGCTGACTCCGGAAGTATGGAACACATTGTCCGCAACCGGGACGAACCATCTAATGATCATCTCGGGTTTACACGTCAGTTTTGTCATGGGCTTGTTATTCTGGCTAAGTCGGCGAATATCATCGCGCCGAGTGGCCGTGATTGTCACTATTCTGGGTACCACTGGTTACTCACTTTTGGCGGGTTTTGGGCTACCTGCCCAAAGAGCGTTGGTCATGAGTTCAATTGGCTTGTTGGTGATAACTGGGCAGCGAGAACCTTCAGTTTGGCGCGCACTGGTGCTGGCGTTGACCGGCGTTTTATTGATGAATCCCTTTGCACCTCTCAGTGCAGGTTTTTGGCTTTCTTTTACCGCTGTTGCTGGGTTGTTAGGCGGGTTTGCGGGTATCAATTGGCACATGCAATCCTGGCTAGTCGCGTTGCTTAGAACCCAGTGGATAGCATTAACAGCAACGTTTCCATTTTTGCTCTGTTGGGTTTTTAAGGTCTCATTGTTGTCAGTATTAGCAAACCTCGTGGCGGTGCCGGTTGTCACTTTGTTGGTAGTGCCGATGATGTTGGTCGAAACGATCCTGTTGCTGTTATCGGATATAGCCGCAATAGAGTTGCTGTCCGTCACGCTTATTAGGCTCATAACCCTAAGTCTCGAGTGGCTACTTTGGTTTCTTGAGGTCCTAGCGGATCTCAATTGGGTACTTTACGAGCCCGCGAGCACTTCTTGGCCGCTTTTCCTGGCTGTGCTGGCAGCCATTGTTTTGCTTTCCCCAAAACGTTCGATGCCGAGATGGATGGGGTTAATTTTGTGTTTACCACTGTTCACGCTGCCGGAAGTTTCCCGCAGAGAAGAGGCATTTAGGGTGGATGTCTTGGATGTTGGTCAGGGCTTAAGTGTAATTATCAGTAATGAGACAACAACCATTTTGTACGATGCTGGTCCTGCCGTGGGGCGATTTGATGCCGGCGCACGAATTGTGCTTCCCGCATTGAGGCGTCTCGGTGTGTCTGAAGTTGATTTGATGGTCATCAGTCATGGGGACAATGATCACGCGGGGGGCTCGTTATCTGTTAGGGCGGGGTTGCCGGTGCTCGAAACGGTCTCTCAGGATCTGGGCCTGGGTTGTCATTTCCCTCGGCAATGGCAATTTCAAGATCTGAAAGTAAGCCTGTTAACGCCAGGGGCATCAGATCATTTAAAGAACAGGAATGACCTTTCGTGCGTGCTGCTTATTGAAGATCCCACGACCCGGGTATTGCTCCCGGGCGACATCGAAGCAGATGGTGAACAATCCCTCATTCATTCGGGGCTAGGTGCAGTGGATTTTTTGATCTCACCGCACCACGGTAGTGCGAGTTCTTCAACGCCGATGTTTATCAATCGACTTGCTCCAAAATGGACAGTCCATTCAGCGGGCTACCAAAATCGATTTCAACACCCGGACGAGGTGATTGTCCGGCGGTATCGCAATCGCGGCATTCGTCAGTTTAACGTCGCAGACACGGGGGCGTTGACGTTCCGATTCCTCAAAAGTGGGGTTGTGGATATAAGAGAAGCCCGTCGTGATGAACATCGATTCTGGTATGATTCGCGGCGATTTTAATAATCCTTTGGCAAACACTTAACAAGGAACTGAATTGACGGTCCTCGACTCGCTAGTAGATCAACTTGATTTGGAACAATTGGATATCAATTTGTTTCGAGGTCACAGCACCACTGGGGGTGGTCCCCGTGTCTTCGGTGGGCAGGTATTAGGCCAGGCGTTAATCGCGGCATTGCGAACCGTTAGTGAGCGTCCTTGCCATTCGTTGCATGGCTATTTTTTACGGCCCGGTGATCCTCAAGTTCCTATCATCTACGAGGTCGACCGAATTCGTGATGGAAAGAGTTTTGCGACAAGGCGAATTGTTGCAATTCAGAAAGGTGAAGCCATTTTTAGCATGGCGGCGTCTTTTCAAGTTGATGAAACGGGCCTTTCCCACCAGGATAGAATGCCTGATGTTCCTCCGCCCGAGGATTGCTACAACGAGGATGATCTGTTGTCAGAAAATTTGTCCGGCAACCCTGAGCTTGAAGCAAGAATGAAAGCCATGCGGCAGAATAGGCCAATTGAAATGCGCCGGGTGGAGCCAATTAGTTTTGCTAAACCGGTGCCAGGTGAACCCATACAACACATTTGGTTTAAGTCGAAACAATCGCTACCTGATGACCCTGCAATTCATCAATGTATACTGGCTTACGCTTCGGACATGGGGCTTCTGTCGACCTGCGCATTGCCCCATGGACAGTCATTTTTTACCGGTCTGCAAAGTGCCAGTTTGGATCACGTGATGTGGTTCCATAGAAGTTTTCGCGCCGATGAGTGGGTCCTATTCGCGCTGGATAGTCCAACCGCTGGAGGCGCGCGGGGCTTCAATCGAGGCAAGATGTTTACTGTAGATGGTAGTCTGATAGCTTCGGTTGCCCAGGAAGGATTGATTCGAGAACCCCGCAGCTAGCTGGTGGGTGGTACGACCCTTTTTAAACAGGCAATCAATTGAAGCTTGTCCCGTCGACTCAAAAAACTACCGAGTTCTAGTTCTTTGCCATGGGATGCAATACTGACGGTTTGCCCTTCCCAGGGATGTTTCGCCGGTTTAACGAGGAACTTTGCCCAGAGTCGATGAAAGTTCCAGGTTTCGCTTGGCGTTCGTATGCCTTTTTCAACTCTGACTTCATGTTCATGTACTGTAATGACCTCCTGGCGATTACAATTTTTGACGCAAACATAAATGCAAACCGCCAGGGTGGAGAGTTCAAGCACAGAGTAGGGCAGTATCATCCATGCGCCCATAGTGGCGAAGCCAATGCCGATGGCAAGAGAGATTCCCATGAGGGAGTAGAGTAGATAAAGATTGGCTGCCCAACTAAAGGATGCGTTGGGTTTTAGAATGATTTGCCCAGTGTGCGATTTGTCGTCGATTCTTGCGTCGATCATGGCATTATTCTATGTGAAGTCTTATGTGAAGTTTCACGAGAAGTTTTGTGTGAGAAGTCTAATCACCTTAGCGGAAAGACGCCCGGCATTCGAGTGCAATAAATTTCTAGCGCAGCGGAAGATCACCCAGAAGTTTGTCCACGGCTTTTAACAGTGCGGCGTTCTCCTGTTCCGTACCCACGGTTATGCGTAATTTGTCGTCCAGGCCTGAAACGTTAAAGAAGCGAACTAAGATGTTGAGTTCTTTCAAGCCTTCGTAGAGTGCCTGGGCAGAAGCTGACCCTGGCACCGTCGCGAGTAAAAAATTGGATTCACTGTCGACACTTTTGAAGCCTCTCTCCTCAAGGGATATCGATAAACTTGCCCTTGAAGTGCGAACCATTTCCCAGGTATTCCGTGCATATTCTTGGTCGATTAACGCGGCTGATGCTAACTGTTGGCTAATGGCGTCAATATTGTAGCTGTCTCTGGTTTTTGTCAGCATCGGTTCTATCAGACTAGCGTGGCCAATACCGTAGCCGAAGCGCAGTCCAGCGAGGCCATACCCTTTGCTGAGTGAGCGTAGAAATATTACGTTTTCATGGTCTGAAACGAGATCAAGGCAGTTGTAGTGGTGTGCTGGATCAATAAAATCAACGTAGGCTTCATCGACCAAAAGGATGGAATCTAAATTAGCCGCGAGCTGGCGAATTTCATCTGAAGGAATGAGCTTGCCGCTAGGCGCGTGGGGGTTCACGACAAACGTCATTTTGGCCCTGGCATTATTGGCTGCATCTGCAAAGTCACCCGGCAATGACCAATCATCGGCGAGCGGCAGCCCGAGCACCCGGGCATCCTGGATTTGTGCGAGGACAGGATAAAGCGAGTAGGTCGGCTCCGTCATGGCAATCACATCACCGGGATTTGCGAAGGTGCTGAAAAGTAAGCGGAGTAGTTCATCACCACCTCTGGTCGCGATGATGTTTTCGACCTTTACACCATGTAATTCAGCAGCAGCTGTTCTGAAGTTATTGGCCAGTGCTGGTGGATATCTGCGCAGCGAATCTGTGCTTATGGTTGTTAATGCTTGCTGGACATCAGGGCTGCAGGGGTAGGGGTTTTCATTAGTATTAAGCTTAATCACCGATTCGTCGTCGGGTTGTTCTCCATAGCTATATCCAGCCATTCTGGAAATATTGTCCCGCTCAAAGGTCATGATGGGTCACCGTAAGTTATCTTCACCAATTCGTATTGTTCTTTGCCGCCGGGAGTTTCGATCGTGACCTCGTCGTCCAGGCGTTTACCTAACAGGGCTTTCGCCATGGGTGAGTGGAGACTGATCCAGCCTTTGTTCAGGTCGAATTCGTCTGCACCCACTATTCGCACAGTTTTCTCTTCATTGGCGTCGTTCAGAAGGGTAATCCAGGCACCAAAAAAAACCCGGTTTTGGTCATCGGGAATTCGATCAACAATCTCGAGGTTATCCAACTGCTTTGTCAGGTACCGGATCCGCTTATCAATTTCTCGCAGGGCTTTTTTGCCATAAATATAATCTGCATTTTCTGAGCGATCACCGAGCGCTGCCGCTGCAGACACTTTACTGGTAATTTCCGGTCGCTTGACCTTCCAGATGTGATTGAGTTCATCGCGCAGCACACGAGCGCCACCGGGCGTTATGTAAACCTTCTCTGTCACTGTGGAGCCTCTTTAAGCATGTTCCGCAGTGCTTCAAGGGAAACATACTTAAAATTCTGGTTTAGTTTGGGTTCGTTGTTGTCGTCATGGACAACCATTACTCCCTGGGGAAATTGTGGGCCAAGAGGTTTGTTGAAAATTTCAACGCCGTCAGTTTTAGAAACCCCATCAATTTCATTGCCGGCATTGATCCGGAAGGTTGCGATATATTGGTCCGTCGCAAGATCATAAATGGCAAATCGACTTTTCTCCTGCACCGATGCGACGAGGTAGCGCTTGCCGGTATCCTCCAGAATCGCCAGGCCCTCGATTCCCCTGGCGAGGGGCCTAAAAAAGCTGACCTTATCTAAAAGCTCTGGTTCTGATTTGATTTTAGGGGTTGAGCTGAGCGGTATATACCAGATGCCGGTATTTTCTTCAGCGATGTAAACACGATTGCCGGGCTCATCAACCACGCAGCCCTCGGCTTCGCTTTCTAATTGCCATCGATCTTCGAGCACAACCTGATTCACGCTGGCGATTCGATAACGTTCTATCGTGCCTGTGCTACCCACGGCAAAATAGTAAAATTTATCCTTCAGTTTGCCCATGCAAATTCCCCGGAGCTTCTCCACCCCAGATTCGAAGAGATTAAGTTGTCGCAGCATCCTGTCGGCACCCATCTGGTACAAACCTACTTTTCCACTGTACCAGTGACTGGCGACGATCAATGGCGCGCGCTCCTCTTCAAAGGGAAATCCAGGTCGTAGGTCTATATTGTTGGGAGTCCCACCCATCAACACCTGTTTCTGATTACCCTGTAGGTCATAGGTCAGAATGCCGGTCGGCAATACGGGGCGTTGGTTGCTTGCTTTGAGGGTGGCGATTATCAGGGATTGCTCGGGGGCCTCGGCGTCATACCAGACAACCGCATCGTCGACGGAATCACCCGGATAAGGGGAGGGATCTGTTTCAACATCGGGAAACAGCACAAATTGCATACCCAGCAAGAAAAGCAATGATTGGATCAAGGTAATAGGGCCCCTGAGGAAACAGCATTGGATACATCCAACGTCAGGCGGGGCAAATATAATTTTGATTTATGGTGCATTAAAAGGGATCTACACTTTCTATTCAGGATGGCGGAAAAGGGCGTGAAATTGCCACAGCTGTGTGCACAAAGCAAATAATGAGGCCAGGGGAATTTCCGCCCCGGTTCTTGAATCACGACCTATTAACCCCACTATACCTACACTAGTCGTTTATCTGGAAGTTTCAAAATGCGAATCGATCGCTTTACCAGCAAGTTACAGTCCGCGGTAGCGGATGCTCAATCCCTTGCCGTCGGTCAGGACCACAATTATGTGGCGCCAGCTCACCTGCTATTAGCATTGTTGGATCAGCAAGGTGGGTCAACCAAACCGTTGCTGAGCCAGATGGGCGTCGATACGGCTGCATTCAAAGCGGGATTGACGGAAATTTTCGACAAGCTGCCCAGGGTTAAAGATAACTATGGAGATATTCAACTATCTCCAGAGCTCGGCCGATTATTTAATCTGGTTGATAAGTTTGCCCAGCAGCGAGGTGATCAATTTATTTCCAGTGAATTGGTTTTGCTTGCGGCGGCCGAGGACCGGGGAGATATCGGCAAGCTGTTCGAGAAATTTGGGATCCAAAAAGAGTCCCTGGCCCGGGCAATTAACCAGTACCGTGGCGGAGAAAAGGTGAATGAAGCCAATTCAGAAGACACTCGCCAGGCGCTTGATAAATATACCGTAAACCTGACTGAACAAGCGGAGCAGGGTCGTCTCGACCCGGTTATTGGTCGCGATGATGAAATACGCCGCACAATTCAAGTTTTACAAAGAAGAACCAAAAACAATCCGGTTCTCATCGGTGAGCCTGGAGTGGGTAAAACAGCCATAGTAGAAGGTCTAGCCCAACGGATCATTAATGGTGAAGTACCTGAAGGCCTTCGAAACAAAAAAATACTCTCCTTGGACATGGGTTCCCTGATTGCTGGAGCAAAATTCCGTGGTGAATTCGAAGAGCGGTTAAAGGCGGTATTGAACGAACTCTCTAAAGAAGAGGGTAACGTCATCCTGTTTATAGATGAGCTGCACACCATGGTGGGTGCTGGTAAAGCAGAAGGCGCGATGGATGCTGGCAATATGTTGAAGCCCGCGCTCGCTCGAGGCGAATTACATTGTGTCGGTGCAACCACGCTAGATGAGTATCGAACTCACCTGGAGTCCGACGCGGCTTTGGAACGCCGGTTTCAGAAGGTTCAAGTAAACGAGCCAACCGTCGAAGATACAATTGCCATTTTGCGGGGACTAAAAGAACGCTACGAAATACATCATGGGGTCGACATTACCGATCCAGCGATTATTGCGGCTGCAAAACTGTCCCATCGTTATATTGCGGATCGACAACTACCGGATAAGGCCATTGATCTAATTGATGAAGCCGCAAGCTTGATCCGAATGGAAATTGACTCTAAGCCGGAAGAAATGGACCGCCTCGAACGCCGCTTGATTCAGCTCAAAATTGAACGTGAAGCATTGAAAAAAGAAACCGATGAGGCAACTAAGGCCCGGCTTATTACTCTGGAGGAAACAATTGGTACGCTGGAAAAGGAATATGCAGACCTTGATGAAGTCTGGATTACCGAGAAAGCTGCTTTAAGTGGTACTCAGCATATCAAAGAAGAATTGGAGCAAGCGCGTGCAGCTCTAGAAGTTGCCCGTCGAGCTGGGGATCTAACAAGAATGTCAGAGCTGCAGTATGGCGATATTCCCGGTCTTGAAAAGAAGTTGGATCTGGCAGCCCATGCAGAAATGTTGGATATGAAATTGTTGCGGAACCGTGTGACGGAAGAAGAGATCGCGGAAGTTGTTTCTAAATGGACAGGTATTCCGATTTCCAAAATGCTTGAAGGCGAGAAAGCCAAATTGCTTGAACTTGAAGCAGAATTACACAGACAGGTGATTGGCCAGGATGAAGCGGTATCCGCAGTCTCAAATGCGGTTCGACGTTCAAAGGCCGGTATTTCTGACCCCAATCGCCCCAATGGTTCCTTTTTGTTCCTCGGGCCAACGGGTGTCGGTAAGACAGAGTTGTGTAAAGCGCTTGCGAGATTTCTTTTTGATACAGAGGAATCTTTAATCCGGATTGATATGTCTGAATTTATGGAAAAACATTCAGTTGCCCGACTCATCGGCGCGCCTCCCGGCTATGTAGGTTACGAAGAGGGTGGATACCTAACGGAGCTTGTGCGGCGTAAGCCTTACTCGGTGATTCTTCTGGATGAGATTGAGAAAGCTCATGGTGATGTATTTAACATTCTTCTCCAAGTACTCGACGACGGCCGACTGACGGATGGCCACGGACGTACAGTAGATTTCAAGAACACCGTACTGGTGATGACATCTAATCTCGGTTCGGATCTGATTCAGACCCTGGCGGGGAATGCGAATTACGACGAAATGAAGGAAGCGGTTATGGGAGTCGTTTCACAACATTTCCGACCTGAGTTTCTCAATCGGATAGACGATGCGGTGGTATTCCGGCCACTCGAAAAAGAGCAGATTTTAGGTGTCGCTCGAATTCAATTAGAAATACTGCAGGCGAGGCTAAAAGACTCAGATCTTTGTTTACAGTTGAGCGATGACGCCATCGATTTCCTTGTTGATGTTGGTTATGACCCTGTTTTCGGGGCACGGCCCCTAAAGCGTGCGCTTCAGCGTTACGTGGAAGATCCCCTCGCGAAGCAAATACTTGCGGGTGAAGTTAGCCGAGGTAAACCGATTCGTGGCGAAAGAGAAGGCGATACACTGGTGTTTAGGAGCTAATAGTGATTTTTTACAAAAACTACTGTACATAAAAACAGTGTAGTGATACTGTTCATTCGTACAGTAGTTGTCGGTCCGAGCAGTAGCTGAGAAGTGAGCCTCGAATCGGTGAACGAGAATAGGGAGAATGATCAATGGACAACTCACGCTCTACTGATGTGTTCCACAGTTTTCAGCAGAAGCCTTTAGCGAAGGATCATTCACAGCTGGCAATGCGCGCGGCAAAACAAATGCGGCGTTCTAAGCACTCTCAGCACAAGGTGAAGATTGGGCATACGGTCTGCCAGCATCTGTTGCTGATGATTAATGAACCTGATTGCCAGCAACCAGGGGTTAGAGCGTCCCGGCGTTATCATGATCACGCAACGGAACAAAATACGGGTCGACTTGTGGGGGTTGATGATTTGTTTTCAGCCCAGGCAATTCAACAGTCCGCTGCAAATGATCGCCAGTTTTCTCTCGCTTTTTAAGGTTCGTACCAGACAAGTATCTCGCCGAGCCAGGCAAATTCGCTGGCGGTTTTCTTTAATTCCCCAGAAGTCACCGCCGGCGAACCTTTTTTTAAGTACAATTCCACATCCACCTGATTGTTCAGGTAGTGCAGATCCATTTTTATGATGTTGCTTTGATCAAGCTGATCACGCCATGTTTCGTAAAGATCAGCGCGGATTATTTTCCGAAGCGGAGGCAGGTCAGCACTTTCCCGGGCTTCTTCAATGGCATCATCTTCAGCATCAATATGAATGATCACGTCATTCACCTCTTGAAACTGCTGTTCGAGTTTTCGGCTAACCCATTCCCCGATATGGTGGCCTTCTGAAACGCTAATAGCTGGGTTGACCTGTAAATGTACTTCCACAATTGCGTCACTTCCCATACGTCTGGTTCGAATGCTGTGGGCCTTTCTCACGCCTTCGACATCTTCCGTGCTGACTTTGATGGCTTCTACATAGGATTCTGAAAGGGCTGTATCAACGAGCTCTGAGACACTGGTTTTGATCAAATCCCAGCCAATGATGGCGACCATGACCGCAACGCCGATTGCTGCCACTAGTTCTATCCAACTGATGCCCAGCAGTGCGCCGCCTATGCCGATCAGGACAATAACCGAGGAAAGTGAATCGGTTCGGTGATGCCAGGCGTTGGCCTGCAGCAATCTAGAACCCTGTCGCTTGCCGGTATCCAGGGTAATCCGAAATAACCATTCTTTTGTCACAATTGATAGTGCTGCGACCAGTAGCGCAGGCCATTCGGGTATTTGATAAGAATCCAGGTCAAGCATGCGTTCACTAGACTCATAAACAATATAAGCGCCGACCAGCATCAGTAGAACCCCTAGGAAAAAAGTGCCAAAGGTTTCGAATCGTGCGTGTCCATAGGGGTGATCTTCGTCCGGTGCCTGGCTGCCCACAGCGTTAAAGGCCCAGACCATAATGTCTGTAATCAGATCGGAAAGACTATGAATGCCATCTACGACCAGGGCATAGGAGTTGGCAAAAATGCCCGCCAGAATTTTTATGATGCCAAGCCCAAGGTCAACAAATCCGCTTAGAATGAGTAGACGTTGGGTTTCTTCTTTTGCCTTGGCTTTGAGAGTCACGTTCATCCTGCAGTTATAGAAAATATTGATAAAAATAATAAAAGTGATTGCAGCCCTTGAGGCCGAAATGTTGTGGAGGTTAAAAGTTAAGCGCGTTAGCTGCGTTGTTGGAAGTATAAGGTTATCAAATTTCTGCTCTGAACCGGATACCAATGTGTTGATTACCTACGGCATAATCGCGTTATGGATAAAGTTGAGACAATTGTTATTGGTGGCGGTGTGGTTGGGCTCGCCATCGCCGCCCGTATTGCCGCTGATGGTGATGGGGTATTGTTGCTCGAGAAGGGTAATGAGATTGGCATGGGCATCAGTAGCCGCAATAGTGAAGTGATTCATGCGGGCATCTATTATGCACCAGAATCCCTAAAGGCTCGCCTTTGTGTAGCGGGCAATCGAATGCTTTACCAATATTGTTCGAAACGGAACATTCCCCACCGCAGGGTCGGCAAGCTGATTGTCGCAAATGGGGAGGAGGACGAATCTCAACTCGAGGCGATTCGAAACAGAGCGCTTGAAAGTGGGGTAACAGACCTTCAGCACACCTCAGCCAAACAAATATCTGAACTGGAACCAGCGGTTAAAGGCGCCGCAGGATTGTTGTCACCCTCAACGGGCATTGTTAGTGCCCATGACTTTATGAATAGTCTCGCCGGGGATGTTGCCAATAGAGGCGGCCAGATTGCGGTTCGTGCTGAGGTAGAAGCGATAGCTCAAGGGGCTTCTGGTTTTGAAATTACCTGCCGCATTGAAGGTGAGGTTTATCAAATAGCAGCTGATCGAATCATAAACTCAACGGGCCTATCGGCACAGAAATTAGCCCATAAAACTGAATTTCTACCGAGGGAGTATTTAATTCCAGAACTCCATCTATGTCGGGGCGTGTACTTCAGCTATCAAGGGCGGAGCCCGTTTCAGCGATTAATCTACCCGGTGCCCGAGCGAAACAGCGTGGGGCTTGGAATTCACGCAACCCTCGATCTTGGTGGCCAGGTAAAATTTGGCCCGGATACTGAGTATATTGCCAATGAAGATTACTCCGTACCAACTACGGTACCGGAAGCATACGTTGATGCAATCCGGCGCTACTTTCCTGGTCTGGATGCAGCAAAGTTGTCCCCAGGATATGCGGGTATCAGGCCAAAACTATCTGTTCGGGGCGAGTCGCCCCGGGATTTCAGTATTGAAGGCCCTGAAACACACGGTATAGAAGGCTATGTTCAGTTATTTGGAATCGAGTCTCCGGGACTTACGGCGAGTTTGGCAATAGGACAGTATGTGCGCGATCAAATTGCTACAATAGCGGCTTGACCTTCATCCTGCTTCAGCCTTTAGTCTGCTTGTATGCCTGATCACAATCACAGCCACGATCACCACAGCCCCGGACACTCCCACGGAGGACACTCTCATGGAGGACACTCCCATGGAGGGCACAGCCATGTCCCAGCAGAGTTCAATAATGTCAATTTGAGTTTTGTAATTGCGGTGGGGGCAAACCTTGCCTTTACCATTGTTGAAGCCGTTTATGGCTACCTGACGTCCTCCATGAGCTTGTTGGCGGATGCTGGGCATAATCTATCCGATGTTCTCGGGCTGCTTCTAGCCTGGGGTGCTGCGTTCCTGGCCACCCGAAAAAGTAGCGATGCGTATAGTTACGGATATAAGAAAACGACCATATTAGCAGCCCTCGTCAATGCGCTGGTTCTAGTGCTTGCGGCTGGGTTTATTGCCTATGAATCTCTCGAAAAGCTCTTTTTGCCAACCGATGTTGCAGCAATTCCCGTGATGGTTGTCGCGACCATTGGCATTGCGGTCAACGCAGGAACAGCAATGCTGTTTATGAAGGGTAGCAAGGAGGATCTGAATCTTCGGGGTGCTTATCTTCATCTTGCCTATGACGCATTGATCTCGGTGGGGGTGGTGATTGCTGCGATTATTATTTATTTCACCGGTTTGATGTGGATTGATCCCGTGATGGGTTTGATTATTGTCGCCGTGATCCTAGGTGGAACCTGGGGTTTGCTGCGGGATTCTGTGAATCTGATTTTAGATGCGGTTCCCCATAACGTTGATCTGCAGAAGGTAAAAGACTATCTGCTTGAGATAAATGGCGTCACTGAGGTACATGATCTTCATATTTGGGGGATGAGCACCAAAGAAAACTGCCTGACCGCTCACCTGGTCATGCCGGACAACACCCTGTGGGATTCAGAGGAAAGTTACGCCAGTATCGGCAGGGATATGGCAGACCATTTTAGCATTCACCACGTCACACTTCAGGTTGAGAAAGATCCAGACTGCACCAATAACGATTGCGATTGAGGTAGACTCTACCTGCATTTAATTCGGTGTAGAGCCCCATGACAAAAGCAACAACCCAAGCGGTCAATATCAATCAGTTTATCGCCTCAACCGTCGCCAATCTTAATCTCGACCCCATCCAACTAGAACAACCGGCATCCATTGACGATTTGCCAACACCAGCCTTGATAATCGATTTAGATGTGTTCGAAGGCAATTTAGAGAAGATGCAATCCCATGTAAATCAGCATGGTCTGGGATTGCGATGTCATACCAAAATGCACAAGTCACCGATTATTGCCAGACGTCAAATTGAATTGGGTGCTATTGGCATCTGTTGCGCAACCGTAAGTGAAGCTGAGGTCATGGCGGCCGCTGGTATCGACGATATATTGATTACTTCTCCCGTTGTCACCGACGATAAATTGAAGCGGGTTATTGCGTTGAACGACAAGATTGAAGGATTGCAGATTGTCGTGGATCACATCGAAGGCGCTATTCGGCTTAATGATCTTGCGGCAAAACAGGACGTTCGGGTCCTGGTTGATCTGGATCCTGGTATGGGTAGAACCGGCGTTGAACCCGGTGAAAAAGCGCTGCTTCTTGCTGATCATATTGATAAGAATTGTCCGCGTCTGCAGTTTGATGGGCTTCAGATGTACATTGGCAACTGTATGCATGTGCAGGGATTTGAGGCGCGCAAAAGTAAATACGAGCATTTACTACAGAAAGGCGTTGAGACCCGAGACATGATTGAAGCCCATGGGATTGAGGTCAATATATTCTCAGGAGGCGGAACCGGCACCTTTGACATGGAGCCAGGGCTTGGTGTTCTAACAGATATACAGGCGGGTTCTTATGCGTTTATGGATGTTGAATACCGTGATATTGGCGGCCAGGATAATGACGAGGCATTTACGGATTTTGCGCCGTCGCTGTTTGTATTGGCTACTGCGATCAGTCAACCCCAGTCTCGATTGATCACAATGGATGCGGGGATTAAATGTCTCGCAACGGACACGAGCCACCCCGAGTTTCGCGATATAGAAGGGGTTGTCTACCACTTTGGCGGCGATGAGCATGGGATTGTCCAACTCAATAATCCGTCCAGGGAAATTAAACTAGGGGATCGCTTAGCCATTATCACGCCCCACTGTGATCCAACCGTAAATTTGTTTGACTACTATTACCCCCATCGAGACGGTGTTGTCAGTGAAATTTGGCCAATTAGCGCGAGGGGACGATCCCAGTGATCCCCTGGTTCGAGGATTTTAGCGTCGGAGATGATTTTTCGAATGTGCCCGCCGTAACAATCACTGAAGGTATGACCGCCGTTCATCAAGCAATTTTTGGCGACAGGCTCCGGCTGCCGCTGGATCACGTGCTTAGTGAAGCAGTCACCGGTTCGAAACGAGCCCTGGTAAATCCCTCGCTGGTTTGTAATCTGGCGATAGGCCAAACAACAATTCCCTCCCAGAGAGTCATGGGTAATTTGTTCTATCGTGGTCTAATTTTGCGCCAACCTGTATTTGTTGGGGATACAATTACGACAACCACCAGAGTAGTTGCGTTACGGCAAAACAAAAATAAAGCAGGTAGGCCGGCTAGCGGGATGGTTGCGCTAGAAATTCATACAACCAATCAGCGTGGCGAGACAGTTCTATTGTTTTGGCGCTGCCCGATGATCCCCTGCAGAGATCCGGCGGCAGAGACAGGTCATGAGGACGATTTTGACATGATGCCCTCAGAGATTAGCCAGGTTGACCTAATGGCATCAATTCCAAAGTGGCAATTTGACGCGCTTAAGAGCGAACCAGATGGTTTTACATCTGGTGAAAAAATAAAAATTGAAGCCCGGGACACCGTTAGCCTCGCCCCTGAGTTGGTTCGTCTGACGCAGAATTTGGCAATGACCCACACAGATGCCCAGCGCAGTGTTTATGGCAAGCGATTGGTTTATGGCGGGCACACCATTTCCATGGCGGCGTCCCAGTTGTCTAGAGAAATTCCAGGGCTTGTGACCTTATTGGGATGGTATCACTGTGATCATGTTGCGCCGGTATTTGAGCAGGATATTTTGGAATCTGCCTTTACGGTTATAGACCGTACGCCAACTGATGGCGCCGCTGTCCTGAAGCTGCAGGTTGAAGTTTTTGCAACCAGGGGCGAGCATGCGCCAACTCAGGGAGACAATATAAAAGTGCTGGATTGGTCCCTGGCGGCGCTTGTTGTCTGAATTCTCCGGTTGAAGGATCTTTTTAGTCGCACCGTCAAAACATCGGATGCAAATATTCCACCCAAAAATTCCACCCAAAAATTCTACTACTAGAAAGGAAAAGCTTAGATGATTGATTGGAAAAACTGGTCAGGTAGCCAACAACATTCAGCCCGTCAGCTTGCTTTGCCGGAGTCGGAAGCTGAAATTGCTAGCCTCTTGAACCATGCCCAGAGTGAATCATTGATTGTTAGAGCAATAGGATCGGCCCACTCATTTGTACCTTTTTGGACCGATGACATTCTGGTATCCCTGGATCAGATGAAGGGTGTGATAGAGGTTGATGCAGATAACCGCCAGGTAACTATGTGGGCAGGGACCAAGCTACACGAAATTGGACCTGTGCTTTGGCAGGAGGGTTTGTCGATGATCAATATGGGGGATATCGACCGTCAGTCTATTGCGGGTGCTATCGGTACGGGTACGCACGGAACCGGCCGAGGATTGCAGAATCTCTCTAATCAGGTCGCGTCCCTCCGCTTGATGCAAGCCAATGGAGATGTCGTGCATCTGGATGCGGAGGATGGAGATCTATTCTCCGCCGCTCAGGTGAGTATGGGAACCCTTGGGGTGGTCACCCAGGTTACGCTTAATCTTATGCCTGCTTACCATTTAATTGAACGTAATTGGGTTGCGAGTGTGGAGGAATGCGGCGCAGAGTTAGAACAACTCATCGAGGATAATCGCCATTTTGAGTTTTTCTGGAATCCTGCCAAAGATGTGTGTGAAATGAAAACCTTAAATCCCGTTGAAGCATCTTATCGGGAAGGGGACTGTCCGGTGGGCCCGGCCCATGAAATTATTCCTTCCGCGAGGGAGTTTGAGTTCAATGAGATAGAGTTCTCGGTGCCCTATGAATCTGGTTGGGCCTGCTTTATGGAGCTACGGTCATTGATGCAGACCAGGTATCCTGACGTTGTTTGGCCCGTGGAATACCGGACCCTTGCGGCAGACGAAAGCCTGTTAAGTTCAGCAAAGGGTCGCGAGTCCGTGACCATTTCCGCCCATGAGAGTAATCGCCGGGATCATGTGGCGTTTTTTCTCGATGTTGAAGATCTATTTCGCCGCTACGATGGGCGCCCACACTGGGGCAAGGTTCACACCCATGCCTATTCTGAACTGAGCAGTCGATTGCCAGGATTTGATCGGTTTTGCGAGGTCAGACGGAGTCTCGATCCAGGGGGTCGGTTCTTGAATTCTTTCCTACAGAGAATCTTCGGAACGAGCTGATTTTGCTAGAAAAACTCCGCTTATCGTCCAATTTCCAGCGGCGATTTTCCGCCATTTTGTGCTACAGTTGGTAAAATTTTTCCAGGAGCTATCTTAGTGTTCGAATTGGTACAGGCCGGTGGGTGGTTGATGATCCCCATACTGCTTTGCTCGGTCATTTCTGCGGCCATTTGCGTCGAACGATTCTGGACCCTGAGATCTACTCAAATTGTTCCGAAAAATCTTTTGGCCCAGGTTTGGAACTGGATCAAGAACAATGAAATGGACAATAAAAAGCTGCGAGAACTCAGGGCTGGATCACCCCTGGGGCAGATTCTCGCAGCTGGGATAGCCAACCATCGACGTGGCCGCGAACAGATGAAAGAGTCGATCGAGGAGATCGCGAATCAGGTCGTGCACGAGATGGAGAGATACCTAAATACCCTGGGCACCGTTGCCGCAATTACGCCGCTGCTTGGGCTGCTTGGTACGGTTATTGGCATGATCAAGGTGTTCACTGCGATTCGTCTAGAGGGTACCGGCAATGCAGCGGTTTTAGCTGGCGGGATATCAGAAGCACTTATCACAACCGCAGCGGGACTCACCGTCGCGATTCCAAGCTTATTTTTCTATCGGTTCTTTCAACGGAAGGTGGATGAACTGGTCATTAGCATGGAGCAGGAAGCGCTCAAGCTAGTAGAAGTACTAAATGCGGACCGTCCAGATCGGACTAAGTCCGATATTTCCCAGGTCGTATCTCCGTGAACACCCTATGAAGTTTGCAAGACGAACCAGAGCAGAAGTTGAGGTTAATTTAACGCCTCTGATTGATGTGGTTTTCCTGCTATTGATTTTTTTTATGGTGTCGACCACTTTTAATAAGAACACAGAGTTGTCGATTGATCTGCCGGAAGCCAGTGGCGATCCTGCGCGGGTTGCTGAAAAAGTGGTCGAGGTAACCGTGACCCGCAACGGCGATTATGCAGTCAACGAGGTCTCCCTCGTGAATAATCAGCTCGCCACGCTTAAGCGCGCAATAGAAAAAGTCTCTGAAGGTGATACGACAATTCCAATGGTGATTACTGCTGACTCTGCTACCCCACATCAGGCAGTCGTGACAGCCATGGATGCAGCGGGCCAACTCGGTTTTGTTCATTTGAGCATTACCACGCGAGATGCTGGCGATGGCGAAGGTTAAAAGCCAAACGGATATACAAATCTACGGGAGACTGCTCCGTTACGTGACACCCTATTGGGGCGCGTTTCTACTGAGTATTGTTGGCTTTATTATCTATTCGATAGCCAATGTTTCTTTCCTTCAGCTTATCGGATATATCGTCGATTCCCTCGGGGGCAACGACCCGCTTGCAGAAACCCAGGCGGCTCCCTATATACGGGAAATGTTTGGTGGAGACGGGGCTTTGAACCGAACGATCATACCGATTGCAATCGTCTTGATTGTCTTCGGAAGGGGTATTGGGACATTCATCGGTAATTATTTCATTACCTATGTCGGCACAAATCTTGTGCACGGATTGCGGGTGGAGCTATTTGACCGCCTACTGCTGTTGCCAAGTCGCTTCTACGATAAGAACACCATGGGTCATCTAGTGGCTAAGGTGACTTTCCATGTGACCCAGGTTACCGGTGCAGCAACCGATGCTGTTCGGGTGTTGATCCGAGAAGGCTTTACCGTTATCGGCTACATGAGCTACTTGTTTTACCTCAATTGGAAGCTAACTCTCATTTTTATCGGCGTGGCTCCCTTTATTGCGTTGTTGGTGAATTTTGCGGGTAAGCGTTTTCGCCGTATTAGCGAGCGAATTCAGGATTCTATGGGTGACGTAACCCACGTGGCATCCGAGGCGGTTCAAGGCTATCGAGAAGTTCGGACCTTTGGTGGTCTTGATTACGAAAGGGGGAGATTCTTAAAGGTAAGTAACAACAATCGCCGCCAATCTATGAAGATGGTGATTACTTCATCCATTGCGACGCCGACCGTGCAGCTTGTGGTATCAGGGGCATTAGCCGGTCTCGTCTGGCTCGCCCTTGACCCTGTGCTACTTGCCAATATGAGCTCGGGTGATGTCGTGGCGTTTATCGGCACCGGTGGCTTGTTGGCAAAACCGATTCGCCAGCTATCTGAAATCAATTCTACCATTCAGCGAGGACTCGCAGCAGCCGAAGATATATTCGGCCTATTCGATGAAGAGATAGAGAAGGACGAGGGCACCAGGCGGCTGACCAATGTGAAAGGAAAGTTAGAGTTTCGGGCTGTGAGTTTTTCCTACGATGAACAAGAACCGGTAATTCACAATATTAGTTTTGTTGCTGAACCCGGGGAGACCATTGCACTGGTTGGGAAGTCCGGTAGTGGTAAAAGCACGCTCGCAAGCTTGATACCCAGATTCTATGCTCCCCAGGAGGGGCAAATTCTTCTAGATGATGTGCCAATAGACGAGATTAAGCTGAGTAATCTAAGGGAGCAAATGGCAATCGTGACACAGGACGTCACATTGTTTAATGACACCGTGGCGAGAAATATTGCCTATGGCTCTTTGCATGGGGAAGACAATAAAAAGATTCAGATTGCAGCGGAAAAAGCCTACGCCTGGGGATTTATTAACGAATTAGCAGACGGTCTAAACACCATCGTTGGCGATGATGGTGTTCTCTTGTCTGGCGGGCAGAGGCAGCGTCTTGCTATTGCCAGAGCATTTTTAAAAGACGCACCGATTCTGATTTTGGATGAGGCTACATCTGCTTTGGATTCAGAATCTGAACGTTATATCCAGTCTGCCCTGGAGGCGGTTTCCGCTGGACGAACCACCATTATCATTGCCCACCGTCTGTCTACCATCGAGAAAGCGGACAGAATTTTAGTTATAGATAAGGGGCGGCTGGTAGAGCAGGGTACTCATCAGGAACTACTCAACGGTACGCATTATTCAGGATTGCACAACCTGCAAAATCAGAGCTCTAGTAGCCGACGTCCAGCCAAGGCGGAAAGTGACTTTAAGCCAATAACGGTCCAGCCTGATCGGGGTGTGGGTTGGCTCGCAGACGATTTTAATCCACTTGTGGCAGGCTGGTACAGGAAAGCAAGTTGGACGCGATTGTTGTCACCTCTATCTTGGGTGTTTTCTACCCTGGCCAGGGTTCGTCGAAAAAGAGCTGTCCCATGGCAAGCACCTGTGCCCGTGATTGTTGTCGGCAACATATCGGTCGGTGGGACGGGTAAGACACCACTGGTTGCCTGGCTTACCGAACAACTTGAAGATAAAGGTTATCGACCTGGGATTGTAAGCCGCGGCTATGGGGGCAAGAGCCACCACTATCCATTAGTGGTAAATAGTTATTCTGATGCTGCTGAGGCAGGTGATGAGGCGGTCATGTTGGCCCGAAAAACAGACTGCCCTGTAGTGGTTGATCCAGATCGTTGTAGCGCCGTAAAGCACTTGTTAGAAGAGTTCGACTGTGACGTTGTTATTTCAGATGATGGTTTACAACATTACGCGTTAGGTAGAACGATAGAGATAGCTGTAGTTGATGCGATCCGAGGTTTAGGCAATGGGTTATGTCTGCCAGCGGGTCCGTTGCGAGAACCGCCTTCTCGGCTTGCAGAAGTTGATATGGTTGTCGTGAACGGGGAAGCTGAACTCGAGTTGCCCGTTTCGTTTCTTCGAATGGGTGTTGAGGTGAATAGTCTCGAGAGATTGTCAGAAAGTAGTTTGTCAAAAGGTGATCCGGACAGTACAACAATACACGGTGTGGCTGGAATTGGTCACCCGGAACGTTTCTTCGAAACCTTAAGGCAGCTAGGTTATGAAGTCATCGAACATCGGTTCGACGACCATCATCGCTTCAAACTGACAGATCTTACTTTTGGCGATAGCTTGCCGGTCATTATGACTGAAAAAGATGCAGTCAAGTGTCGCCAATTGGGTACGGATCAAATCCATCTTAACTTCTGGTATGTTGATGTCTCGGTTGCTCCTGACGCCGCATTTTTACCGAAAGTATTAGAGAAGATAAGTGCAAAACAGAATGCGGAAGATCAGCAACTCAAATTGAAATCAGCGAGGACAGTGTGACTGTAGACGGAAAGCTATTAGCAATATTGGTTTGTCCCCTGTGTAAGGGGAAATTGGCATACAAAAAGGATGATCTTGAACTCTGGTGTAAGGCAGATGGTCTGGCTTATCCGATTCAAGATGATATTCCCATCATGTTAGACAGCGAAGCAAGACAGCTCACAACTGATGAGAAACTAGGGGCTTGAGCAATTTTACGGTTGTCATCCCGGCTCGCTATGCCTCACAGAGGCTGCCAGGTAAGCCTCTGATTGATCTTTGTGGCAAATCAATGATCGAAAGGGTGTACGAGCAGGCAAGTAAAAGTCAGGCAACCAGAGTTGTGGTCGCCACCGATGACCAGAGAATTGCCGACGCGGTTGCCAGTTTCGGCGGAGATTGTTGTATGACACGGGGTGATCATGTGTCGGGTACCGATCGTGTTCAAGAAGTTGCCAGCCAGCTTGGATTAAACCCGGATCAACGAATTGTAAATGTACAGGGTGATGAACCTTTGATTCCACCTGGCGTGATTAATCAGGTGGCGGAACTGCTTGTAGAGTCAGCAGCGCCGATGACCACGCTTGCAGAGCCCATCGAAAGTTTGAAGGATTTTTTAGACCCCAACATTGTTAAAGTTGTCACCGATGACAACGGCGACGCCTTGTATTTTAGTCGCGCGCCAATCCCATGGGATAGAGACAGTTCGCCCCAGCAGGTCTCACAAAACGCCAGGCGTCATATTGGTATATATGGATATCGGGTTTCATTGCTGAACGAGTTTGTTGCTTGGCCTCCAGGACAATTAGAAATGCTTGAGAAGCTGGAGCAACTACGAATGATGGCACGGGGCGTACGAATTAGTGTGGCGGATTCTATTGAGATAATCCCGCCCGGGATTGATACCGCCAGCGATCTTGAGCGAACGCTGGCGGTACTAGAAGGTCGTTAGCAGTCTTACTTAGGCTGCATTCGAATCCCGCTGTCCAGACGGATGGTTTCACCATTGATGTAGTTACATGTCACGATGAATGCAGCGGTCTGGGCAAACTCCGTAGGATTACCTAGACGCTTCGGAAATTGTGTCATTTCAATGAGTGGTTCACGAACCTGGGGTGGTGCAAATTTCATCATTGGTGTTTCGAAGATGCCCGGTGCGATAGTGGCGATTCGAATACCTTGACGGGATAAATCACGCGCAATAGGTAATGTCATACCTGCCACACCACCTTTACTAGCGCTGTAGGCTGCTTGTCCGATTTGACCATCAAAGGCTGCAACGGAAGCAACATTAACAATTACGCCCCGTTCGCCATCTTCTGTCACTGGCTCATTTTTAGCCATTGCTGCAGCACATAGACGCAATGTGTTGAAGGTGCCAATTAGATTGACGCGAATCACAAATTCGAATGTCTTGAGGGGCATTGGACCGTCTTTGCCGAGGGTTCGAGCCGCAGCGCCAATACCGGCACTGTTGACGTTGATGTGGATCGCACCAAAGGTATCAAGAGTCTTTTGAATTGCGGCTTGAACTGCTTCCTCTTCAGCAACGTCACCCGCTGCGAAAGTTGCATTTTCACCGAGTTCTTTTGCAGCTTTCTCGGCATTCTCCTCATTCAGGTCAAAGACACAAACCTTGGCGCCCTGACTGATAAAATGTTTTGCTGTTTCAAGACCTAGACCCGACGCACCGCCAGTAATAAAGGCAACTTTATCTTTTAGTTCCATACTTATTCTCTACTTTGTGGTTTAAATGATATTGGTAATTATACCGTGGTGTCCTGTTCGGTTATAGCATTGAGATATACTCTGAGGATCATTAAAGGGCAAATAAATGGAGATTTTGGTTCAGCAAAATACCAATCTGAAAGCGCTGAACACGTTTGGCCTTGATGCGACTGCTGAATATTTTGTTGCTGTTGATAGCACTGAACAGCTAGAAGAGGCGTTCGGGTTTGCGAAGGATAAGAAGCTCGCGATATGGGTGTTAGGCGGTGGCAGTAATCTTGTGCTTCGTCATTCAATACCAGGACTGTGTATCCACATGGGGATTGAGAGCCTTGATATTGACGGTCAACGTGTTCAGGTCGGAGCGGGGCTGAACTGGCATCAGTTAGTCACAACAACACTTAACCAGGAGTTGTTTGGACTTGAGAATTTGTCGTTAATTCCTGGCCAGGTTGGAGCCGCGCCGATTCAGAATATTGGCGCCTACGGCATTGAATTCTCTGAGGTGGCTGTCGAAGTAAATGCGCATATGATTGATACCGGAGAATCCGTCACCTTGGCCAGATCCGATTGCGGCTTTGGCTACCGACATAGCGTATTTAAAGCTGAACTCCGGGATCGTGCCGTCATCACATCGGTGGTGTTAAAGCTTGAATCCGAGTTTCAGCCTCGACTGGAATACGCCGGCATTTCCAATTTTATGGATGCCAATAAACTTCCTTTGTCGGCACAGTCCGTAAGCGAAGCGGTGTGCTCAATTAGGCGAGGCAAGTTACCTGACCCAAAAAACGTGGGTAACGTGGGTAGTTTTTTCAAGAATCCATGGGTGGAAGAAGATTTAGCAGCAGCTTTACGATTAGCAGACCCCCAGATGCCGATGCATAAACAAGCAGCTGGTGGCTTCAAGCTATCCGCGGCTTACCTTATCGAAAGTGCGGGCCTAAAGGGCCTAAGGGTGGGTGGTGCGGCGATTTCTGACCAGCATTCTCTGGTCATTCAAAACGATGGCAAAGCAAGTTTTGCGGATGTGCTGGGCCTTGCAGACAAGGTCAAGCAAAGCATCCACTCTCGATTCGATATCAGTTTGGATATCGAACCGAGAATCTATCCGGATTAACCTTGTTCCGATCGACCAACTGGTGATTCGGACTCGAGATCACTTGTTTCTTCGTTAGCGGAGGCCGTTTCTATTGCGCCTTCTGTCACAACACCACGAGGATCGTTGCTTGACCGGCCCCAGGTGCTAGGGTGGTCAGTATCAATTGAACGTGGTCCAGCAACTAACGCTTCTACAGGTGCCGCGGCTTCAACGATTTGCAGCACTGGCCCAGTGACCGGTGATGCTGGTTGAAGTCTTGGGTCATTACTCGCTCGACCCCAAACAGAAGGGTGGGTCGTTGCCGTCGTCTGCACTTCCGCTGGTGTAGGCTCTGGCGTAGGTGTTACAGCTTCAACGGGTGCCGCTTCCGCTTCAACCTTTTCAGAAGTAACAGCTGCTGCCGTGACTTTCTCTTCAACTTCCACTGGGGCTGTTTCTGGAGCTTGCGCTTCAACCTGCTCCACAACATCTTCTTTTACAGCTTGTGTTGCGACATCTTCGCTCACTTTCGAAGCCTCACCTTGAGCATCTTTTTGAGATTGGGTTTTAGTCGGAGATTCACGATTGATACGAGTTTCGCCTACTTTACCTGGCTCGGAGACAGATTCCTTTGCAACTTCAGGTGTCTGTTCTGATTTAGCTTCCACCTGTTCACTCTCTTGCTTTTTCTCGGTGTTGCGGTTTTGACTTCTTCGGCGCTGGCCACCTCGACGACGGGTACCTTGATTGCGCTTGTCGTCATCATCACCTTCAGTGGCATTATCATTTCGACTGCGTTGAGGTTTTGTCGTTTCTGTTTCAACTTCGGACTCAGTTGCCTTTGGACGTCTACGGCGTTTGTTTTCGTCATTATTCGACTGGTTACGGTCCGACTGATTGCGATCAGATTTAGTTCGTGCTGAATCGTCCTTAGGTGATTGTTCTTCCTGGTTACGTTCAGAGGAACGGTTTTGATTGTTGCCTCTACCCCGATTTCGGTTGCGATTGTTGCCGCGATTACGGTTCTGGCCGGAGGATTTTGGCTTCGGCGCAGGTTTTTCTTCTTCTACTTCCTCTTCCGCAGCAAATAGGCTGCTTAACAGGCGTGAGATTAAGCCAGGCTTTGCAGGTTCTTTTGTCTCAGGCTTGGCTTTAGGAACCTCTGGGGCAGTTGCAGGCGCTTGAGCAGTTATCGCTTTGACTGCGGCGACTTCTACTGGGGTAGGGCGTGCAGCTTGAGGTGCGAGGGTTTCTGCTTCCTCTTCCTGAGTAATTTCGTAGCTTGCGGCAACCGTATCTTCATCACCGGTTCGAATTCGTTCAACCCGGAAGTGGGGCGTTTCCATATCGGCTGAAGGTACAACAACAACTCGTACGTCATTGCGAGTTTCGAGAGCACTGAGGTCAGATCTCTTTTCGTTTAGCATAAAAGAACCAACGGAAATGGGGACAAAAGCACGAATTTCGCTGCTGGTATCTTTTAGTGCTTCTTCTTCAATCAGTCGCATCACACCAAGGGCTGAAGACTCAATATCCCGGATGCTGCCGGTACCGCTACAACGTGGACAGACAATGCCGCTTGTTTCTCCCAGTGACGGGCGCAGTCGTTGTCGGGACATCTCCAGTAGACCGAACTTACTGATACGGCCAACCTGAACTCGTGCTCTATCGATTTGCAGGGCATCTCGCATACGGTTTTCGACGGCGCGCTGATTCTTCTGTGCGTTCATGTCAATAAAGTCGATAACAACCAGTCCGCCCATGTCTCTTAGACGGAGCTGCCGGCAAATTTCGTCCGCCGCTTCCAGATTGGTATTAACTGCGGTGTCTTCAATATGGGAACCACGGGTGGCTCTAGAGGAGTTGATATCAATAGAAACTAGCGCTTCGGTTGGATCAATTACAATTGAACCACCGGAAGGTAATCTCACTTCTCGCTGGAATGCGGTTTCGATTTGCCCTTCAATTTGGTAACGGTTAAAGAGTGGCACATCGCTGTCGTACTTCTTTAAGCGACTCTTAAATTGTGGCATGACCTGATCAACAAACTGTTCTGCCTGTTGGTAAGCTTCGTCGGTATCCACCAGAATTTCGCCAATGTCATCTCGCAGATAATCTCGAATTGCACGGATAATCACATCGCTTTCTTGATAGATAAGGAACGGAGCTGACTTTTTGGCTGCTGCTTCTGAGATTGCTTTAGATATCTGTACCAGGTAATCGAGGTCCCATTGGAGTTCCTGGGTAGTACGTCCGATCCCAGCGGTGCGGATAATGACCCCCATGTCTTTTGGGATCTCTAGCTCCGAGAGTGCAGATTTCAATTCGTCACGTTCTTCGCCTTCGATGCGGCGAGAAATACCACCGGCTCGGGGGTTGTTAGGCATCAGCACCAGGTATCGACCCGCAAGGCTGCAAAAAGTTGTTAACGCGGCACCTTTATTGCCTCGTTCTTCTTTTTCGACCTGAATAATTATTTCAGTTCCTTCCTTGACGACATCAGCAATATTGACGCGGCCTTTAATTTTGGAAGGTGCAACCGAGAAGTATTCTCGGGAAATTTCTTTTAGGGGGAGGAATCCATGGCGGTTAGCACCGAAGTCGACAAAAGCGGCTTCGAGGCTAGGTTCAACTCGAGTAATTCGAGCCTTATAGATATTGGATTTCTTTTGTTCCCGGGCTCGACTTTCGATGTCCAGGTCATAGAGTTGTTGCCCATCTACCATGGCAACTCGCAACTCTTCAGTGTGAGTTGCGTTAATTAACATTCTTTTCATTACGATATCACTTAAGTTTTGCGATCGTAGTCGCGAAGTGGTATCGCCAAATCTATCGGTGTTTAATCCCAGTGCTCTATTAATCTATTAACAGGGAGAACTGGTGCTAAATGCCTCAACGACTCCTTACTTTCGTTGGGTTTCGTAAATTTTATGGTTGACGCACGCTTACGTGGAGTTGTGGTATCCCGGATGACGTGGGAGATTGAAAAGTACCACTCAATTTAATCAAAGCAGGCAGCGTAAAACTGATCGCTCTAAAACGTAAAACTGTGCCAACAACAAACTGATTTGGCTTACCCGTCGCGTTCATTTGATCGCGGTTAAAAATGTTCAGCGGTTTAATTGCAAAGTTCTGTTAGAAAAGCTCTGTTAGAAAAGTTCTGTTAGAACATGTCTGAAAAGAAAACAGTGCAAACCGCTAAACCCAAAATTCATCTGTGAGATAATCTACTTAATCTTCCCCCGGATCTAATATGTCTCCGGTGGTGATCGTACTCAACAGTGCACGCATATGACCCTTGATATTCCTGCTTCAAACAATTTTTGTAGTTGCCGGAAGTTTAGGGCGAGTCATCGGGCTGGGTTCTTGTGGAACCGGCCAGACCCGTGTGCCAAGGCATCATAGCAACAATTACAGCTCGATCAAAGCATTGCAGGATAGCCGCTTTACATGAATGAAACTAATACAGAGCCAAGGGTCAAGATTGTCTCAATTGACGAAAGTTCCGAGGGCCAGCGAGTTGACAACTTCCTGTTAAAAACCATGAAAGGCGTACCGAAATCTAGAATATATCGGTGCATCAGGAAAGGTGAGGTGCGAGTCAATGGAAAGCGAGTGAAGGCCGATAGCAGGCTAACGCTTGAGGATCAGGTGAGAATACCTCCTATTCGCATGTCTAGTGATGTGCCGGCGGTGGCGAGCCAGGGCGTCCTGCAGCGCCTCTCGGACGCCATACTGTTTGAAAATGAGCGTTTGATTGTGCTCAACAAACCGTCTGGGATAGCGGTGCACGGCGGGAGTGGGATTAGCATTGGGGTGATCGAGGGGATGCGACAACTTCGTCCGACGGAACGGTTTCTAGAGCTTGTACACCGCCTCGATAGAGACACTTCAGGATGCTTAATGATCTCAAAAAAGTCCAGTTACCTCAAAGGCTTACAAAAGCTTCTTCATAATAAAGATGAATTAGAAAAACACTATTTGTGTGTGGTTCACGGGCGATGGCCGGCTCGCAAGCAACACGTCAATCTACCTTTAAGTAAGAATGACCTGGCGAGTGGCGAGAGGATTAGCCGTGTTCAGGCTGATGGCAAGGCATCCCTAACGGAATTTGAGGTGCTAGAACAATCCCAGCATTTGTCTCTAGTGGCTGCTCGCCCCATTACCGGGCGAACCCATCAGATTCGAGTCCACTGTACTGCTACGGGTTACCCTATTGTTGGTGATACTAAATATGGGGATGAAGACGCGGACCGTCAACGCGGTATGGGTGGACGCAGGTTGATGCTCCACGCCAGCAGGTTGGTGATTCCAGCGATTGATAAATTCGACAGGGTGGTGGTAGAGGCGCCTTTGGATAAGCAGTTCAAAGAAGCTATTAAGCTTTTAAATACAGATAGTTAAGTAGCTATGTTAATGTTTTACCTCGTATCGGTTAGGGCGATAGAGCGCCGATCTGTTTAAGTACGGTCACCAACTGCATTAACGGCAGGCCGTATAGTGTGTTGATATCTTTGCCATGGCTGTCCTCAATGAGCAGAATGCCGTGAGCCTCGGCCTTAATGCTGCCTGCGCAATCAAAGGGTTGCTCTAGCTCCAGATAGTGATGGATCATCTGGTCTGAAAGGGTGCGAAATTTAAGTCGATAGTCTTCATTAAATGCTTCCATAATCCCGCCATCGGGGCTCGTTACACAGACCGCGGTAGAGTAGGTGACCCATTGACCTGAACTGATCTTCAGTTGCTCGAAGGCATTTGCGTAGGACCCAGGTTTAGACAGGATCTGATCCCCACAGTGGGCGACTTGATCTGAACCAATGACCACTGTGCTGTAGTCTGCCCCGGAGGCCAACAGTATTTGGCCTGCGGCGTTCGATTTGCCCAGAGCCAACCGGACCGCACGATCGACAGGTATTTCCTCTGGAATAGACGTTTCTTCGAACTCTGGGTCCAGTTGCTTAAAGTCTACGCCGAGCTTTTCCATCAGCGCCTTTCGGTAGACCGATGTGGAAGCGAGCACGATCGGAGTGTTTGGGCTCCCCATTGAAGATATCCTACTGAATTAATGTGAGTTTTTTAGTTTTATCGAGCAATTTTGTTTTGACAGGGACGGGCTGGATGCCTAAGATGCGCCCCTTATGTTTTCAGGCCCCCTCCCAGCGCGAGTAAATCACAGAAAACTGGCGACAGAGAAGCGTAAACTTGAAGGAACTCTTCAACTTCGTGACTTCAGTCGGTTGACGGATTCACTTTTAGAGCCGGAAGGGGAGGTTAGCGCTACACTTGCATTTCGCAAGGCAAGAAAACAAGCATCGTTGGTAGTAGGTGACGCATCTGTCATCGTGAGCCTTACGTGCCAGAATTGTCTGGCACCGGTTGACTACAAGTTATCAGCGCGCTTGAACCATGTCATTGTGAATACTGCGGAAGCGCTATTTGATCTAGAAGAGGATATTGATGGTATTGTGAGTCCAGAGGATCTCATTTCTCCCGTCGATCTACTCGAAGATGAGCTGATTCTTTCGCTACCAATGGTAGCCAGGCATGACAATGCCGACTGCAAAGTCGAGGATTATAAGGCTGCTGAAGAAGACAATCAGGAAGTGAGCCCTTCCGGTGAGACATACAAACCCTTTGCGGGTCTCGCGGAATTGAAAGACGAATTAACAGGAGCTAGCAATGGCCGTTCAAAAAAGTAAGGTTACCCGATCACGTCGCGGTCTACGTCGTGCCCATGATTCTTTGAAGGGACCTACCCTCTCTGAAGAAACCACCACCGGGGAAACCCATCGTCGTCACCACGTCAGTGCTGATGGTTTTTACCGTGGTAAAAAGGTTGTCCATACACAAGACGACTAACTTCGGCTTGAATAAAAGAATAAAATAAGCAGCACCTTTCGGGGTGCTGCTTTTTTTCTGACAGAAAACAACATAAGAAAGGGGAGTTCCATGGGGAAACTGGCCTACGTATTTCCCGGTCAGGGTTCACAGGCTGTTGGCATGTTGGCTGACCTTGCGGGTGAACACAGCCTAATTGAGGCAACTTTCGAAGAAGCATCCGCCGCACTTGGCTACGATCTCTGGCAATTGGCTCAGTCGGGTCCTGAAGATAAGTTAAATCAAACTGAATTTACACAACCCGCACTGCTTGCTGCCTCTATTGCTATCTGGCGCGTCGCGCAGTCTCTTGGGGCGGTAAAACCTGATGTGGTTGCCGGTCATAGTCTTGGAGAGTATTCAGCTCTAGTTGCCGCTGGTGTTATTGGCTTTGCAGATGCCATCAAACTTGTTCAACAACGTGGTCAGTTTATGCAAACCGCGGTGCCACTTGGTCAAGGTGGTATGGCTGCGGTTCTGGGTCTCGAAGACGATATTGTTCGAGAACTGTGTGCTAAAGCCTCTCATGGTGAAGAACTCGTTCAGGCGGCCAACTACAACGCCCCAGGTCAGGTAGTGATTGCTGGCAGTAATGCTGCACTCGAACGTGCAATTGAAGCCCTAAAAGATGCTGGTGCAAAGCGAGCGATGCCTCTAGCGGTAAGCGCGCCCTTTCATAGCGCACTCATGAGGCCCGCCGCAGATAAAATGGCTGAAGCCCTTGCAGGGGTGACGTTCAATAGCCCTGAAATTCAAGTTCTACAAAATGTCGATGCCGGTTATCACTCGAACGTCGATGAGATTCGATCAAATTTAGTTGCGCAAATGTTTAGTGCAGTACTCTGGACAGAAACGATACAGCGTTTAGCAGCAGATGATGTCACGACTGTTGTAGAATGTGGCCCGGGCAAGGTATTGAGTGGCTTGACTAAACGTATTGATAAGTCTATCCAAGGGCTTAGTATTAACTCGTTGGAGTCTTTGACCACGACATTAGAGACATTGGGGTAGTTTGTATGGATAGCCGGGTCGCAATTGTTACTGGCGCATCTCGAGGTATCGGCAAAGCAATAGCCGAGAGTCTCGTGGCTGCAGGGCACTACGTTGTCGGAACGGCAACCACTGCGGAAGGTGCTGCTGGGATTTCCGCCGCGCTCAGTCAGGGGCGTGGTGAAGTGCTTGATGTCTCACAAAGTGAATCGATTGATGCATTCTTTGCGGCAATAAAAGATCTAGATGCACCGACAATACTCGTTAACAATGCGGGCATCACAAAAGACAACATTGCGCTGCGTATGAAAGAAGCGGAGTGGGATGATGTGATCAATACCAATCTTAGTTCTGTCTTTAAGGTTGCAAAGGGCTGTTTGCGTGGAATGACCAAGGCTCGCTGGGGCAGAATTATCAATATCAGCTCTGTCGTGGGAAGTATGGGTAATCCAGGGCAAAGTAACTACGCTGCCGCAAAAGCGGGTATGGAAGGCTACGGTAGAGCACTTGCTGCAGAATTGGGATCAAGAAACATTACGGTTAATTCGATTGCACCAGGCTTTATTAGTACCGATATGACAAACGAACTGCCGGAAGAACAACAGGCTGCATTGTTGACCCGGGTGCCACTAGGTAGGCTCGGAGAAGCATCGGAGGTCGCGTCCCTGGTAGCGTTCTTAGCAAGTGATACAGCTGGTTATATTACCGGCGAAACCATTCACATCAATGGGGGCATGTACATGTCCTAATCGTGGCTGAATGGCCTCGAATGTTTTAACCCTCAATATACCGCCAGAGTCAAGGGCATAAAATACTTGATAGGGTTGCTGGCATTTCATTAAAATAGCGCAGCTTAGACTGCATCCTCAGGAGTAATGAACAACATGAGCACAATAGAAGAACGAGTTAGAAAACTGGTCTGTGAACAGTTAGGCGTAAAAGAAGAAGAAGTCACAATTGAAGCTTCTTTTGTCGAAGATCTGGGCGCCGATTCACTCGACACCGTAGAACTCGTCATGGCTCTGGAAGAGGAATTTGAAACTGAAATTCCCGATGAGGAAGCAGAGAAGATTACAACCGTGACGGAAGCTATCAAGTACATCGAAGCTCATACCTGATCGAATGAGATATTCTCCAAAGGCCGCATTTGCGTTTCGCAAATGCGGCCTTTGTGTTTGTACACTCGGTATTAGTACGTTAAGCAAGTACTTGTAAAAAGTACAACTAAACCGCACTTCTAAAGGGTGTGATTAGAATGTACACCATCATAAAGAGAATATTGCGCCATTATACTATCGTTGGTGCAGGGGGCTTCAGTGAAAAATCGTAGAGTTGTGATAACCGGAATGGGGATGATGACACCCCTTGGTGCGTCACTCGAATCCAGTTGGGATGGTCTTACCGCTGGCAAAAGTGGTATCAGGCCTATTTCAGTTTTTGATACCGAAGGCTTTCCCGTCCGCTTTGGTGGGGCAGTGCCTGACTTCGATATGTCGGAATACCTTTCACCGAAAGAAGCGCGGCGAATGGACGGTTTTATTCAGTATGGTCTGGTGACCGGTATCCAGGCGATGCAAGATTCTGGCCTTGAAGTGACAGATGAAAATCGTCATCGAATTGGCGTCGCCGTGGGCTCGGGTATTGGTGGAATTGTCACCATTGAGACCTGCCATGACATTGTCGTTAATCGGGGACCCGGTAAAGTTACGCCATTTTTTGTTCCTTCCTGCATTATCAATATGGTCGCAGGACATTTGTCGATTATGTATGGGCTCCAGGGCCCCAACATTGCCATTACCACCGCATGTACAACGGGCACACACAACATTGGCTTTGCAGCTCGCATGATTGCAGCGGGTGATGCCGACGCGATGCTTGCGGGTGGTGCAGAAAAATCGACCTCGCCAACCACCATGGCCGGTTTTGCTGCAATGAAGGCGCTCTCTACCCGAAATGACGAACCCGAATTAGCAAGTCGCCCCTGGGATCGTGATCGCGATGGTTTTGTACTAAGTGATGGCTCTGCGGTGATTGTCCT